>FRDC01001018.1_pt1 | contig 92108 bp, 89 predicted proteins | sample 1106171 | NCBI WGS metagenome assembly FRDC01 (sample SAMEA3930566, study PRJEB13176) | freshwater metagenome | biome: Drinking water system; feature: drinking water; material: water | place: Singapore | collected 2014-12-20
GCGTCGCTCGGCGGTCAGCGCGGGAGACGTCGCGCGATCGACGCCGGCGACGCGCACGCCGGCTCCCGCCCCTGCGACCGTGCGCTCGGCCAGCGATAGCTCGCGCCGTGCATAGCCGGGCGTCAGCGCGTTCGCGATGTTCTGGGAGACGAGGCCCGCCTGGCGCGAGGCGGCGCCGAGGCCGGAGGTCGCGTTCGATAGCGCCTGGGTGATCGACATCGGCGGCTCCTATCGTCCGCTATCGGATGATATTGGTCGTTTCCTGAAGCATTTCGTCGACCGTCTGAATGATTTTGGCGTTCGACGAGTAGGCCCGCTGCGTCTGGATGAGATCGGTCAGTTCGGCGGCTATGTCGGTCGTCGATTCGCTAAGCGCAAAGCCGATAGTTTCCCCGACCGGCCCGTCGCCGGCATCCCAGAGATAGATGTCGCCGCTGTCTTGAGAGACGGCGAAGGCCTGATTGCCGACGGCGTTGAGCCCACGATAGTTCGGCACGTCAGCGACTGGAATTCGATAGAGCGGGCGCCGGAAGCCCGTATCGAAGACGGCGGTCAAGACGCCGCCCTCATTGATCTCGACGGTCGAGAGGTTGCCGATCGGGGCGCCGTCTTTCGTCACGGCAAGCGGGGCGAAGGTCGCCGATAACTGCGTCAAAGCCGACCCGCCGCCGGGCGAACCGATATCGATTTCAAGCGGCCCGCTCGCCGTCGTGACTGTGACGCGGCCCGTCGCAGGATCATAAGCCGCGCCGCCGCTGGCGCTAACGGCGCCGACGGATCCGCCTGATTTCGGCGAATCATCGAATGTGACATTGACCGCGCCGATCGGCGACGTCGGGCTGCCCGCGTTATCGATGATGGAGACAGTCCACTGGTTGCTGGCCCCGCTGGCCGGCACCGTCGGCGTGAAAGTCAGCGACAAGGTCTGCCGCCGTCCGAGATTGTCAAAATATTCGATCGGCAGCGCGTAGGGATCGCCCGGAGCGCCGGCCACCGTGTCCGACGCCGGTAGATTGAGCCCGAGGCGCACTTGCGTTGTCGGCGAGGCGGAGAACTGATTGAGATTGATGCGCACTGGCTCAAGCCCGGAGCCGCTGTCGCGGGCTGGCGCGCCGACGCCTCCGGTTGAATCGGTCGGCCAGCCTAGAAGGAAGAGGCCGCTTTGCGTCCGGAGTCGGCCAAACTCGTCAGTGAAGAAGGAACCGGTCGAGGTCAGCAAGAGCTCGCGGTCAGCAGCGCCCGCGGCGGCGCCGGCGGCGTCCGTCACAGGGAGCAGCCCGCGGCCGCTGATCGAAATATCGGTCGAGTTCGCGGTTGTGATGAGCGCGCCTTGCGCTCCGGCGTCTCGAAAGGTGAAGGCCCTGACGCCGCCCGCCGAATAAGCGCCGCTTTGCTGTTGCAAAACAAGATCGGCGAATTGCGCGTCGGCGCGCTTGTAGCCGATGGTTTGCGAATTCGCGATGTTGTCCGAAATCGTGGCCAGCTTGACCGCGTTGACCGCGAGACCGGCGACGCCCGCGTTTAACGAGGAGGAAATGCCCATGCGCAACCCCTGAATTGCATTTTTATTCTTACACTACCTGAGGTAGTATCCGGTCTTCCTTGATCAACGGTTAACCCTTGACGCCTCGTTTGGCGGGCGGGAGCGCCACCAGCAAAATAGCGATGCGCCGGTTGCGCGCGGCGAAGGGATCGGCGCTCAACGGCTCGGTGTCGGCCTTGCCGACGACTGCGGCGAATTGCTCTTTGGGCAATCCATGCTCAATAAGCAGGACGCGCGAGACGTTTGCGCGGTCGGCGGAAAGATTCCAATTGGTGTATCCGGCCCCGCCCGGAAAGGGCCGCGCATCCGTGTGGCCGATGACTTCAATATCGTTTTCAACGGTCGCCAGCACGGGCGCAATCGCTTCGAGGAGGTTTGACAGCAGAGGCGACGGACGCGCGGAGCCGACTTCAAAAAGCGGCGATTCGTCCTGATCGGCGAGCTCGACGATAAGTCCGTCCGGGGTCATCCGTGTGCTGATATGGTCGGCGAGATCGCGTTCCTGCAGCTCTTGCTCCGCTTTGTTGATCTTATCCTCGACAGACCTCAGCGCCTGGTCCGCGTCCTCGGCCCTGTCTTGCGACCCGTCATCACGCAGCGACGGCGCTGTGTAGTGCGATGACGCACCGACGCCGTCCTGCGTCAGCGTTTGCTCCGAGAGCACGGAAGATCCGTTAAGCGCGCCCGATCCGCCGCCGGAAATGCGGCTGATCGGCACTGATGGATTGAAATAGTCTGCAAGACCTTTTCGCTGGTCCTCAGTCGTCGCATTGAGGAGCCACATCAACAAGAAGAACGCCATCATCGCCGTGACGAAATCGGCGTAAGCGACCTTCCACGCGCCGCCATGATGGGCGTTGGCGGCGGCTACCTTCTTCCTTTTGATGATGATCGTAGGCCCGTGGGGCGGCGACATCGGCAAACTCAACTCCCGACCAACGGCCAGTTAGTCCAGAATCGTGAATCAACCTTTGCGTGTTAATTGGAATTTTAACTCGTTCAGGTTTAAATGGCGCCATGTCCTCGGACGCTCCAGATTTCGCCGACCAGCGAAGCTTCATCGCCGCAAAGATCGCGGCCGCAAACGCAGCCGCCGCGGCGGGGGACGCGACGCTGACGAGGGCTGTGCTCGATTTCAGCGACGCAATGCGCGACTACTTTTCGCTGCCGGCCGACGCGCCGCGCGCGAAACGGCAAAACCTGACCATAGGCCAGTTGATCCCCGCGTCACGCGCCTGCGACACTTGGTGGTTGTTCGGCGGCGAGACGACGCCTGTTGTTGTCGGCTTCGACAGCCGGCTTGTCAGCGCCGCAGCAGACTTCGCAATTTTGAGACGCATGGCCCCGACAGGCGACGCCGCACCGACGCCGGTCGATCGCTCGATCGCGTCGGCGTTAGCGCGTCGGCTCGCCGGCGTCGGGTTTTCGGACGGCGACAAGGCGGACACGGGCGCAACGAGCGTCGCCGGGACGTCGCTTGAAGCGCTGTTGGCGTCCAACGGCTCCAGATTCTGGCGGTTAACGACCTTTTGCGGACGGTTGCCTGAAACCGGCGACGACTTCGTCGTCATGATTGGGCAGCCGGAGGCTTCTGTTCAGACATCCGCTCAGCTGTCCGGTTCCCCGCTTACGCGAGAAACCCTTGCGAAGATCCGCGGCATCTCCGTTAGCGCGATTTGCGTCGGCGGACATTTCGAGGCGCCGCTAGGCCGTGTTCTGGCGCTGAAGCCGGGCGACATCATACCGATTGAATGGAAAGGCGACGGCGCCGCGCCTCTGATGCTTGACCGTCGTCAGTTTGCGGCAGGAGCGCTTGGCAATCACAACGGCCGGCGGGCCTTGAGGCTTTAAATCCCCGAGGACTGGAACGCGACCGTCGCAACTCGCTTCTCGAGGCCCACAGGCCGATAAAACGGCGGTACGGCCACTCGCCCCTTCTCTTCGGTCATAGAGACGCGTCCGTAACGTACCGCGCCCAATCCGTCATCATCGCCCGACGCTGTTCGAGCAAATCTGTTCGGCGGTAAGCGGCTTCGACCTTGTCCTTCACCTTATGCGCAAGGGCGCTTTCCTTCGCCGCATGCGTATAGCGTGTCGCTTCCTCCGCCCAATCCCTAAACGACGATCGGAAGCCGTGCGCCGTATACGGAATATTCATTCGCTTGAGCGCAGCGGTGAAGACCATGTTGCTCAGCGGCTGTCCGCGCTTGGGGCCGGGAAAAATCAAAGGCGATCCGTCGCAGAGTTTGCGGACGTCATTTAGGATTGCGAGCGCGGCGGGCGAAAGCGGAACGCGGTGCGCCTCGCCCATTTTCATGCGCTCAGCTGGAACTATCCAGAGCGCGGCCTTCTCGTCGATCTCATCCCAGCGCGCGCCTAGCACCTCGCCCGTTCGCGCCGCCGTCAAAATGAGCAAGCGAAGCGCAAGGTTGCCGGTGGTCGGCGCTGGCGACTTGCACAATTGGACGAAGAAACCGGGAACATCGGCATAGGGCATGGCCGCGAAGCTTTTTTGCTTCGGACGCTTCTTTGACTTGTCGGCCATCGCCGCATCGGCGGGATTCGGGCCGGGTCGATGATTGCGAGCGATCGCCACGTCGAGAACGCGGGCGATTCGTTGTTTGACCCGCCGCGCCGTCTCGGGCTTTGCCGTCCAGATCGGGGAAAGAACGCTCTCGATCGCCGGGCCGTCAATTGCATCAACCTTGACCCTGCCGAGGCTTGGGAAAGCGTAAATCTCCAGCGTTCGAAGCCATTGCGCTCTATGCTTTCCGTTCTTCCAGTCGCCCTTGAGGGATGAATGAATATCGCGTGCGAGCGTAGCAAAGTCGGGGGTCTCAGCCTTTTTTCGCTTCGCCGCGATCGGGTCGGCCCCTCCCCTGATCTCGCGCCGGATCGCGTCGCGCCGGTCGCGCGCTTCCCCGAGCGTCACCTCGACCGCCGATCCCAAGCCAATGTCTCGGCGTCGCCCGGCGACCATTGTCCGCAACACCCATTTGCGCGCGCCGCGATCGTCGATCCTTAGGAGAAGCCCTAACCCATCCGTATAATTGCCGGGCGCCTTAAGCGTCGCGATCTTGCGCGCCGATAGCTGATCGATTTTCCGCCCGCTCATGTGTCCTCCAAACTCATGAAGCCCACAATCCGGCCCACAGCCTGCGGCGGATTGGGCCAAATTGCAACGGATGCGCCCGGACGCTGACGGGCGCTAGATGATTGATTTATTGATATTTTATGGACAAATCAGGACGGCGGCGGATTGCGGGTTGGTATGACTTCCTCTCCGCCAGTTCTTATCGCTCTCCGGCGCTTTTACGCGCGACTCCGCGTCCGGCGCACTCGCCAGCAAATAGAGCGGGTGGAGCGAAGCGATACCCGCCCTACTTACCGATTCATTCCCCATGCAACTCGGCTTTGCTTTCCTCCAAGAATAACCGCTTCCTGGATTCATGCAACGAAGTGACTACAAAAACTCCCTTTGCGCCGTCACCTACAGAATAAGGCTGACCAGCGCTAGTATATGAAAACTGCCGGTATTCGCCCTTCTTAACTGGCCTGAAGATGTTGCAATACTCACGCGCGTCATCTCTCGTTGCGCGGATCAAACTAAAAACCACTAGCATCGTTTCGCCTGACCACTCTTGCCATCTTTCAGACGACAGCAGTTCAATCCCTCCAACGTTTTGACATTCGCCGTTTCCGATTTGGTGAGCCATCCCGTAACTATGAATGACCACTTTGCCCGGAACGCCAGCAATTCGGTAATAATAGTTATGGCTCAAGGGCCCGGTATATTCGCGGACAATGTAGCGGGAAAAATCTTCTGGGACTGCTAGTGGTCGATCGCCGCGCGTGACGACATAATTTCCGCCCGCCTTCCATTCTCCAAGTGCGTACTCAGCTGTTGATTTTCCATCCTTTTCAATCGCAGCCGAAAACGTAATACCAGATTTGCTCCAGCCTCGTTCCACCGGACCGAGTTGTCCTAACTCGGCGTCAAGTTCGGCATTAAATTGCTTGAACTCAGGCATCTGCGCTTCGAAGTGCGCCATTACCTCGTCAACGGGCAAATTTTCGAGCGCAGGTCCAGGTTGGATGCCGAGAAATAGGTAAGCGAAGGGCATCATTGTCCGAGCTCAAACACACCGAAATAACGGCGGCGCATCTTAATCAAATCTTCCAACGCTGGCAAAGGGATCTTATTTCTTGGTTAGCCCTGTTCTGCAGCAAGCATGGCGGGTCCGCGCAGCGCGTTACCCGCCGTCATGGCTTGCCCGAATGCGTCGGCTTCCAATCCCCGCAAAGACATGCGCGCAATCCCGGCCGCGTCGCACGACGCCCGAAAGGCGGCGCGTATCGCTTCGCGCGGGCCCGTCCTACTTGTTATTTGTTGCGCGGATCCGACGGGAGCTGGCCTCACTCCGACCCTTGACCGTAATTATTTTACATCTAAAATACTTTCTGTCCGAGGGAGCCTCGCATGGCCTTCACGAAGCGGCGCGCGCTGGTCACCGGCGGCGGATCAGGCATCGGCCTTGCGATCGCGGAGGCGCTCGCCGGCGCCGGACATGACGTCATCGTCGCCGGGCGCGACGCCGAAAAGCTCGCGCGCACGCCATTCCAGTCCCTCATTATCGACGTGACGAATGACGCCTCGGTCGCGGCGGCCGCAGAGGCCGCCGGACCAATCGACATTTTCGTCGCCAACGCCGGCGCCGCGCCGACTGCGCCTACGTTGAAGACGTCGCGCGCGCTCTGGGACGAGGCGATCGCCGTCAACCTCACCAGCGCCTTTCTCTGCACGCAGCGCTTCGTTCCCGGCATGATTGCGCGGGGCTGGGGCCGCTTCATCGCCGTTGGCTCGACGGCGTCTCACCGAGCCTATCCATTCGCCGGCGCTTATGGCGCCGCCAAACATGGTCTCATCGGCTGGATCAAGGCGCTCGCCCTCGAGCACGCAAAATCCGGCGTCACTTTCAACGCGGTCTGCCCCGGCTTCACCGACACGCCGTTGATCGCCGGCGCTGTCGGCCGCCTCGCGCAGAAATCCGGCGGCGACGTCGAGGCGGCAAAGCGCGCACTCGCCGGCGGTAACCCGATGGGCCGGCTCGTGCGAGCTGAAGAAGTCGCCTCCGCCGTCCTCTTCCTCGTCGGCGAGGGCGCGAGCGCCGTCAATGGCCAGTCGATCGCCGTCGATGGCGGCGAGCTCGCATCATGAGCGACGATCGCGACGCGATCAGGGCCTGGCTCGTGCTGCTCGGCGCATCGCGCAGCTTGGAAAAAGCGGTGGATGCAGGCCTGCGCGCCCGGTTCGGCCATTCGATTTCGCGTTTCGACGTACTCTCGGCGCTCGAACGCGCGGGCGCCGAAGGCCTTCGGGCCGGAGCGCTGACTGAGCGGCTGATGGTTTCTGACGGCGCAACGACGCAGGTGACGGCGCCGCTCATCCGCGAGGGTCTCGTGCGCCGCACCCAGGACCCTGAGGATCGACGCGCAGCTGTATTCTCCCTTACGAAAAAAGGGGAACGCATCTTCACTGACATGGCGGCGGAGCACCGCGCCTGGATCAATGACGCCTTCGCCGCGCTGAGCCCTGCGCAGTTGAACACGCTGCGCCGCCTCCTCTCACGCATTGAACCGCAGAAGATCGCCCGTTCACGGAAGGACGCCGCATGAACCCAGAGACCTTCAAGCCGAAGCATTTCAAATGGTCATTCAGGGACGGCGTCGCGCGCGTCTCTCTCGACCGTCCCGAACGCAAGAACCCGCTGACTTTCGACTCTTACGCTGAACTGCGCGATGCCTTCCGCGAGCTCGTCTATGTGCGCGCCGTGAGAGCGGTCGTGTTCGGCGGCGAGGGCGGCAATTTCTGCTCCGGCGGCGACGTCCATGACATCATCGGGCCGCTGACGAAGATGGGGATGCCGGACCTTCTGAATTTTACGCGCATGACCGGCGATCTCGTGAAGGCGATGCGCCACTGTCCGCAGCCGATCATCGCCGCTGTCGACGGCGTGTCGGTCGGGGCCGGCGCGATCATCGCGATGAGCGCCGACCTTCGCTACGCGGCGCCGGGCGCGAAGACCGCCTTTCTCTTCAATCGCGTGGGGCTTGCGGGCTGCGACATGGGCGCCTGCGCGATCCTGCCGCGCCTTGTCGGGCAGGGCCGCGCCTCCGAACTTCTCTATTTCGGCCGCACGATGAGCGCGGAGGAAGGCCTCGCCTGGGGCTATTTCAACGAGATCGTTCCGGCTGAAACGCTCGACGAGCACGCGATGGCGATGGCGCGGAAGCTGGCATCGGGCCCGGCCTTCGCAAACGGGATAACCAAAAATCAGCTCAACATGGAATGGGACATGAGCCTCGACACCGCGATAGAGGCCGAAGCGCAGGCGCAGGCGATCTGCATGCAGACGAACGATTTCAGGCGCGCCTATGACGCCTTTGTCGCGAAGGAAAAACCGAAATTCGAGGGCGACTGATGGCGGACAGAACCTTTCTTGATTGGCCCTTCTTCGAGGCCCATCACCGGGACCTCGCAATCAAGCTCGACGACTGGGCGGCGGCGAGCCTGCCGGCGATCGTCGATGCGCCCGGCGCGCATGCGGATGTCGATGCGACCTGTCGCGCGCTCGTCAAAGCGCTGGGGCGCGGCGGCTGGCTTTCCTATTGCGTGCCCAAAGCGTTCGGGGGCGCGTTCGAAACTCTCGACGTTCGCTCGCTCTCGCTCATCCGCGAGACGTTGGCGCGCCATTCGGGTCTTGCCGATTTCGCCTTCGCGATGCAGGGGCTCGGCTCCGGCGCGATTTCGCTTTTCGGATCGGACGCCCTGAAGAAGGAATACCTGCCAGCGGTCGCCGCCGGCGAGAAGATCGCCGCCTTCGCGTTGTCGGAGGAGGACGCCGGCTCCGATGTGGCAGCGATGACGAGCGCGCTGGCGCCGGCGCCGGGCGGCTACTCCCTCACCGGCGACAAGACGTGGATCTCGAACGGCGGCATCGCCGATTTCTACACCTTGTTTGCGCGCACCGGGACCGGAACGAAAGGCGTGAGCGCCGTCATTGTCGACGCCGGCGGTCCGGGCTTCGAGATCGCCGAGCGGATCGAGGTCATCGCCCCGCACCCGCTTGCGCGCCTCAGGTTCAGCCAATGCCGGGTTAACGCCGACCGGCTCCTTGGCGCCGAAGGCGACGGCCTCAAGATCGCGCTCGGCACGCTCGACATATTCCGAACGACCGTTGGCGCGGCCGCGCTCGGACTCGCCCGCCGCGCCCTTGACGAAGCGACAGCGCGCGCAGCCGGCCGGCGCATGTTCGGCGCGAGCCTCGCCGACCAGCCGATCGCGCAAGCCATGCTGGCGGAGATGGCGCTCGACATCGATGCCAGCGCGCTCCTCGTCTACCGCTCCGCCTGGACGAAGGACGCGAAGAAAGCCCGCGTCACGCGCGAGGCGGCGATGGCGAAACTTTACGCGACCGACCGCGCGCAGACCGTGGTCGACAAGGCAGTGCAGCTTTTCGGCGGCCTTGGCGTGCGCAAGGGTTCGAAGGTCGAAGAACTCTACCGCGAAATCCGCGCCCTGCGCATCTACGAGGGCGCGTCCGAAGTGCAGAAGATCGTGATCGCGCGGCAGCATTTGCAGACCTTCACCGGAGGCGGCGCATGACCCGTGAAATTCTGCAACCGGTAGGCTGGCCGCGGCCGAAAGGATACGCAAACGGCATCGCCGCGAGCGGGCGCATGGTGTTCACCGCCGGCGTCGTCGGCTGGGACGAGCAGGAACAGTTCGCCGCCCGGGATCTTGCAGGGCAATTCCGTCAGGCGCTCATCAACACAAAGGCGATCCTCGCCGCCGGCGGCGCGGCGCCTGCCGACATCGTGCGCATGACCTGCTACGTCACCGACAAGAAAGAATATCTCGCGAGCGCCGGGGAAATCGGCGCTGCATGGCGGGAAATCTTTGGCAAGGTTTATCCCTGCATGGCGCTCGTTCAGGTCGTCGCGCTCGTAGAGGATGCGGCGAAGGTCGAAATCGAAACGACGGCAGTCATTTCATGAAGATCACAGTCATCGGCGGCGGTCCCGGCGGACTCTATTTCGCGCTCCTGACGAAAAAGCGCCTTAAGGACGCTGTCATCGACATCTACGAACAGAACCGCGCAGACGACACTTTCGGCTTCGGGGTCGTTTTTTCCGATGACACCCTTGACGAATTTCTGAGCCGCGACGCCAGATCCTATGAGATGATCAAGCATCATTTCGCCTACTGGCAGGATATCGTCATCGAACACGAAGGCGCACGCACAGTCGTCGGCGGCAACGGATTCGCCGGCTGTTCGCGCAAGACGCTTCTGCAGCTCCTCCAGAAGCGGTGTCGTGACGAAGGCGTCAGTCTCCACTTTGAAACGCCAATTGATCCGCTTCAGATCGAGCACCTCTTTTCCGACACCGACCTCATCGTCATCGCTGACGGCGTCAACAGCCCTGTGCGGCGACGGTTTGCGAACGAACTCGGCGTCAGCATCGAGAACAAGCGCAACAAATTCACGTGGATGGGTTCGACCCGCCCGCTCGACGCGTTCACGTTTTTCTTCCGCAAGACAGACAAGGGGCATTTCTGCGCCCATACCTACCAGTATGAGGCCGGCGCTTCGACCTGGGTGATCGAGACGACGCCGGAAACCTGGGACGCCTACGGCTTTGAAGGGATGAACGAGGCCGAAAGCGCCGCAACGCTCGAGAAGGTGTTCGCTGAAGAGCTTCAGGGCTACGGGCTGCAAACCAACCGCTCGATCTGGCGCAATTTTCCGAAGATCAGTTGCGCGCGGTGGAGCGTCGGCAACATCGTGCTCCTCGGCGACGCCAAGGCGACGGCGCACTGGTCTATCGGGTCCGGGACGAAGCTCGCCATGGAGTGCGCGATCGCGCTTTCCGACGCCGTCGTCGATCATCCGGGCGACGCGCCAGCCGCACTCTCCGCCTATGAAGCGGAGCGGCGCACGCCAGTCGAGGTGACGCAGCACAACGCGGAAGTCTCCCTCAGGTTCTTCGAGGACATGGCGCTGCATTGGGACAAAGAACGCTACGAGTTCGCTTTCACCCTGATGTCGCGCGCCAAAGCGCTCACCTGGGACAACATAAGGCTGCGCGACGCCCCGTTTCTCGACAAGGTGGAGGCGGAGTTTTATGACCGCTATCGGCGGAGAACCGGACTCGATGTCGCGCGATCAAAGCCGACGCCGATGTTCACGCCTTTGGCCTTGCGCGGTCTGGCGATCCCTAACCGTGTCGCCATGGCGCCGATGGCGCAATATTGCGCCGACCGCGGCGATATCAATGACTGGCACTTCTCGCACTACGCCGCGCGCGCGGTCGGCGGCGCCGGCCTTATCTTCACCGAGATGACCTGCCCTTCCGCCGATGCGCGCATCACGACGGGCTGTACGGGCCTGTGGAACGACCGGCAGGAGGCGGACTGGAAGCGTCTTGTCGATTTCATCCACAAGACGACACCGGCGAAGGTCGCGTTGCAGCTCGGTCATGCGGGCCGCAAGGGCTCGACCAATGTTCCCTCGCTCGGCGAGGATATGCCGATGGCGAAGGGCAACTGGCCGCTCGTCTCTGCATCCGCGATCCCCTATCTAGAGGGCGTTTCATCGACGCCCGCCGAGCTTGACCGCGCCGGGATGGATTGCATCATCCAGGATTTCGTCGCCGCGACGGGGCGCGCGGCGCGCATCGGCTTCGACATGCTGGAGCTGCACTGCGCGCACGGCTATTTGCTGGCGAGCTTCCTCTCTCCGCTGACGAACCAGCGGAGCGACGGCTACGGCGGCGATGCGCGCGGTCGCGTGCGCTTCCCGCTCGAGCTGTTCGAGGCGATGCGCGCGGCATGGCCCGCAAATCTGCCGATGTCGGTGCGGTTTTCCTGTTCGGACTGGGCGCCTGGCGGGGTCACGCTCGAAGACGTCCTTTTTTACGCGCAAGCCTTCAAGTCCGCCGGCGTCGATATCGTTCACGCCTCGTCCGGCCAGACGGTCAAATGGCAAAAGCCTGTCTATGGCCGGATGTGGCAAACGCCCTTTGCAGAGTTCATCAAGCACCGCGCAGGCATTCCGACGATCGCGGTCGGCGACATCACCCTGCCCGAGCAGGTCAACGCCATCATCGCCGCGGCGCGCGCCGACCTCTGCGCCCTCGCCCGCCCGCATCTCAACAATCCCTTCTTCACCCGGCAGGCCGCCGGCCATTACGGCGTTCGGTCGGTCGGAAGCGCGGCGATGGGCTGGCCGGCGCAACTGAAATCCGGCGAATGGCAGCTTTACCGCGAAGCCGAGAAGGCAAATGAGAAGGCGCAAGACCTCGCGCTCAAGGCCCGCCCGAACCGGCGCCATTACACGCGCGCCGACGCATGATCATAACCAGACCGCGATGCTCTCCAGCGGTCCGTCGCAGTTGATGAGATCGATGCGCTTCAGGCGGATGCGAAAGCCGTCCGTCCTGCTGACCAGTTCATGCCGGCAGGCGCCGGCGTAATAGCGCGGGCGGTCTCGGCGGTATTCAACCGTCAGAAAGCGTGATGTCGCGGTGACGTCGCCTGTCGACGCATCGTGGGCGTCGATGATGATGTTGGCGAACATGTGCGCGGTGCGGGGAAAGGGCTGGAGCGAGGGCGCGACCGGACTTGCGAACCGCGCGATGCGCACCTTGCGAAGGAGGTCGCTCTCGTAGATGAGCGAGACATGGTTGAGCGGGTCCGGTTGGTCCGGCGTCGCCGGCGCCCAGTATTCACCGTCCTCCGTGAAAAGCGCGTTCCACTCCGTCCAGCGCCGTTCATCGAGCAATCGCGCCTCGTGAAAAAGGAACTGCGAGACCCGGTGGTGAAGCTGCAGCGCGTCGGTCATCGCTATGCCTCCCCAATGCTCATGTAGCGCTTCCACGCCCTGTACTGATTGCGAAACGGCAGGTCGCTCGATCCGCGCGCATAGAAATGTCCGGGCCCGATTTCCTCATCCTTTCCGAAATCGCGATGCATCGTCACCCACTGATTGCCATCGGCCGTCAGGCCGATCTGCTGGCGCCGATAGGCTTCCTGATCGTCGGGCCCGACCAGATTCGCCGAGGAATTAATGAGATTGCAGTAGAGGATCGATCGCTGGAAAATTTCATCTGGCGCGCCTTTGAGGCGAAAGGTCCAGGATTCGATGATTGTTCTGTCTACGGCAACAGGGCGCACGACACGCATCGTCTGGATCGCGCCTTTTATCGTGGCGCTAGGATAGAAGATCGTGTTGTGGCGGTTGACGGAGAATATTTCCGCTACGCGCTCCTTCCCGTAGGCCGCCTCCATGCGGCGATTATACTCCGGAACCTCCGAATATTTCGCGTGGATCGACGTCTTGCCGCCGGAATAGCCGTGGCCGTAGTCGAAAGCGTGAACGCCCATGTCGTCAAAGAAGGAATAGGACTCAGTAAAGGGCGCGATGATTTCAATCGCCGAAGGAACGGGCGCGCCCTCGGGAATCTCCTTTTTTGCGACGCCGCGCGCCGTCAGACTCGATGATTGATGCGTCACCATCGGATGCATCATGTCGTTGAGATTTTCGACGAAGAACTTCCAGTTGCAATCATGCTCATAGCGAAGGACGCCGCCCGCGACCTCAAGCGCGCCTTCCGGCGACCGGTCGACCATGTTGTCGATCGAGGAGGCGACGCCGCCAAGCCAGGTCCTGAAGTCCGGCGCCTCGGGGCTGAGGCTTGCGAAGACGAAACCGCGATAACTTTCGGCGCGGGCCACGGGCGCGATGTTCGCCTCCGCGCCCCTCCGGTCGAAACGCGTATCGTCATAGCCGTCCTCGAGCGGGACGCCGATCAGGCGGCCGTCGAGCTCGAACCGCCATCCGTGATAGCAGCAGCGAAGCTCCTTCACACGGCCGCAGCGATCGCCGACAAGTTGCGCGCCCTTATGCGCGCAACGATTGTAGAGGACATGAAACTTTCCATCGGAATGCCGTGTCAGCAGCACCGGCCAGCGCCCTATCGTCGTCGCATAATAGGCGCCCGGCTCGGCGACCTGGCTCTCATGACCGACGAAAATCCACGTCCGGGGCCAGATGCGCTCCATTTCAAGATCGAAGATTGCGGGATCGGTATAGACCGAACGATGCACCCGGTCCGGCTCAACGAGCGCGGCGACATCGATTGCCGGCGCAGTTCGGTTCAGAAGGGTCGTCACCTGCGCCTCCTTCAGATCACGACGGAGCCGATGCTCGTTCCGCCGCAGACAAAAAGCGTCTGGCCATTGATGAAGCCCGCTTCCCGGGACAGAAAAAACGCGACCGCATGGGCGACGTCTTCCGGCGTGCCGAGGCGCCTCACCGGAATGGCGGCCGTGAGCGCGCGCTTGCGTTCGCTGCCTTCCGGCACGATCTCGTGAAACATGTCGGTTTCGACAGGACCCGGCGCGACGCAATTGGCGGTGACCCCGAGCGGCCCAAGCTCCAGCGCGAAAGTGCGCAACATGCCGATCATTCCGGCCTTGGTCGCCGCGTAATTCGTTCGCGTCTGAAGCCCGAGCGCGCCGCGCGAAGAGATCCCGACGATACGGCCGAACTGCGCCGCCTTCATCGCCGGCAGCGCAGCCTTCACCAGCGTCAGCATCGCCGCGAGGTGCAGCTCGGCGAGATAATCGAAATCCTCGAGCGTCGCGTCTTCGACCGGCGCCGGGCGGATCACGCCGGCGTTGTGGACGACGCGCAGCACTTGCTCGCGATTTGTGATTTCAGCGACGGCGTCCTGCGCGGCTTTGCGGTCCGCGAGATCTGCTGTCACGGACAACAAACTGGGATGGGTGAAGTCCGGCGCCCGCCGCGCGATCGAAATGACGCGCGCGCCATCGTCGAGCAGTCGCCGGCAGATCGCCGCCCCGATGCCGGTTCCGCCGCCGGTTACAATCGTCGCGCCCATTTCAGGCTTCATTCGCATTCATCCTTCGACAAGCGCCAGCACGCGCAGCGGACTTCCGGACCCGTGCTTGATCTTTAGCGGCGCTGCGATGATGAGCGCGCCGCGCGGCGGCAGTCGATCAAGGTTCTTCAGGCATTGGAGGCCGAACTTGCCAGCGCCGTGGAGCAGTGTGTGCGCCGGGTATTGCGGATCAAAGCCGTGCGCCTGACCGGCGTCGGTGCCGATAGTCTCGACGCCGAAGCCGACGGCGTCACGCTCGATCAAGAGATGCACGGCGCCGGCGTCCGGCCCCGGTGAATGGGCGCCGTCTTCCTTCAGGTTGAGGTAATCTTTCCACGCTCGTTTCGACCAGTCGGTGCGGAAAAGCGCCCACCAGCCCTTGGGGATCGAACCATGCGCCTTTTCCCAGGCACGGATATGGTCCGCGGTGAGAATGAAATCCGGGTCGGCGGCGACTTCCCGCGTGAAATCGAGGACGCAGGCAGGTCGGATGAATCCGCCGGTGTCGAGCGTATCAACCGAGGCGTTGGGAATGTCCTTGCCGGTCACCCAATGAACCGGCGCGTCAAAATGGGTGCCGGTGTGCTCGTTGCAGGAAAAATTGCGCCAGTACCAGGCGGGGCCGCGATCGTCATAGCGCGAGACTTCTTCGATGCGAAACGGCGCGCACTGACCGAACTGCTCGGGCAGGACGAGCACCGGAAAGTCCGGATCGAGCGTGTGGGTCAGATCGACCGTGTTTACCGCGCCGCTCATCAGCGCTTCGGCGAAACTCGACAGGGCGCTCATTCGTTCCTCCGCATTTTTGTTAGATCGGCGAGTTTTAGATCGTCGGCGATCGCGCCCGCCCTTGGCAGCGCGATGAGGACCGGCCGGCCGCAATAGTCCATGTGCGCTTCGATCCTTGCGACGTCTCCTTCGGCGACGCGCGCGTGGAGATGCGCATAGGCGACTGGACCGGCTTCCAGTTTGACCACGCCGACCCTCCACGGAAGACGGCTGCGAAAGAAATCCTCCAGCGAGAGATGAAGCGTCGTGGCGGCGAGCACGGTTCCATTTGCTGAAACGGCGCGCCAGCTGAGCCCGTCCGACAGGCAGGCGCTGCAGGCCTCGCGTGGAGGCCAGGCGACCGCCCCGCAGGCTGCGCAGGTTTGCAGATGAAGCACGCCCGCGGCGGCGCGCGCGGCGAAAGCGGCCATCGCTGCGCTAGTCTCAACCATCGCCGCTTCCCGCCGACAGGATCGCTGCGGCCGAGCAAAGCCCTCGATCGAAATTGATCATGCCGAAACCGGCGACGGCGCCGATCCTGGCGCCAGTCACCTTTCCGCCGGCGGCCTCGCCGGTCAATTGCCGGACGGCTTCTACAAGGCCAAGATAGCCGCCCGCCGCGCCGGCTTGCCCGACGGAGAGCTGGCCGCCGGACGTGTTGTGTGGAAACACGCCGTTTACGGTCAATGTCCGGGAGCGGATGAAATCCTTCGCCTCACCTTTCGCGCAGAACCCGAGATCCTCGATCTGCATCAGGGAAATCACCGGGTAATCGTCATAGGTCTCGAGAAAATCGACGTCATCGGGCCGAACGCCAGCCATCGACCAGAGCTCCGATGCGTCGGCCAGCCAGCCGCCGCGCAACTGGATGTCGTCGGCGGAGAAAGCATTGCAGCGCTCGATCGTCGCGAGAATTCGCGCGAAGGGCAAGCCAAGGTCGCGCGCGCGTTCCTCCCGCATGACGAGGATGCCTTCCGCGCCTGCGCATGGCATCACGCAATCGTAGAGATGAAGCGGCTCGGCGATCGGACGCGCCGCAAGATAGTCCTCCATTGTCAGCGGAGTCTTCATCAGCGCCTGCGGGTTCTTCAGCGCATTTTCACGCTGCGCGATGCAGAGCCGGCCAAAGTCCTCGCGTGTCGCGCCGTAAGCCTTCATGTAGGCCCGCGTGATGAGCGCAAAACTCATATTGGGCCCGGCGGCGCCGTAGGGAAAGGCGGCCTCCTGCGAGAAGCGCGAGAACGCGGATATGAGATCGCCGAACGACCCCGCCCCATTCGTATCACCGGCGACGCAGGCGACAATATCCGCGTCGCCCGCCGCCACTGCGCGCGCGGCCCGACGCAGAGCCGCCACCCCCGATGCTCCGCCCATCGGAATCTGATCGAGCCAGCGCGGCGAAAGGCCGAAATGCTGCGTCAGCGCCGCCGCATTATCGGGCCCCATGGTGAAGGAGGAAACGCAAAATCCGTCGATGCCGGCGGGCGCAAGGCCCGCCCGTCCCGCAAGCGCGGCCAGCGCCTTCCCGATCCACCATTGCGCCGGCTTTTCCGAGTAGCGTGCATAAGGAACGGTGACGGGCGCAGCCAGAACGACGCCGTCATATCCGATCCGCCTGCCGCCCGCGCGTTTCGCCATCGCAGTCAGGTCCTCGCCGGTCTTTTCAGGGCGCGGAAGTCGAAGCAGCAAGCCTCCATCATCAAATTTCGCGCCAGGCGCTTGGCCTCGCCGCGATTGAACTTTTCCGATGCCGTCATTGGAACGGCATCAATGAAAGCGACGAATCCCGGCGCCTTGAAATAGGCGAGACGCTCCGACACGAAGTCAAAAGCTTCTCGCGCGGCGGCTTCGTTCTTGCCGCCATCAGCGGGGACGATCAGCGCCATGACCTCCTCGCCCCGGATGTCGTCCGGCGCCGGAACAACGACGCAGGCGGCCACGCGCGGCGAACGCGTCAACACGCTTTCGACCTCGATCGCGGCGATGTTTTCCCCGCTCCGCCGAATGATGTTTTTCAATCGGTCGACAAAGTGAAAGTGGCCGTCCTCGTCGATAGAGACGCTGTCGCCCGTATGAAACCAGCCGCCGCGCCAGGCCTCCGCAGTGGCCGCGTCGTCCTTCAGGTATCCGCTGAAAAAGTTGCGACGCGGATCAGAGCCGCGGCGGCGCACCAGCAATTCTCCGGCCGCGCCGTCGCGGCAATCGGTCCCGTTCTCATCGACGATCCGCCAATCAAGCCCGGCGGGGGCCCGCCCGAAGGCGCGCGTGCCGACCTTGCGCGGATCCGCATTCGCCGTGATCCAGGCCCCTGCGCCGGTTTCCGTCATGGCCCACGCTTCGATCAGGGGAAAGCCGAACCGTTCCTCAAAGGCTTGATGGTGGCGCGGGTCGCAGCCGGCGCCGAAAGCGAATTTGATCCGCCCGTCGCAGTCGTCCTCCGGCGTCTCGGGAGCGGTCAGCAGCATTGCAGGCATGACGCCGAGATAATGAATGATAGTTGCCCCGCTGTCGCGCACTGTCCTCCACCAGCTCTTCGGATGGAAGCGGTCCAGCTGAATGAGGCAGCCGCCGGTTTCAATCGCCGCCATGAACGAACAGGCGAGCGCGTTCATGTGCGTCACCGGCAGCGGCGTCAGAATGCGCTCGCGCCCCCGTTCGAAAACCACATGACCGCCGAGAGTTGTATAATGACGAGCGACGGCGAGAAAATAGTCATTGGCAAGGATGCAGCCCTTGGGAGCGCCGGTCGTTCCCGAGGTATACAGCAGCGCCGCCTCGCGTTCGCTCGGAGCGGCATCGCCGATCTTGCAGCGCAATCCGAGCGAGGGCGCTGTCCTCGCATCACCAGGCCCGATCACAGCCGGCGCATTTTCCGCAAGCGCCGCGACAGCCTCGATCTTGCGTCGCTGCGCCGGGGCCGCAACGATCAGCGCGCAATCGCCATGTTCGATCAGGGACACGAGTTCGTCCGGCTGCATCGCGCAATTGAGCGGCAGGATGCTCACCCCGCACGCATTGAGCGCGAGGAAATGCAGGAACGAATCCGGCCTGTTCTCGAGCGCGAGTCCGATTCGCGCACCCACGCCCGCGCCAACTTGCGAATACTTCTCGGCCAGATCCTCGACCGCCGAAAGCGCCTCGCCATAGGTCCAATCCGTTTGATCGAGCTTGTAAACGTCTGCGGTCTCCGCCGTCACGTGAAGGAAAGGCCTGTCAGCGAATTCCTGCGCGCGCGCGAAAAACAGCTCGGCGATGGTCGACGGCGCAGTCATGAGGCCCTTGCCGCCGGGCGCTCGGTCGCCGCCTCATAAGGCGAGCGGCCCAGATTGGCGCGTATGCGCTTCAGGATCGCCGTCAGTTCGGCTGTCTCCGTTCCGCTGACCCCTTCGAACGCGCGCTCGAAGACGCGCTGGCCAATGGCCTGCACCTCCTTGAGGGTTCGCGCCGCTTTCGGCGTCATCGTCACTTGCACGACACGCTTGTCCACGGACAAGGCGCGCCGCACGATCAGCCCGTCCCTCTCCATTCGGATCAGAACGCGCGTCAGCGTCGGCGTTTTCGTCACCGAGCGGCGCGCGAGGTCGCCGACCGAACTCGGGCTTTTGTCATGCAGCAACATGAGCACACGCCATTTTATCGTGTCGAGCCGATAGCGCTTGAGCGCCTTCGCCATTTCCTCGTTATAGGTCGCTGCAGTGCGAACAAGGTTGTAGAGGGCATAGTCCTCTAACACGAACCCTGGTTCCGCGGGCCCGATTTCAGACTGCAACTTGCGCCTGCCCGCCATCTTTTCCCCTCACGCAGCCGCTGCGGTCGCCGACGCGCCGAGCCGCGCGAGCTCGGCTTTGAGCGCCGCGCCCTCTTCGTCCTTCAGCGCCGCCTCACGCAGCCGGGCGAGCGAACGCGCAGGTTCTGGCGCAGCGCGCACACGGGGAAGCGCGTCGATGATCGCCCGATAGTTGGCGAGCCCCCGCGCATGTGTCTCGCCATAGCCCTTGATCAGTCTCTGCAGCGCGGCGATTTCGGCGGCGTAGGCATAGTCGGCGGCCGCCGCTTCCGAAATCAGGTCGAGCCAAGCTTCGATGCGCTCCTCCTCGGCCTTAAAGCGCGAGCCTCCGCGCCGCAAGAATTTCAGCGCCGCAACACCGCTGAGCATCATGAAGCCTGAGAGATTCGTTGTTGCGACCCGGCGGCCTTTGCCAAATAGGACGGCGAACGCCGTGCGCGCCGCCCCGGACGCCAGCAGGGCGCGCGCGATCGGCCCCGGCAGAAGATCGCAAGCTTCTTCAATGCGCGGATGCATATATTCCAACACACGCACAATCTGCCCGTCGGCCGCGCGGACATCCTTGCGGACGCGCGCAAACCGGTTTGCCCGCGTCTTCAGATCGGCGACGCGGATCACATCCTCATAGGTCATCGCGAGGGCGAGGAACTTCGCACAGTTCTTCGTCAGCTTGAAAAATCGCGCTTCTCCGCCGACAGCGCGATCAACCGCGAGCATCCTGTCGACGCGGTCGAGATAGAGAGCGCCATGGCGTAGGTCCTGAAATTCGACCGCTCGCCTCACTCCTTCCTGCGTGACCGCGCGAACGCCGGGCGGCATCGCGGCGACGCGAGCTGCGAGCGCCGCGACAGCCGGCGCGGGCGAGCCGCTGGTAGCCTTCGCCGGTGACGGGCGCGCTTTTGCAGGCGCTGATCCTGCCGCTGCGGCGAAGCCCTCAGCGAAGGCTGCCAGATTTCGTTCCACCGCGCGGCCGCTGCGCCGGATCTCATCCTCAAACACGCCGCGCGCAATCGGCGTCGCCGCTGAGCCGGCAAGCGCGCCCAGCATAACCGCGCTGATGATGGCTCCCGCGCGCTCGGCGGCCTCCTCCATGTCAAACCAGATCGTGCGGCCTGCCGCAGCGTCGATCTTCGCGCGGACTTCCTCGCCGCTGCGGCGCCCGTCGCCCATCGCGATCTTTTCGCCGATGGCGTAGACGCGATGCGACGACGCAATGAGCGTCGTTCGCGGGGACAGGAAGCCGCGCGCCAGCGCACGGCCTGCTTCCATCATTTCCGCCGCGAGAAGGATGTCGACATCGCCGGGCGCCGGCATCAGCGCCAGCACCGGCGGTTTTCCCCTCTCGGCCGCCGCTGATGCGGGAAAGAGCTCAACATAATAGATCGTCGCGCCTGTGCGTTGCGCGACGCCCGGCACCGATGTCGATTGCGCGATGAAACCGGACTTCTCTCCGGCCCTGACGATCCAGTCGGCGAGGACGCCGCCGCCCTGCCCCCCGAGTGCCATCACAGCGATACGGATCGCGCGCACGCTCATTGGGCGTCCCCAAATGAAAAACGCGCCCGGCGCCGCTCCGAGCGCTGCTGCAGAAATCCGATGACCGCGCTTCTGATCGCCGCCTTAAACTTATCGAGGGCGCCCGGATTGTAGATCATCTCCGCCCGATAGAACGAGGGACAAAGGATCGCCGCATGGGCGTTCTCGCCGCAAACCCCGCAGCCGACGCAGTCATTGTTCACATGGGCGACCGGATCGTCACGTAACGGATCAGGGTTGTCGAGGATCGTCAGCGACGGACAGCCCGACAGCCGGATGCAACTGTGATCGCCAGTGCAAGTGTCGGGATCGACGCCATAGCGCGCCCGCACGACGCGCTTTCCGTCCCGGATCGCCTTGTCGCGCAAGGGCATTTCACGACGCTGCCGGTTCAGCATGCATTCGGCCTGCGCGATGATGATCTTCGGCCCTTTCACAGCCGTCGTCATGGCCTTCCTGAGCGCCCGTTTCATGCGCGCGATGTCGTAGGTGTGAACCTCCTCCACCCAATCGACGCCGACGCCGCGAACCGCCTTCGCGATCGGATTATTGGTGCTCCGCGAGCGATTGCCGGCGCGTGAGGAGAGGAGGTCCTGTCCGCCGGTCGCCGCTGTATAGCCGTTGTCGATAATGACGAGGACGTTGTCGGACTTGTTGAAGACGGCGTTGCCGACGCCGCTCGTCAGCCCATTGTGCCAGAAGCCGCCGTCGCCCATCACCGCGACCGTACGCTGCTTAGCTTGCGCGCCGAAAGCCGACGCTCCCGCCCAGCCAAGCCCATATCCCATTGTCGTGTTGCCGATGTCGAACGGCGGCAAGATGGAGAAGAGGTGGCAGCCGATATCGCAGCTGACGTGAAACTGGCCGATCTCTTTTGCGACGAGCTTCATTGCTGAGAATACGGGACGCTCGGGACAGCCGGTGCAAAATCCCGCCGGCCGTTGCGGCACGCTCGCAACGAACGCGGGGTCGACCTTCGGCAGACACATCGCCGGCGCCCGATCCGGCGCATGGCGGCGCAGAAACTCCGCAAGACCGTCGAAAATGACTCCGCTCGTATATTCACCGGCGCGCGGAAGAAGTTCTTTTCCGACGACCTTCGCCGGAATATCCGCGTTTCTCAAAATGGAATTGACGGCCTGCTCGATAAAGTCGGGCTGCCCCTCTTCGACGAGGAATACCGCGCGCTTGTCGAGACAAAATCCTTTGACTTCCGTGTCGATCAGCGGATAGGCGACGTTCAGGCAATAGATCGGGATGTCGGTTTCGCCAAAAGCATCTGATAGCCCTGCAAGCTCCATCGCGCGTATGAGCGTGTTGTAGAGGCCGCCCTGTACGATTACTCCGACGTCGCCCTTAGAGCCGCCAAGAAATTCATTCAGCCGGCGCTTGCGGATAAAGTCGACCGCAGCAGGCCAGCGCCGGTCGACCTTTTCGATCTCATGCGAAAAGTTGGACGGCGGGAGTACGACACGGCTGTAGTCTCGCGCGGGGTTTTCCATCGCATCCTTGAGGCCGAAGGCGGGGCGCACATTGTCCTTTGCGACGAAGGAGCCGTAGACGTGACACGCCCGGATGCGCAGCTCCAGCATGACGGGCGTGTTCGAGGCTTCCGAAAGCTCAAATCCGCGCTCGACCATCGCGACAATCGATGGGAGATCCGGGCGCGGATCGAGCAGCCACATCTGCGATTTCATCGCGAAGGCGTGGCTGCGCTCCTGCATGATCGAGGAGCCCTCGCCATAATCCTCGCCAATAATGACGAGCGCGCCGCCCCTTACGCCGGACGATGCGACGCTGGCGAGCGCGTCCGAAGCGACATTCGTGCCAACGGTAGACTTCCAGGTGACGGCGCCGCGCAGCGGATAATTGACTGAAGCGGCGAGCATCGCCGCCGCCGCCGCCTCGCTGGCGCTCGCCTCAAAATGCACGCCGAGTTCGGTGAGTATCTCCTCCGCGTCGGAGAGGACGTCCATCAAGTGCGATATCGGCGCCCCCTGATAGCCGCCGACATAAGAGACGCCAGACTGAAGCAGCGCCTTTGTGACCGCGAGAATGCCCTCGCCGCGAAAGACCGCGCCAGCGCCGAGCTTCAGATCCTCGACTTCCTCAGCGAAGGAACGCTCCGCCATGCCGCCGGGCTCCGGTCAGGTTTCGACGTGGATTCTACGGCCAATTAATTGATTTTTCAATTGATGACCGCACCCAGGCGACCAGAGCCCCTCAACCGAGATCGGCGCGGGAAAGGCCCGCCTCGGCAAGGATCGCATCGGCGTCGCTTTCGCTCGCGGCTGCAGGGCTCGGGTCGGGCGGCGTTTCGCCGTCGAATCGGGGCGCCGCCGCCGCCTGCAGGGCGCCGCCGATTTCGCGCCATACCGCGCGCGCCTTCATGTGCGGATGCTCGCGCGCCTCGGCAGGGGAAAGAACCGGCGCAAAGCAAACGTCGGTGCCTTCAAGAAGCGCGCTCCAATGCGCACGCGGGCGCGAGGCGAAAAGCTCCGCCATCGCTTTCTTGCGCGCAGGCCATTGCGCCTGATCGAATTGACTGGCGAACCGCGCATCACCGCCAAGGCCGAGATTCTCGATCAGGAGCGCGTAGAATTTAGGCTCCAACGGGCCGATCGAAATCCAGCCTCCGTCGGCGCATTGATAGACGTCGTAGAAATCCGCGCCGTCGAGCATCGATTGACCGCGAGCGTCAGGAAACCCACCGACTGCACGCAGGCTCATGACGAGCCCCAGCATGTGCGCTGCGCCGTCGACGATCGCCGCATCGACGATCGTTCCCTTCCCTGTTTGACGCGCCCGAATGACGCCCGACAGGATGCCGATCGCAAGGTAAAGCGCGCCCCCGCCGATGTCGCCTGCAATTGTCGGCGGGGGAACCGGCGCGGCGCCCGCCTGGCCCGCATACCAGCCGGCGCCGGCAAGGCTGACGTAATTGAGATCGTGGCCGGCGGCAGAAGCAAGCGGCCCCGTCTGCCCCCATCCCGTGATCCGCCCGTAAACGAGGCGCGGATTCGCCGCCATCAGCGTTGCGGGGCCGAGCCCAAGGCGCTCCATGACCCCCGGGCGAAGGCCCTCGATGGTAGCGTCGGCCTTTGCGGCGATGCGGATCGCGGCTGCGACGTGCTTTTCCTTCTTGAGGTCGAGCGCGATGACGCGCTTGCCGCGATTGAAGACGGCGCCGGCTGCGGCGCCAGTTGCGCGCCCAATGAGCACGACGTCCGCGCCGAGATCGGCGAGCAGCATGCCGCAGAATGGCCCAGGCCCGAGGCCTTCGAATTCTACGACGCGCAGGCCGCTGAGAACGCCCATCCGATTTTCCTTCAACCAGGCGGCCGGACGCTACAGGCGGGCGGCGGGCGGCTTCAAGCCGAGAGCGCAGTGTTGGCGGAGGCGGCGCTTGCCGCTATCAACGCGCGCCCTTTCGAAAGCGCCGATCATGCTTGGCTTCCGCCAGTCTGACGCCCTCGCCCGTATCGCGCCCTCGCCGACGCTCGCTGTCACCCAGCTTGCGCGCGATCTCAAAGCGAGGGGCCGCGACATCATCAGCCTTTCGGCCGGCGAGCCGGATTTCGACACGCCCGATCATGTGAAGGAGGCCGCCATCGCGGCCATCAGACGCGGCGAAACGAAATATACAGCCGTCGACGGTATCGCCGAACTCAAAGACGCGGTCGGCGCCAAATTCCGGCGTGACAACAACCTTTCCTACAAGGCGAGCGAAATCTCCGTCGCGCCGGGCGGCAAGGCTGTCATCTATAACGCGCTGATGGCGAGCGTGAACCCGGGCGATGAGGTCGTCATCCCCGCGCCATACTGGGTTTCCTATCCCGACATGGTGCGCCTTGCCGGCGGCGCGCCCGTCATCTTGAAGACGTCGCAGGAAGAAGGATTTCGCGTAGCGCCCGAAGCGCTCGACGCAGCGATCACGCCGCGGACGAAATGGTTGATTCTCAACTCCCCGTCGAACCCGACCGGCGCGGCCTATTCCGCCGCCGAGTTGAAGGCGCTCGCCGAGGTCCTTTTGCGTCATCCGCAAGTGATGGCGATGACCGACGATATATACGAGCATATTCTCTATGACGGCCGCCGCTTCGCGACGCTCGCTGAAGTCGAGCCCCGGCTGTTCGACCGTACCCTGACGGTGAACGGCGCGTCGAAGGCTTATGCGATGACGGGTTGGCGCATCGGTTACGCAGGCGGCCCGCAACCGCTCATCGCCGCCATGGCGAAGATGATGTCTCAGTCAACGACCAACCCAACCTCGATCAGCCAGTGGGCCGCCGTCGCCGCGCTCAACGGCGATCACGGTTTCCTCGCCGAGCGTAACGCCGCCTTCGCCGCGCGACGCGACCGTGTCGTCGCGATGCTGAATGCGGCTCAGGGTCTCTCCTGCCTGACACCGGAAGGCGCCTTTTATGTTTATCCGTCCTGCGCCGGCGCTATCGGCAGGCGCACGCGCGGGGGACGGCGCATCACGACGGATGAGGAATTTGCGGGCGCCCTTCTGGAGGAGGAAGGCGTCGCCGTCGTGTTCGGAGCGGCGTTCGGCCTGTCGCCGCATTTCCGTATCTCCTATGCGGCATCATTGGAGTCGCTCGAGGAGGCGTGCCGCCGCATCCAGCGCTTCTGCGATGGGCTGAAGGACTGATCTATCGCGTGGCTGAATGGCGCATATCTGAATTATCAAATTGAACGGACGCGCCCGGGAGCCTATTTCATGGCGGTAGCCACGGAGAAACCCGCCATGACCACGGTCAACACCGGTCTTGACGACAATGCACGCAAGGCGGTCGCCGAAGCGCTCAACGGCGTGCTCGCCGACACTTACGTGCTCTACCAGAAGACACATGCCTATCACTGGAATGTGACTGGTCCGCATTTCGTCTCGCTCCATTCGATGTTCGAGGAACAGTATCGCGAGATGTGGGCCGCTCTCGATGAGATCGCAGAGCGCGTGCGCGCGCTCGGCGCCTTCGCACCGGCCAGCGGTAAGGCATTCACCGATCTTGCCTCGATCGACAGCGCCGAAGCGGCGCCGCCGGCCGCCGAGCAGATGATCAGAAACCTGCTTTCCGGGCACGAAGCGCTCATCCGCCGTGCGCGCAAGGCGCTCAGCGTCGCCGCCGAAGTCGACGATGCGGCAAGCGAGGACCTCATCACCCAGCGCATCCAGACCCACGAAAAAACCGCCTGGATGTTACGCGCCCTGACCCAATAGCGCAGAAAAGAAAAGGCCGGACCCTTGGGGGAAGGGTCCGGCCTAGTTGTCGAGCAAGATCAGAGGGCTCACATTTGCTCGAACAATCGCGGAATGCGGGTCCCGGCGGAGGGGGCGGCGCCGGGCGGGTCGTCGAGGTCCCGTCACTCCGTAATCTTATGCGACAAATGTAGAGCCGCCGGCGTCCGCTGCGAAGCCGCCCCGACGCGCCAACGAAACGCTTCGTCGAACACGGAAACGTCAGCGGTCGGCGGAGCGCCAGCGGCGCAGCACTTCGTCCGCCGCGCGGCCGGTCTCGTCGAGCGGCTCGTAAGCCCATGCCGCAAAGGCGCCTTCGAACATGCGGGCGGCGCAACGTGCGCGCAGCCCTGCATGAAAGGCGTCGAATTTGCGGGCGCGCGCGAACGGCGCCCGCCGCATTGGCAGAATGAAGACGGGCTTGCCGGTCGATGCCGCCTCCGCAGCCATGTTGACGCTGTCCTCAGTCACAAAGATCGCTCGCGCGGCGCCGAGCATCGCGGGGTATGGATTGGGGCCGTCCTCCTGTGTCGGATCGAAAAACCGCGCGGCATAGGCCCCGAGGCCGGCGCGCAAAGCCTCTCCGGCGCGGCGCGGCGTGCGGCGCGACAGCGTGACGTCGAGCGGCATGGAGAGCGAGACAAGCTTTTCAGCAAGCGCGGCCGCGTCGGCTTCGTCGAACCGAAAAACCTTGTTCGGACCGCCGACAAGCACAGCCAGCGGCGCAAGGCCAGGGACAATGGCGACCCGCAGCTTTTCGATATCGAGCCGGTTGGGCGAGCCCAGAATCGGAAAGACATTTGCGCCCGAGAGGCCGTCATGTTCCGGCGGGATGACAAGGTCGAAAGCGCCGAGCGGCGCGCGTGGATCCTGCAGCTGCACGACGAAGGTCGCCGACGATGCGCGCTTTACAGCCATTGAATAAGGAACCGAGAGACGCCCGCAGCCGATCCAGAGATCGGGCCAGGGCGGCGCCAAGGGATCGCTCGTCTTGCCGAGCAGCTTGAAGGGCTCCCGCCAGAGCCGGCGTGGCAGCGTGCGGAAAAGATCGCGCACGGCGATACGCTTGCAGATGATCGTCAGCGGCGCCCGGCGCCCGATCGCTTCGGCAAGGCCGAGGGCCTGCGCCTCGATGCCGGCGCGCCCGTCAGAGACGGCCCAGCATACCGGAGCCTGATCCGTGGCGGTCATCAATGAATCCGAAAGATCGACGGCGCCTTCGCCTCGGCGGCGCGCTCGGCCGCCGCCCAGAACGGCTTCATCTTGCGTGCGAACAGCAGCGCCGCCGCAACGCCGGGTACGAGATAAAGCGCACGCCAGGGCGCCTCGAACGCGGGCGCGGCGCCGGCGGCCGACAGGATGAGGAGACCAAGCAGAAACGCCGCGACGCCATAAGGCCACGCCGCCCTGAGCTTGCGTTTTTCAAGCTGCAGGAAAAGCGGGACGCCGACGGCCACCGCGCCGGCGAAGGCGGTGAAAAAAAAGAGCAGCGCGAATGTCGCCGCCGCCAGAAGCGACGCCCCGAGCGCGGCGGGGCCGAAGCCCGTGGCCGCAAGACCGATGATGCAATGCGCGAGGCCTGAAAACGCCGATACCGTCAGTACGGAGACGATCATCTTTTCAAAGACGATGTTCGCCCGGACCGCGGCGATCACCTCGTCATCGGGCGGGCCGGAAATCGTCACCCGCCGCCCTCCCTTACTCCGCCGCGATCTTGAGGGCGCCCGTCATCGCCGCGGAACATTCCGCCATGGTGCGCGAGGCGCGTGCGACCGGATTTGTGAGGTAATAATCGCGCACCGGCGACCGGAACGGTTCGGTTCCTGTAGCACCCTTCGCGCCGACCTTTGAAAGATCGAGCGGCAGGTCTCTCGGCGCTTGCCCAATGCGGCCAAGCGCCGGCGCATCGGCGATCATCGCCCGCCGCAGGGCGGCAAGATCATCGTAAGGCAAGGTCTTGCCGATTTGGCCAGAGAGCGCGCGGATAATCGCCCAGTCCTCACGCGCTTCGCCATAGGGGAAATGCGCGCGCACCGCCATCTGCGCCCTCCCCTCCGTGTTCACATAGATGCCGCTCTGCTCGACATAGGCCGCGCCAGGGAAGATGACGTCCGCGTGGCGCGCGCCCGCATCGCCATGATGCCCCTGATAGATCACGAAGGCGCGCTTCAGCCGGGCCGCGTCGAACTCGTCGCAGCCGAGGTTGTAGACGACGTCGATCGCGCCCTCTTCCGCACCGTCAACGATACCGGCGAAATCGCGTCCGCCCGCCTTCGGCAGGAAACCCAGATCAAGCGCGGCGACACGCGCCGCCGCCAGGTGAAGGACGTTGAAACCGTTCCAGCCGTCCCTGACGACGCCTGATGATGCGGCGATTGCGGCGACCTCGGCGAACACCGCCGCGCCATCGGGACGCGCCAGCGCCCCGAGCCCGATAACGATCAGCGGGCGCTCGGCGCCGCGCAGGAATTCTGCGCCCTTGCCGAGACTCTCTGGTCCGGCCCCAAGGCTTTCGCAGTCATAGGTGAGCTTCGTCGCCTCGCCGATAGCGCCGATTTTCAATCCGAGGTTTGCGAGCCACGCCTTGCGAATGCGGGCATTGACGATCGGCGCCTCGATCCGCGGGTTTACGCCGATGAGGAGGATACGGTCGGCCCGTTCGATCCCCGCAATGCCGGAATTGAATAGATAGGACGCGCGCTCGCCGCCGAGCGGGGCGCCATCCTGTCGACAGTCCGTGTGTGGAGAGCCGATCGCAGTCATCAAATCTTTCAACGCCTTGATCGCCTCGGCCGGAACGAGATCTCCCACAATGGCGGCGACGCGGGCGGCGGGCGTTTCGGAGAGCTTCGCCGCGACCGCCGCAAAGGCTTCATCCCACCGGGCAGGACGCAAGCGCCCGCCTTCGCGAATGTAGGGCGTGTCGAGGCGCTGGCGCTTGAGGCCGTCCCAGATGAACCGCGTCTTGTCGGCGATCCATTCCTCGTTGATGTCCTCGTTGAGGCGCGGAAGGATGCGCAGGACTTCGCGCCCGCGCGTATCGACGCGGATGTTCGACCCCACAGCGTCCATGACGTCGATCGTTTCGGTCTTTGTCAGCTCCCAGGGGCGCGCATTAAACGCATAGGGACGCGACGTCAGCGCGCCGACAGGGCAGACATCGATCAGGTTGCCGGTGAGTTCGCTCTCCACCGCCTTTTCTAGATAGGTGGTGATCTCGGCGTTCTCGCCGCGATTGACGAGGCCCAGATCGTCGACGCCGGCGATCTCGGTCGCAAAGCGGACGCAGCGCGTGCACTGAATGCAGCGCGTCATCACCGTCTTGATGAGCGGGCCCATGTGCTTTTCTTCAACCGCGCGCTTGTTCTCCTCGTAGCGCGAACCGTCGCGGCCATAGGCGACCGCCTGATCCTGAAGATCGCATTCTCCGCCCTGGTCGCAGATCGGGCAGTCGAGCGGATGGTTGATGAGCAGAAACTCCATCACCCCCTCACGCGCCTTCTTCACCATCGGCGTGTTGGTGAAGAGCTCGGGCGGCTCGCCGTTCGGCCCGGCGCGCAGGTCGCGTACGTTCTGCGCGCAGGAAGCGACAGGCTTCGGGGGGCCGCCCTTCACCTCGATGAGGCACATGCGGCAATTGCCGGCGACCGACAGGCGCTCGTGATAGCAGAAGCGGGGAATCTCTTCGCCGGCCGCCTCGCACGCCTGAAGGAGGGTCAGATTCGGCGCGACATCGACCTCTCGCCCGTTGACTTTGATTTTCCTGAGATCGCTCATCGTCAGCCCATGTCGCCTTAGGTCGATTTCGTGGCCCGTCTACCCATTATCAGGCCGGGTTTCCAGCGCCGGCGAGCCGCGGGTCGGGGCTTTTAACTCCATGATCCATTCGGGATCGGCGTGGTCGCCGACCATGTAGAAATAGTCGTGGATCTTCTCGAAGCCCGCGCGCTGATAGAGGCGTTGGGCGGGGCGATTGTCGCGATAGACGCTAAGATAGACGTGGTCGAAATTCGCCCTCAGGAAGAAAAGCGCCATTTCCAGCATTCGCGCCCCAAGTCCTGCGCCTTGCGCCTCCGCCACAAGGTAGAGCCGCGCGAGCTCACCGGACCGCGGAGGCATTTCAGGAACGGGGAGAGTGCAGGGCCCGGCGACCGCATAGCCGAGGAGCCGCCCCTGCCCCTCCTCGGCGATCCAGACGGCGAAGCGGGGGTCGCCGAGCGTCTCACGGTAGACGGCAGGCGCGTGGTTCTTTTTCAGGAACGCTTCGAGATTGGCGTGCGAATAAAGATGGCCGAATGTCGCTTTAAAGGTTTCAGCACCGAGCACCGCGAGCGCTTCGGCCTCGTCGCAGCGCGCGCGCCGGATGGTGACTGTCAAGGTTTCACCTCGGTCAGCGCGAGATCTCCGATCACAGTCGTCCATTCGCGCACGCGCCAGCGCTCGACGACATGGTTGACGACATAGGGGTCTTCCTCAGCGAAACGGCGTGCAGCGGCATCCGTCTCGCCCCTGAAGAGCAGAACCGATCCATCGACGGGATTTGCAAGACCGCCGGCGAGAACGAGGTCGCCCCGCTCCTGCGCCGCGCGAGCATGCGCAAGATGAGCGGCCCGAAAGGGCTTGCGGCGCTCGGAATAATCGCCGTCGGATTCATAAAAGAGAAGGAAATGCTTCATCCCGCACCCTGAAAAAAACAACGCCGCCGGAGCATCACGCTCCGGCGGCGCTGATAGCAGCAAAGAGGCGGTTAGATCGACTCTTTGAGGTCTTTCGCCGGACGGAAGGCGATCTTCTTTGACGCCTTGATCTTGATCGCTTCGCCGGTCGCCGGATTGCGGCCCATGCGCGCCGGACGATGGCGAACCTGCAAGATGCCGAGGCCCGTGATGCGGAGCTTGGCGCCCTTCTTCAGGTTCTTGCCGATCAGCGTGACGAAGTCGTTGAGAACACCCTCGACAGCTTTCTTGGGCATGTCATGCGCGCCGGCGAGATCGGCCGCGAGATGCTTTAGCGTCAGCACCGACGGCGTCTTCTTGGCGGGAGCGGCGGCCGCTTTCGCGGGCGCCTTTTTCGCTGCAGGAGCGGCTTTCTTGGCGGGAGGCATCGTTGGTTTTCCTTTTTGATGCGTTGAAACAAAAACCGGCGCCAGAATCACGAGATTCGCGCGGAAGCAAAGGAAATCTTGCGCCGCGGGGCGTCAAAAACCCCGAAAATCGGGTGTTTTTCAGCCTCTTTGGCCGTTTTTCCCCAGAATCGAGCGCCACACCTACGGAAAAAGCCCGCCAGCCGGGCGTTTCCGACGTCGCGATTCGCGCCAGCGCGACTATTCCGCCGCCACGACGGCGACATGGGGCCGGTCCGCGCGATAGCGGTTGATGCGCGCTTCGATCTCGCTGCGGAAATGGCGGATGAGGCCCTGCACGGGCCAGGCGGCCGCATCGCCCAGGGCGCAGATCGTGTGGCCCTCGACCTGGCTTGCGACATCGAGAAGCCGGTCGATCTCGGCGGTTTCGGCATCGCCCCGCGCCATGCGCTCCAGCACGCGCCACATCCAGCCCGTGCCCTCGCGGCAGGGCGTGCACTGGCCGCAGCTCTCATGCTTGTAGAAATAGGAAATGCGCGCGATCGCCGCGACTACGTCGGTTGAGTTGTCCATGACAATCACGGCCGCTGTGCCGAGCCCCGACTTCACATCGCGCAGCGCGTCAAAATCCATCAGCACGTCATCGCAGATGTGTTTTGGCAGGAGCGGCACAGAAGAGCCGCCGGGGATGACAGCCTTCAGGTTTTCCCAGCCTCCGCGCACGCCGCCGCAATGGCGGTCTATCAGTGTGCGGAGGGGGATCGACATCGCTTCTTCCACGTTGCAGGGACGATTCACGTGACCCGAGATGCAGAAGATCTTCGTGCCTGCGTTGTTGTCACGCCCGAATTTACGGAACCACTGTGAGCCGCGGCGGATGATCGTCGGCGCGACCGCGATCGATTCGACGTTATTCACCGTCGTCGGGCAGCCATAAAGCCCCGCGCCGGCGGGAAAGGGCGGCTTCAGGCGCGGCTGACCCTTCTTGCCCTCAAGGCTCTCAAGCAGCGCCGTCTCTTCGCCGCAAATATAGGCGCCCGCGCCGTGATGAACGTAGAGGTCGAAATCAAAGCCGGTTCCGCAGGCGTTCTTGCCGATGAGGCCAGCGGCGTAGGCTTCGTCGACCGCCTTCTGGAGCGCGATGCGCTCGTCGACATATTCGCCGCGTAAATAAACGTAACAGGCGTTCGCCTTCATCGCGAAGGACGCTACGAGGCAGCCCTCGACGAGAAGGTGGGGATCGTGACGCATGATGTCGCGATCCTTGCAGGTGCCGGGCTCTGACTCGTCGGCGTTGACGACAAGGTAATGTGGCCGGTCCTTCACCTCCTTCGGCATGAAGGACCATTTGAGACCGGTCGGAAAACCGGCTCCGCCCCTGCCCCGAAGCCCTGAATCCTTCACCTGCTGGATGATCCAGTCCGGCCCCATGCGCAGGATGTCGGGTGTGCCGTTCCACGCGCCGCGCCGGCGCGCCGCTTCGAGGCCCGGCGAATGCAGGCCGTAGAGATTGGTGAAGATGCGGTCTTTGTCTTCGAGGAGCGCGGTCATCCGGTCATTCCGTCACTGTGCGGCCGCGGGCTTTGAATTGGGCAGCGCGACTATCGGCGCGGCGCGGCTGCCGTCGTAAAGCGCAGGGTCGGTAAGAGATGTGAGATCGCCCTCCGGGTTCGACGTGCGCCGGCGCGGGTTCGCCGTGCCGATCTTCACGTTTTCGCCGCGGCGGAGTTTTGCGAGCATCTCCTCGAATAGCTCCGGCGTCAGGTCTTCATAATAATGATCGCCGTCCTTCGTCGAAATCTGCACCATCGGCGCGTTGACGCAGGCGCCAAGGCACTCGACCTCGAGCCACGAAAGCTTTCCGTCCGACGTTACATGCCCCTGTTTCCCGATCACGCGCTCGCACACGTCGTTCAGCGCGCGCGAGCCGCGCAGCATGCACGGCGTCGTGCCGCAAACCTGCACGAAATGCTCACCGACCGGCGCGAGGTTGAACATCGAATAGAAGGTCGCGACCTCATAGACGCGGATATAGGGCATCTCGAGCTGGCGCGCGATCGCCTCCATCATCGGGATCGAGATCCATCCCTCCTGCTTCTGGCCGCGCCAGAGAAAAGGGATGACGCAGGAGGCTTGCCTGCCGGCCGGGTATTTCTTCGTCTGCGCCTCACACCAGGCGCGGTTCTCTTCGCTCCAGGCGAAGGATGGGGGCTGCGTCTTGGCGGGCTTGCGGGTGGCCATGGGAATCGCCTGTCGGGGTCGGAAAATCGCGCGCCGTCGTCGGTTATTCACGCTGAGGGGTCAAGGGGGCGGCGCCCGCCGCGAACGCAGCGTCTGGAGGCCCTCGGTAACCGGAAAAGGAGAGAAAAATGGCGCGAGTGACGGGACTTGAACCCGCGGCCTCCGGCGTGACAGGCCGGCGCTCTAACCAACTGAGCTACACCCGCGTTCAGCGCCTTGGACGCTGAGGCGAGCGGGATTAGCCGGGGCCTGCCCCCCGGTCAAGCCGCGACAGCGATGCCTTAAAGCCGGTCCGGGCCCACCCTGATGACCGCCTTGCCGAAATTCTCCCCGTGGAAAAGGCCGATAAAGGCATTCGGGGCCTCGGCAAGACCATCATAAACCGACTCCCGGAATTTGATCTTGCCTGCAGCAAGGAGCGGGGCGACCTCGGAGGCGAACTGAGGCGCAAGATGCAGATAGATCGAAACGATGAACCCCTGCGCAAGCGCGCTGCGCCCGATGAGGTTGACAAGGTTCGGCGGGCCGGGCTCCGGCTCGGCGTTATTATACATGGAAATCATGCCGCAAAGCGCAATGCGGGCGCCCATTGCGATGCAGTTGAGGGCCGCCTCAAGGTGCATGCCGCCGACATTCTCGAAATAGCAGTTAACGCCATCCGGCGCAGCGGCCGCCAGCGCCCGGGTCAGCGCGGCTGCGTCCTTGTAGTCGCGATAGTTGAGCGCGACATCGCAGCCCGCTTCCGCCGTCAGCCAGTCGCATTTTTCTTTTGAGCCCGCGGAGCCGATGACGCGTGCGCCTTTAAGCTTTGCAAGTTGGCAGACGAGCGAGCCGACGGCGCCGGCCGCGCCGGAAACGAAAACGGTTTCGCCGGGGTTCGGCTTCATGATCTGGGTCAGCCCGGCCCAGGCGGTAAGGCCCGGCATGCCAAGAACGCCGAGATAGGCTGACAGGGGTGCAAGGCGAGGATCGACCTTTTGCAGCCCTGCCCCGCCCGAGACCGAATATTCTTTCCAGCCGCCCTGAAAAGCGACGACGTAATCACCCTTCTGGAAACCCGGATTGCGGCTGTCCACGACCTCGCTCACCGCGCCGCCATCGAGCGGTTCGCCGAGCGAAAACGGCGGGATGTAGCTCTTGATGTCCGCCCGCATGCGCCCGCGCATGTAGGGATCGACCGACATCCAGATGGTGCGCAGGAGCACCTCGCCCTCCTTGAGCGGCGCGACATCGACGGTCTTGGTGACGAAATCGTCAGGACGCGGAAGGCCCTGCGGATAGGCCTTAAGAAAAATCGCCTTTGAGGTTGTCGGCATTGCTGCGCCCCTTCGTGGCTTGCTCGCGGCGAATTTACCGCCGGCGGACGCTGGCGCAACGCCTTGCCGCAGCAAAGCCTTAATTGCCGGACTTTCCGCCCCAATGTCGCCAGAAGCGCGCCAGATAGGGAGAGCATGAAAGGAAGGCTGCGGAGCCGGCGTGTTGCGTTCCCTGAACAAGGCGCCCGCACTCAAGGAGGGATCACCATGAAAATGATGCTTGTGGGACTTGGCGCGCTCGGGCTCCTCGCGACGGGGTGCCAGTCGACCGGGGAAGGCGCGCTCTATGGCGCGGCGATCGGCGCCGCCGGCGGCGCGGTCGCAGGTGAGATTTTCGCTGGCTCGCCGGGCCGCGGCGCGGCCTACGGCGCGCTCATCGGCGCGGCGGTCGGCGCCTATGAAGGCTGCACGCGCGCCGGCACTTGCGGCGGGCGCGCACGCGACCATGGCCGGCGCCGCTATGACCGTTATTCAGATCGCTATTACTACGACGATCCCTGCTACGGCGACACCTATTGGGAAGACGGCCGCTTCCGCAGCTATGGCCCCAAGGGTTATCGCGGCCGCTGCTGACCAAAGATTTCGGGGGGACTAGTCGCGTAATGAACGCCCGCGCCGCAGACCGCGCGGGCGTTTTCACGCATGCGGCGGATCGACGGCGGCGGACTTTTTCCTTTTCGCCTTGCCGAGCTGGCTGATGGCGATCAGCGTCATGGTCGGCAGGAAACCATCGACCTGACCCGTCGGATCGACGATTTCCCAAAGGGCGAAGAGGCCCGCCCAGCCCCACATCGCCACGGCCGCCGCAGCGAGGAACGCGTCGAACGCGATCTCAAACCCCGGAATCCGCCCGATCGTGAAATCGAGGACGTCAAGCACGACGCAAATTAAAAGCTTGGCGGCGTCTGACTTTGTCATGCGGCGAGCCTCTGCCCCGCGCCCGTCCGTTCGCGGACGAACTGACCCGTGCGTTCGAGGGCTTTCTTCGTCTCCGGATAGAGCGGATGGAAGAGCGGCCAGACATGGCTGAGACCTGGCCTCGGCTCAAAGCAGACATCGACGCCAGCGGCCTTTGCCCTTTCAACCATGCGACGCGAGTCGTCGAAAAGCATTTCCGCTTCGCTGGCAAGGACGAGGAGCGGCGGCAGGCCGGCGAACTCCCCATAGAGCGGCGAGACGCGCGGGTCCTTGAGGTCGAGCGCGCCGGCGTAGCGCGAGCCGCCTTCGCGGATTGAGGCTTCCTGGAACATGCAATCGCTGCGTGCGTTCGCGCTGACCGATGCGCCCGTCGCTGCGAGGTCGGTCCATGGCGAAAAGAGGAAGGCGCCCGCCGGCATCGGCCGGCCGCTGTTGCGCAAGGCCTGCAGCGTCGCGAGCGCGAGCCCACCGCCGGCGGAATCTCCGCCGAGAACGATCTGTGATGGTGCAGCGCGCTTCGTAAGCCATTCATAGGCGGCGAGCGCGTCCTTGATCCCCGCGGGACAGGGGTGTTCAGGAGCAAGCCGGTAATCCAGCGAAAAAAGGTCGGCCCCGGCGATCTTCGCCATCGCTGTCGTCATCGACCGGTAAAGGCCGATCGATCCGAACACATAGCCCCCGCCATGCATATAAAAGATGATCGGTCGATCCGCCCCTCCGCCGGCCGGGCGTTGCCATTCGCCTCTGACGCCCGCCTCGTCCACGGCCTCCAAGGTCACGTCCTTCGGCCGATAGCGGATGCGGCGCCGCTCGAAATAGTCGCGCACCGCCGCCGGCTCCATCTGGTGCAGCGCCAGCTTCTTCAGCGTGTTGCGCAGATAAAGGTTGGTGAGGCGGGCCCTGAGGCTGATCATCCGGCAAGTCTCCAAATTGAAGGAAGCATAAGGGCCATGTGACCGCCGGGCCAGCGCCGGGCGCACCCGCCTATTGAACCATGAGACGACGCTAAGCGTAAGAATAGGACATTTGAACGGATAATCTGATGCAGCTTCTCGCCGCCTATGCCGGCGCCGCCGTGGCCTTCATCGTCCTCGATGCAATCTGGCTGGGCGCTGTCGCCAAGAAGTTCTATTTCACCCAGCTTGCTGGCCTTTTGCGCGACAAGCCGGACCTCGGCGTAGCCGCGGTCTTTTATGTGATCTACCTCGCCGGCATCGTCTATTTCGCTGTCATGCCGGCGCTTGCCTCAGGCGGCATGGCGACAGCCCTCCTCAACGGGGCGATGCTCGGCTTTCTCGCCTACGCAACCTATGATGCGACAAACCTTGCGACGCTGAAGGGCTACCCGGCGATCGTTGCGGTCGTGGATGTCGTCTGGGGCACATTCCTAACCGCGACCGCCGCCGCTTTTGGCTATCTCGCAGCGGTGCGCATGCACGCCTGAACTCACCGGGAATATCTTTTCAGCGTCTGTTCGATCCGTCCAAATACAGAATGGTGACGGGCGTCGCGCATCTCGATTTCAACGCGGTCGCCGAAGCGCATGAACGGCGTTGAAGGTTTGCCGCTTGCTATCGTCTCGATCATTCGCTGCTCGGCGATGCAGGAATAGCCCGCGCCTCCTGCTGCGACAGGCCGGCCGGGGCCTCCTTCCGCGCCCCGGTTCGACACCGTGCCCGAGCCGATGATTGATCCCGCGGCAAGCGGCCTGGTCTTTGCGGCGTGCGCGATAAGCTGGCCGAAATGAAAGGTCATGTCGACGCCGGCGTCGGCGCGTCCGAACGCCTTGCCGTTCAGCGTGACGAGAAGCGGCAGATGAAGCTTGCCGCCCTTCCACGCCTCGCCAAGCGCGTCCGGCGTAACCGCGCATGGGCTGAAAGCCGAGGAGGGCTTTGATTGGAAGAAGCCGAAGCCCTTGGCGAGCTCATCCGGAATAAGCCCGCGCAGGGAGACGTCGTTGACTAGCATCACGAGGCGAATGAAACCAAGCGCTTCGTCCGCAGCAACGCCCATCGGCACGTCGCCGGTGACAACCGCGACCTCGGCTTCGAAATCGACGCCCCAACTTTCATCCTCGACGAACAGGATGTCGTCACGCGGTCCGAGAAAACTGTCGGAGCCTCCCTGGTACATCAGCGGATCGGTCCAGAAGCTCGAAGGCATTTCCGCCCCGCGCGCTTTGCGGACGAGTTCGACATGGTTGACGTAAGCCGATCCGTCCGCCCACTGAAAGGCGCGAGGCAAGGGCGAGGCACAGTCGCGCTCATGGAAGCGCTCAACGGGCGCGGCCCCGACCTCGAGGCTATGAGCAAGCTCGCGAAGATGCGGCTCGGCGTGGTCCCAGTCGTCGAGCGCGGCCTGCAGCGTCGGCGCGATGCGCGATGCGTCGGTGAAGCGCGTCAGGTCCTCCGACACGATGACGAGACGCCCGTCGCGGCCGGCTTTCAGCGAGGCGAGTTTCATGCCTGTTCCCGTCGATCAATGACTTCGTAATGGGCGGAGCGCCCGTCGAAACGCTTCAACACCTTTTGCGCCGCCGGCGGCACATGCGCAACTTCGTAGTCGTCGCCTGTAAAGCGTTTCACATGGTCGAGACTTTCAAACCACATCATGGTCGCGAACTCGACCTCGTCTCGGATATCGCGCCGCATGAGGTCGATGCTGAGAAAGCCGGGCATCCTTCGCGCCTCGATGCCGGGGATGACCTCGCCGCGCACCACCTTTTCATAGGCGGCGGCGTTTTCCGGGGTGGTCCAGCCTCTCCAGTACCGGCAGATCACGGCCGCCTTCGCTTTCTTCGCCGGCGCCCTTAGAGCTTCGCCCCGCACCACGGGCAGTGGCGGATGATGACGACGTTGCGGTCGCCATCATGAACGATGAGGGCGAACTGGTTCAATCCCTCATGATAAGCGACGAGGCTGTCCGGGCAGTCGAACGGGTCGTCATGCGTCTCGCAGGTCATCTGGAGCGCGGCCTGCATGGATTCGCAGCAGAGCGCGGCGGGGTCAGGGTGCTGTGTGCGGACGGTCATGCGCCGCCGTCTTTCGGCTTCCAGCTGTCGACATAGCCCTTGAATTCGACCGCCTCCGCCCCCTCCCCCACGTCGAGCGGGTCGCGCGTGTCGATCATCACGGCGTACTCATCCGTCGCCGCCTTCTTCTGGACGAGCATGTTCTGCAACGCCTTCGGGTGCGGCCCGTGCGTGAAGCCCGACGGGTGGAAGGTCATCATGCCAGCGTCAATATTGTCGCGGCTGAAGAAGTCGCCAGCGTGATAGAACAGCACTTCGTCATAATCGTCATTATTGTGGAAGAACGGCACTTTAAGCGCGCCGGGATCGGTTTCGAACGGGCGCGGCGCGAAGGTGCACACGACGAAGCGGTCGGCGATGAAGGTCGTGTGCGCCGAGGGCGGCACATGATAGCGGTGACTCATCAAAGGCCGGATATGGCGGACATTGATGCGAACGGGCGCAAGCTCGCCATGCCAGCCGATGACGTCGAGCGGATTGTAAGGGTAAGTGGCGACCGACACCGCGCCCCTTTTCTTGATCTCGACGCAGGTATCGCCATCGTCGGCCTGATGCGCGCGAAACACGTCATCGAGTTTCGGCGTATCGAAAAGGGCCGGATCGAAGATGGCGTGCGGCCCGACAAGCCCCTTGTCGGGCAGCATGTAATGAGAGCCTGTCGCTTCGATCATCAGCACGCTGACAGGCCTCTCCGGGCTTAGTCTCCACATCGTGCCGCGCGGCAGGACGATATAGTCGCCGGCCTCGAAGGCGAGATGCCCATAGTCGCAGAAGAGCGCGCCGGCGCCCTCATGGATGAACAGAAGCTGGTCGCCGTCTGCGTTGCGCGCGAGGCCGGCCATGGGCGCGGCGAGCTTCCAGAACCTGAGTTCGGTCGAACGATTGTGGAGGATGCGCGGCGCGGCCCAGGGCGACGTCGGCGCTTCGTCCAGCGCAGCGAGGTTGAAGGCGCGCGGGCGCAGCGGCCCCTCGAAAGACGACCAGCCAGTCGGCGGGCGCTTGTGATGGAGGAACGCGGCCGGCCCGAAGAAGCCTTCCTTGGAGATCTCGCGTTCATAGGTGCCGGGGGGAAGGTCGGCATGGGCCTGGCGCGAGGCCTCGCCCTCCACCCGCGACGCAGTGATCCAGCGTTTCATGGAAATTCCTCGAATTAGTAACAGATGTTACCAATCAACAGGCCTTGCCGCAACCGGCTTTCGGCGGCCGCCGACTCGGGGCGTCAGTCATATGGCGATTGGCAGGGGCGATAATGGTCGAACGATTTGTCGAGAGGGTTCTCTTTGCGGCGCGCTGGATGATGGCGCCGTTCTATATCGGCCTCATCATCGCCCTTGGTGTCCTCTTTATAGAGTTCGGCGCTATCCTCGCCGGTTATGTCGGAAGGGCGGCGGCGTCGGTCGCCGGCGGGGCGGCGTTCGGCGAAGAGGACGCCATCCTCGGCGCCCTTTCGCTTATCGACATCACGCTGATGGGAAGCCTCATCCTGATCGTCGTTTATTCGGGTTACGAGAACTTTGTCTCGCGCATCCGCACCGGCCAGCATGAGGACTGGCCCGACTGGATGACGAAGGTCGATTTCTCGCAGCTCAAACAGAAGCTCCTGGCCTCGATCGTGCTCATCTCCGGCGTGCAGCTCCTCAAGGCGTTCATGTCGCTTGAGAAGCTTTCCGACCGTGATCTGATGTGGCTCACCGGCATCCATCTCGCGCTGGTGTTCTCGGCGATCGCCTTCTCGATCGCCGATTGGCTGCAGGGTCGATCCGGCAAAAAGGGCGAGTAGCGCGGCCGTGACCGGCGGCGGACTTGCCCCTGCCGCGGTCACCCGCCATATCGCCCACGGCGAAAGGAGCCCTGATGCGCACGAAGCTTCTCATTCTCGGATCCGGTCCGGCGGGGCTCACCGCCGCAATCTACGCGGCGCGCGCGGGTCTGAAGCCGGTCGTCGTCCATGGCCTCCAGCCCGGCGGGCAGATGACCATCACCACGGATGTCGAGAACTATCCGGGCTTTGCCGATGTCATCCAGGGTCCGTGGTTGATGGAGCAGATGCAAAAGCAGGCGAGCCATGTCGGCGCGGAGTTCGTCGCAGACCTCATCGTCGATGTCGATCTGACGAAAAAGCCGATCACGCTCAAGGGCGACAGCGGCGAGATTTACGAAACGGATGCGCTCGTCATCGCCACCGGCGCACAGGCGAAATGGCTCGGCCTGCCCTCCGAAAAGACGTTTCAGGGCTTCGGCGTCTCGGCCTGCGCGACCTGCGACGGGTTTTTCTATCGCGGCAAGGACGTCGTCGTCGTCGGCGGCGGCAACACTGCAGTGGAAGAAGCGCTCTATCTCTCGGGCCTCTCCAAGTCGGTGACCGTAATTCACAGGCGCGACCATTTCCGCGCGGAAAAAATCCTTCAGGACCGGCTTTTCGCCAGAAAAAATATCGAGTTCGTCTGGGACCATCAGGTTGCCGAAATTCTCGGCACGGACGATCCCCCCGGCGTCACGGCCGTGCGCCTCAAGAGCGTGAAGACCGGCGCGACGCGCGACGTGAAGACAGATGGCGTCTTCATCGCCATCGGCCACAAGCCGTCGACGGACTTGTTCGTCGGAAAGCTGCCGATGAAGGACAACGGATACCTGATCGTCACGCCGGGCACGGTTTCGACCAGCATCCCCGGCGTCTATGCGGCCGGCGACGTGACCGATGACGTCTATCGCCAGGCCGTCACCGCCGCCGGCATGGGCTGCATGGCCGCGCTCGAAGCAGAGCGCTTTCTCGCCGGGCGCGAATTCGGCGCCGGGCATTAGGAGTTCTCATGACCAATACGAAAACGGCAATCCTCGCTGGCGGATGTTTCTGGGGCGTCGAGGATCTCTTCCGCAAACTCCCCGGCGTCGTCGCGACGGAGGTCGGCTACACCGGCGGCGCCACGAAGAATGCGACCTACAAGGACGTGAAGACGGGAACGACCGGCCACGCCGAAGCGATCCGCATCACCTTCGACCCCGCCAGAATCTCTTATCGTCAGCTTCTCGAGTTCCTGTTCCAGATTCACGATCCGACCACGAAGGACCGCCAGGGCAACGACGTCGGCTCGCAATACCGCTCGGCCATCTTCACGCTCGACGAGGAGCAAACGCGGGATGCGGAGGCCGTGATCGCGGCCGTCGACGCCTCAGGCAAATGGCCGGGCAAGGTGGTGACGAAGGTCGAACCCGCCGGCGATTGGTGGAAGGCCGAGGAATATCATCAGGATTATCTCGTCAAATATCCCGACGGATACACCTGCCACTTCATCCGGCCATCCTGGAAGCTGTAGGCTCCGCCTTCAGGCCGGGGTCGACCTCCTCAAGGCGCGCGCGCATAAGCGCGCCGACCGCCTCGAGAGACAAGCGCTCGCGGACACGGCGCTGCCCCGCTCTCCCGAGATCGGCGCGCCGCATCGGCGAGGCGTCCAGCTCCCGCAAGTGCCGCACTGCGTCCGCAAGGCGCGGCTCGGCCCATCGGGCCCCGTCCGCATACGGATATTCGCCGGGCTTCACCGGCGCGAGGTCATGACCGACGATCGCCGCGCAGCTTTCATCCGTGAAGTCCATATTGCCGGACCAGCCGGTGACGACGACAGGCTTGCCGAGCGCCATGAACTCGGCGATGCCGAGGCCGAAACCCTCGGCGCGGTGGAGCGAGAGATAGATGTCGGCGCACGCCTGCAGACGGGCGAGGTCGGCGGCGGATAGGACCGCATCGATGACGATGATGTTCGCCGCCCCGGCGACGAGATCCCTGATCCTTCGCCGCGCGTCCTCGACATGCCGGCCGCCATGCGTCTTCAGGATGAGAACGGGACCGTCGACCGCATCGCCGAAAGCGTCACGGAAGGCCGCGACCGCCCCTTCCGGGTTCTTGCGCGCGACATAGGAGTTGAGATCGAGATTGGCGTAGACCGCGAGCCGGCCCTCGGGAACGCCGAACCTCGCACGGTCGGGGGGAAGCGCGGCCGCCGGCGCGGGATGGGGAACCACATGGACGGTTTTTTTCGTCCGTGTGCGGATCGCCTCCGCCGTAAAGGCGCTCGGCGCCCAGATTTCATCGACAAGGTCGAAGGCGGACGCGAACGCTTCCGGAAAGACCGGCAATTCCCACGCCCAGTAGCCGATCTGGTATGATCCGACGAGGCGCGCGGGATCGATATGGCGCCCCAGAAGCGGCAACTGGTCGGCGTTGACGTGCATCAACGCGATGCGGCGCGGCGGCGCTGCGGGGTCGTCTTCCTCCCAGTCGATCGTCTCGTTGAAGACGCCCTGCGTGCCGATGGCGAAGGTTTGCGTTTCAATCCCTGCGATCTTCAGCGCCGCCGCGGCGCGCCGCGCGCCCTCGCCGACGCCGCTCTCGGTTCGGAAATAGCCGTAAAGGTCGACGCCAGGGCGCCGCGCGGGGTCGATCCGGCGGTCGGCGGGCGCGATCGTCGGCGCGGCGCGCGCGGCCGCGGCGTCAGCTTCGGAATCGACATTGATGATCGCCTTGCGCGCGCGCATGCGCACTTTCGCCGGCAACCGGTCGTAGGCGGCGCGCAAGACCGGCACGCCGTGATAGACCGACCGCACGAGCGGGCGCAGCGAGGCGCGAAGTCCCCGCGGCGCGGTAACCGCCGCCGGCGACTGCCCGTCGGCGATGACAGCGCTCTCCGCTTCTCGCGCGATGGCGCGCCGCGCCGGCGCAAGGCAGGCTTCGGGAACATCATGCTCCTTCGGCGCGGATGAGAGAAACCAGAAGGCGAAGCCTCGCCGGCCTTCGGCTGTCGCGAGGGGGAAAATGTCGTGAAGGTCTTTGCGGCCGGCGTAGATCTCGTGCATCAGCCGTGTCACCGGAAAATCCTTCGCGCCGTCATGGGCTATCGGCGCGAGCGCATTGAAAAGCTCGTAGCGCGGCCGGAAGGCGCGATCACGCCGGGTGATCCGTGCATGCTTCGACTTCGCATAGACGCGCCGCATTTCCGGCGTGATACGCACGCCGTCGCTGAAGCGGTCGAAGGCGTAGGGCGCCTTCTTGCGCCGCTCGTGGCCGTGGCGGTCGAGCGCGGCGAGATAGTCGGCGAGCAGCAATGCACCCGCGCCCATATCCTCGACGGTGAGGCGGTTCTGATGCTTGGAAAAGACGGTCTTGTCGCCCGGCACGACGCCGCTGAAATGGAAGAAGACGAGCGTCGCCCCGGCCGCCGTCCATCCCTCGGCCGACTTCGCAAGCGGGCGGTGCTTAAAGTTCCAGTACGCGACGTTGTGACCGGGGTCGCGCAGGATGACGGCGTTGTCGCAGAACGCCGGCGCGTAATCGGCAAGGCGCTGGTCGACGAAGAGCCCCGCCTCCAGATCGACGATGCATTTCGTTTCGCATTCCTTCGCCCACCATTCGACGAAGCGGCGCGCGCCCGCACGGTTCGCAAAGGCGCCAAATCCGAGATTGTAAACGCCAGTCCTGAGGATCTGGATGTCGTCCGGATGAAAGTCATCGGCGAGCGGCTCGGTGAGGTGCGGCGTCAGCACGCAATCCGCGCCGCGCGCGAAGGCGTCCTTAACCGCCGTCAGCGGGCGCAGGAAATAAAGGTCGGGGTCGAGATAGATCGCGGCGTCGTAGCCGCGCCGGTCCCAGAGATCGAGGATGCAGAACGGCTTGATCGCAGTGTTGAACTCCATGACCGTATAGCGCAGCGCCATGTCCCATAGCGCCGGCATCGCGATGTCGGCGACGGGAACGACGGCGACGCCGGCCGGCAGGTCGAGCCCATCAGCGTCGTCGGCAAGATAGATCGTGAAGTCTGCCGAAGGATCGGCCGCGAGGAGCGACTCGCGCAGCGTCAACGCATAGGCGAGATAGTTGCGTGAGCAGATGGTGAAATGGGCGATCTTCATCCGCGCAACAGCGCCTCTTTCCTCGGATAGATGTCGCGCACCGCATAGCGCTCAACGATCGTGGCGCGCGCCGCCGCGCGCATTTCCTCATATTCGCGCGGCCGGGCAAGCGCGTCGCACACGGCGTCGGCGATCCCCTCAGGCTCGCGGTGCGGGACCAGTCGGCCGTTGCGTCCGTCGTCGATCAATTCGCGCACCGGCGGGGAATCAGAGCCAAGGACGAGACAGCCCGCGCTCATCGCCTCCATCATCGACCAGGAAAGAACGAAGGGAACGGTGAGATAGACGTGCGCCGAGGACGCCTGAAGAACCTTGAGGTAATCCGGCCGCGGCAGCAATCCGGTGAAATGCAGGCGAGCCCTGTCGAACTCGTGCGCGTCGAGCGCGCGCTTCTTGTGGCTGTCGCCTTCGGCGAGCTTCTTGCCATAGGCGACGCGGTCTTCGCCGACGATGACGACATGCGCCTCGGGCCGGCGGCGCTGCACGATCGCCATCGCCGCCATGAATTCCGGAAAGCCGCGATAGGGCTCCATGCCGCGCGCGACATAGGTGACGATTTCGCGCGCATCCGAAAGATCGAGCCCGTCGAGGCGGAGCCTCGCGCCCGGCGCCGGGGCGTAGCGATCGGTGTCGATGCCGTCATGGATCACGTCAAGCCGGTCCCTGAAGACCGGCGGAAACTGCGCGCGCTGCCATTCGGTCGGTGCGATCCCGGCGTCGCAGCTGGCAAGATCGGCAAGGATAGGCGCGTTGCGGGCGCGCGTGCGGCACAGCTCGTCGTCCGATTGCGGGCCTTCGCTCAGGAACGCGACGTCGGGTCCGTTCGGCCGATAGAACCATTCGAAATAGCCGACATAGCGCGCGCCCGGCCAAACGTCCTTCAGGAACATGCCGGGGCCCCAACCGGAATGCGCGACCATCACGTCGGGCCTGTAGCCCTTGCGCTTCAACTCGAAGCAAGCGCGCGCGACCGCCTGACCGTTGATGACGGCTTTCTCGAAAGTCCCGGCGTAAGGGTGAACGCCTTTGGTGACGTCGCGATGCGGTGCGTAGTTGACTGTCTTTATCGCCGGATGCCTTGCTTCCTTGCGCGCCGTCGCAAAGGTCACGTCCCAGCCCTTCGCCGCGAGATATTCTCCGATCGGCCCGAACTGCGCCGGGAAATTGTCGTGCACGAAAAGGATCTTCATCGGCGCCGTCATTCCTCGCGCATGGAACGCGAGAGCGCGTCCGTCAGCGGCTTCAGGAGATAGCTGATCGCCGGGCGCGCCCCGGTCTTGATGAAGCTTTCGACCGGCATCCCCGGCACGAGCGCCTGATTCTTGAGAACGCGGTTCAATTCGGCTTCGGGCGGCAGGTCGATATAGACGAGGAAATAGGGCTGCCCCGTCGCCTTGTCGATGAAGTTGTCGGCGGAGACCTGGCGCACGAGGCCCGTCGTCTCCGGCGTCGTGCGTGCGTTGAAGGCGGTGAAGCGCAGCACCGCCTCCTGCCCGGCCTGCACCTTGTCGACGTCGCGCGGGGCGATCTGCGCGGCGACAAGAAGGCCGTCCCCCTTCGGCACGATCTCCATCACCGGCGCGCCGGGCGCGATGACGCCGCCCTTCGTGTGGACTGCAAGACCGAGCACGACGCCCGCTTCCGGGGCGCGGATCTCCGTACGCGCGAGCGCGTCGAGCGCGGCGATGCGCCGCTCGACAAGACCCGCAATCTCTACATCGACCTCCTCGGCTTCCTTGATCGCCTCCTCACGCGATTGCTGCTTCAGGCGCTCAATTTCGAGCTTTGCTTCGGAGATGACGCTTTCGAGCTCCGCGACAGAGGCGACGAGCGCTCCCTGACGCCCCGAGATCGCCTCCTTTTCGCGCTCGAGTTCGCGAACGCGCGTCAGCGGCGCGAACCCTTCGGCGTGGAGGCGTTTGACGCCTTCAAGTTCGTCGGCGATGAGCTTTCCCTGCGCCTTCAGCGACCTGATCTGCGTCTGGCTGCCGCCGATGCGCGTTTTCGCCTGTACAACGCGTTCTTCAAGGAGCGCGACCTGGGTCGCTTTCGTCGCCTCGCGCGCGGCGAGCAGGCGCCGCTGGCCTTCGAGCTGCGCGGAATAGTCGAGATCGGCGGGAGCGAGCGCGAAGGCGCGGCTGTCCTCCGGAATCTCGGCGAGGCCGTCGCGCTCGGCGAGAAGGCGCGCCTGGCGCGCGATGCGCTCGGCGAGCTGCTCGGTCAGAAGCGCCGCGTTCGCTTTCGGCACTGTCTGATCGAGGCGGATAAGCACGGCGCCGGCTTTCACACTTTCGCCCTCGCGCACCAGAATGTCGGCGATGACGCCGCCCTCGAGATGCTGGATCGCCTTCCGGTTGGTTTCGACGCTGATCCGCCCCGGAGCGATCACCGCGCTGTTGATCGGCGCGAGGATCGACCACAGGAGGAGACCGCCGAACACGGCGGCCACTGTCATGATGCCGAGCCGGCTGAACCGGCCGGCGTCATCCGCCGGCGCGGTCTGGGGTTCGGCCTGGGTGAGCATTGCTTTCCGTTTCCGCGGCTTTGCGCGCGCCGCCGATGGCGGCGACGCGGCCCGGCGCGATCTTGTTGAGGACATCGTCGCGCGGCCCGAAGGCGCGCGTCTCGCCGTCGACGAGCATCAACAGCTTGTCGACGTGGGTTATGGCGCTCGGCCGGTGCGCGACGATGACGACCGTCGCGCCGCGCTGCTTTAGCGCCAGGATCGCGCTCGACAGCGCCGCCTCGCCCTCCGCATCGAGGTTCGAGTTCGGCTCGTCGAGGACGACGAGCGTCGGATCGCCGTAAAGGGCGCGCGCAAGGCCGATGCGCTGGCGCTGACCGACCGAAAGGCGCCCGCCGCGATCGCCGATCGCGGTCTCGAAGCCGTCCGGCAAGGCAAGGATCATCTGCATCGCGCCCGCCGCCGTCGCCGCCTTGATGACGGCGTCATCGGTGCGGTCGGCGCGAAAGCGCGCGATATTCTCCGCAATCGTGCCGTCAAAGAGTTCCGCTTCCTGCGGCAGATAGCCGATATGGCGCCCGACTTCCTCCCGGTTCCACGTCAGCAGGTCAGCGCCGTCGAGCCGGATCTCGCCCGAAACGATACGCTCGACGCCGACCATGGCGCGCGCGAGCGTCGATTTCCCCGCCCCCGACGGACCGATGATCCCGAGCGCCTCGCCGGGCAGCGCCTCAACGCTGACGCCTTTCAGCACCGGCTTCTTCGCGCCCGCCGGCTGGCAATAGACGCGGTCGAGCCGAAGATGGCCTGTCGGGGCCGGCAGCGAAATCTTCGCGGTTTCCTTTGGCGCCGTCTCGAGGAAGGATTTCAGACGGCGCCACGCCGCGATCGAGGTGCCGAACACGCGCCACTGGCCGATGGCGCTTTCAACCGGCGCGAGCGCGCGCCCGGCGATGATCGAGGCGGCGATCATCACACCCGGCGTCACCTGCCCGAATACGGCGAGCAGCGCGCCGGCGCCGAGGATCAGCGACTGCAGCAGCATCCGCGTCGCGCGCGTCGCCGCCGTAAATGCCGTGATGCGGTCGCCGGCCTCGGCGCCTGCCGCGGCGGCCTTCGCTGCATGGCGCGCCCATCGCTCCTTCAGCGCGCCGCGCATGCCCATCGCGTCAGCCGCAGCTGCGTTCCTCAGGATGCCGCTCATCGCCGCCTCGCTCGCGGTCTGCGCCTCAAGCGCGGCCATGAGCCCGGCGCGCGACCGGCGCTCGTTGAGAATCGCCAGAACGACGAGCGCGGCGGCGCCCAATAGCGCGACGAGCCCGAGCGCCCAGTGCATCATGAAGATCAACAGCAGAAAGAGCGGCGTGAACGGCGCGTCGAAGAAGGCGAGCAGCGCCGTGCCGCCCATCGCTTGGCGCAGCGTCTTCAGGTCCTTGAGCGGCGTCTCGCCGGCTTGCGCCGAGCCGATGCGCGCCGCATCGACGCCCGCCGAGAAAGCGCGCGGCGACAATTCCGCGTCGAAGCGCGCGGCGGCGCGTGCGACGAGCGCGGTGCGCGCGAACTCAAGGACGCCGTAGGCGATGAAGAGCCCGATCACGAGAAGCGTCAGCACCGCGAGCGTCATCACGCTGCGACTTGCGAGCACGCGGTCGTAGAGCTGCAGCATGTAGATGGGGCCGGCGAGAACGAGGAGATTGACCGCGAGCGAGAACCAGGCGGCGCGCACGAGAAGAGGCCGCGCGGCCGCGATGGCGGCGCGCGCTTCTTCAGGCACGGTTGCTGGCGTCAAGGCGGTCAAATCGTTCCTTCCTCCAAGGCCTTTAGGGGTCCTGAAATCCCATACTAACACGATCGGCGCGCTTCTATCCTTGCGCGGCCGCCGCTAGCTGACCACCGCCCTGTCGGTTGTGCGCCGCCAGTTCGTCCCATCCGAAAAGGCGAGCACCGCTCCGCCCGCTTCGTCGGCGACGTAGACGATCTGGCCGGCGCCCGCCGACGCCGCCGGGAGTGCGGCCTTGGCGTAGCTCTTCACCCGCACCGGGCCGTCGACATCGAGCTTCACCGCCGGCGCAGCAAGGCCGATGCCGACATTGCCAGCCGGCGTGATCCGCATTCGCTCAATTCCGCCGGCGCTGGCGACCGACCCTGACGGGGTCGTCCTGAAGGAAATGCGTGTCGGGTGCGAGGTCGCAGTCCACGCGGCGTCGGCGTTCATTTCGATGAGCGCCGCCATGCTGGTCACGAAGGCCGATCCGTCATGGCCGCCGCCGCCGAGGCCGAAAAGCCGCATGCCCGAACTTGTCGCCGCGGGCGCGGCGAGTGTTCCCGTCGCCGCGCGGCCCTGAAACTGCGGCGTCGCATTGGCCCCGACCGAGTGGATGGTGATCCGCTCGGCGTTCCCTTGCCCTTCGATCATCAGCGGTCCCGATCCTGCCGAAACCCCGGCGGAAGAAATCGACAGCGGCAGCGTCGGACTCGCGCCGTTGACGCCGATGAAGCCCGTCTCTTTCGCGATCACCATCGGCTCTTTCCATGTCGAGCCGTCGGGAGAAACCTTGACATGAAAATCATCGTCGCCGGTGAGGCCGAATTCGGCGCGTCCGGAAAATCCGGATTGAAACAGGTGCGAGGCCGTTGCGCCGCTGTTCGCCTTGTTGACCTTGATGCGCGCATCGCCCGATCCGGGCGTCAAATCGTCATGGCTGAACAGAACGGCGTCGGATTTGACGGCGAGGCGGTTGGTGAGATCCGGAGCGGCGTTTACACCGAATTTGGCTTTCGCTTCGCCGCCCGGGATTTCGATCCACGCCGTCCCGTCAAAGACGACGAACTGGTCAGCGTCCGCGACCCACGCACGCCAGCCCTCGGCGGGCGGGATTTCCGTCCACGCGCCGTCCTGAAAAGCGGCGATCGAGCCGGCGGCGAAGCCGCCCCACGCGGCGCCGGCGGCGCTCGCCGGAATTATGTAGGCGTCGCCCTCGGCCGGCGAGGCCGGCTCGGCGGCTATGCTCGCCGAATTCACGGCGAGTTGGGCGAGCGCGTCGAGCCGCCGGAAGCTTTCATTGACGGTGACGTGCTTTTGCGCCTGCTGGGGCGCGACATAGGCAAGGCCGAGGCGGGGCGAGGTCTGCATGCTGGCGGGTCCTTTCATACGCAATAAAACCGCGAACCGGCATCATAAGCGGGCGCCTAAGGGGTGGGATGGATTTTTGTTTCTTATACGGATCATCGGCTTAGATGGTTAACGGCGCTTTTCGCGCAAAAGGGGAATCGCCAGCGCTCAGCGCCCGTCAAAGACGTAAGCTCCGTCTACAGACGGTCTGCGTCAGACGAGCCGCGAGCGCGCCACCGCCGCGCCGATGAACGACGCGAACAGGGGGTGAGGATCGAACGGGCGCGATTTCAGCTCGGGGTGATATTGCACGCCGATGAACCAGGGATGATCGGGGATTTCCATGATTTCCGGGAGCGCGCCGTCCGGCGAGACGCCCGAGAAGACAACGCCCGCCTTCTCGAGGCGCTCGGCCCACGCCATATCGACCTCATAGCGGTGGCGGTGGCGCTCGGAGATTTCGAGCGCGCCGTAGATCTCCGCGACGCGGCTGCCGGGCTTCAGCATCGCCGGATAGGCGCCGAGCCGCATCGTGCCGCCGAGGTCGCCCGCCTCGCCGCGACGCTCGGTCTCGTTGCCGCGCCGCCATTCGGTCATCAGCCCGACAACCGGCTTTCCCTGGCCGAATTCCGACGAGGTCGCCGTCGTCTCGCCGAGGAGCGCGCGCGCCGCTTCGATGACGGCCATCTGCATGCCGTAGCAAATGCCGAAAAACGGGATGCGCCGTTCGCGCGCGAAGCCAGCGACGCGGATCTTGCCCTCCGCGCCGCGCTCGCCGAATCCGCCGGGCACGAGAATGCCATGCACGTCCGCGAGCGCCGACATCGCCGCATCGGGGTCATCAAAGAGCGCCGAGTCGATCCAGTCGATCTCGACGCGCACGTTGTTGGCGATGCCGCCATGGGCGATCGCCTCGATCAGTGATTTGTAGGCGTCCTTCAGCACCGTGTACTTGCCGACGACCGCGATCCGCGTCTCGCCGTCCGGCCGGGTGATGCGGGTGACGATCTCGGTCCAGCGCGACAGGTCGGGCGGCGGCGCGGTGATTCCGAAGGCGGCAAGCACCTCGTCGTCGAAACGCTCGGCATGATAGGCGAGCGGCACCTCGTAGATGGTGCGGCAATCGAGCGCCTGAACGACCGCGGACGCGCGCACATTGCAGAAGAGCGCGATCTTCTTGCGCTCGCCCTCGGGGATCGGCCGGTCCGCGCGCACGAGGAGCACGTCGGGCTGAATGCCGATCTCGCGCAGCTCCTTCACGGAGTGCTGCGTCGGCTTGGTTTTGAGTTCGCCCGCCGACGGGATGTAGGGCATCAATGTCAGGTGGACATAGACGGCGTCGCCGCGCGGGAGTTCGTTTCCAAGCTGGCGGATCGCCTCGAAAAACGGCAGCCCCTCGATGTCGCCGACCGTGCCGCCGATTTCGCAGATAACGAAGTCCGCGCCCGGCGCCGGCGCCGTGACGAACGCCTTGATGGCGTCGGTCACATGCGGAATGACCTGCACCGTCGCGCCCAGATAGTCGCCGCGGCGCTCCCTCTCGATGATCGTCTGGTAAATGCGCCCCGTAGTGACGTTGTCCGACTTCGAGGCGGAGACGCCGGTGAAACGCTCGTAATGGCCAAGATCGAGATCGGTCTCCGCCCCGTCATCGGTGACGAAGACCTCGCCATGCTGGTAGGGGGACATCGTGCCAGGATCGACGTTGAGATAGGGGTCGAGCTTCCTCAACCGCACCTTGAAGCCGCGCGCCTGCAGGAGCGCCCCGAGGGCCGCCGCCGCCACGCCTTTGCCGAGCGAGGAAACCACGCCGCCGGTGATGAAGATATACCGCGCCATGGAAGTCCCTCTTACCGCCCTTGCCGCGAAGGGCAAAAGAAAAAGCTCGCCGCTCCCGACCGGCGTTTCGGAGGGCGCGGCCCGATTTCAGCCGAAGGGGGTTTCCCCTCGGTGGATCAACAGGTTCGTCAGTTAGGTTGAGGAGCGGTTTCAGGCGTGTCTTCGCTCGCTCCGGGCTCGCCGGCGGACGGCGTGTCGGTCGCCGACGTCGAATCAGGTCCGACTGGCGTCGCCTCGACCGCCGGGGCGTCAGCCGGCGGCGTCGTTGAGGGCGCGGCGCCGGTTCCGAGCGTGTTGAGAAGATCGTCGGTCGTCAGCGGTTTTGTCGGGTCGACGACGCGCTCGCCGGTCAGTTCCTCGGCGATGTCGGCGTCGCGGTCGCCCGACCGGGCGGTCAGCGCGAGAGCAATCGACGTCGCAAAGAACAATGCCGCGAGGACCGACGTCGTGCGGGTGAGAACGTTCGCCGCCCCCCTGCTCGTCATGAAGCCGCCGCCCCCGCCGCCGCCCATGCCGAGCGCGCCGCCCTCAGAGCGCTGCAGGAGCACGATGACGATGAGCGCAAGGACGATCAGTCCGTGAACGGTGAGAAGTACGGCGTGCATATCGGCCTGTCCGGTAAGGGCTTTCCGCCGATATGGCGGCCCGCCCGGGAATTGGAAGGGGCGCTCTCTACCCCCCGCCGCCCTGCGGGTCAAACGAGGCTGCTCCTAGCGGCGCGGCGGCCTGACAAGCGCCGGCAAGGCCGGCGCGGCGATTAGAAATATAATGAGCGCCAGCAGCGAAGTCTTCACCGCGACCCCGGCTGGCAGGAACCCCGCGTTGACAAGCACGAGGTAAAGCAGCCCGACGCCCACCGCCCAGACCGCAAAAGCGAGCTGGACCGCAAAGAGAACGCTCCGGCGCGCCGAACTTGCAAAAAGCCACACAAGGGCGAACGCATAGATGAAATCGGAGAGCAACGTCACGAGCTCTCTCACCAGCCCCGGCCACGGCGCCGCGAAACCCGCCTTGACGCCGGCGTTCGCGGCGTCCCAGTCCGCTTCGAGCAACAGGTTGTTGCCGACCCAACCGATGACGTTGAAGACAAGGCCGAGGCCGAGGCTGACGCCAAGAAGCCGACCGAGACTTACGCCGCCTTCTCTTTCTCGATCCATGAATCGACCGTTTCCTCGAGAATGCCGAGCGGCATCGCGCCGTTGCCGAGGATGACCTCGTGAAACTTCCGGAGGTCGAATTTCTCGCCGAGTTCGGCTTCCGCTTTTTGCCGCATGCGGATGATCGCAAGCTGGCCGGTTTTGTAGGCCGTCGCCTGACCCGGCCACACGACATAGCGCTCGATCTCACGCGTCACTTCGGCCTCGGTCTGGCCGGTCTTGGCGACCATGTACTCGATCGCCTGCTCGCGCGACCATTTCTTGGCGTGCATGCCTGTGTCCACGACGAGCCGCACGGCGCGGAAGATTTCCGCCTGGAGGCGGCCGAGATCACCGAACGGGTCGTCAGCATAAAGGTTCATGTCCTCGGCCGCGACCTTTTCGGCGTAGAGCGCCCAGCCTTCGGAATAAGCCGTGAACGGAGAAACCTTGCGAAGCAGCGGAACGCCCTTGATGAGCTGCGAGGCCGAGAGCTGGAAGTGGTGACCGGGCGCGGCCTCGTGATAAAGGAGCGTCGGCAGCGTCCAGCGGGGATTGTCCGCCGTGTCTTTCAGGTTGATGTAGAAGCGTCCCGGGCGCGAGCCGTCGAGCGCAGGCGGATTGTAATAGCCGCCGGGCGCTGAATCCTGCGAATATTCGGGAACGCGCACGACCTCGACCGGCTGCGGCGGAATGGTGATGAAATATTGCGGCGCAAGCTTCATCACATCGACGTTGAGCTGCGTCAGATAGTCGATCATCGCCTGGCGGCCGGCGTCGTCGTTCGGATAAATCTCGCCCGGACGCTGGGAGACGAGCGCGATGCGCGCCGCGAACGGGATCGCGGCGCCCGCCTCGTCGACGGACGGCACGCCTTGCGCGTCGAGGATCGCCGTCATCTCGCGCTCGATGCGCTCGACTTCGGCGAGGCCGATTTCGTGAATCTCGTCAGCGGAAAGGTCGGTTGTCGTGTTGTTCCGCAGCGCGGCGGCGTAAATCTTGTCGCCGTCCGGGATGCGCCAAATGCCGGCGTCATGCGTCGCAGTCCGGCCCATGTCCTCGAAAAGCGCGATCATCGCCTGATAGCCCGGAATGACCTTTTCGTTCACGGCTTTTGTCGCTTCGGCGACGAGCGCCGCTTTCTTCTCCGCCGACAGGCCCTCGATCTTGTCGAGCTTGGCGGGCAGCGTCGTGACGAGCGGGTTTTTCTCCGCGCCGCCTTCGATGAAGGCGCGCATGCCGACGAGCGACTTTTCAATGACGAAGTCAGGCGGGGTCACGCCGGCGTCGCGGTCTTCCTTCACGCGCACGATGGTCTCGTCGATGACGCGGCCGAATTCGTTAAGGCGCGAGATGTAGCGCTTGACGCTCTTTTCGTTCTTGATGACATGCGTGTCGGTCAGGAACTGCGGCAGGTTCACCATCGGCCCTGAAATCTGGTTCACGCGATAGCCGCTGTGGTCGAACTCGGCCTGCGCGATGATGTCGTCGAGGAACCAGGTCGCGATCTCCCAAGACAGCTTCTCCTGGCCCTTCAGCTTCTCTGGATTGAAGCGGTTGAGGCCTTCGCGGTTTTTCTTCAGGCGCGCGAGCTGCTTTTCCTCCTGCGCCTTCGTGTAGTCGGCGAGCTTGCCGCTGTGGAAGTCGAGCGGCGTGTTGTCGATGAAGCCGAGGCCGGTCAGAAGCTCCGGCGTCTCGAACGCGAATTCCGCCGTGAACTTGTTGACGTAATTGGTGACGGTGACCGGATAGAACCAGAACCACACCGACGCGCCAGCGAGCGCGAGCACGATGAGCAGGAAAAGCCCGCCCAGAATCCTTCCGACTAGACGCATGTGCAGCCCCTCTGACAACAGCCCCAGCGTTCCATAGCCGGACGCCGGGGCGGCGTCACCTGCGGTTTATCGCGCGAGGGCGGCGTTTCGGCCCGATTCCGCCGTCGCAGCGGCGGAGACCCGGTCGATCGCCGCGAGAATCCGGCCGGTTTGCGAATGGTGGAGCGCGTGACCTGTCTCCGGCAACACCTCGTAGAGAACGCCCGGAATTTCGCGAGAGAGCGCCGCCGAGTGAATCGTCGGGCTGACGGTTGGATCCTTCGCGCCCGTCATCACGGCGGCCGGGACGCGTATTTCGCCATAGCGCCCGCTCATCGCGACGATCTGCGGTTTCAGATTGCGGAGATCTTCGGCGTTGCTGCGAAAATCCTTCGCGCGAAAGAGAAGCGGAATGCCGGCGGCCTCGTAATAGCCCTCAGGCGCGGCGTCGGGCGCGAAGGATTTGATAACGCTTCCCTCCGCCATCAGCGGCGCATAGACGGGTATGACGAGCCTTCGAAAGAGGAAGCCGGCGACGGGCCAGCCGGACGCTTTGTTATACCAGGCGACGCCGCCCGGCCATTCATGGCTGACGGGCGCGAGGAGCACCAGCCCCGCGATTTCGTCCTGATACTGAAGGGCGTAGGAAAGCGCGACCGCGCCGCCAAAGCTCTGTCCAAGGACGATAGGACGCTCGACGCCGAGCGATCTGACGGCGCCGCGTATCAGCTGCGCCTGGCGGTCGAGCCTCCAGCCGTCTTCAGGTCGTGTCGAATAGCCCCTGCCCGGCCTGTCGACCATGATGACGCGCCGCGTTTTTGACAATTCATCGCCGAGCGCCAGCTTCATGTCGCGCAAATTGACGCTGGCGCCGTGGATAAGCACGATCGGGGGCAGCGCGCTCTCTCTCGGGCCGATGTCGAGAACATGGAGGCGCTCGCCTCCTGTCTCGACGAAGGCGCCGAGAGGCGGAGCGTTCTTTTCCGCCCGCCAGCTCGCGCAGCCGCCGATGAGGGCGAGGAGAAGAAGGACTGCGAGGGCGTAGAACGGCGCCATGCGACTCTTGGGGATCATGTCGCCGCGCGGATGATGGCGGCGAATTCATCCGCCTTGAGGCTCGCGCCGCCGACGAGCGCGCCATCGACATTGGCGACCGCGAAAATTTCGCGCGCGTTCTGCGGCTTCACCGAGCCGCCATAAAGGATGCGCACCCCCTCGCCGACCGCGCGGCGTATGAGGAGATGCATGTCGGCGATCTGGTCGCCCGTCGGCGTCAGTCCGGTGCCGATCGCCCAAACGGGCTCATAGGCGATGACGATTTCCCGCTCGCCAGGCGGCACGGATTCGGCGATCTGCATGCCGACGATGTCGTTCTCGCGCCCGGCGCGCCGTTCGGCCTCCGTCTCGCCGACGCAGATGATGGGAATGAGCCCCGCGCGGCGCGCAGCTCTCGCCTTCGCCTGCACGAGCCTGTTCGTCTCGCCATGATCGGCGCGGCGCTCGGAGTGACCGACAATGACATAGGCCGCGCCCGCATCCGCGAGCATCTCGGCGCTGATGTCGCCGGTGTGCGCGCCCGAGGGGAGCGGGTGGCAATCCTGCCCGCCGATCGCGATCGCTTCGTCGCTGAACTCGGCGGCGAAAAGCCCGATCAGCGTCGCCGGTGGGCAGATCACGACGTCAATCCCCCGGGGGATCGCGCCGGAGAATTGGGCGAGCAGCTTCTGGACCTCGAGCACGGAGGAAGAAGCGCCGTTCATCTTCCAGTTGCCGGCGATCAGCGGCGTCATAAAGTCTCCCGGACAAGCGCCTTCCGGGTACGGGAAGCCCCTGGCCTTGTCCACATTCCCACCCTTGTTCGGGCCCCCGGCGGCGCCTACAAGAGCCGCGATCCTTTATCCCCCCTCCGCTTTTTGCGCGGCGGGGCCAAACTGCCGGGACCGACAAATGCTGAAGCAAATCCGCGCGGGGCTGAAAAGCGTCATCGTCATCATCTTCGTCCTGCCGCTCATCGTTTCCTTCATCGCCTGGGGCGTCCCGGAAATGCGGCAGATGACGAGCAACCACGCGTTAAGCGTCGGCTCCAAGGGATTCTCCGCGCTGGAGGTCAGCCGCGAGTTCGATCGCTACGTCACCAACCGCCGCAATCAGTCGAACGGCCAGTACAGCCGCGAACAGGCGATCGCCGAGGGCGCGACGGACCAGATCGTCGAGTCGATGGCGACGCAGTCGGCGCTCGACCAGGAGGCTCTCAAGATGGGCCTGATCGTCACAAGGCCGATGGTCAGCAAATTCCTGCAGACGAGCGAGCAGTTCAAAAGCCCCACCAGCGGCAAGTTCGACAATGAATCGCTCGACCTCATCCTGCGCGAATACGGATTCTCAATTCGCGAGTTCGAGGAGCGCATACGCATGGAGATGTTGCGCGCGCAGATGCTGGGCGGGATTGCGCGCGGCGGCCCGGCGGCGTCGGCGATGGTCGACAGCCTTGTCGCACGCGAGGTTGAAACGCGCGATGTGAGCTATCTGACCATCGACGAGAGCCTTGCGGGAGCCGCGCCGGCGGCGACGCCGGAGCTCGTGAAGGAGTATTACGAAAAGAACCAGTCGCAGTTCATGGCGCCCGAATACCGCACTTTCACCGCTGTCGTTCTCAGCAGCGCGGATTACGTCGATCGCACCGAGGCGACCGACGACAAGCTCCGCGAGATCTACAGCGCCAACAAGGCGAAATATCAGACGCCGGAGCGCCGGACGTTTTACCAGCTGACGCTTGAATCGCAGGAAGCGGCTGACGCCGCGACAAGGGCGCTGAAGGAAGGCAAGCCCTTCGAGGCGATAGCGACCGAAAGCGGCCAGAGCCTTGCGCAGGTCACGCGCACCAATGCGCTGAAGACCGACATCGTCGATCCCGCCGTTGCAGGCGCCGTCTTCGCGGCGGACGCGGGCGCCGGCGCTGTCGTCGGCCCAGTCAAGGGCGTTTTCGGCTTCAACGTATTGCAGGTCGCCAGCGTGACTCCGGTCGAGACCAAACCGTTCGAGGACGTGCGCGCCGAAATCGAAGAGAATTTCCTCGACCAGGGCACCAAGAAGCGCCTCTTCGACACGATCGAGGCGATCGAAAACGAACGCGACACCGGCGCTGCAATTGCTGACGCCGCCGCCAAGCACGGCGTGACCGCGAAAACTTATGGCCCGGTCGACGCCTTCAGCTTCTCGAAGGGCGGCGGCATCGTCAACGACGTGCCGGCCGAAGTGCTGGCCGCCGCCTTCAAGCTTGAGGAAGGCGAGGAATCGCAGGCGACAGAACTCGCTGACAAGTCCGGCTATTATTTCGTGTCGCTGACCGAGATCATCCCGCCGGCCCCGATTCCCCTTGAAACGATTGCGGCTGAAGTCGAGGCGCGCTGGCGCGCGGCCGACCGCGACGCGCGCATCAGCGCCGTTGTCGCGAAGATCAACGAAGCGCTCGCCAAGGGTGAAACGCTCACGGCCGCCGCCGCGCCGTTCAGCCGGGCGCCGCTGCCGGCGAGCCTGTCGCGCCGCAGCGTCAACGACACGTTTTCGCAGGAAATGCTCGACCAGGTGTTCGCCGCCGCGCAAGGCAAGGCCGTGATCGGCCGCGCCGGAAACGGAGTGCAGGTGATCGCCGTCGTCGATGCGATCAAGTTCGGCGACGCGCCGATCTCGCCGGCGCAGATTTCTGGCTTCGCGCGCTTCATCGGCCAGCAGGTCGACCAGGAAATGATCGACGCTTTCGCCAAGACGGTGCGCGACGACGCAAAGGTGAAGATCAACAAGACGCAACTCGACCAGCAGTTCGGCGAAGGTCAATGACGCTGACGCCGGACTTCGACGAATTCCGGCGACGGTACGAGGAAGGCGCGACCGCCGTTCTGATGCGGCGCATCGTCAGCGACCTTGAAACGCCGGTCTCGGCCTATCTGAAGCTCGCAGGCCGGCGCCATAACTCCTTCCTGCTCGAATCCGTCGAAGGCGGCGAACAGCTCGGCCGCTATTCGATCATCGGCATGAAGCCCGATGCGGTCTGGCGCGCTTTCGGCGGCCATGCGGAGCTGAACCTCCGCGCCGCCGCCGACGCCGACGACTTCAAGCTGGAAAAGCTGAAGCCGCTTGAAAGCCTCAAGGCGTTCGTCGACTCTTCGCGCATCGCGCTCCCCGCAGACGCCCCGCCGATGGCCGCCGGCGTATTTGGCTATTTCTCCTATGACATGGCGCGCCAGATGGAGCGCCTGCCAGAGCGCCCGCGCGCGGCGTTCGCTATCCCAGATGCGGTTTTCATCCGTCCGACGCTGATCGCGATCTTCGACAATCTGAAACAGGAGATCGTTCTCGTCGCGAGCGTGCGGCCCGAGGCCGGCGTCTCGGCGCGCGCCGCCTACGACCGCGCCGCCGAACGCATCGCTGACGCCGTCAGCGATCTTGCGGCGCCGCTCGGCGTTCCGCGCGCGGCGGCCGAGACGGTCGACGCTGACGCGCTCGCCGAGCCGACCTCCAACACGCCGAAGCCGGCCTTTATCGGCATGGTCGCGCGCGCGAAGGAACACATCGCGGCGGGCGACATTTTTCAGGTCGTCCTTTCGCAGCGGTTTCAGGCCGCCTTCCCGCGTCCGGCGATCGAGCTCTACCGGGCGCTGCGGCGGGTCAACCCCTCGCCCTTCCTGTTCTTTCTCGACTTTGACAAATTCGCGCTCGTCGGCTCGAGCCCCGAGATTCTCGTCCGTGTGCGCAAGGGCGAGGTCACCATCCGCCCGATCGCCGGCACGCGGCCGCGCGGCGCGACGCCGGAGGAAGATGCGCGCCTCGCCGCCGACCTCCTCGCCGACCCGAAGGAGCGCGCCGAACACCTTATGCTGCTCGATCTCGGGCGCAACGATGTCGGCCGCTCGGCGGAGATCGGCACGGTGAAGGCGACCGCGACCTTTGCGATCGAGCGTTACAGCCATGTGATGCACATCGTCTCGAACGTTACGGGCAAGCTGCGCGAGGGACTGCACCCAGTTGACGCCGTTGCGGCTGGCTTTCCCGCCGGCACTGTCACCGGCGCCCCGAAGATCCGGGCGATGGAGATCATCGACAGCCTCGAACGCGAGGCGCGCGGGCCCTATGGCGGCGCCATCGGCTATTTCTCCGCCGATGGCGACGTCGACACCTGCATCGCGCTTCGAACCGCGCTCGTCATTGACGGCGTGATGCATGTGCAAGCGGGCGCCGGCGTCGTCGCCGATTCAGACGCCGAAGCCGAGCACCAGGAATGCATCAACAAGGCGCGCGCGCTCTTCGCGGCGGCGAAAGCGGCGGTGGGGTGACGTTTTCCTTCAAGACCATTACTTCGTCGGCGATTGATCCCAATCTGATCGCCGCTTGCGCCCTCCAATGCCGCCAACCAACGCACCGGCGCCCGCGAGAAAGAGCCACGCCGCTGCCGGGATCGGCACTTCGGAAACTCTCGTGAAAAATACGAGGCCAGAGGCGTAGCCGTCCGGAGAATCTGGCCTGCTATCGCCATACAATTCCCAGAAGAGCGCACCCGACAAATCACCGAGCTGAATTAACCAGCCGAATCCCGTCGATGAGTCCCTCGCAGCCCAGAGGCCCGATTCTATACCGCCAAGCGTTGACCTTGTCGGGAATTGGAGGTGCCCCTCCAGGAAATTTGTCTGCTCGCCGGTCCACTCCTCGCCGAACAGCGTGACCAGGAGTTCGATGGGCGTCCATTGCGCGCGCAACGTGCAAAAATCGGGATCGCCAAGCGGATCGCAGCGATCACCCTGCTCCATATCGAGGTAGATGTCCTCTTTTACCGCACCGTCGAAGCGCAAATGGCCGTTTCCAACGGTAGCGCCGGTCGAGTCGACAAATAGAAGCTCATAAGAGACGAGCGCCGCGACCGCGGGCGAGGTCAGGCCCGCCGCGAAGACCGTAATTAGAAGCCCAAGGACAGCGCGCTTCATTATTTTCCCCCAAGGTCAGTTATTATTTTAGTCAATACAAATCCCGCGTCGTAGTCAACAACGCTCCCTGCGAACTCAATCTCAATCTATCGCAACAACTAGGGCAGAGGGAAAAGACGCCATCTTCCTCAAATAATTCGAACCAATAAAAATCGTGTTGGAGTCGGTGCATTTCGCTGCGCTCGACGCGTCCTATGCCTTCGCTTGTGCCCGGTACGCCTTCCCCAGCCCAAGTGTAGTCTTCGGTTTCCACTGCCGCGTCCTACGCCGGAAGCTCCGCTCCCAGCCCTACCCCCCTTACCCCGCACCCCCAATCGGTACCCGTCGCCCCTTGCAACTGACTGACTGGTCAGTTATATATGACCTATGCCCGTCCCTGCTCCCAAATTCCGCCGGCGCTCTGAAGCGCGGCCTGACGAAATCCTCGATGCGGCGATGGGTGTTTTCGCCGAGCGCGGGTTCGATGCTGCGCGCATGGACGACATCGCCGCCCGCGCCGGCGTGTCGAAGGGCGCGATCTATCTCTATTTCGACAGCAAGGAGGCGTTGCTGAAAGGCCTCGTCGAGCGCGAGGTCGCGCCGGTCGCGGCGATCCTTTCCGGCATCGCCGAGCAAGGCGCGGGCGACCCGAAAGCGGCGCTCGCCCTTATCATCAGGACCGCGACAGAGCTGACGCAGCAGCCCGGCTTCGCCGCGACGCCGCGCGTCATCATTTCGGTCGCGGCGCGGTTTCCCGAAATCGGGCTCCACTATCGCAAGCGCGTCGTCGATGTCGGCCTTGGCGCGATTGAATCGCTGATCGCGAGGGGCGCGCGCGACGGCGCGTTCCGCGCAGTCGACGCGGCGGCGGCGGCGCGCATGGTGCTTGGCCCGGTGATGCTGAAAGCGCTGCACGTCCACGTGCTCGGCGGCGCCCCCGACGAAGACGCGGAGGCCCGCGCAGCGGCGATCGCCGACATTCTTTTCAGAGGGATTGCCGCATGAAGCGCGTATCGCTCGCCATCGGTCTGTTGCTCGTCGCGTGCGCGCGCCCTGAGAGTTCGACGCTTTCCGGCTATGTCGAGGCGGAGCTGCTCTATCTTTCACCCCAGGACGCCGGCGTCGTCAGTACGCTGAAGGTCCGGGAGGGCGACCGTGTCGCCGCGGGCGATGTCGTCTTCACGCTCGATCCGGCGCGACTGTCGATCGCCGTCGACCAGGCGCTCGCCGCCGCGCAGAGCGCCGAGGCGCGCGCGGCCGATGACGGCGCGATGGCGAAGCAGGTCGCGGAGGCCGAGGCCGCCTTGCGCCTCGCTGAGCAGACCTTCCGCCGCTCGCGCGACCTTGTGAAAGACGGCGCGGTCACGCGCGAAAAATACGACGCCGACACCGCGGCGCTCGCTTCCGCGCAGGCGCGGCTCGATCGCGCGCGCGCCGAACGGACCGCTGCGCAAAGCGAGTGGGGCGCGATGAGCGCGGCCGCCCGCCTCGCCGAACGCCGGCTCACGGACCTGTCCACGACAGCGCCGGCGCCGGGGGTAATCGAGCGCGTTTTTCGCCGGCCGGGCGAGGTCGTCGCCGCGGGCGATCCGGTCGTCGCGCTCCTGCCGCCCGAAAACCTCAAGCTGCGCTTCTTCGCACCAGAGACGATGCTTTCGAAGCTTGCGATCGGCGCGACGATCACATTCTCCTGCGATGCTTGCGAGGGCGCGCGCGCCGCGAAGATCTCCTTCATCGCATCCGAGCCGCAATTCACACCGCCAGTAATCTATTCGATCGGCGAGCGCGAAAAGCTGGTCTTCCTCGTCGAGGCGCGCCCCGATGACGTCGCCTCGCTTCGTCCCGGCCTGCACGTGACGATCAAGCCGCCCCAATGACCGCCGCACCTGTCATCGACGTGAGGGGGCTGACGAAGAAGTTCGGCGGCCGGACAGTTGTCGATCATTTCGACCTGGCCGTCCCGCGCGGCGCGATCTACGGCTTTCTCGGTCCCAACGGCTCCGGCAAAACGACGACGATTCGCATGGTCTGCGGACTCCTTAAGCCGGACGGCGGCGAGGGCGCGGTGCTCGGCTTCGACGTCCTCAAGGAAAGCGATCGCATCAAGGAACGCGTCGGCTACATGACGCAGCGCTTCTCGCTCTACGGCGATCTTTCAATTCGCGAGAATCTCCAATTCGTCGCGCGGCTATACAGCCTCGACAATCTGCACGACCGGGTGGCGGCGTCGCTGAAATCGCTCGGCCTTTCCGATCGCGCGCGCCAGCTTGCGGGAACGCTTTCGGGCGGATGGAAGCAGCGGCTCGCGCTCGCCGCCTGCATGATCCACGAGCCGGAGCTTCTACTCCTCGATGAGCCGACCGCGGGCGTCGATCCGAAGGCGCGGCGCGATTTCTGGGACGCGATCCGCGACTACGCCGCCGAAGGCGTGACGACGCTCGTCTCAACGCACTACATGGACGAGGCGGTGCAGTGCGACCGAATCGCCTTCATCGCCTATGGCAAGAAGCTGATCGACGCGCGGACCGCCGACATTCCGGAGGAAGTCGGCCTCGTCGCGCGCCGTATAGAGACGCCCGCTCTCGACGAGGCGACACGGCGCCTTAAAGCCGCCGGCGGGTATGACGTGCTCGCGCGCTTTGGTGCGGCGATCCATGTCGCGGGCCGCGACGCCGACGCCCTCGCCGCGGCGACAAAGGCAGTTGAAGACCTGCCAAAAGTGCAGATCGAGACAATTGAGGCAGGGCTTGAGGAAGCGTTCATTTTCCTGATGACCGGCGCCACTGACAATTTCGCGAACGGCCTAGAGACGCGGGTTGGCGCATGATCTCGCTGTCTCGCATCAAGGCCGTGTTCCTGAAAGAGCTGGTGCAGATGCGCCGCGACCGGCCGACCTTCGCGATCATGATCATGGTGCCGATCATGCAGCTGACGCTGTTCGGTTTCGCGATCGACACCGATCCGCGCCACCTGCCGACCGCCGTCGAACTTCGTGATGACGGGCCGCTTACGCGCAGTTTCCTCGCCTCGCTCGTTCAGTCCGACTATTTCCGTATTGTGCGGCGCGTAACCACGGATGTCGAAGGCGAAAGCCTGCTGCGGTCGGGCGAGGCGTCCTATCTCATCGTCATTCCGGAACATTTCGAGCGCGATTTCGTGCGCGGCGAGCGCCCCCAGATCCTGATCGCCGCCGACGCTTCCGACCCGGTGGCGGCCGCCGGGCCAATCGCCGCCGCGAACGAGATCGCGAGACGCGCCTTCGCGCCGGAGCTCGACCGCCTGCCGCGCCGGCTCGCCCCCGGCGCCCTGCCCTTCGAGACCGTCGTCCACCGGCAATATAATCCCGCCGGCGAGACCTCGATGAACATCGTGCCGGGCCTTCTCGGCGTCATTCTCACCATGACGCTGATCATGATCACCTCGATCGCGCTCACCCGCGAGGTAGAGCGCGGCACCATAGAGGCGCTGTTGTCGACGCCGGCGCGGGCGAGCGAGATCATGATCGGCAAGACGACGCCCTACATCCTCATCGGCTTCGTGCAGACGGGCATCGTGCTCCTCGCCGCGCGCCTCATCTTCGGCATACCATTCCTTGGTTCGCCGACGCCCTTTTTCGCCGCGCTCTTCATGTTCATCTTCGCCAATCTGATGCTCGGCTATCTGATCTCGACCGTCGCGCGGACGCAGATGCAGGCGATGCAGATGACCTTCTTCGTGTTCCTGCCCTCGATCCTCCTTTCCGGCTTCATGTTTCCCTTCGCCGCCATGCCCGCCTGGGCGCGCGCGATCGGCGAATGCCTGCCGATCACCCATTTCCTGCGGATCGTGCGCGAGGTGATGCTGAAAGGGGCGGGATTTGCGGAGATCCGCGGCGACCTTTGGCCGATTGCGGTCATTCTCTTCGTTCTTGCACTTCTTGCGCTCGCCCGCTTCCGCCGGACGCTCGACTGACCCCCGCCAGGATATGCTAAGGGCGGAATCATGCACTGGACCCCTGAGCAGGACCGCGCGCTCATCGAAGTCGGCCGCTGGCTGAAACGCGGCGACAGCCAGGTATTCCGCCTGTTCGGCTACGCCGGCGCCGGGAAAACAACCCTCGCCCGGCATTTCGCAGAGACCGCAGCCGGCGAGGTCGCTTTCGCCGCCTTCACGGGCAAGGCCGCGCATGTGATGCGATCCAAAGGCTGTGAAGGCGCTACGACGATCCATTCGCTAATCTACCGCCCCGCCCATGATGAGGCCGGGGCTGAAGGCGAGCTGCTCTTCACGCTGCGCCGCGATGCGCCCGCCTCGAAGGCAGACCTCATCATCATCGACGAATGCTCAATGGTTGACGAAGATCTCGGCCGCGACCTCCTGTCCTTCGGAAAGCCCGTTCTGGTGCTCGGCGACCCCGCGCAGCTTCCGCCGGTCAAGGGCGGCGGCTTCTTCACCGAGGCCGAGCCGGATTTCATGCTGACGCAAATTCACCGGCAGGCGCGCGACAATCCTATCATCCGCCTCTCGATGCAGATCCGCGAGGGGCGCCCGCAAACAGGCTCAGACGATTTCGGCGGCGATCATCTCTGCCGCATCATCCGAAAGGACGAGATCACGCAGGACGACATCCTCGGCGCCGATCAGGTGCTTGTCGGCACAAACCGCACGCGCAAGCGTTTCAATGACCGCATCCGCGAATTGAAGGGGCACAAGGACCCCTACCCGGAGGCGATGGAGAAGCTCGTCTGCCTCAGGAACAACAAGGCCAAGGGCCTCCTCAACGGCGGGCTCTGGACGGTGACGCTGAGGAAGGCGCCGCGCGGTGACCGCGCACGTATGACCGTCGCACCGGAAGACGGCGGCAAACAGGTGACAATTTCCGTTCCGAAGGCCCTCTTCACCGAAGGGCCGGAGAACGTGCCATGGACCGTACGCAAGGCGGCGGATGAATTCGACTTCGGCTATGCGCTCACCGTGCACAAGGCGCAGGGCTCGCAATGGGACAATGTCGTCCTTTTCGACGAGAGTTTCGCTTTCAGGGAACATAGCGCGCGCTGGCTTTACACTGGCGTGACGCGCGCGGCCGAGCAGCTAACGGTGGTTCGCTGAACCGGCCTTGACGTCTGCTAGCGTGAAGGCGCCGTTTATTCGCGTCTCGACGCGTTTTACCAACACGTCGATGAGATCGAAGACGAGATCGAATTCCTTCAGGATTCGCTCAACCCTTTCCGCGCCGCCGATCGGCCGGAACATCGTGCCGATTGTCAGCCGCTCGCCTGTTTCGACAGCAAGGAGCAGTTTGCCGTCGTCGAACGCGGCCCGCAGTTTCTTGCCTTGGAAAAGCCGCTCGAGCTCCTGGAAACGTTCAAGAACAAGGGGATCTAGAAGATCATGGGCCTCGACCTCGTCGGTTGTCCATGCCTCGAAAGCCTTTTCGAACGCCGGCGACGAAAGGCCGACGCGCCGGAATTCCTTTGACGGGCGCGAGAGCGCGTTAAAGGCGCCCATTTCACGCTGCACGACGGTCGTGCCGCGAAAGCGCTTCGGGTAATCGATGGCGATGAGCTGCCCGTGAAACACCGTGCGCCGGCTGCGATACTTGCCTGACGTCTGCACCTCGAGATGGGCTTCGCCGACGGTGAAGGCGGCCCCGCCATATTTCCCGGAAACCTGGTTCTTGAAATTTTCCCGGTTGTGACCGGGAAGGAGTTTCAGGCGCCGGAATTGATCGTAAAGGGCCGGCCGGCCTGGGTCGCCGCTATAGGTGAAGCCGAAATGCTTTGCGATCCGCTCGACAAGGCCCCGCGTGATTTCCGTCCGCGTGCGGTTGAGGGTGAGAAAGCCGAGGGCGGCGAAACCGCAAAAGGCGAGGAAGCCGATCTGCTCGCTTGCCTCCGAGAGCGGCTTGGCGATTGCGCCCGCCAATCCGGCGATCACTCCAGCCGAAAGTGCGGCGAAAAACCGCCAAACGGCGCGGCGCCGGCATTTTTCACGCTCACCCAGATAAGGTCCGATCGCCTGCGCGTGGAAGGCGTGAAAGCCGTCATAGACAGGGCGCAGCGAGGGAATGGCCGGGGTCATGGGATCCTGCCGCGTCAGTCTCGGCGGTGAGGGTAAACCCTGAATTAACGCAAATAGGCGTATCAGTGACGTTCGACGAGGGGAGCTGCGCGCAGCATGTCGGCGCGACTGAGTGAATTGTTGCACGCCATCTTCGGCGCCCCCGGCGCGACCGAGGCCGTTCGCGACCGCCAGTATCGCGAGCTGAAAGAGCTTCTTCCCGTCATCTACACCGGCGTCCTCGTTTGCTCATCGCTCGTAGCCGCAAGTTTCTTCGCCCGCGCGCCGCTGCTAATTGGCTTTTTGCAAATAGCGCTGTCAGTCAGCGTCGCACACCGCATACTTTACTGGCTTCGGGCCGATCCAGCCGCGGTTTCGGACGAGCGCAAGACGGCACTTCTCCGGGCGGCGCCGCCGCTGGCGACGGTGCTCGCCGTCTTCTGCACTGTCTACGCCTTTGCTCTCGACGCCGTCGCGCATGACGGCGAGGCGATCATCGTGCTGATATGGATCGCCTTTTGCGGCGTCGGCATCTCGATGTCGCTCGCGCCGATGCGTCACGGCGCCCGGCTCATGATGCTGCTGACCAACATTCCCTATCCGCTCTATCTTCTCATCACCGGCGAAGTCGCCGAGAGAATTGTCGCCTCGCTCGTGCTGGCGTCCGTGCCGATCGGAGTCCGGCAATACTGGCGCATGGGCGTGCTTCTCCAGAACCTTACGCAGCAGGAAGCCGACGCCGAACGCCAGCGCGAACATGCGCGCAAGCAACTGCGCGGCTTTATGGAGATGGCGTCGGACTGGGCGTGGGAAACCGACGCTGATTTCCGTCTCGTCTACGCCTCGCCGCGCCTGCGCGAAGTGTTGGGACGAGAGACATCGGAATTGCTCGGCAAGCCGCTCGCCGAGGCGTTCAGCGCGGGATTTTATGTCGGCGGAGAGGAAACCCGTACGGTTATCCGCGAGGCTCTCAAAGAGCGCCGCAATATTCGCAATCTCACCTATCAGGTGGTCGATCACGCCGGGGCCGTGCGAACGGTGTCGATGTCGATGCGCCATCATTTCGACGATGACGGCGCATATCTTGGCGTGCGAGGCTGGACGTCCGACATCTCGGAACGGATCAACGCGCGCGACGCGCTTGAAGAGAGTGAAAAGCGCTTCCAGGATTACGCGGAAAGCGCATCAGACTGGGTCTGGGAGACTGATGCTGACCTTCGTTATACGTTCATTTCCGACCGCGCACGCGAGATCACCGGCATGGATCATGGCGTGCAGATCGGCGCGCAGCTCGGCTCGGACCGTAGCGGCGCGTCCTTCGAGGCGATGCGGCGATTCCGGGAAATGCTCGCGGCCCGCGCGCCTTTCAAGGATGAGATCAGCGAATTGACGACGCCAGCCGGCGACACGCTGTGGATCGCACGCAGCGGCAAGCCGGTCATCGACGCCGACGGTGCATTCAAGGGCTATCGCGGCGTCGCCCGAAACGTGACGGCTGAGATGCACGCCCGAGCCGAGGCCGAGAGGTCCAGCCGGATGCTCGCCGAGGCGAATACGCGCCTCGAGCAGACCGTCGCCGACCGCACAGCCGAGCTGATGAGCCGCAATGCGATGCTCGACGAAGTGATCTCGTCGATGGCGGACGGCCTCGCCGTGCTTGACGAGGACCTCCGTATCGTCGCCGCGAACGCCAAGGCGGCGGCGCTCTCCGGCCTGCCCGCGTCATCCTGGCGCAAGGGCGAGAGCATCATGCCGCTCATCCGCGCCTGGATCGAGGATGGCGCCTATTCGATCGGCGCAATCTCGGACTACCTGGAAGATCTCGATATTTCGCTGGAGGAAAGCGGCGTCTTCCGGATCGTCAGAAACCAGCGGGACGGCCGCGTCGTCGCCGAGAACATCCGCCGGCGCCCGAGCGGCGGTTTCGTAGCCACCTATCAGGACATCACGAGCATCAAGCAACGCGAGCAAGCGCTCGAAACCCTGACCGTCGAATTGACGCAGGCGAAAGAAGACGCCGAGGCGGCCGCACGCGCCAAAGCGAGCTTCCTCGCCAATATGAGCCACGAAATCCGCACGCCGATGAACGGCGTCGTCGGGATGGCGTCCCTGCTCCTCGACACCGCGCTCACCTCGAAACAGCGCGACATGGTGCAGGTGATCGTCAACAGCGGCGACAACCTCTTGACGATCATCAACGACGTTCTCGACTTTTCGAAGCTCGAAGCCGGCAAGATGCAGATCGCCGCAGCGCCGTTCGACTTGCGATCGGCGATTGAGGACGTCATCGCGCTTCTAGGCGCGCGGGTTCAGGAGAAGAACCTTGAATTGATGCTACGCTATCAGCCGACGCTCGGCACGCAGTTCATCGGCGACCCCGGACGCATCCGCCAGATCGTCACAAACCTTCTCGGCAACGCCGTGAAGTTCACGGAGAGAGGACACATCCTCGTCACCGTGTCGGGGCGCCGGCGCGGCGAGACCGCCGATATCGAGATTGCGGTTGAAGACACGGGCTGCGGCATCCCGGAAGACAAGCTTGAGACGATCTTCCACGCCTTCGAGCAGGCGGACAGTTCCGCCGCGCGACGGCACGACGGCACTGGCCTCGGCCTTGCGATCACGCGGCGCCTCGTGGAGGCGATGGGCGGCTCCATCGTCGCGTCGAGCGCTGTGGGAGAGGGATCGCGCTTCGCCGTGAGGGCGCCCATGCGCGTCGACGCGGCGGCAAAACCGGTGGCGCCGTCCGCAGACGACATCATCGGCATCCGGGTGCTCATCGTGGATGACGTTAAAGTCAATCGGGACATTCTTCTCGAACAGCTTTCCGCCTGGGGCATGCGTCCGGTCGCCTGCGAGAGCGCGGTCGCCGCTGTTGAAGCGATGAAGGATGCGGCGCGCGATGGCGCGCCCTTCGATCTTGCAATCCTCGATCACCAGATGCCCGGCATTGACGGCGTCGAACTCGCCCGGCGCATCCGGCAGGACCCGGCGACGATCGCGACGCCGCTCATCCTCCTCACATCGTCGGGACGCAAGGGCGCGCCCGACGAGCCCGCGGACGCGGTCTTTGACGCCTATCTCGTCAAACCGGCGCGCGCCTCGATGTTGCTCGATACGCTGATCGCCTGCCTGCAGGGACGCGCGATCGAGAAGGCCGCAGATACGCGCGGCGCAATCGTCGGCGCGCCGCAATCGGCAGAGGATGCGCTTGTCGGGCGCAAGGTGCTCGTCGCAGAAGACAACACCGTGAACCAGCTCGTTATCACATCGATGCTGACGAAGCTCGGCTGCGTGGTCCTCATGGCCTCGGACGGCGCCGAAGCGGTCGCCCTCTATGAGACGGAGCGACCAGATATCGTGCTCACCGACATTTCGATGCCGGTCATGGATGGGATCGAAGCGTCGAAGAAAATTCGCGAAATCCAGGCGCGCCTGGGCGTCACTGCGCCTGTAATCGGCGTCACCGCCCATGCGATGAAGGACGATCGCGACCGCTGCCTCAGTGCAGGGATGGACGATCACCTGCCGAAACCGGTGAAACCGCGCCCTCTGCGCGAGCTGCTCTTGCGCTGGCTAGTCGCCGACGGGCGTGAAAACGCGCGCGCGGCCGTCTGAGGCTGAGGCCGCCGCCTGCTCTTCCGTCTGCCGGCGCCACAGGCGCGCGTAAAGCCCGCCTGCCCTGATGAGCGCTTCATGATCGCCGCGCTCGACGATGCGCCCCTCGTCGAGAACAAGAATGAGGTCCGCGCGCGCGATCGTCGACAGCCGGTGCGCGACAGCAATGGTGGTGCGGCCCTTCGACGCCTCCGCAAGCGCTGACTGCACTTCTTTCTCGGTCTCGGAATCGAGCGAGGAGGTCGCTTCGTCGAGCACCAGGATCGACGGGTTGAGCAGCACGGCGCGCGCGACGCCGACACGCTGCTTCTCGCCGCCGGAAAGCTTGAGGCCCCGTTCGCCGACTCGGGTGTCCAGTCCCGCCGGCAGCGACCGGATGAACTCGCCGAGCTGAGCGCGACGCGCCGCTTCCATGATTTCAGTATCCGACGCATCGGGTCTCGCATAGGCGATATTGAACCGCAGCGTGTCGTTGAAGAGAACGACTTCCTGCGGCACGAGACCGAGCGCGGCGCGCAACGACGCCTGCGTCACCGCGCTGATATCGGTTCCGTCGATAAGGATGCGCCCCGTGGACGGCTCGTAAAACCGGAATAGCAGCTTCAGGATTGTAGACTTGCCGGCACCGCTCGGCCCGACGACGCCGACAAAAGCCCCGCCCGGGATCTCGAAGCTGACATGATCGAGGCCTGCCTGCCGGCCCTCATGGGTGAAGCTGACATCCTCAAAACAGATCGCGCCCGCTGTCGGCGCGAGCGCGCCGGCCTCCGGCAGGTCAGCGATCGCCGGCTTGAGGTCCATCAGCTCGAACAGCTTTTCTATGTCGACGGCGCCCTGCCGGATCTCGCGCCAGGCGAAGCCGAGAATGTTGAGAGGGCGATAAATGTTCGTCAGCATCAGGATGACGGCGGTGATGTCGCCCGGCTTCATCTGCCCGCCGGCGACGCCGTAGGCGGCGATGAGCGACGCCGCAAGAAGACCCGCCGTCATCACGAATTCCTGCCCCGCATTGAGAACGGCGAGCGATTGCATCTGCACGATGTAGCGATCGTTATAGGTCTGCATCGCCCGGTCGAAACGGACGGTTTCTCGACCTTCCGCGGCGAAGGCCTTCACGGTTTCGAAATTCGTCAGAACATCGGACGAGATGGCGCGCAGATTGGTGTCAGCCTCGTTCATCAGCCGGCGTTGCGCATTGCGCCGTTCGGTCACGGCGACCGTGAACACGATATAGATCGCGATCGTCGCAATGGCGGCCGCCGCAAGGGTCCACGAATAGAGCGCCGCCATGACCGCCGCGGCGAGCGCGAGCTCGACCAGCGTCGGGCCGATGTTGAAGGCGAGAAAGCGGAGCAGAAATTCGATCGCCCCCGCCCCGCGCTCGATGATGCGATTTATCGCGCCGGCGCGCCGGGTGAGATGGAATTGCAGCGACTGGTCCTGCGCATGGCCGAATGCCTCGACCGCGACAACCCGGTTCGCTTCCTGTGTCACGCGCGTGAAAAAGGCGTCGCGCGCCTGCGGCAAACCGTTCGACAAGAAGCGCGCGCCCGCGAACAGGAGAAAGAAGCCGACGAAGGACGGCGCCGCGTTCGCCGCGCCCGCACCCGCCGCGACCCGGTTGATGCCGTCGCCAAGAAGCACAGGCGCAATAACGGCGAGAACTTTTGAAACGAGCGTGATGAGGAGGGCTAGCGCCATCCGGGGCCGCCAGCGGGCGAGCGCAGGCCGCCACAGGATGCGCATCATCCGCGCAAGCACGACACGGAAATTCTGGGGCTTTGGGACGGCTTCTTCAAACGGAGCGTTCATAAGGACTTGTTAACCCGCCCGCACGGGCGCCCGCAAACGCCCCCCGTTAATCTTCTATGAGCAACCCCGCCCCTATCGTCCTCCCGGGGGTCACAGAGGGATCGGACGTGGCGAAGAAATCGGATGACCGCATCACGAGGCGCGTCGCCGCCCTGGCGACCGCGCAGCCGGTGGCCGCCGGCGCGATGGAAAAGAGCGCCCGGAAGAAGACTCGCGGCCGAGACCGTCAAACAACGTTCCGCTTCGGACGGGTCATCAACGGCCGCGGCGAGGAACATGCCTGCATCCTGCGCGACCTCAGCGCCGCGGGCGCGCGCGTCGTGTTCGAGGGCGAACCTGGCCTGATGCCGAGCGTTCTGCTGCGCATCGAACTCACGGGCGAGATGAAGCGCGCCAAGGTTGTCTGGCAGAAGGGACGCGACGCCGGCCTCGCTTTCGAATAAGCGCGCGCGTCCGTCGACAGGCAAGAGGCCAGCGGGTTCGCCCTGATTTCGCCTTTTTCTGCGGGCTGCGCAGGCATTGCATTGGCCAGCCGCGCGCCTAAATATACCGGACGCCCGTCAGTCCGGAGTACCGGTAGCGTTGCGCCTCAGTCGTCGCCATTTGCTGAAAGCGGGCGCCTTCGCGGCCGCGGCGTCTGTGACGCCTGCGGTGGCCGCCGGCCGGACCGTGGACAGGAGCCGGCTGCTCGCCGTCGCCGAGCTTCTCCTCAAGCGCAATGTGAGCCGGATCGACTTTCGTGATGTCATGGCGTTCGCCGATTTTTCTGCGCCCTCGTGGACGCAGCGGTTTCACCTCGTCGATCTTGAAAGGCGCGAGGTCACCTCGCTGCTGACAGCGCATGGCCGCGGATCTGACCCCGCGCATACCGGCTGGCTCAGATCCTTTTCGAACGAGCCCGGCTCAAACGCCTCATCGAACGGCGCCTATGTCACTGGAGCGCAGTACGATGGCAAATATGGCCGCGCGATGCGCCTTGCCGGGCTTGATCCCGAGAACAGCAACGCGGAACGGCGCGCGATCGTCATCCATCAGGCCTGGTATGTGGGCGACGACATGATCGCAAAATATGGCAAGCTCGGACGCAGCGAAGGCTGCTTCGCCTTAAGCGATGCGGGCCTTCAGCAAACGCTCGCCGCGCTCGGCCCCGGTCGCCTGCTATACGCCGGCAAACTCGACGATTTGCCAATTCAGGCGGGATGAAGGCCGGAACACTCGTTCGAGATAACTGCCGTTTCCGCCCGTCCCGAGCCTGCGGTCAGGACATCCTTGTCGAGATCGTAAATGTCGTCATAGGCGACGAGCGCGCCGGAGGCGTCGCTCATCAGCGTGAAATAGACGACATAGACCGGCAGCGGTTGCGGCAGGTCGATGGAAACCGTCGAACCCGTCGCGACGAGTTCGTCAAGCTCGTCTCTCGACCACACGCCATCGAGAAGGTCAGCGGCGACGTCGATCGCATTTTCGATCCTGATGCAGCCATGGCTCAGCGCCCTCCGGCTGCGATCGAAATTTCCCTTCTGCGGCGTGTCATGAATGAAGACCGACCACGGGTTCGGCATGGCGAGCTTCATCTGGCCAAGCGCGTTGCTCGGGCCCGGCTTTTGACGGACGTCGCCGCCCTCGGTTCGGTAATAGCCGAGCCGCTCGGCCTCCTTCGGTCCTTTGTCCAGCATGGCGCCGACGCTTTCCACGACGATGCTCGTCGGCACGTACCAGGTCGGGTTCAGGGTGACGGCGTCGATCGTCGCCGAGAATTGCGGCGTCGGCGTCTTGCGCGCGCCGACGATGACCTTGCGCCGCGAGATCGCTTCGCCGTCACGCACGATCACGGCCTCGAACGCCGGAATATTGACGAGCACATAATCGCGGCCGAAATCCCGCGGCATCCACCGCCACCTTTCCATGTTGCGCTGGATGCGAGCCCGCGCGCGCTCATTCGGTGCGGCGGACAACGAGACCGAGAGCTTCCGGTAATCCGCGTACTGAGGCGCGAAGTCGTCAAGCGTTTCGGCGACGGTGCGGTTACGAAGAGCTGTTTCCATCGCTGCGTCGATGGCGGCGTCGTCGGGCGCTGACGACGCAAACCGCCAGAGCCTGCGCTGGCCCGCGGGGGTGGCGCCGGTTGAAAGATCTCGCGCGATTTTCCTGAACAGCGAAGGGGCGGCGAGTTCAACGGCGACCGCATCCCCGTCTTTCAAGGCGGCTTCAAGGCGCGAGGGATCATATGCCGCCGGGTCAAGGCCATGGCGCTCAATGCCGCCCACAAAATCAGCGAGCGCGCGCGCGTTCTTTTCATCCCAATGGGCGGAGCCGTCGGCCGCGAAGGCAGGCGTGGCCCCGACAGCGACTATCATGAACAACGACGCAAGAAACCGGCGCATCACGACTACAGGTCGCCCCGGATGAGTTTCATCACGCCGGAAAAATCGAGATCGTCCTTTCCAGCCGCCTCCATCAGCGCATAGAGCGCCTCGGCCTGCGCGCCGAGCGGCGTCGCCGCCTTTGCCGCATGCGCCGCCTCCTGCGCGAGGCGCATGTCCTTCAGCATCATCGCCGCGGCGAAGCCGGGCCGATAATCGCGGTTTGACGGCGCGTTGGGAACCGGGCCCGGCGCCGGGCAATAACTCGTCATCGACCACGACTGGCCTGACGCCGTCGAAGCGATGTTGAAGAAGGTCTGCGCATCGAGGCCAAGCCTCTCGGCGAGATTGAACGCTTCGCAGGTCGCGATCATCGTGACGCCGAGGAGCATGTTGTTGGCGATTTTCGCGGCTTGCCCGTTCCCTGAGGCGCCGGCGTGGAAGATATTTTTTCCCATCTTCTCAAGCACCGGCTTTGCGCGCTCGAACGCAGCGGCGTCGCCGCCCACCATGAAAGTGAGCGTGCCCGCCGTCGCGCCGCCGACGCCGCCGGAAACCGGCGCATCGAGCATCGAGAACCCTTTCGCCGCAGCCATCGCCACAACGTCTCGCGCCGACTGCACGTCGATCGTCGAGGAGTCTATGAAAAGCGCGCCCGGTCTTGCGTTTGCGATAACGCCGCCCTCGCCCGCATAGACGGCGCGCACATGCTTGCCCGCCGGCAGCATGCTGACGACGATGTCGGCATCCCTCACTGCTTCGGGAACGCTGGCCTTGCGCGCGCAGCCGGCCTCGACCGCCTTCGCCATTGCGCCCGGCGACAGGTCGAAAGCGCCGACGGAAAAGCCGCCCTTAGCAAGATTGGCGGCCATGGGCCCGCCCATATTGCCAAGCCCGATGAATGCGATCGTCGTCATATGCCGTTCATTCCCTGTTGACGCGCATTCCTCTAGACGCAATCAACGAAAGCGGAAACCTTGCATCCCACAAGGGTGCGCAAAGTCCTATCCAATGGTCGAAACCCGCCGCAGACTCAAGATTACTTTCCTCACTCACCGTCCGTCCCTGTCCGGCGGTGCGCGCGTGATCGCCGACTACGCCAGTCATCTTCTCCGGCAGGGCCATGACGTGCGGGTTTTCGCGCAGCCCGCGCCGGTGCAGCCCTTCCATCGCCGTCTCAAGGCCCGCCTCACCGGACGGGCGCGCGCAAACCCGCCGAGATCGACCTTCCTCGAAGCGCTCGGGGACCGCCTGGTGATCCTGCCGCAGCGCGGTCGTCCGCGCGACGGCGATCTGCCTGACGCGGACATCCTCATCGCCTGTTTCTGGAACACCGCTGACCATGTCGCGAACCTGCCCGCGTCGAAGGGCGCCAAGGCCTATTTCATGCAGGATTACGGCGCACCTGGGCAGCCCGAAGAGGTCGTGCGGAGAACCTGGGGCCTCGGCCTGAGGATGATCACCATCAGCCGCTATCTTCAGGAAGAGATCGTGCGCGCGAGCGGGGCGGCGTCGATCCTGGCTCCGTGCGGCGTCGATCCGAGTTTCAGGGTTGCAACGCCGCGTTCCTTCCGTGACGGCCCGCCGACGGTCGGGTTTCTCTTTTCGACCAACGAGATGAAGGGCTCGCGCTATTGTATCGCAGCGCTAGAGATGGCGCGGCGGACGATCCCCGATCTCCGCGCACTGTCGTTCGGCCCCAAGGCGCCGGACGATTCCGCCGCTTTGCCGGCGTTCATAGAATTTCGACCGCGCGTCAGCGAAGCCGAGGTGCGCGCGATCTACGCCCGGTGCGACGCGTGGCTGTTCGGCTCGTTGCGCGAAGGCTTCGGCCTGCCGATTCTCGAAGCGATGGCGGCGGGAACGCCGGTCATCGCCGCAAGCTCGGCGGCCGCGCCCGACATTCTCGCCCATGGCGGCGGCAGGCTCGTGCCTCCGGGAGACGCTGACGCGATGGCCGCGGCGATTATCGAGCTGCTGGCGCTCCAGCCCGGCGACTGGACCGCGCTTTCGCAGAAAGCGTCTGAAACGGCGTCGCACTTCTCGATCGAGGCCGCCCGCGCACGCTTTGAAGACGCGCTTTACGCCATTGTCGATGGCCGCTTCGAGGAGGCGGCGCGCGTCATTCCCGCGGCGCCGTTTCGATGACGCTGGCGCGCTTTCCAGCGTCGGCGGCGAAGCGATCGATGGCGGGCCTGCCCTTCAACCAGTCGATCGACGAAAACCGGAACTGCGCATAGCCGATGAGGCAAATGAACGCGATCGCAGCAAGATCGAACTCGGCGGCGATGTCATCCATGCGCGTCTCGGCCCAATCGAAAGCGGCTTGCGCCTTGTCGATCTGATCGGCGGCCCATTCCGGCCAGCGCCGCTCCTCGGGGCGCAGGCGCATTTCATACATAGCCGAGACGAGCGCTTCCGTGGCGCCGGCGAAAACCGCGTGCCGGTTGAAGCAGGCGATGCGCGCTTCAGCGCCCTTCGGCACGATAGGCCCCTTCGCCGCCTTGTTGAGGAATTCGACGATGACGCGGCTGTCGATGAAAACATCGCCGTCATCAGTTTCGAGCGCTGGCACGCGGCGCAGCGGATTGACCGCGCCGCCGTAGTCGCGATTGGGCTGCGTCGGCCGGACGATAGTCGGCGCGAGCGTGACTTCACCGCCGAGGCCGAGTTCGATCGCGGCGATCCTGACCGTGCGCACGAACGGAGAGGTGAGAGAGCCGTAGAGCTTCATGGCAGACGCAACTCTGACTCGCCCAGGGATTCAAAATAGCGGTTCACGTCGGCGTCCCTCACTCCCTCGAGCGTCGCCGGGGACCAGCGCGGGCTTTTGTCCTTGTCGATGATCGCCGCGCGCACGCCCTCATAAAAATCATGGCCTTCCATCACGCGGCGGACCATGCGGAACTCCATTTTCATGCAGTCGTCGAAGTCGAGGAGCGCACCGCGCTTCAACTGCTCGAAGGTGAGCTTTAATGACGTCGGCGACATCCGGCCGAGGATGCGCAACATGTCGCCCGCGACGTCGTGGCCGTCGGCGCGAAGCGCGGCGTAGAAGGCGTCAAAGCTTTGATGGCCGTCAAACAGCTTCTTGAGCGCGGGCCTGATCTGGTTGACATGCGCTTCGCCTGGATCGTCCGCATAGCCGTCGAGCACGGCCTCAATCTCTGCATGCGGATGAGCGCCGAGCGATAGGCCGAAGAGTTCGCGCTCGAGCGTCGGCATGTCTTCGGTCCGGCAATAATGCGTCGCAAGGCCCGCCGCCACGCAGTCCGCAGCCTTCGCGCGCGCGCCGGTGAGGCCCAAATAAAGGCCAAGCCCGTCATGCAGGCGCGGCAGGAAGTGGCTTCCGCCGACATCGGGGAAAAGGCCGATCCCGGTCTCCGGCATCGCGAACAAGGTGCGATCGCCGGCGATACGGAAATCCCCATGGACGGAGACGCCGACGCCCCCGCCCATGACAATGCCGTCGATCAGCGCGACATAAGGCTTGGTGAAATGATGAATCAGCGCGTTGAGGCGATATTCCTCGCGAAAGAATTCGCAGGCCCCCGCCGGGTCTTTCCGCGCATTGTCATAGAGCCAGCGGATGTCGCCGCCGGCGCAAAACGCCTTCTCGCCCGCGCCCCTGATGAGCACGGCGCGCACCGCCGCCGACCGCTCCCATTCGACCAGTTGCACCCTGAGGCGCTTGACCATGTCCCAGGTGAGCGCGTTCAGCGCTTCGGGCCGATTGAGCGTCACGACGCCCCACTCGCCGCGGCGATCGAAAAGAATGTCGCCGCTCACGCTTGATATTCCTTCAACAGGTCCCGCGCGATGATGACGCGCATGATCTCGTTCGTGCCTTCGAGAATTTGGTGCACGCGCACGTCGCGCAACATACGCTCCAGCGGATAGTCGCGAAGGTAGCCGTAGCCGCCGTGGATCTGCAGCGCCTCGTTCACGATGTCGAATCCCTTGTCAGTGACGAGGCGTTTGGCCATCGCGCAGAACTTCGTCGCATCCGGCGTCTTGCGGTCGAGCTTCCACGCCGCCTGATAAAGAAAAATGCGCGCGGCCTCGAGCTCGGTCGCCATGTCGGCCAGCTTGAACTGCAGCGCCTGCTGCTCATTCAGACGCCGACCGAACGCGCGGCGCTCATTGGCGTAGTCGAGCGCTGCTCTCAACGCGCCCGTCGCCGTGCCGAGCGAGCATGCCGCGATGTTGAGCCGGCCGCCATCGAGCCCCATCATCGCGAATTTGAACCCGTCGCCTTCCTCGCCGACGCGGTTTGAAACGGGAATCCGGCAGTCCTCGAAGTTGACGATCGCCGTCGGCTGCGAATTCCAGCCCATTTTGCGTTCATTCGCGCCAAAGGAGAGGCCCTTCGTCCCCTTCTCGACGAGCACGGTTGAAATTCCCTTTGGACCCTCGCCGCCCGTCCGCACCATGACGACATAAAGATCGGTGACGCCGGCGCCGGATATGAACGCCTTCGATCCGTTGAGGACGTAATGATCGCCATCGAGAACGGCGCGCGTTTTCAGCGCCGCCGCATCTGAGCCCGAGCCTGGCTCGGTGAGGCAATAGCTCGAGAGAAGCTCCATCGTCGTCAGGCGCGGACAGTATCTCCGCCGCAGTTCCTCCGAGGCGAAGCGGTCGATCATCCAAGAGCACATGTTATGGATGGAAATGTAAGCGGCCGTCGCCGTGCACCCTTCCGACAGCGCCTCGAAGATCAGCGCCGCGTCCAGCCGGCCGAGCCCCGAGCCGCCGACATCCTCGCGCGTATAGATGCCTGCAAGGCCGAGCGCGGCGGATTTGCGAATGACATCAACCGGAAAAAGTTTCTTCTCGTCCCACTCGGCCGCATGGGGTGCGAGTTCCTCGGCTGCAAAATTGCGCGCCATGTCCTGAATGGCGCGCTGTTCGTCGGTCAGCGCAAAGTCCATGGATCAGCCTCCGGGAGCGTCATGTGAGCGGGGCTCGGCCGCCGGCGCGGCGCCGGCATCATGCCCTTCGAGCGGGGTTCCATCAAAACCCGGCATGCCGGGCAACGGGTGGTCGCGGTCTTCCGTCAGCGGCGTCATGGGCCCGTGCTGACCCCGGCGGTGCGTGAACCAGCGGACGGCGACATAAACCACAAGCAGGCTGACCGCAGTGACCGGCAGCCAGATCTTCGCATGCTCGCCTGCGACCTGGCCGCCGACGTGGAAGAGCGTGAACATAATCCCCACATACATCGCAGCGGTCATCATCAGCACGAGGAGGTATTTGCCGTAATTCGCCTTGAAGAAGCCGCACGCGACATAGGTCGGGATGCGCGTGCCGGGCACGAAACGCGCGGTAAGCATCGTCTGGATGAATTCCTTGCGGACGAGATCGCCGGCGACGGAGACTCCGGGCTTTTCCGCGAACTTGTGCGCCCAGCTGTAGCGCCGCGCGAGGCGCCCAATCCAGTATTTCCAGGCGTCTGACGCAATGAGGCCGGAGAGGATCGCCGCGACGAGAAAGGTCGTGGGCGCGATTCCGAGCATCGATGCGGTCGCTGCACCGATCACCGCGGCATCCTCCTGAATGAACGGAAGGAGAAAAATCGCGAGATAGAGCGCAAAGCCTGTCAGGTGCGAGATGTCTTCCGGAAAAAGGCCGAACAACGCGACGCTCCTAAAAGGCTTCGTGCCGCGGCAGCCCGTCGGCGATGTCGTAATAGTCGCCCTTCGACGCGGCGAAAATATGCTTCGACAGGCGGAGGCCCGTCGGGGCATCGATTGAGCCGGCGCTGACGGCGATTATGTGGGAATGGTCGGGATGCCGGTCCGGACGCCAGAAGAGAGCCGACCCGCAGCACTTGCAGAATCCACGGCTCACGGCGTCGGACGAGCGGTGCCAGCCGAGATGATCCTCGCCTCTGACAACCCTGAAATCCGCAAGGTTGACGTTGACCGACGCCCAATAATGACCGCTCCAGCGTCGGCACATCGAGCAATGGCATGCGTCGACCTGCGGGCTCTCGCCGCGCGCCTCATAGGCGACCGACCCGCAAAGGCAGCGGCCGGAAAAAACCGTCATCGTCAGCAATCCCTCGCCATCGCAGCAGCCGCCTTCTATCAGCCGCTGAGCTTCGACAACAGCCGCGCGAGGAAGGCGCGCGCACTTTCCTCGCCAAACTCGAGATCGCAGGCGGCGGCGACGATCGCGCGCACCTCTTCTTCGGCTTCGTTCTCGGCGAGTAGATGCGTCAGCTCGCGCGCGGCTTCTTCGCGGCGCGGCGCCCAGTCGGCGATCATCTCGCGCAACGCGCCGTCCACACCGCCGGCTTCGGCGATCGTGTGCGCGTTCATGTAACCGCCAAGCATCGCGAATGTCGCCGGATATTGCGCCTTGAGGTCGGCGCGCACATTGTCGAACGCAGCGAGCGCCTCAGCCGCGCGGGCCCCAAGCGACGACGGGTCTGCAGGCGGCAGGCTGCGTGTCCCGCCGGCGACCGACTTCCATATATTGAATGCAATGAGGCCGAAGATGACGACCGCAAGGAGTTCGAGCAGATAAATCATGCGCCGGCATTGCTTACGTCGCGCGAAACAGCCGGATATCGATGTCGCGGGTGACGTAGGTCCACTCTTCGCTCGCTCTCAGTTCGGCAACAAGATCATTGAATAGCCCCTCGTCTTCCGGCGCAAATTCGAACCATGTGAGGAAGTCGAAAGGCTCTTCAAGGTCTCGGCAGTGATAGAGTTTTCTGGCGATTTGCGGAAGATAGCCCTTGCCAATCGTATGGTGCCGCGACTGTTCTTCAAAAACCGCCCGGCGCTCGTCCTGCGCCAGGTCCCACCATGCCCCGGATTTCCTGATCGGAATCAAGGCGGCGCAGCGGGCTGCCGGCCGCCCCAACCCTTCCTGCACTGCGCGAAGTTCCGAAACTTCGAGGCGGGTTGCGTAGCGCAGATTGCTGGAAAACCCCCTAAGCACCGCCGTCGAGCCAGCCGCCGGCTGCGCCCCGATCAAAAGCATCCCTTCGATCCCTGCGAGCGGCTCACCGACGATCGCTGTCGACCTTATTACATGCCAACGCCCGGCGCGGCCGAAGTTGAAAAAAGCCGTGGACATTCCGGCTTGTGTCTGATGTCAGCCTTTTCTATCGCCGCCGCAATCAGAGACAAGCGCGCCGCCCGGATCTAAGCGATATCATTATTGCATGGTCGGAATGACAAATTCAGACCCCTGCACATCTTCGGGCCAGCGCGCGGTGATTGTCTTGATCTTGGTCCAGAACCTCACCCCTTCCGGCCCGTGCTGATTGGTGTCGCCGAAGCCGGAGCGCTTCCACCCGCCGAAGGTATGATAGGCGACCGGAACCGGGATCGGCACGTTGACGCCGACCATGCCGACGTTCACGGCCCGCGCGAATTCGCGCGCCGCCGCGCCGTTCCGCGTGAAGATCGCAACACCGTTGCCGTATTGGTGTTTCGACGGGAGCGCAACGGCCTCCTCGAAATTGCGGGCGCGAACGACCTGAAGGACGGGACCGAATATTTCATCCGTATACGATTTGTGTCCCGGGCGCGCATGATCGAGGAGAGTGCCGCCCAGGAAGAAGCCGTTCTCGTAGCCTTGAAGCCTGAAGCCCCGCCCATCGACGACGGCCGTCTGCCCCTCGTCAATGGCCATCTGGATGTAGCCCTCGACTCGCTTTTTGTGCGCCGAAGTCACGAGCGGGCCGAGGTCCGAGTCCTCCGACAGCGACGGCCCGATGCGCAGGGCTTCGACGCGCGGCTTCAGCATGGCGACGAGCGTATCCGCCGTCTGCTCTCCGACCGGCACCGCAACCGGCGTCGCCATGCAGCGCTCGCCCGCCGAGCCGTAGGCCGAACCGATGAGCTGGTTGACAACGTTTTCCATGTCGGCGTCGGGCAGGATGATCATGTGGTTCTTGGCGCCGCCGAAGGCCTGCACGCGCTTGTTGTGCGCCGCGCCGTTTGCATAGATGTACTGCGCGATGTCGGACGAGCCGACGAACGAGATCGCCTTGACGCGCGGATCTTCTATGAGCGCATCGACTGCTTGCTTGTCGCCGTTGACGACGTTTAGAACGCCTTCCGGAAGACCCGCCTCCATCATCAGCTCGGCGAGGCGCAGGGGAACGGACGGGTCGCGCTCCGAGGGCTTGTTGATGAAAGTGTTGCCGCAGGCGATCGAAACACCGAACATCCACATCGGGATCATCGCGGGGAAGTTGAAGGGCGTGATGCCGGCCGTTACGCCTAGCGGCTGGCGCATCGAATAGACGTCGATGCCTGGCCCCGCCTGTTCAGTATAGTCGCCCTTAGTGAGGTGCGGCACGCCGCAGGCGAACTCGATAACTTCCAGCCCGCGCTGAATATCGCCTCGAGCGTCGGGAAGGATCTTGCCGTGCTCCGACGACAACATCCGCGCGAGATTGTCCATGTCCTTCTGGACGAGATCGAGGAACTTGAACATCACGCGCGCGCGGCGCTGCGGGTTCGTCGACGACCACGCGGGAAACGCCTTTTCGGCGGCGTCGACCGCGCGCGCCACTTCAGCCCGCGTCGCAAGACTGACGCGCGCCTGCACCTCGCCCGTTGTCGGGTTGAATACGTCGCCGAAGCGCGCGCTCTCGCCGGCGATGCGCTTGCCCGAAACGAAATGCCCGATCTCTTTCATTTTGAGTGTCTCCGCCCGCTTTTCTGCCTGAAACGCGCGCGGACCCTAGGCTCCGCTCTCGCGCATCGCAAGGCGCGGCGGCCGCAGTATGGGGGCGAAAAGGCGTGCGTCACAGCGTCCGCTCCAGCGCCGCGATCAGCCGGTCCACCTCGGCCTTCTTGGTGTAATGGACGAAGCTGAGCCGCAAGACGCCGTGGCCGGGGTCAACCCCTTGCGCCGTAAGGCAGCGCCCCGCGTAAAAATCGCCGCCGCCGCAATTGATCCCTTCAGGGGCGAGGCGCGCGGCGACGGCGGCGCCCGGCTCTTTGAGCGCGAGCGCGACCGTCGGCATTCGGCGCACGGGATCGCTGGGCCCGAGGACGCGCACGGAATTTTTCGTCGCCAGGTAATCAAGCAACGGCGCAAGGAGCGCCGTTTCGTGCGCGCGCATCATCTCGTGAACGACGCCCGCGCGCTGAGACGGAACCGCCGCGTCGCCGTTATGATGCGCATACAAATCATCGACATAGTCCGCCATTCCGGCCGAGGCGGCGATCTGCGCATGGTCGGGCCCCGCCGGCGTGAAGCGCTTGTACAAGACATCGCTGTTGAAATAGTGCCCCTGATTGGGCAGGCGTTCGGCGAGCGGCCGCCGGACGATCATCAATCCCTGATGGGGCCCGTAGGTCTTATAGGCCGAGAACAGATAGATGTCGGCCCCGAGCGCGCTGATATTCGGGAAGCCGTGCGGCGCGTAGGACACCCCGTCGACGCAAACAGCGGCGCCAGCCGCATGCGCCAGCGCTACGATCTCGGCGACCGGATTGATCTCCGCGACGATGTTGGATGCGTGCGGGAAACAGACGAGTCGCACCCGCCTGTCGAGAAGGCGCGTCAGGCCCTCAAGCGGCAGATGCCCGGTGTCAGGGTCGAGCTTCCATTCGCGCACCTCGATCCCGCGCGCGGCGAGACGCCGCCACGGCCCTGTATTCGCCTCATGGTCCTGGTCGGTGACGATGATGGCGGCGCCGGGCGCAAGCATGCCCGCAAAAGCCTGCGCGAGCACATAGGTGTTTTGCGTCGTCGACGGGCCGAATGAAAGCTCGTCGGATTCGACGCCAAGCATCGCGGCAAGCCGCGTTCGGGCCTCGTCCATCTCCTCCCCGGCGAGGCGCGAGGCCGAGTAGGGGCCATAGGGCTGGACTTTCCGCTCGCGGTAAAAGCGCGTCAGTCGGTTGACGACCTGGCGGCAGGGGTAAGACCCGCCGGCGTTCTCAAAGAACGCCTGGTCTTTCAATGCAGGCGCCGCAAAGGCCGGGAACTGCGCCCGTACGAAATCGGAATCGAGGGTCATCGCACAAGAGTGGCGCGACGCGGCCGGCGCCGCAAGCGGCCGCCGACGCGGCCTAGACCACGCGCAGGCGTGGGGCCTCTTCGCCCTCAACGCGCCCATAGGCGCAGCCGACGACGTGGGTGATCGTCTCGCCGTCTTCGGCGAGCGGCGCGGTCATGGAGCGGAACAGGATCTTGCGCCCGTATGCGAGCGCAAGCTCATTCGCCGCCTGGCGCGGCGCGCCGGAGGCGACCGCGAGATTGATCGAGGCCGTCGCCTCGTCGAGCAGCGACAACGAGAAATCCGTCGCCGTTGCAAGGTATACGGACGAAAGCCGCGCCAGTTCGGAGCCGAGATAGCTGAAATGCGGAAACGCGGTCGACTTTGCGAGATCGACGACGAAGACCCAGTTCCAGTCAGAGCCGAGATCGACGCGGCGCATGTCCGCCCAGCTCGGGTAGCGCCCGCGCGCGGTTCTCAGCCAGACTTCAATGAGACGCTGGGTGAGGCGCCGGTCGGCAGGCGGCGCGATGACCGAGAGACCTATCTGCCCCGCCGTCTCACCGGTCATCGCACCCGCCTTCGCCTTGCCGGCCCGTCCTTGCGGCACGGGCCCGTCCGCCCCTCGCAACAAACTGGTTCAGATTTGAAATTACGCCCCGTTCATTGAGGCCGGGCTAAGGGAACAGGAACAATTTTAGAGAACGAGCGGCGTCCGTCCCCTTACCCGCCATGGAAAAAGTCATAGATCCGCTGCGCGAGCGCTTCTGAGACGCCCTCGACCGCGGCGAGGTCTTCGGGCTTTGCGCGGGCGATCGCCTTGGCCGATCCGAAATGGTTAAGGAGCGCGCGCTTCCTCCCCGGCCCTACTCCCGGAATGTCGTCGATCGGATTGGCGCTGATCGCTTTGGCGCGTTTGGCCCTGTGCGCGCCGATGGCGAAGCGGTGCGCCTCGTCGCGCACGCGCTGCAAATAGAACAATGCCGGATCACGAGGGGCGAGCAGGAAGGGCTCGCGGCCGGGCATTACGACCTGCTCGCCCGTGGCGCCCATGGTGCGGTCGACGCGGCGTTCGCCGCCTTCCGTTTCGCGCCGGCCCTTGGCGACGCCGATGATCGTGATGCCCTCGCCTTCGGGATCAAGGCCCAGTTCCTCGAACACCTTCAACGCGGCGGAAAGCTGGCCCTTGCCGCCGTCGATGACGACGAGGTCGGGGCGCGTTTCCTCCTCGCCTTCTTTCATCATCCGCGAGAAACGGCGGGTCAGCACCTCGCGCATCATCGCGAAATCGTCGCCCGGCGTCAGCGTCTCCGAGTTGATCGTGTATTTGCGGTAGTGCTTCTTCTCGAAGCCATCGGGGCCGGCGACGATCATCGCGCCGACGGCGTTCGCGCCCGAAATGTGCGAATTGTCGTAGACCTCGATCCGTCGCGGCGGCGCCTCAAGCGCCAGCACCTCGGCAAGACGCGACAGCGTCTTCTGCTGGCTCGCGCTCTCCGCCATCCGCCGCATCAGCGCCTCGCGCGCGTTCATCGCGGCGGCCTCGACGATCGACTTCTTTTCGCCGCGCCGGGGCGCAAGGATCGTCACCTTGCGCCTGGCGCGCGGGGTGAACGCTTCGGCGAGAAGTTCGCTTTGATCGGGGTCGATATTGGCGATGAGGAGCGCCGGCGGCTGACGTCCGTCATAGAACTGCGCCATGAAGGCGGAGAGGATCGCCGCAGGCTCCTCTTCCCGGTCGTGCTTTGGAAAATAGGCGTGGTTTCCCCAGTTCTGTCCGGCACGGAAGAAAACGACTTGGACGCAGGACTGCCCGCCCTCGGCGTGGATCGCGAATACGTCGGCTTCGCTGAGCCCTTCGGCGTTGATATCCTGCGAGCCCTGCACATAGGTCAGCGCGCGGATGCGGTCGCGAAGGCGCGCCGCGCGCTCGAAGTCGAGGGCGGCGGCGGCGTCCTCCATCTCACGCGACAGCGCCTTCTGGACGCCTTGCGAATCCCCGCCGAGAAAGGCTTTCGCCTCTTCCACCAGCGCCCTGTACTCCGCCTCGCCGATGAGGCCGACGCAAGGGGCGGCGCAGCGCTTGATCTGGTGAAGCAGGCAGGGCCGCGTACGGCTTTCAAAGACGCTGTCCGTACACGAACGAAGTAGAAAAGCCTTCTGCAAGGTATTAAGCGTGCGATTGACGGCGCCGGCGGACGCAAAAGGCCCGTAATAGGCGCCCTTGCGCTTCCTTGCGCCGCGGTGCTTCAGAATCTGAGAGCTGGCGTGATCCTCGGCGATGAGGATGTAGGCGAAAGACTTGTCATCGCGGAAAATGACGTTGTAGCGGGGCTTCAGCTGCTTGATTAGGTTGGCTTCAAGGAGCAGCGCTTCGGTTTCCGTCGCAGTGAGCGCGAACTCCATGCGCGCGGTTTCGGCGATCATCCGCATGATGCGGTTCGAATGGCCCCCGGCTTTGGCGTAGCTGGACACGCGCGCCTTGAGGCTTTTCGCCTTGCCGACATAGAGGACGTCTCCGGCTGCGTTCAGCATCCGGTAAACGCCCGGTTTTCCGGGCAGGCGCGAGACTTCATCGGCGATCAGGGCCGCTCCGGCGAGCGCCGGGGTGATTGCCGCCCCCTCTGTTAACGCCTCGTTATCTTCGCGTGCCATACTTCTTCGGTATCGCCAGGTTTTACGCGGGTCAAACCATGGAAAGACGGCGGCAGGTCGACGGCGCAGCGGGCGCGCTCGTGATCTTCGGCGTGATCATTTTCAGCGGCGCGCTCGCGGCCTACGCCGCGGTCGCCGATTATGCTCAGGCGCGCGCGAGCCGCGACTGGCTGGTCGTCGAGGGCACCGTCCTCAGCAGCGAAACAGGCGTGCGCTACACCTGGTTCGCGGAAGGGCGCCCGCACACCGGCGAGCGCGTGCGCTACTGGACCGCCGCCCTTCGCCCTTCCGGCGCTGTTTATGCGCCCGGCGAGCGGGTCAAGGTCTTTGTCTCGCCCGAGGACGGCGCCGTCGGGGTGCTCGAGCCCGGCGGCAGCCCGATCTTCTTCGCGCTTGTCCTGTGCTTCGGCGGCTTTCTCGTCTTCATCGGCCTTGCCGGCGTCATACGCCTTGCTATGAAGCTCGACGGCCTTACGCCCGCCCGGCGCAGGCGCGCCAGCGACCTTGCACCCGCTGAATAGTCAGGCGTCCGCGTAATAGGCGGCGCGCTGGCCGAGCGTCGGGCGCGCAGCCTCGACGCGCCAGGTCGCAGGCGCTTCCGCCGCGAACGCCTCGAAGATGAATTTCGCGATGGCTTCAAGCGTCGGGCGTTCAAGGCCCGGGATCGTGTTGAGTAGCCTGTGGTCGAGGCGGCCCCGCACGCGCTCCGCAATCGCCCTCAGCGCCCCATAATCGATGATCCATCCCTCGGGGCTCGTTTTACCGGCGCGCAGCGTCACCGTGACGACAAAAGAGTGGCCATGGATGCGCGCGTAAGGATGGTCCGCCTCGCCTTTCACGTTGACGGCGAGGTCGTGCGCGGCCTCGAATGAGAATTCGTAACTTTGTTCGTACACGGTTCTTTACGCTTTCAACAGGACGCCGTCGTCGAACCAGGACATCTCGCATCCGATCGAAACGGCGTCAGGATAGACGTGGGTCTTGTCCGCCCGCACGATCGCGCCTTTCGCTCCGTGGTTCCGGCACGCCTCGAGGATGAGAGCGCTCAGTGTTTCAAGGAGGTTGATGTGGCGGTCGTGCGTCAGCGCGGCGATCTCTCGCTTAAGAAAGTCATAGTCGACGACCTCGGCGATCTTGTCCTGATAGAGCCGGCGGCGCGGGAAAGCGACAGCGACCGAAACTGCGACGGGTTGTGGTTTCAGCCGCTCGACATCGTTGACGCCGATCGAGACGTCGAGCCGGTAGGCCTCGAGGATGATGTAATAATAATCCGGATTGAGAAGCGGTCTCATGATTGCCCTTCATCGGGAGCGTAGCCAATGTCTCGCGCTGTCGGCGTCATATGCTCCCCATTATCGACGATGATCGTCTGGCCGGTAATCGCGTCATTTGAAAGCAGGAAGGCCGCCGCATCAGCGATCGCCGCCCTGTCGATCGGTCGCTTCAGGATGTTGTGGGCGGCGGCGACGGCGGCGAACTCCTCGTCCGTCTGCCACTGATTGGGCAAGGTGAGGCCGGGTGCAATCGCATTGACGCGCAGCGCCGGCGCGAGCGCCCTTGCGAGAAGGCGCGTCGCCCCCTCAAGGCCGATCTTCGAGATCGTGTAGCTGAAAAAGTCGGGATTGAGATTCCAGAGCTTCTGGTCGAGCATATTGACGACAGCGCCGCGCTGCCCCTCCCCCAGCGTCTTCGCAAGGGCGCGCGCGATCAGCGCGGGCGCGCGCAGGTTCACGGCGATGTCGCGATCAAAGTCGGCGGCGGTGAACGTCGCCGCGCTGTTGTATTCGAAGATCGACGCGTTGTTGACAACGGCGAGGAGCGGCGCACCGAGGAGCGCGGCGGCGCGGGCCGGCAAGGCTTCCGCCGCGGCTGCGTCGACGAGATCGGCGGCGATCGTCAACCCGTCGATCTCGCCGGCAAGCTTTTCCGCATCGAGCGCGGAGTTGCGGTGATGGATGACGACCTTCCAGCCATCCGCCGCGAGGCGCCGGCTGATCGCAGCGCCGAGCCTTTTGGCGCCGCCAGTGACGAGCACGGTTTTCATGAGTCTGCCCCAAGGAAGAAAATGGCGCCGAGAAAAGCGGCGTAGCCAGCGACCAGGAAAATCCCCGAGAACCGCCCGATGTCGCGCCGCGCCAGAATGAAGATCGCAAGCGTCGCCGATGCTAGCATCATGACCGGCAGCTCGAAACGCAGCGTCGCGGGCGCGAAGGCGACGCCGCCGGCGACGCCGGCCGCGCCGCCAACCGCAAAGATGTTGAAGATATTCGATCCGACGACATTGCCGATCGCAACCTCAGACCGCTTCTTGAGCGCGGCTGCGAGGACGGTTGCAAGCTCCGGCAACGACGTCCCCAGCGCGACGACCGTCAGGCCGACGATTTCGGGGCGCGCGCCGAGCGCAACCGCCAGCGCCGATCCGTGAACGACAAGCAGATCAGCGCCAAGGGGAAGGCCGATAAGTCCGCAGGCCACATAGGCGAGCGCTGCTCCGGGCTTTCCCGGCTCCCGGTCGCAATATTCGGCGACCTCGTCGATCACAGGATCGCGCTTGCGCCCGCGCCGCGCGATGAAGCCTAGCCAGGCGACATAGCCGGCGACACAAAGAAGGAAGATGGCGCCCGTCGCCGGCGTGATCGATCCCTGCAAATAAGCGGCGCCGGCGAGCGCGACTGTCGCCACGATCAACACCAGGCCGTGCCGGCGCAGGCCCTCGACGTGCGTTGTCATCGGAAAGATGAGCGCCGGCAGACCGACCACCAGGAGCACGTTTACAATATTGGAACCGATGATGTTCCCGATTGCGATGCCTGGCTGCTGCTTCAGCACCGCCGTGACCGACACGACAAGCTCCGGCGCCGACGTGCCGAAGGCGATGATCGTCAGGCTGACAAGCAGCGCCGGGATCCGCGCCGCATTGGCGAGGCCGACCGCTCCGCGCACGAGGAGGTCGCCGCCGATCAACAGCACTGCGAGGCCGAAGAGAGTGACGAGCGCGTCGCCGATCATGGGTCAGGGGCCGTCAGCGGCGCGCGACCGGGATCAGTCGACGCGGCCTGTCGAGACAACGTTCAAAAGCGCCATCACCACGACGAAGGCGATGATCATGTAAAGGGCGTCCATGGCGAAAACCTCCAGCAGATCGAAGCGCGCCGCTTATACGGGCATGGCGCGCCGCGAGGCAATTCGCGTCTGGTCCAGTCCGGTCGCGTCAGGCCGCCGCAGGACGGCGATCAGCAGAGACCCGCGCCGGGCGCCGGCGGCGCCGGCCCTTGCGGGATGCAGGCGCGCCGCTGCCCGGACTGGCGCGGCGATCCGCGGCGACGGGGCTCGCCGGCGGCGCAAACCCTTCCGGCAGCGGCGCGAGGTCGATCTTTAGGCGCGTCAGCCTTTCGATGTCGCGCAGGTAACCACGCTCGTCCTCATCGACAAAGGAAATGGCGATCCCCGCCGCGCCGGCGCGCGCCGTGCGTCCGATGCGGTGCACATACTGTTCGGGCACGTTCGGGATCTCGTAATTGATGACATGGCTGACGCCATCGATGTCGAGCCCGCGCGCCGCGATGTCGGTAGCGATAAGGATGCGCAGCTTGCCGGACCGAAAGGCGCCGAGCGTCTTTTCCCGCTGCGGCTGGCTCTTGTTGCCATGGATCGCCGCGGCGCGAACGCCCGCCTTGTCGAGCGTACGGACGAGCTTGTCGGCGCCGTGCTTGGTGCGGGTGAAGACGAGCGCACGGTCGATCGAGCCTTCCTGCAGGGTGAGCGTCAGGAGCGCCGGCTTGTCGGCCTTGCGCACATGGGCGGCGACCTGCTCGACGCGTTCGGCGGTCGTCGCGACCGGCGTCACGGCGACGCTGACAGGGTCTTTCTGATAGGCGCCAGCAAGCTCCGCGATCGCCTTCGGCATGGTTGCGGAGAAGAGCAGCGTCTGGCGCACCTTCGGAAGGAGCGGCATAATCTGCTTCAGCGCATGGATGAAGCCGAGGTCAAGCATCTGGTCGGCCTCGTCAAGCACCGCGACCTCGACAGCGTTCAGCATCACCGCCTTGCGGTCGAGAAGGTCGATCAGCCGGCCCGGCGTTGCAACGAGCACGTCGACACCGCGGGCAAGGTCGCGGATCTGGCGATTGATCGGCACGCCGCCGAAGACGGTCGAGACCGACAGGCGGATGTTCTTTCCGTAAGCGGAAAAGGAAGCGGCGATCTGCGCGGCAAGCTCGCGCGTCGGGGCGAGCACAAGGACGCGCGCCGATTTCGCGCGCAGCGCCGCCGGCTGGCGCGCGAGGCGGTCGAGGATCGGGAGCGCGAAAGCCGCCGTCTTGCCTGTGCCCGTCTGCGCAATGCCCAGAATGTCGCGGCCTTCGAGCGCGGGCGGGATCGCCTGCAGCTGGATCGGCGTTGGCGTTTCATAGCCCTCGGCGGCGACGGCCTTCGCGATCGGCTCGGCAAGGTTAAGGGTAGCAAAGTTGGTCAAGTTCTAAATCCATCACGGTTTGCGGGGCGGACCCGCGCGCAGCATTCGCCGCGCGACGGGCAAGGCCCGGCGTTAAGACAACGACCCGCGTGAGAAAGGGCGTAAGGGGAATTTCAAATCCAAAGACGGGGGTTTCAATGTCGGGATTTAGTCCCCGCAGCGCTTCACGCCACCCCCATCATGCCGCTTGGAAGCGGCAGACGATAGCGGTCATATGGGCGCGGCCGGGTTAATTGTCAATGAATCCCGCTCACAGGCCGATATCCTCATTCCAGAGCGCCGGACTGTCCCGGATGAAGCGCGCCATCAGCGCGATCGAGTCCGCGTGCTGAAGGTCGATCACTTCGACGCCTTTCTCGCGCAGCCAGTCTTCATTGCCACCGAAATTCACTACGTCGTTGATGACGAGGCGTGGAATGTTGAACTGCGCGATCGTGCCGGCGCACATCAGGCACGGCGAGAGCGAGGTATAGAGCGTCATGCCGCGATAGGATTTCTGCCGCCCCGCGTTCCT
>FRDC01002669.1_pt1 | contig 91615 bp, 86 predicted proteins | sample 1106171 | NCBI WGS metagenome assembly FRDC01 (sample SAMEA3930566, study PRJEB13176) | freshwater metagenome | biome: Drinking water system; feature: drinking water; material: water | place: Singapore | collected 2014-12-20
CGGAACCTGGCACCTTGTTGAACGGAGCATCCAATGGAAGAGCTATTTCAAACCACCGCGCAAACTGTGGCCCTGATACTTCAGGCGATTGCCATTTTGATGATTTTTGTTGGTGCGATGGAAGCCGTGTACCGCACCTTTTGGCCTTGGCTACAGAGACAATCGACCGAGAACATGCGCCGAGACGCTTGGCTCGTGTTTGCTCGTTGGTTATTACTGGGGCTTGAATTTACTTTAGCAGCGGATATTGTTCACACCGCCATTGCGCCCACTTGGAATGACATTGGTCAGCTCGCTGCCATTGCTGTGATTCGTACGTTCCTTAATTTCTTTCTTGAGCGTGATATCGAAAATGCTCGCCGTGAAGATTCTGCGACAAAAAGTTTTTAAAAGCCCATTTTATAATGGGCTTACACTTACAACAGCTCACAAACCGCGCGTAAATCTTCCGGCGTTAAAGCCGCCACATCGGCCTTTGTCACAGGTTTTTCAAATCGTTCCGCGCCTCGACGGGAAGAAGATTCATGGAAATTCCAACCGCTTACACGCTGTGCTCCTGGAGATTTCGGCGCTCGCAAATCATAAAGTGCGCCAGAATTTTCAACCAGCTTTCTCCACTGATCCCATGTTTGGGCCAGCTTCAAGCAATTCTCTTTTGTTAATACCATCGAATATAATGCAGACTCTTTCGCTGTCACTTTATTTGAAAAATTCGTACACACATTCGCGACATAATACCCAAGTGCCGTCGTCGCCGCATATTGAGTTGGCGTGATCGCAGCTCCGGGTCGTGGCATTAAGTTATTCTTAAAATTAAATTTTCGCACATCTGCTTTTACAAAAGTTTGGCGATTGCCATCTTTACTTTCAATAAAGACCAATTCATTTTCATTGATCCACTTCGGATAGTAATTTCCATTACCCAAAGTTCCACTATCAGTCACTCGCACCATTTGTGCGGGCTCAAAGTAAACACGTCCAAGTGCATCTTTTCTTTCCGCTAGCCTCATCACCACGATATCTTTGGTCATGGCCAAATGAACACCCGTCATCTTGTCGCCTTCAGCGGGATCCAATTGATCAATATGAAAAGCAACATACATATCACCACCCCGGCGTGGAGCGATCGATACTTTACCTGTTTCAATGCCTAGATCTGAAACTAACCTCTTTCCACTGTCTGTGATTTCAAAAATTTGAGTGGTCATTGTTTTGCGATTATTAGCCGCAAAAAATTTTCCATCCGGAGAAATCATCGGCAAATCAAAAAAGCTATTGTGCGGAGCTGGATCCGCCATACCCACGGGTGCCGTCCTGACCACTTCTGTATCGCCTGGATCATTCGTCATATTGCGTTCATTGGCTGCTGGCTGAACCGCAATCGTTTCGCCAGTTTCACTTAAAATAAATTTGTAGTCTTTGATGCTGACGCCCCATTTGTCATTCATCGCTCGATGAATGACAAATTTTCTTCCGTCTGCGCCCACTCCCCGAGCTAAAACACCAAAGCTGTGATAATGATTGCCGAACGCGGGATCGCGGTACATCAGCTGCGCGCCCCCACCTCGAGCCAAGACATCCTTGTAGCGATAAAATGAAAGACCAGGTTGAGCCACACCTTTTGCATATGAATATTTATTTGGAATTGTGTATATGGATTCATTTTCGTGATCTTTCGTCCACTGCCCATCAAAAAATCCAGGAGCTTGTGTAATTTTTCCGGTTTGCAAATCGACTATACAATTGCCTTCGTTCACCACATTAATCGTGGAAGAACACATCACACCTGCATAAAGTTTGCTTGAGCCATTCGCCGTTTTCTCTTCGAAAAACTCGGGCCACCAAGCGGCGAATTTTCCTTGCGGCAAACTGACCATTCTTTGTATCGCATCCGGCGCCACCGGCTGGCAAAATTGATCTTTTACAGCATCTGCCACAGCTAATTGTCCCCACAACAGCCCTAGCGCCAACATTACTCTCATAAATCCCCCTTCAACGGCCCCAATTACAAATGACTCTTTAAATAATCCTTATACACAAATGCATCTTCGTACCCACGGCGCACCTGACTCGTGAACTTGCCATCGTTAAATACAATAAGTGATGGATGGTGCAGCCGGAACCCTCGGTACTGAAGATCAAATGAATCTAAAAAATAAATATCTTTCTTCGCTAACTTTAATTCTTTCACGACTCGATCCACAGCCTTTGGATCAGAATCCGAATCGACAACAGGATAAACTGGAACTTTTGTTTCTTTTCCTGCCTGTAAAATTTGTTTTAGACCTTCAACGGAAATCTGCTTATGTGGCGACCACAGAAAAATCACACCTGATTTTTTTTGCTCAAGTAAATTCGCAATCTCTTGATCATGCATGACTTTATATGTGCGCTGCTTCTCTGAGAGTCCGGATTTCACTTTGTGTGCAGCCAAGCCGGCTGTGCTTTTACAATGCTTATCAAAGGTTGTAGTCAGAACTGCCTTTTCATTAAATAAGCGCAGATTCACATCACTGCCATTAAAAGCCACTTCCACCCATTTGCCTACCGATTGAGTCGGAGCACGAAATACTTGTTCATTAGGCTTGTGTCCCACAGCTCGAGACCAGTGATCCTGAACCTTCCATTGAGTCAAAACTTGTGACGCTTGTTTCGCGCATGGATTTTGCGTTAACGTTTGCGATAAATCGGAAGCATATGCTGCGCTTGAAAAAATACATAATATGAATACATGAAGTTTCCCTGTCCCCATCAACCCGTCTCCCCTGAGCGAGTCGTACTGGAGTTTGTTTCTCTCTGTCAAAATCCATCAAGAGGTAGAAAATCTACATGTAGGTTTAATAATTTATTTTGTGAATTTTACGGCATGAGAGGCGCGACACCGTGCGCCTTTGAGGCAGCACCTTCACTCTCTCGAGCGAAGGCACATATGATCTCTATTCTTTATCGCGCGCGGCCAAGAAAGAAAAAGGGAACTTTTTCTGTGGTATTGGCATCAGAATCATAATCGCTGGCATCCGTTTTGAAAAATCCGTTACAACCAATCACTTTGACTGAATTATAAGTAAAAGTCGCACAGTTGATTTTACCAGTGTCAGATCCCATTGTAGCCGTTGCAGTAAATAATCCCGGACTTCCGCTCACAGCTGTAAATGAAGAAAAGTCGACGGATCCAGAACCTGGTGCGTCTGTATCCACATCAATTTCAGTGGCAGTTGCAGTACCAGAAGTTGGGATTACCAATTTCACAGGTATTTGCTTTTGCGAGGGATTATCACTGACGAAAGCAATCGCCGAATATGTTCCTGCCAAATCACTTTGAGTGACAGCACTTGAACCCGCAGGGGCTGCAAAAATTTTGCTACCTGGAGTTTTCACTAATGCCGCACCGGCAGTTGTTAGGTACATCTCTACACCACCGCCGACATCCAGTACCCCACCAGAACAATTCGCTGAATCAAAAGACAAGCTGTTTGGCGAAAGCGTCGTTCCTGTTTCAAAAGTCAGTCGCACAATATTTGCCGAAGAACTGGCTCCGTTAATCGTAAAAGATGCAGTACCAAAGGCATCCTGAGTGTCATCCGTTGTCGTGCCAGCCTCAAAATCAGCTGCAATCCAGTTTCCAGTAAAATTAGCAGTGGGGCAATCTCCCGACTTCACCATCACGATCGGCTCTGAGTTCGCATCACCTGCTGGCTTTAGGAAGAAAGCAAGACCTGGAATATCTAAACCATAAGCTTCAACACCAGAGCTTGGTGCTCCAGTTCCTGTCGCGCTTGTCACTGTTAGTTTTCTAAAACCAGTTGAGAGCTCTTCGTAATCACCGTTAACTGTCACATCTGGGCTTGTTGCAGCCGCATTGGCATACTTTCTCACCACAAATGATCCGTCGGTAAATTCGGCGGTCCATTTTGAACCGGGTCCGGCGTATGAGCCATTTGAGCTTGATGAGCTGGATCCACCACTACCGGTACATCCCACCCAAACTAATCCAGTAAATAAAACAACGATGCTAAATAATTTTTGTAACATTCTCATTCTGATAAACTCCTCTGTTGCTACTGTCGCTTTAACGGAGTCTTGACAAAAAAATGTGAGCTGTTGAATCGATTTCGTTTAAAAAAATATAAAAATGTAGATTCATCACGACTTCGGTCTCGTTGATCACGGCTAGAACCGCGGCTTCAAGTTCGCGACTGCCTCAATCTTCGTCATCTTGCTTAAAGATCTCACGTACGCTAAGAATGCACGAATGTCTCAACAAAAAGTAAAGCTACTCTTAAGTTATGACGGTTCCAAATTTGCGGGTTGGCAAAGGCAAAATGATGGCTCTGTAACCATTCAAGAGACCATTGAAAATGTGCTTTCAAAAATTTTTAACGAACCCGTGAAAATCACAGGTTCGGGCCGAACAGATGCGGGCGTACATGCCTTGGGACAAGTCGCTCACTTTCTAGCTCCCAAAGATCCGACTCGCTATAAACTTTTACGCGGTATGAATGCTCTTTTACCGGAATCCATCGCAGCGCGCGGTGCATGGCTAGCCCCTGATGACTTCCATGCTCGCATATCTGCGGAACGTAAAACTTACAAATATCATATCTATAATTATCCGCTCAGAAGTCCCTTCAAACGGCATTTTTCCACATGGATCGAGCGCCCTTTAGATATCCAACACCTCAATGCATCTTGCCAACACCTGATTGGCGAACATGATTTTAAAAGCTTTCAAACCGCAGGAACCGAGCTTAAGTCCACGATAAGAAAGGTGTTTTCAGCCGAGTGGACCCCTCTCAAAAACCATGTTCTCGAATTTCGCATCACCGGCTCCGGCTTTTTAAAGCAAATGGTGCGCAATATCGTAGGTGCGGCCATGGATCTAAATTTTCAACGCCGAGACCCACAAGAGATGGCGCAAATCCTGGCCGCCCAAGATCGCAGCAAAGCCTTGGGCACAGCGGCTCCTGAGGGACTATATTTAGTCAAAATTGTCTACCCCGACGCCCTTGACAAGCGGTGCCGAAAACTTTAATACTGTCGCCTCTTTACGGATTATAAGTATTTACGTTTTATAGAGGTCAACAATGAGAACCTGGAATGCAAATGAAGAAACCGCTGATCGCAAATGGTGGGTGGTCGATGCCACTGATCAAACTTTGGGCCGTCTTGCGACTCAAATCGCAGCTACAATTCGCGGTAAAAACAAACCGACTTTCACTCCGCATGCTGACATGGGCGATTTCGTTATCGTTGTGAACGCTGAAAAAATCAAAATGACTGGTGATAAATGGAATACCAAAAAGTATTACACTCACGGACGTCATTTCGGATCTGTTAATGAGATCACAGCTGGTCAGCAGCTCGAAAAAGATCCAACACAAATTATTCGTATGGCGGTTGCAGGTATGCTTCCAAAATCGAAGCAAGGTCGTCGTTTGATCAACAGTTTGAAGCCTTATAAGGGCGGATCACATCCTCATTCATCGCAAAAACCTGAACCAATGAAATTGATTAAGTAACTGGAGATATAAATGGCAGCTGCAGCAGAAAAAAAAGTATTTTATGCAACAGGAAGACGCAAAACGAGCAAAGCACGCGTTTTCTTAAAGCCTGGTTCAGGCAAAATCGAAATCAACGGAAAATCGATGGATGATTATTTGTCTACAGGTGTAGCGAAAATTTCTGTTCTTCTTCCGTTTCAAATTGCAGATGTGAAAAATCGTTTTGATGCGATGATCACAGTTGCAGGTGGCGGAGTGACTGGCCAAGCGGAAGCCATTCGTCATGGTATTTCACGTGCCCTTGTTGCCGCAGACCCTATGTTTCGCGCCGCTTTGAAAAAAGCTGGGTTTATGACTCGCGATCCTCGTGCTGTTGAACGTAAGAAATACGGTAAGCATAAAGCCCGTCGTTCAACTCAATTCTCTAAACGTTAATCGTTATCTGACAAGCGCGAAGCGATTCGCGCTTTGTTACAAAAAACCCACTGCTTTAAACAGTGGGTTTTTTATTATCAGCACTTGATATCCGGTTACTCTTCTACTTTCTTCTCAACATTTTTATTTGTGTCGTTCTGCAAACTCTTCGCTAGATTATTCCTCGCTTGCGAAACTTTTTCTTGAGTTATCAGCTGACAAGCCGTCAAAAGTTCCATGCGATCTTTTGACGAAAATCGAGAAAGAGGTGCTGCAGCGACTTCAGTAAGTGCATCTGCCATAACACTATATGTACTAACTTCTTTATCAAAATCACAACTACGACCGGGCCCTACCTTTGCCATGCCAGTTCTCGTAATCATAATGGTCTGATTATCTTTCACTTTAATTTCCGGTGGCGCTTTAGAGCCATAGACAACCAAATAGTTATCCACAAGCTGATAGGTGCTTAATAATTTTTTTGCGTTCAAAGCTGCTAAGCAGCGACCATCAACACCAGCCACTTCTTGCTGCGCTGAAACCGAAAAGGAACACAATCCGAACAACAAAACTGAAAGATATCTCATTTAAAACCTCACTCTAGTTATTATGACATAATAAGAAAGCTCGGCGCACCTAGACTTGGGTGTAGTAATCCATTTTTATTTTGTTGATTGCCGCACTTCGCCCCTCATAGATTGTTCCCAATATTCATATGGGGGATTTTATGAAATATGTAATGTTCTTGTTCTCAATGTTCGTTGCGACTCAAGCTTTTGCGGCTACACCGATCAATTGTCGCGCGTCCGTTATCTATAGCTACGATGATAATGGAAAAATGAAAACTGATGCACCACGAACAATCAATACGGCTCCTGCACCTGATCGAGAAAATACTATTGTCGCTCCACGAGAATCTGGACTGCAATTAGCTGTGACTTATAGTGAAGATGGATATTCTCTTCGAGACACTTCGAATTATGTGAACATCTTGGCGGATGGCACACGCGTAATGACGGAGAATGATATTCCGTTGGATATTTCAAATGGCAGCGTCACTTTTTCCCACACTCATACTGAGGGCTCTACAGATGGCCATATTTTTAAAATCGTATTTTCAATGTCGTGCGTGCGCGTTCAACAGTAATGATGATGAAGGCGGCAAAGAAATTTGTCGCCTAAAGATCTTTGGATTTGTCGTTCAAAGGATCAATTCGCAATTGCATAAGTGGCAAAGAAAGTTTCTGACCATCCACCGTTGTAATATGGGCCATGTAATGACCGGTAATAAGGTCTGTTTCTAACTCTAGCGTACCAACGAATGTTTGAGTCGGAGGGCGAATAGAAAAAGCCATCGCTTCGCCACGCTCTTCGGTTCCCAACACCTGCTCCATTTTGAAAATTTCCAAATTCGGCACTGCTGGTATAACATCCAAAACAATAATCGATGAATCATAGCTCACATCTGCAAGTGAAACGACTTCACCAGTCGTCATAACCACATAGATGTGTTTATTTGCCATCACTCGAATCGCCTGAACAAACTTCTCTGTTCCTTGTACCAAAACAGGTTTATTCCAGTTTTTTAACCACAATAGCTCTTGAATCTTCAACAACACACCGGGATTCTTGAATGGCGAATGTTTCGTTGGATCCACCTGAGCCGAAATCAGTTCCCCAATAGGTACAACAGCTTCGACGTTCCGACTGTGTACATTCACTTTGTCCACATCTAAAATTTCCATAAAGTCTAATTTTGCTGTGTTCGTATAACCAAGCGCTGGCGTATAAATAATTCGACCAGGCACTGCAACTTCTTGATCTTCACCGACCATATTTCCCACGGCTCGGATCCACTTCAATTGGGACATTTCTTTCATACGCTCAACGGCCCGTAATAATAGCTTGCGCGCCTCTTCTAAGCGTTCAAACTTTTTAAGATTCGTGCCGCCTCCGTGAGAATAAAATCCGGCAGCTAATTTTCTCTGCAAAACTTCCGTCCACTTCGGAGTTTCGAGTTCTTGCTTGAAAACTGTTAAACTAAATTGGAAACCACGCTCACGTAAAAATTCAAATTCAATTTGCTCCATAGCTTCAGCTAAATCCGCATCACGCAATCGAACTTGTGCTACAACATCTTTTATTTTTCGTCGTGTGACTTCCCACTCCCAGACCACGCGATCTATGGGCTTTCCACCAGTTAAAATATAAGTGAGATCACGAAAGGCCGTGAAGTCCGCGTGACCCCAATCATGCCAAGCAAATTCAGAAATCAGCATATAATGTTTATCACCATATGGTGGTTCCGATTCATCATCTAAACCTTGTAGATTCAAACCAATCAAATTCATGAGCGCGGGTCGCGTATCAACGAAGAACATGTCATTGGTGTACTCGAAAGAAAAGAACATGAAAAAATCAGGAGCACCGGCCAAAAATTTTTCTACCAAGTGTTCCGCATGATGACGGTGATAATGATTCTTGAGCAATCTTTTATCAGGCCAACGTTCCGCTAATATTTCATCCATGAGCGGCAAGTACTCAAACATCACAAAGCGGATGGTGGCCTTGTAAGGAGGGTTTCTATGACTTAAAAGTGACAATGCCTTTTGATGTATAGATTCTAGGCGCACCCTATATTTTTCACCAAATTTTCGAGTTTGCCGTTGTTTTGCATCACCGGCGATACGCTCAACGATGGCTCGATGAGGTGCAAATCCAAAGTCCTCTAGACCGCTAGCTATCTCCTTCTGTGCCTCAGCACGAAGGCTTAAGTATTCTGGAACAGCCTGCTCTTGCATCTTCTGTAAGAACTGAAGATCATTATCGATTTGGGCCTGAAAGGCCTTTTGGTATTGGCTTTCGACTTCGCGAGATCCATTCAAGAGCTCTTCACAATCTGTTCGACGCTCCGGTAGAGTTTCTAAGGCCTGCACCATATAGACTGGTACGAATAGCCAAACTAGCATTGTTTTTAGAGCGAATTGCATCACAAACATCCCAATCGACACATTTATACGCAGTTAATTAGCAATATAAATGCCACTTTGAATTTGATTGCGGCCCCTTGTTTGTACTAGTGTAGGCCCCACGAACTTCGGGGGAGGTTTAATGAAAAATCTTATCTTTATTTCTTCAGTTTTCCTGTTTTCACATTCTGCTTTTGCAACTGTCAATTGTGAAGCCACCGTCTCTTACTATCAACGCGTCGGCGACAGTTTGGTTGCAAAATTAGTACACTTACCAACTGTGTTTTCAGAAAAAACACCCAACACAACAAGCTCTATTACTGCGGAACGCATGTTCGGCACTGAACTTTCAATTCAAATCAAAGGTGATGAATCAGGCGTGACGGACACTACAAATTACATAAATAAATTAAGTAATGGGCGAAACATTTATACCGCGAGCTCTACTAAACTGACGTGGAACGAAGATAACACCGTACTTATTGAACATAAAAGCTCAGAAGGTTGGGTCGAAGGCGATCCGATTCCTGAGAGCGAAGACATTTTAGCGGCCACCTTCACCCTCTTGTGTCGTCGTACAAATTAAAGAGAATTCAATTCCTGCATGATCTCGTCAACTTTGGTGAGATCTTGTTTCCCTGCGCGAATCAGATCGATCGCATGTTCTTGAAGTAGAACTCCTTGCGCCATCTTTTCGCAAGCCACTTGTTCCATTGGGTCCGTCACTTCATAAACAGTTTTGTGCTGAGGCCACAAATTATCAATCTCATTACTTCCTCCCATACAAAGAGGAATATGATGGTCGATCTTAAAGTCTTGGCGATGCATTCTACCAACACTGTAACCCAGTTCACGATCATAACGAACAATCAACCGCTGCTTGGTTTGTCTCGAGACATTACGTGGACAATACCGAATACCTTCTTTGTAACGACGAATATTAGAATTTTCGCAAACCGACCCCGGCGTCACATCCGGATTTGGAGCTATTGGAAACTGTGAATTCGCAAGGACAACACTAAAAAGTAACGCAATGATTTGAATCAAGAAAAATCCCCCATCCTTAGGTTTGTTAGAATTTTATCTGATTCATTAATAAGGTCGAGTCAGGATTGTGTAAATTGCGCAGCGTTATTCGTCGAGAACATAGTTGATGGGATCAACTGGAACACCGTGAACGCGTACTTCATAATGCACATGCGGCCCCGAAGATCGGCCCGTGCTACCGATCGCTGAAATCACGTCATGACGTTTTACTTTTTGACCTAGTTCAACAAACACGCGTGAGTTGTGTCCGTAACGTGTGACCACACCGTAACCATGATCGATGGAAACTAATTTTCCATAGCCAGCTTCAAAACCAACATACGAAACCACTCCATCGGCAGGAGCGTACACCGGAGTTCCTGGAGGACCGGCGATATCAAGTCCCGCATGCATCACAGCTTTATTGTTAAAAGGATCGATACGGTAACCGAAGCGCGAAGTGAACCAACCTTTTGCAGGTTTCATACTTGGAGTTGCGTTCAGCAAACTTTGTCGCTCTGAAAGCGCTTCCCATAGAGAAAGAATCCCCTGCTCGCGGAGCTGAGTTTCTTTCACCGTGCGATCAATGCGGATTGAAAGTGTGGCGTAATCTTTTTCCGAGTCTTTACTTAACTCACCCTTTAACTCGTCGAGTGGCGGCTTTTGCAAAAACATCGAGTCTTTAGAGAAATATTCCGACGCTGGACCCCGTTGTTCCACCGGCTGATTGAATTCTTCAACCGGCTCGCCAGCTTTGGGCTGCGGGCCCATGGCTAGACGAACAGCACGGTCTTCATCGTCGATGTTCGTTATCATCTTGAGTTTCTTGGAGAAATTCTGAACTCGCTCAAGTGAAGTTTCAAGGGAGTTGAGTTTTCCTTCGACCACCTGGAACTGCTTTTTTAATGACAGGTTTTCCGCACGCAGACGCTTGTTTTCGCTGGACTGAACCAGTAAGCCAAAATAGTCGACTATGGCGCCACCGACGACAACCAAAATAATAATGCCAAGAAAAATCAAAGACTTAAGCCAAGACGAGGAAACTGTAAACGAGCGGTTGGTGCCGCGTCGATTACTCATAATCAGAAATGTGAATGTCTTTTTTTCCATGTTCTTTAGCACTCTAAAATTCTAGGCAAATAGCGTCAATCGTTTAAACTAAGCCCCAAGATAGCGAATAAAAATGACGGAAATATTGTCGTCACCACCTGCATCTTTAGCAGATTTAATGCATTGCGCAACAGCTTTGCTTGGATTGTAAGTACTACAAATTTCTTGGATTTTTTCATTACTAACAAGACCCGACAAACCATCCGAACACAGTAAAAACTGATCCCCGGGAATGAGCTGACGTTCTAACACATCTGCTTGCACGTCACGCTCATAACCCACGCTGCGGGTGATCACATTTCGACCCACAACTTGTTCTGCATCTTCTTCCCGAATCACACCGGCCTTAATTTGTTCATTGATCAAAGAGTGGTCGTCCGTGATCTGCCACATCAAATCACCCCTTATTAAATAGGCTCGAGAATCCCCGACATTTGAAATATAACCTCGACCTTTTTGAGCAAAAAAACTGACCATTGTTGTTCCCATACCCATAAGGTCTGGGGACTCGATCGTACTTTTGTGATGAATTTTAGCGCTGGCCTCACGGTAAGCCTCGATCAGTAAAGTTTTAGGCACATATTTGCCCGCTGAGGAAACTTTGCGGATATGTTGCTGCATTGTTTGCACCGCCAACAAAGAGGCAACTTCTCCGCCACGATGTCCGCCCATACCATCCGCCACAATAAATAACCCTAAATCGTGGTCGACTAGGATTGAATCCTGGTTGATCTCACGACGTAAGCCGACATCTGTCTCTGCAAAAACCTCAAACCGCATATTAATCATTCTACGCCCACACTCGCTCGGACCCCAAGAAAAAAGACATGAATTGAGACTCAAATCGGGGTCGAACCCTTCCGATAGGAGACACAGAGGGGACGTTGGATGTTTAAGAAATTCAGAGACAGATCCATAGTATTTTTAATAGCATCCATAACGCTACATCTCTCCTTCTGGCTAGTCTTGAGCATTAAGAAATTCACGTCTCCCCCAACTGCTTCTGAGCGAGTCGAAGTGACTTACGTAGATCCAACCGAAATCCCCCTACAAAAAGCCGATAAGTTCGCAAAAAAAACCCCGCCAAAAGATCAGGTGGTCGAGCAACAGCAGCAAGTGAATGATGAAAAACCTGTGGATACCCGTTTTTTAAGCAAATTTGATCAAGTCGTTAAAAAAGAAACGCGCGCTGAAAAATCCGGTGCTTTTACCAACTCGGCTGTCGCGGGTGTACAAAAAGCCGGTGAAAAAGATGCACCTAAAGAGAATAAAAAACCTTTGCTACGTGCTAAAGGTGAGCTTCCATCTTTGAAAGATTTAACTCCTCAGTTCAGCCCTACTCCTAAATCACAAGAAGTCGTGGATGGTAAAGCCGGAGATCCAAGTCAAAGTGATGATTACATGAAAGACGTCGACAAAGGTATGCAGACTTTGCTGAGCACAAGAGAGTTTGTTTATTACTCTTACTATCAGCGCATCAAAGAATCTCTACGCCAGTATTGGGAACCAACAGTAAAGCAAAAAGTGAAAATCATGTACCGCAAAGGTCGAACGATTGCTTCGACTCAGGATCGCATCACTCAAATCGTCATTACTTTAACTGCGCAAGGTGAACTGGAGCGAGTGGAAGTGGTCGGACAAAGTGGTGTGACGGATTTAGATGAAGCCGCGATTGAAGCCTTCAAGCAAGCCGCTCCTTTTCCAAATCCGCCCAAAGGAATTGTGGAGAAAGACGGTCGCATTCGCATTCGATGGGATTTTATTCTAGAAGCGCGAACACCAATTTTAAAACCTCGACACTATGGACGAGTTGCGGGGATGTAAATGAAAACTCTGTTGCTAGCAGGACATTACATCGGAGAATCGCACCAATCGCCGGCACTGCAAATCACTCAACAACAAACGCAAATTACACGTGCGATCCGTGCTTTAAGACAATTGCCATATGAAGTCACAGTGGTCCTGGGCGGCAGTGACAGTGAAGATATTTTGCGCAATTGCCGCGAGCTTGAACATTGTGAATTGGTGTTTGATACCAATGGCTATCAAGCTTCTCTTTGGACAAATTTAAAGGCTGGAGCTTGGGCCTCCAATGATTGGTTACTTGTTCACACTTTAGATAGTGCAACAAAAGCCATGGATGAATCCCTTTTCCTTGTGCAACAGAATGCTCAGCTCACTGCGAAATCCGGCGTTCATTTATTAACTTTGGACAGTTCACCCCTATTATTAACCCGTGAGGGAAATCAATTTATTAAAACTCAAAAGGATTTGACTGGTTTTGAAGATCCGCGCCTTATGCTGCGCCGGCTCGAAGCCTTGGTCCTTGCCAGTAGAGCGCAGACTCTATAAAGTGGCGAGTTTGCGATACATTCAAGGAGTCAACCGTGAGCCGCAAATACAATGTTCAACTTTTGGAAACCATTGCTAAACGAGCCCATTACTTAGCAAACCAAATGATTTACTTAGCCAACGATCGCGATGACGTCGAAAAGGGCGATCCGAAAATCGGTGGACATTCTTCAGCCTCTTGTAGTGCTTTGCATATTTTAGGTGCTCTGCACATGGTGGTGAAAACCGGCTTTGATCATATTGCCAATAAACCGCACGCCTCGCCAGCTGATCACTCGTATAATTATTTACTCGATTTATTTTTAAATTCGGATTTAAGTAAGATGAGCCTTGAGCAATGTAATACCGCGATGAAAGGCTTACGAAAATTTCCCAAAGATGGCGAACCCGTATTTCAATCTTATCATTCTGCTTATGATCCCGATCATCATAACTTTTTTCCTTCCGGCACAGTCGGAATTCCACCAGTTCAAGCCGGTTATTTAGCACATGCTTACACATTTGCGCGCGAACATGGTTATGAAGTTCCAGATGCTCATTTTTGGTCATTGATTGGTGATTCTGAATTCCGCGAAGGCAGTTTATTTGAAGCGACCCCTGATTTTGCTGAACGTGAAATTGGTAACCTCACTTGGATCGTCGATTACAATCGCCAAAGTCTAGATGGTCATCGCATAACCAATCGTGAAATCATGAACGGTACGGATGATATGCGTATTCAGCGCACGATGGAAGCCAACGGTTGGGAAGTGATTCAAGTTCGTCATGGCAGAAAACGCTTAGAACTTTTCAAGCGCGCAGGTGGCGAAGACTTTAAAAAATTACTTGAAACTGATTTAACTGACTACGAATTACAAGTCTTGTTACAGCTCAAGGACCCAAATGCCGTTCGCAGCGAATTATTAAAATATCATAAAAATCTCTCGGGCTTTTTGAAAACGACAAGTGATCAAGAGCTAATGGATGGATTAAAAGATATGGGCGGCCATGACTTCGTCGTATTGATCGATGCACTTGAGAAAAGTAAACTGAATAAGAAAAAACCGACCATTATTATCGCCCACACCATTAAAGGCTGGGGTCTTGAGATGGCCGCCACTCCGGGCAATCACTCTTCCCTTCCCGACCAAGCGGAAATCGATCGCTTACGTGAAGCCCAAGGCATTTCAAAAGAGGAACTGTTTGCACGCTTTGATGCCAAAAGTGATGAAGGCCAATTCTTAAAAGAGCGAGGCAATGAACTTTATAAACAAATTCAAGCGCAACACGATCTCAAAGCGAAAAACATTAAAAAGTTTAAAGCGACTCAAGACGAGTTGGGCGAAATCCCGCCGTCTTTAGATATCAATTTAAAAATGGCGAGCTATCCTCATACTCAATGGATGCTCGGGCAATTAACAGCCAAGCTGGTTCGTATTGCCAATACTTCTTTGACTCCATCAAAAACCGATAAAAATGCAAAAGCTTTAACCGAAATGGAAAAAGGCTTTAAGTTAGCTGGTGAAATGATTGTGTCGATGGCTCCGGATGTGGGCACTTCCACGAATTTAAATCCGGCCATGGACGGAAAAATCTTTGGTGCTCCGGTCGTAACGGATATGGAAACCGAATATGGAGTTAAAGACCGTAAACTTCCCGATCTTGTTCCTGGCGAAGAGAAAAATGATCGTTTTCTTCGTTTTGAAATTGTGGAAGGAAACGTGATGTCTTGTATGGGTTCTTATGGCCGCGTACGAGATATTTTAGGTATTCCATTATTACCGCTGATGACTGTGTATGATTTCTTTGTGAAGCGTGCACACGATCAGTTCTTTTACGATCTTTACTGGAAATCGAGCTTTATATTAGTGGGAACACCATCAGGCGTCACTCTTTCACCTGAAGGCGCACAACACGGTTGGAAGTCGGATTTTCAAATTCCAAATCAAATCACGTGGGAACCTTTTTTCTGCCAAGAATTAGATTGGATTTTGTGCGAATCGATTCGCCGTCACGTCACTTTCGACAATGAAGGACGCAATGGGGTGTTTATTCGTGGAGTGACTCGCGGTATTGAGCAAAAAATGTTCTTACAATATTTAAAAACTCAACGCCGCTTTAAAGCCGGACTTGCCGATGGTGAAACTTTGCACGCAAAAGGTTTCCCAATGAATGGTGCTCGTGATGAAAGCGAAGTGGAAACATTAGCCGAAGCCGATATCTGGCCACAAGTGCGTAATGACGTTTTGAATGGAGCTTACTATCTAATCGATTATCGTGGTTACGCCGGCTATGAGCCTGGCGATAACGTCGTGAATATCTTTGCGTTAGGCTCATTAACAACTGAAGCGATTGAAGCTTCAAATAAACTTCTTGAGCAAGGCGTTTACGCCAATGTGATCGTGGTGACGAATACAGATTTACTTGTAGGCAACTTGGCACACGAAAATGACTACCATCATTTACGACACGGCCTCGGCATCAACGCCACTCTTTATTTGCAGCCACAACTCAATGGCCATTTAACAAGTGCTGAAGTCGTGACACTTGCAGGTCGACGAATTCCTGCGGTGAGCGTTCATGATGGTGAAGCGGGATTACTAGATAATATTGGATCCATTATTGGTGTTCGCCAAGAGTGTTTAGCTGTTCGCAAGCACTCGCGCTGCGGTCGCCCTCGTGATGTTTATCAATATCACCACTTGGACAGCGCTTCGATTATTGAAGCCACTCAGAAAGTGTTAAAAGAAACGGCACTTGAACAAATTCAGATGCCACAATCTTTATATCAAGAAGCTCAAGATAAAACTGCGACATGGCCGAAGCACTTGTCCTAAATCAATCTTTGCCTTGTGATGGAGAATATTTTCCGTCACCTAATAAGAAGTATCGAGAGGTTGTGATTCTGGTTCATCACTTTGGTGGTAGCAAACACACACTGAAGCGACATCAACAGTTTTATAATGATCTTGGCTTTGATTGTGTGGGCTTCAACTTAAGTTTTCAAAATATTCACAATTTAAATAAATGGCCTTTAACGGCCGATTTCAAATTTGGTCCTCGTGCCGTGTGGGTGGAAGAGATCGAACGTATATTAAATGCGGTTTCTGGACCTAAAATTGTGGTCAGCTTTTCTTTTCCATCCATTTCTGCGGCACAAGCCATGGCTCGCCGCTGGTCTTCTGATATTCGTGCCTGGATTACCGAGGGCGGCCCCTTTTTTCAGGTGTGGCGCTGTTACTGGAATTATGTTGGTCTTGAAAAGAACATTAAAAATCCTGTGTTGCGGGCGTCTTTGGCCACTTTAAGTTATGAAGTTTTAGCAGGCGCAAAAGTGGAAGCGGATTTAACGGACGCTTTACAAAAATTTCCCTCTGGATTTCCAATTTTGAGTATTCGTGGATGGCAAGATCCCTTAGTTCCGCTCAGTGCATTGGAAGCGGCACTTAATGAACCCTATAAAGCTGTATTGCAAACGCTTTCACTCCCCAACAGTGGCCATATTGATGGTATTAAAAGAGATACGGAAGAATACAAAGGGACTATCGCGGCTTTTTTAAAGAAACATTCGACGCATGTTTAAATTTTTAATTTTCGATTTTGACGGAACCCTCGTACACACTGCGCCAGATGTGCTAACTGCGGCCAATGAATTTTTGCAAAAAATGGGGCAACCCCCTCGAACTATGCAACAAGTACAAAACAATATTGGGCGAGGGCTTCGTGAATTGATTTTAGGGTTGGTGCCAGAATGGGAACACCAAGAAGCCAAAATGCGAGATGCGGAACAGCAAATTTTATCTATTTACGATCGCCATATTTTGAACTCTCCCCAGTTTTACGAAGGTGTTGAGGAAATTTTAGCGCTAAAAGATATCCAATTCGCTATCGTCAGCAATAAACGAGAACACTATGTTCGAAAAATTTTACGGCATCTTGGGATGGCTGAGGAACGCTTTGTCTTGATCGCAGGTGGAGATACGTACCCACACAAGAAACCCCACCCTATTGGTCTGTCAAAAGCCTTAGAAGCTGCAGGCCGTACTGTAGACGAAACTTTAATGGTGGGTGATGGACTCCCCGATATTTTGGCTGCCAAAGAGCTCGGGATGAAGTCGGCCGCGGTCAGTTTTGGGTATGGAAAAGCGGATCAGCTTATGCAAGCAGGGGGCCACTTTTTGCTGCACTCAATTGCTGACCTCAAGCCCCTGTTGCGCATTGACACAAACCACCCATAAAGTTACACATCTCGACTGGTGTTATCATCACCGGAGGGTCATTTCATGAAGATGTTTCGTGCCACTTATTTACTTTTTTTAAGTGCGTTTTTGGTCGTCAGCTGTACGCAAAAAATCGACGATAAAGATACAACGTTGAACTTTCCATTATCAGCCAACGTGAAAGGTTTAGATCCGGTTGGTTTAACAGACGTGTATTCAAACTATGTCGTATCGCAAATTTTCGAACCACTTTTTGATTACCACTACTTGAAAAGACCTTTGCAATTAAAACCTTTGTTGGCCGCTGAAATGCCAACGGTTTCGAAAGATGGTCTAACTCACACAATTAAGATTAAGCCAGGCGTGAAGTTCCAAGACTCCGAAGCTTTTCCGGATGGCAAGGGCCGTGAGCTCGTGGCTGAAGATTTTATTTATTCTTGGAAGCGCATTGCTGATCCTGCCAATCAAAGTGAAAACTTTTGGATCTTTGATAATCGCATTGTCGGTTTCAACGAATGGCGCGAAAAAATTAAAAAAGGCGAAGTCACTTACGACACTCCAATTGAAGGCTTAAAAGCGACGGATAAATACACGATCGTGATTAAATTGAAAAAGCCTTATTACCAATTGAACTATGTCTTGGCCATGGCATCTGCTGCTGCTGTTCCTAAAGAAGCCGTTGAAAAATTTGGCAAAGAATTTTTGAATCACCCTGTTGGAACAGGTCCATATAAATTTGATTCATGGACTCGTAACTCAAAAATCGTATTATCAAAAAATCCAACTTGGCACGGCGAAACTTATCCAACTGAAGGCGAACCTGGAGATAAAGAAAAAGGTCTGCTTGAAGATGCCGGAAAACCCCTTCCATTCGTTGAGAAAGTCGTGTTTCACGAAATCATCGAAGATCAACCTCGCTGGTTGAATTTGATGAAGGGAAATTTGGATTACATGGGTATTCCAAAGGATAACTTCGATGCCGCAATAAAAGGCGGTCAGTTGACTGAAGATATGAAAGGCAAAGGTTTTGGTCTTTACATCACTCAAGAACCGGATGTTACATACACATCTTTCAACATGGATGATCCAGTTGTTGGAAAAAATGCGAATCTTCGTAAAGCCATTGCATTGGCAACCGATACTCCAACATTGATTGAAAAGTTCTACAACGGTCGCGCGATTGTGGCTCAAGGTCCAATTCCGCCAGATGTGGATGGTTATGATGCAAATTTCAAAAACGAATTCAAAGAGTATAACATTAGCAAAGCCAAAGAGTTTTTAGCTAAAGCCGGTTTCCCTGAAGGAAAAGGCGCACCTGTTCTTGAGTACTCAACAACAAATTCAACAACAGCTCGTCAAATGGCTGAATACTTCCAACAAAATATGAAAGCGATCGGTCTTGATGTGAAAATCATCAGCAACTCATGGCCACAATTCACGGATAAGATTCGTGAAAGAAAAGCACAGGTTTGGGGTATCGCATGGGCCGCGGATTATCCAGATGCAGAAAACTTCTTGCAACTTCTGTATGGTCCAAATGCTTCTCCTGGACCGAATGGTTCAAACTATAACAACAAGCAGTTCAACGAGCTTTATGATAAAGCCGCTCATCTGCCTCCTGGCCCTGAGCGTACGAAAGTTTATCAACAAATGCGCGATGTGTTTGTGAAGGACCTCCCTTGGATTCCAGATGCTCACCGTTTGGGTTATTATATGTACCACGGTTGGCTTTCTAACTTGAAACATCACCAGATCATTTATGATCAATTCAAATATTTGCGCATTGATCCGAAGAAGCGTGCTGAGTTGAAGGCCAAACTTTAATGTTTAAGTATATCCTTCGTCGCATCGTTTATATGATCCCGATTTTGTTCGGGATCACACTTCTCACGTTTTTTATATTTAACGTTGTCGGTGGTGATCCCGCTGCTGCTCGCGCGGGTCGACATGCGACGGCAGAAGAGATTCAGTTGATTCGTGTTGAACTGGGTCTCGATAAACCACTTCCCGTTCAATATATAAATTACGTGAAACAGATTTTAACATTTGATTTTGGCCGCAGCTGGGCCACCAAACAAGAGATCACGCAAATGATAGATGATGGTATCAGCCCCTCACTTTCATTAACTTTGCCTGGCTTTATTCTTTCAACTTTGATTTCGATTGCGCTCGCCTTACTTGTGGCTCGCTACAGAGGTGGACGCTTTGATCGATTCACCATGATTTCAAGTCTTGGGCTTGAAAGTGTGAGCTCACTCGTTTTTATTTTATTCTTTCAGTATATTTTAGCCTATCAACTGGGACTATTCCCAATTTCAGGTTGGGATCCAAGCCTTATTGGCCGCTGGAATTTTCTAATCCTACCCATCATGATCTATGTATTTGTGACCTTGGGTTATAATGTATTGTTCTTCCGCTCTGTCTTCTTAGATGAGATTTTCCAAGATTATGTTCGCACCGCCCGCTCGAAGGGCCTTGATGAAAAAACAATTCTTTTTAAACATGTTCTTCGCAACGCCATGGTGCCCATTATTACGGTGACAGTTTTGCAGATTCCATTTTTAATTTTAGGTTCAATTTTACTTGAATCTTTCTTTGGTATTCCGGGACTTGGCGGCATGTTGGTGCAAGCCATCAACAATGCGGATTTTCCAGTGATCAAAGCCATGGTTGTACTATTGGCGATACTTTATATGTTTGGGCAATTAGCATCGGATATTTTGTATGCCGTTGTTGATCCTAAGATTCAGTTAAGGTGATGACTATGAAAGCGATGACTGCAGACTCTGTCGTGATGACAGAAAAAAAAGCGAGCTACGGGCGCAATTCACTGTGGTGGGATGCCGCTCGTCGCTTACGACATGACCGTGTCGGAATGATCTCTTTAGCTGTAATTTTATTTTACGTTGTGATGGCCTTAGCTTGCCACTTCGGATTGATTTTCCAAAACTATGCTGTGGTTGATAATGCGATTGCATATCAGCCCCCATCAAGTGCTCACTGGATGGGAACAGATCTATTTGGGCGCGACGTTCTCGCTCGAGCCGCACATGGAACGATCACCTCATTTGTCGTTGGTTTATCTGCCACCGGAATATCTTTACTGATCGGTACTCTTCTTGGAGCTATGGCTGGATACTTTGGTGGAAAAACCGACGATTTAATCGGCTGGTTTTACACCACGGTCGACAATATTCCTTATATCCTTTTGATCGTATCTTTCTCTTTTGTGATGGGGCCCAGCCTTAAAACTTTATGTCTCGCAATCGGACTCACATCTTGGGTTGGGCACTGCCGTATTGTGCGCAGTGAATTTATGAAACACCGCGAGCGTGAATATGTACAGGGCGCGTTTGCATTAGGTGCGAGCCATGCACGCCGCATCTTTGTGCACATTCTCCCCAATATTTTCCACATTATTCTCATTAATTTCAGTTTAGGTTTCGTGACCGCCATTAAAAGCGAAGTGATTTTAAGCTTTCTTGGTCTTGGTGTTGAGCCCGGAACTCCTTCGTGGGGTTTAATGATTTCGGATTCAAAACTTGAATTGGCCCGTCAGGTTTGGTGGGGCCTCGCGACTGCCGCTGGTTTTATGTTCTTCTTGGTCTTAGCATTTACACTTTTTAACGATGCGCTCAGAGACGCGCTCGATCCAAAGTTGAAAAACAAATAAGGGATATGGGATGAGTGATTTAATACAAATTCAAAATTTATCCGTCGAATTTAAAACTGATGATGGTGTTGTTAAAGCTGTTAAAAACATCTCTTTTAATATTCCAAAGGGAAAAACTGTCGGTCTTGTGGGCGAATCCGGATCCGGTAAAAGTGTCAGCTCTTTAGCTATTATGCGTTTGATTCCGAATCCTCCTGGCAAAGTCACATCTGGAAAAATTATGTTCGAAGGCAAAGACCTTCTTACAATTCCTGAAAGTGCAATGCGCGATGTTCGCGGTAACCGCATTTCGATGATTTTCCAGGAGCCAATGACATCTTTAAATCCAGTTTTCACTGTGGGCGATCAAATCAGTGAAACTTTAATCCTGCATCAAGGTCTCGACAAGAAAGCAGCGTTTGAACGTGCCGTTGAATTATTAGATCAAGTGGGAATTCCAAACCCTAAAGAACGTGTTCACGCCTACCCTCACGAAATGAGCGGTGGTCAACGTCAGCGCGTAATGATCGCGATGGCCATTGCTTGTAAGCCAGATCTGTTGATTGCCGATGAACCAACCACAGCTCTTGATGTGACGATTCAAAAACAAATTTTGGATTTGATCGCGAAACTGCAAGAACAATACAAAATGAGCGTGCTCTTTATTACACACGATTTAGGCGTGATCGCCGATATCGCAGATGAAGTCGTGGTGATGTATCGTGGTGATATCGTCGAACAAGGTAACTCAGAGCAGATTTTCACAAAACCTCAACACCCTTACACGAAAGGTCTGCTTGCGTGCCGACCTTCGCTTGAGCGCAATCCTTTACGCCTTCCCACTGTTTCCGACTATATGACCGTCGATGGTAAAGAAAAAAATAGCAGTGGAATTGAAGCGACGAAGAAAGAAAAAGTTCCCCGCCCTATGGATGCGAAACATCCCGTACTTTTAGAAATTAAAAATGTGAAGAAGCACTTCCCGCTTAAAAAAGGTTTACTTGGCGGAGTGAAAACTTGGGTGAAAGCTGTTGATGATGTCACTTTAACAGTGCGCAAAGGTCGCACACTGGGTCTTGTCGGCGAGTCTGGTTGTGGAAAAACAACTTTAGGTCGTACAGTTCTACGTCTAATTGAGCCCACTTCTGGAAATATTATTTATAACGGAGTGGACGTTACAACTCTTGATAAAGAAGCCATGAGAAATATGCGTCGTAAGATGCAAATCATCTTCCAAGATCCATATGCATCGTTAAACCCACGTATGACGGTTGGTTCTGCAATCACAGAACCAATGATTATTCATAATTTAGGTGCCAATAAATCGGAACGCCTCGATATGGCAGGAGATCTGATGAAGCGTGTGGGACTGGATCCTATGATGCTGAATCGATATCCCCACGAGTTTTCGGGCGGTCAACGTCAGCGCATCTGTATTGCACGTGCCTTAGCCGTAAAACCTGAATTTATCGTCTGTGATGAATCCGTTTCGGCTCTGGATGTGTCGATTCAAGCGCAAATTTTAAATCTGCTGCTCGATCTGCAAGATGAATTCAATTTGACGTATATCTTTATTTCCCATGATTTAGCTGTTGTGAAGTTTATCGCCGATGAATTGGCGGTGATGTACAACGGAAAAGTCGTGGAAACGTCAGATGCGGTTCAGATCTATAAAAATCCGCAGCACGATTACACGAAGAAGTTGCTCAGCGCGATCCCTAAAGGAATGCCAAAACAGTTCCTATAGGATATTTGAAAAATTCTTCACTGCTTTATAAGTATAAGTAGTAAATGGCATAAAACTATTCAGTTTGCTCTCTTTATGCCATCCGCATATACACACCTCCAACCCGGAGGTTTGTATGAAATGGATCACTTTTTTATCTATTAGTTTATTTAGCGCTTTTGCTTTCGCAGGGCCCACAACACAGGCTCAAATTGATCAGTATGCTAAAGATCTTGATGCCGCAAACTCGATTGTTATGTGTTCGAATTATACTTCGTCAGGGGCAAAAAATGGAGAAAGTCATACTCAAATGGCCTCCAATGATCTGAATAAAATTTTTCAACAATTACAAAAGCTAAATAACTATCGACTACGCATGGATCATTTAACAACTGAAGCCCAGTTTCATGAGCTCTGCGCGATTGTTAGCAAAATAATCTAGTCGCATCGTTGGTAGATAAAATCACAAATAATACCAGTGCCACGGCTCAAACACGATGCCGTACTGGTTTCCGCGTGGATAGCTTAATCGAAAATTAAATCGACCGGCATTTTTCATGAGCCATGCAAATGCCGGTGTTTGCTCAAAGGCTTCTTCCAATACACAGTTGTCGCCCGTATAAATATCAATAGCACGCCCACTATGATGTTCGCTAAATCCCGGAATCGCAATGTGAGTCAATATATCTTCTATAGGACGACCATTGCTTAAATGTCTTTCAATTAATCTTTTTTGATGAAGATAAGATCGAAAACCAGAAAATGGTTTGAGATCAATATTTTCTGATCTGGCGGCCGCACACATTTCGCGCCAAGCTTTAGCGGCCGCATTCGTCAAAACAAAGGGCTTCCCTTCAAAATCAATATCGACAATTTCTAATGTATTCAGTGGCGGCTGCTCACATTTGGCCAAACGATTCTCAGTGATATGTTTTGCAGTAATACCAAGTTCTTTATGGATTTCTTCTAATGAAAGCAATTTAGTCATGCGCCAATTTCATCAATGCATTGACTGTTTTTTTGATTTTTTCGACGTCGAAGGGTTTTTTAATGTAATCATCGGCACCTACTTCAAAACCGCGTTTCACATCGGCATCAGAAGTCAGGCCTGAAATAAAAATTAAAGGAATACGCTTTAAATCGGCATGATCTTTCATCAGTTCTGCTAATTCAAAACCATTAATCCATGGAAGACCAATATCCAAAATAATCATGTCGAGCGATTGATCTTCAAGTACCGAAGACAGCTGGGTTCCATCGGCTGCTGTGATCACACGGTAACCTTCACTCTCAAAAATGCGCTTTAAAGCCGCGCGCATTGTTTCATCGTCTTCAATAACAAGCAATGTGGCAGGTTCCGCTTTGTTTTTCATGTCGCGGAAATCCTGCAAATTCACCACTTTTTCTTTGGCGATTCTCTCTTTGGCGATCTTTTCAATTTTATGAATCAGATCTTGAGTTGATAGAGATTTCTTTTTCACTTCAAAAGGATAACGTCAGTGGCCTTGCGACTCAAGCCATCGTTCTGCATCGATAGCCGCCATGCATCCGGACCCGGCGGCCGTTACCGCTTGTCGGTAAACCGGATCTTGTACATCTCCAGAAGCAAACACACCCTCGACAGAGGTCCAGGTTGTTTTGCCTTTCGTCAGAATATAACCCACTTCGTTTAATTCTAACTGCCCTTTAAACAATTTTGTATTGGGCTCGTGGCCTATTGCTGCAAAGTAACCATCGACCTTTAAATCTGTTTTTTCACCGGTTTTCACGTTCTCTAATTTCACTCCGGTTACAGAAGTTTCACCCACGATTTCATTTACAACGGTATTCCACAAAACTTCGATCTTTGGATTTTTCAATGCACGATCGGCCATAATTTTAGATGCACGGAAACTATCACGGCGGTGAATCAAATAAACTTTCGAAGCAAAGCGAGTCAGAAAGTTCGCTTCTTCCATCGCGGTGTCTCCACCGCCCACAATAGCTACTGGTTGGTTTTTAAAAAATGCTCCGTCGCAAGTCGCACAAGCGGAAACTCCACGACCTAAAAATCGCTTTTCACTTTCTAATCCTAAATATTTGGCACTTGCACCTGTTGAAATAATCACTGTCGCCGCCTCATGTAGATCATTTCCGACCCAAACTTTAAACGGGCGCTTCGAAAAATCCACCTTGGTCACATTGCGAGTGATAAAACGAGTTCCAAAACGCTCGGCCTGCTCACGAGTCACTTGCATCAATTCTGGACCCGTCACACCTTTAGGAAAACCAGGATAATTTTCGACATCCGTTGTGGTCATCAGCTGCCCACCAGCCTCTTCGCCCTCAATCATCAGTGGATTTAAATTTGCGCGTGAAGCATAAATCGCCGCTGTTAATCCTGCTGGGCCCGACCCAATAATAATCACATTTTCTACTTTTGCTGACATCGTAAACTCCTCGAAGTGAGAGGCAAATTAACACATCTTTACAGGCGAGGCTATTAACGCCTGGTTTCTTAAATGTCCCAGAAACATGGCGTTAACGTTCTATCTAAAACTTATAGCAGCTGGCTTAGTAACGATATGGCGTCAGCCGTTTATAGCCCTCGCGTCCAGGGTCAGCCAACCAAGAAAGCAACTTTGTGGCGACCTCGGACGGCTTCCATAAACTTTCTGCCTGCTTGCGAGGTGCAGCGCCTTGAGGCAATAAGTCGGTATCGATATAGCCTGGTGAATACATCAAAAGTGGAAATGGTAACGACTGCTCTTTGCGTAAAGTAAAAAATAACGATTTCAATGCCGCTTTGGCCGCTGCATACGCCCCAGCCTTCACATCACCCTCATCTTCTGCAATTGCAGATCCAATCCAACACACCAACTGAGGTGGTTTCGAAAAGTGCGCAAGACTGTGCACCAATTCGGCTTTGGCTACAAAACTGACTTGAAAGGCCCATAGATGATCTTTGAAATTTTTCTGAGCAAACTCTCCGTAGGGTCCACCAGCGGCTAAATCAATCACTATATTGGGTTCAAATTGACGAAGTTTTTCAACTAATTGCGCTCGATCATCGGCATTCGCTAAATCCGAGCGAAAAAAATCGGCTTGTCTTTTCAATCCCGCCGGTTCTTTTCTTGCCACAATTAAAACACGGTCTTCGGCCGGTAACGCTTCCGCCACAGCCCGTCCTAAACCTCGAGATGCACCAATTAATGCCCATTTCTTCATGCGGCGGATTGTTTCGAAATTCTTCGCACTTGGCAAGACCCACCTTTATCTGATGGTATAAAAGTATGCACACAATCCGATTTGCTAAAAATCGCAAGCCGATACAGATCGAAAACGGCTACAATTTAATGGATGCTTTGCTTGAAGCCGGCCTTCCCGTCGCGAGTTCTTGCCATGGCGACGGTGTCTGCGCGAAATGCCGAATTGAAGTCCTTGAGGGGAGTGAAAATCTTTCACCACCAACGGATCTCGAAAATTTTTTAAAGCTCAAGAACCCGATGCCAAAAAATTACCGCATTAGCTGTCAGACACAAATTTTCGGCGACATCTTGATCGACACCACCTACTGGTGAACTTGGCCCGACCTTTGCGATACCAAAAGCAAAGGAGATTACAATGAAACCAATAAACAAACTATTCGCTCGATATCCGATATTCGTCTTAACCCTCGGACTCATCTCTTGCAGTCCGGAAAAAAAGCCAGAGCAAGATCACTTCCGTATTCAAGAGCCTGAAATCATCACCGCCAAAACAAAAGCCGTCAAATTCACACAATTGACCAACGAAATGATTTGGAACGTTGAGGATCACATTCGTTTCCAAGAGGTCGACCGTTCAGGCCTACAACTTTCGTTTCGCTCTTCTTGTAAATCCGTACAGAATAATGAGGTCTTTGAAAGTGCTCAAACGCGCCCTTTACCTCGTGAGCTTTATATCGGAGAAATGCTTCCGCCCTCCCTATTGACTAGAAAAAATCCGCAAGGACTGACTCAGTTCCAATGTTCATTTACATTTGCGGCAATCAATAACAAAGGCTCTCAGCATAAATTTCAACTACCCACTCGTTTGCTTGAAGAGCAGCCTCTCGTCAGTCGCAATACAAGCTTACAAATGAATGGCTCCAGTATTGAAACAAAAACCAATGAATGGCCTCTTTTCAACGCCACCGAACTCGAAAAATTTTGGGTCATGAGTCCACGTGCGGATCGCTTTGAATTGCGCTGTAATGACTTGAAGGCTTCTCTTTATGCCAAAACCGATTTTGTTTCGATAACAGAAATTATAAAAACGGTTCATGCCGCAGAAATTCAAAATTCGATTCAACGTTCACCCGAGCAAATCTGTCGCATACTTTCCTATCAAGGTGATGTTTTACAAGGCTGGAGCTCATACTTTAGAATTATATGGTCCGAGTCCAAACTTGAAATTCAACACCAACGCCATTTAGCACCAATTTACTGGGCCTCCGGAGTACACGGAACTCATCATAAAGTTTATGAAGTGAAAATTAAAAATCCTTACAACTTCCCGGTGTACTTTTCGATTCCAGAGCAAAGTGAGATCACAACACTTTACATGCTCCATAATAACTCTGCTCTTAAGTTCAAAATTCCGTTTGCTATTGCTTTTGATAAAGCCACAACAGGTCTTATTTTAAGTGAGAAAAAACCATTTCGCATGGGCCTCAACGCTGGAGCACAAGTTACATTATCATTGAATGTACAGATGCTTCGTAAATGCGGAGCAAAAGAAATTGGCTATGCTTTTCCTTTTAACAACTTATCTGTTCTACAAATCAAGCGTTTTGAAAATATGACGGATGATTTAGAAGTCGGGAAGCAAGATTTGGTACCAAGGAAGATCATTGGAATTAGTAACAGTGTAGTAAATGGATTTAATCCATCTCTATCTGAAAGTTATAATCCGCCGGAATGTTAACTTTTGCGAAGGCTGGCGTAATGGATGGGCTGGCCTTTTGCTAAAAAGATACTTTCAAAAAAAGTGACGAAGTTTTTTTCTTGATAAGGTGAGTTGTGCAAGTCATAGCTCACCGCCTCGATTTTATAAGGTGATTTTTTAAATTTTTCGATCGCCCAATCAAAGTAATTGCGATTATCAGTTTTAAACTCAATATCTTCGCCAGTCTTTTGTGCACGATACAGTTTCAATAAAAAATCATCTTGAATCAAACGATGTTTGTGTTGCCTTTGACGCTCCCACGGGTCTGGGAAATGAATAATGACGCGATTTAATTCTTCCTCTGCAAAAAGATGATCCACGAGAGTCGCATTGTAGCGCAAGATCCTCGTATTATGAGCGCCACCATTTAATGTACGGCGAATCGCTTGAATCAAAGGTTTATACTTCAGTTCAATTCCAACTAGGCGGCGATCCGGACATTTTTGTGCATAATGAGCAAAATGATAGCCATTTCCTGTGCCAATTTCTAAATCGAGCGGTGTGTGTACTGGCACTTGAAAAACTTGCGAGCGCCATTGACCTTTGAATGTAGGAGCCATGACTTCGTCATAGGACCACTCGGCAAACTCTCCGAGCATCGCAGTGATATAGGTACTAGGTGCTTTCACATCCCTAGTTTTGGCTAATGTTAATTGAGCGCCACGAGACATGGCCTTCTTTTAGGTGCTCGTCGTCTTTTTGTCCAGATCTGCGTCATGAACTAGACAAAAAGTCCTCGCCGACTCTATAAAGGCACCATGAAATTACTTTTTCTTGTTTTATTTTCAAGTTTTCAAGCCATGGCCGTTCCTACGGAAGGGCAAAAAATAATGATTTCCGGGCCCTCGCCTTATGCCGCTGCAGTGGGTGAGAAGATCGCAAGGAAGGGGGGCAATGTGATCGATGTGGCCGTCGCTGTCGGTCTTACGTTGGCCGTGACTACTCCGTACTATGCGGCACTTGGCGGTGGTGGAATTGCTTTATTAAAAATGAGCGATAAAGTCGAAGCCATCGATTTCCGCGAAACCGCTCCAGCTAAAACCAATGAAACCTTTTTTGTGAATCGCGATAAAGAAGACTCTGTTCAAGGAGGAGCCGCTGTTGGAGTTCCTGGATTTCCAGCAGGCCTTTGGGCTCTTCATAAAAAATACGGGAAATTGCCTTGGCGCGATTTGTTTGCAGATCCAATCAAGCTCGCAGAAAGCGGATTTCAAGTTTCGGGTTGGTGGGTCGAAGTCACCGATCGCAAAAAAGATCGCTTGATTGAGCCCGGACGTAACTTTTTTATTCCCAAAGGGGTTCCACTTAAGCCTGGCGATACATTGAAGCAACCTGCACTTGCTAAAGCACTTCGCATTTTACAAAAGAACGGTGAAACCGGTTTTTATACTGGAGCCATCGCCAAAGATGTTGTGGATACAGCCGCGAAAACCGGTGGCGTTCTCAGTTTAGAGGATTTAAAAAAATATAAAGTCCGATGGCTTGAACCCATGACTCATGAATTTAAAGGCCATAAAATTTATTTAGCTCCGCCACCCAGTTCAGGTGGTGTTGTGATCAAAACAGCATTGACCTTAATTCCAGAATTAAAAATTGATCAAACGACTCCTCTCAGTGTCGACGAGTTTCACGGTCTGGCCGAAGTTCTAAAGCGCGCCTTCCGTGGTCGTTCACTTTTGGGTGATCCGGATTTTCATAAAAATCCAATCGCGTTTTTATTAGGTGATGATTATCTAAAGACTTTGACGAAAACTTTTAAAATGGATACTGCCACCATTTTTAAGCCACTTGCTGCAAGTGATGTAAAAGAAAAACCAGAAACGACTCACTATTCAATCATGGATAATGCCGGACATGCCATTGCACTGACTGTCACGTTAAACGGCGAATATGGCGGCGGAGTTGTGACAGAAAAATTTGGAATAGCTTTGAATAATGAAATGAATGACTTCACAGTTCGCCCTGGCGAACCGAATATGTTTGAATTGACACAAGGTAATGGCAATTTAGTACAACCCGGGAAAAGACCATTATCATCAATGAGTCCGACATTAGTTGAAAAAGATGGACAGGTCGTCATGTCACTTGGTGCACCTGGGGGCCCCAGAATTATTAGTGGCGTTTTACAAGGTCTCTATCGAACACTGGTAAGCGGAATGGACGCGGATCAAGCTGTGCAATTTCCGCGCTTACATCACCAATTTTTGCCGAATAAAATTCATATGGAAACCGATCGTGTGTCTCCAGAATTAGTCGATGGTTTAAAAAAACGTGGACATGAAATTAGCAGTGGAACTGTAGCAAAAGTTTATTTAGTGAGAAAGAATGAGAAGGGAATTCTTGAAGGTGCCTTTGATAATCGTGGAGAAGGAGCCGCCGCAGGATTTTAATTCTCCGCAGTCTCATCGCGTTGGATTCCGCGCAAAGCCTCTACTTCTACTCGAGTCGAGGCTTTCCAACTAAATCCTTCCCCCATTTGCCACCGATCTTGCCCTGCTGGCAAATAATCCACCTGAGTCGTTTCTCCCGGCAGAGTGATATTTAAAAAATAAAGTTTGTCATAAAATTCACTTAAATTCATTGTATGCATAGAAATCGAATACTGACCTTTACGATTCCTCAAAACGCCACCAAGACAATTCGAAGACATATAACTTAAATTTTGTTCTTGATAACTAAATCTGCTCTCTATCAGCCAACAGACTTCTGACGGCTTCGTAAGTTTTTCAAAAACATCGGCTTCGAGGCTGTCGTTACTATTGTAAATCTGAAGTGTTATGGTTGTGGGAACAGAGACCTGCTTCATTGTAATCGTACCTGTAGAAATCCAAAACGCCGATGTCTGTAGAGACGGCAAAAGTTTTTCATAAACTGAATCGACCTGTCCCTCTTCCACTTCTTTAAAACGCGTATCAAAAGAATTCTTAATGAGTTGTTCTCTTTTTTCATCACACGCAACCAACAACTGTTGAAATGTTAGATCCGCCAATAGATCTAAATTGTGGCTCGAGGAACTGAAGGGCGCTGCTGCGGTCGCCGTTTGTGCTGTGGGCTTTGCGTTTTCATCAACTAAAGAAAATGAACTCGCCTGAACGGCTTTAGAAACTTTCGATGCATTTCCGATAACGGCTTTATGTAGACTCGAAACACTCGGAATTACATCAGACGTTGGCGATAAGATCCAAACCAAAATTCCGCCAAATAAGGCACCAAACCAAAAATTTCCAGCACGCAAAAATTCCATTAAGACTTCCGGTGCTTACGAAATTCCATGGGCTCAACTTTGGATTGCAAGTCTCGAATTTCAACGGGGTGACGCTCAACAAATGCCTCTTGTCGAATTGGGCAATTTTGCAAATTACAAACTCGGCAGTAAGCTTTTCGGCATGGATCAAAATGAAAATTCATTTCACCTCCATATGGGTAACTTTTAATTACATCTTGCTCAAAATTATTCACCTTATCGTGCACTTCTTTTACAGTCCAAAATTCGGGCAACACGACATGTGCATCGATATGGTGATACCAACCGGATCGGATGGTTTTCACATTGTGAATTTGAATGATTCCCTCTTTCACGTTTGCTGAAAAAACCTGCGCCAGCTCTTCTAAAACTTTGACGTCTTGTTCATCCATAAGACCAGCCATTGATTCCCGCATCAAATGTAAACCTGAGTATACAAGCAAACACCCCACTAAAATCGCAGTCACTGCATCTAGCCAAGCAATACCTGTGACGTATACAAGAATTAAACCAATAACCACACCGAGACTGGTCCAAAAATCCGAGATCACATGTTTGGCACTCGCCTTTAAGGCAATAGACCCTTTATCAACTCCACGTTTATGAAGATAAAACCCAAGGCCTAAATTAATGACACCGGCAATGATGGTTAGGATTAATCCATAGTCCAATTGTTGGGCCGATTTGCCGGCTATTAATGCCTTCGCAGACTCAATAAAAATAAAGAGAGCCGCAAAAACAATGAGCCCCCCTTCAAATGCGGCAGAAAAGTATTCGACTTTCCCGTGGCCGTAGGGATGTCCGCTGTCGGCTGGGCGCGCAGAGTAAACAATAACCAAAATCGCACCCATCGCAGTAAAAACATTGACGATACTTTCTACCGCATCAGAAAAAATCGCTTGAGAGTGAGTCAAATTGTACGCCCAAAATTTGCCCACCAATAAGACCACACTGACAAGCAACGACAGATAAGTCGCTCGCCTAAGCTCTTTTTGTTCTGTTTTAGAAAGTTCAGATGCTACTATGCCCAATTCACGACCCCTCATTTAAATTAAAAAACTCAACACGGTTTCGACCCAAAGTTTTTGCTTCGTACAAAGCGCGGTCGGCCTCTCGCACTAAAGATTTCGCATCTGTAAATTTCACCGATGGATTACAGATCGCAAAACCAATGCTTGCGGTGAGTTGTATCGAGTGAATTTCATTCTTGAAAATTGTTTTCTCAATCGTTGTACGCAAGCGCTCCGCAAAGGCTTTGGCTCCGGCCAATTCAACTTCGGTCAAAACAATAAGAAACTCGTCTCCGCCGTAACGAGCCGCAAAATCCACTTTGCGCATATTTTCGCGAATCAACTTTCCGACTTCGGATAAGACAAAACTACCGAAGAGATGATCGTTGTTGTCATTGACCTTTTTAAAATGATCCATATCCATCATCATGGCACAAACGGATCTCTTAAACCGGCTTGCACGATCAATTTCAAAATCTAATTTTTTATAAAGTGAGCGCATATTAAAAAGACCCGTTAAATCATCTATATCCACCAGGGCTTTTAATTTTTCATTGGCTCGTTTTAACTCGTCATTCAAATCTTTGATACGCAACTGACTACGAATACGTGCCAACAATTCCGTCACATCAAATGGCTTACGAATATAATCATCAGCACCCGCATCTAAACCCTGAATGACGTCCCCTGGACGAGAAAGACCTGATAAAAACAGGGCTGACATATACTCATCCTTTTCTCGCAGTTTCTTTAATGTTTCGAGACCATTAAGTCCGGGCATTTCCACATCGAGCAACGTCAAATGTGGCTTCCATTCATTGATTTTTTTTAGAGCCTCGGCTCCATCGCTGGCCGTGTCGACCCTATAGCCTTCATGCTCCAAAGCGGAGCGGACTATGCGTCGAGTATCCCCGTCGTCATCGACGACTAGGATGCGCCTGCGTTGATTTTCGAGTGGTGCAGTCATGGGCACATGATAGGTGGAGTTTCGACGATCTTCCAGAGGGAAAACGCGAGTTGACTCTGGGCAGCGGCTCGTTTACTTACTAAATTCATGTCATATCCTCACGCAGAAATCGATGCCAAGTGGCAAAAAAGTTGGGACGAAGCCAAATGCTTTCAGGCTGAAAACCAAAGCACCAAACCAAAATACTATGCACTCGATATGTTTCCTTATCCTTCTGGAGCAGGCTTGCATGTCGGGCACCTTGCCTCCTATACGCCGACAGATGTCGTTTCACGCTTCAAGCGTGCGCAAGGATTCAATGTTTTGCACCCGATGGGATATGATGCCTTTGGACTTCCTGCAGAACAGTATGCAATTCAAACAGGCGTGCATCCCGAGGTGACGACTCATAAGGCGATCGAAAATTTTCGAAGACAGTTGAAAACATTGGGCTACAGCTTTGACTGGAGCCGTGAAATTTCAACTTGCGAGCCCGAATTCTATAAATGGACTCAGTTTATTTTTCTAAAATTGTTCGAAAAGGGCCTGGCTTACCAAAAAGAAGTGCCCGTGAATTGGTGTCCAGCACTTCGCACCGTTTTAGCAAACGAAGAAATTGTGGATGGCAAAAGTGAACGCGGAGGCCATCCTATCGTACGCATGCCGATGCGACAGTGGATGCTGAATATCACGGCCTATGCCGAAAAACTGCTAGAGGGGCTCGACAAGATTGACTGGCCCGAACGTACGAAAGATGGTCAGCGCAATTGGATTGGTAAAAGTGAAGGCGCTTTGATTCGCTTTCAAATCGCGGATCACAACGACAGTTTCGACGTGTTCACTACTCGCCCCGATACCATTTTCGGAGCGACTTTTATGGTTTTGGCTCCTGAGCACCCGCTGGTTGCAAAAATAAAATCGGTAGCACAAAAAAATGCCGTTGAACAATACATCGCTCACTCGGCCTCAAAAAGCGAAGTCGATCGCAAAGCCGCAACAGAAAAGACAGGAGTTTTCACTGGTGCATATGCTTTGAATCCGTTTAATAACCAAAAGATCCCCATCTGGATTGCGGATTATGTGCTGATGGACTATGGAACCGGCGCAATTATGGCCGTTCCAGGCCATGACGCACGAGATTTTGAATTTGCAAAGAAATTCTCTTTGCCCATTACTCGAGTTTTACAAAGTGACACGGATTTACCATTTGAAGGTGAAGGCGTGCTAGTGAATTCGGAATTCCTCAACGGCTTAAGCAAAACAGATGCGATTAAAAAAATGCTCGATGAAGTCGAGAAGCGCAAATTGGGTCAACGCCAGGTTCAGTATAAGCTTCGTGACTGGTTATTTAGTCGCCAACGTTACTGGGGCGAGCCATTTCCAATTGTACATTATGAAAATATCGGCACGAAAGCGGTTCCTTACGACGAGCTTCCTGTGCAACTTCCTAAAGTTGCAGATTATGAGCCCACAGAAAAAGGCGAACCGCCTCTAGCTCGCGTGAAAGAGTTTGTCGAATATAAGAGCAAAGATGGTCACACTGGTCGACGTGACACGGATACTATGCCCGGGTCCGCTGGGTCCTCTTGGTATTTTTTAAGATACGCCGATCCACACAACAGCAAAGAAGCGGTTTCATTTGACGCCCAAAAGTATTGGCTGCCTGTGGATCTTTATGTCGGTGGACCTGAACATACTGTGGGTCACTTGTTGTATGCCCGCTTTTGGCAGAAGGTGTTATTTGACGCAGGACTTGTTTCCCATGATGAGCCCTTTAAAAAATTGGCGCACCAGGGAACAGTGCTCGGGCCTGACGGTGTTCGCATGTCCAAATCTCGCGGCAATGTGATCAATCCGGATGAAGTGCGTGAGCAATTCGGAGCTGATGCCGCGCGCGTTTATATTTGTTTTTTAGGTCCCTTCGAAAAAGATAAAATCTGGTCCACTTCTGGAATCGAGGGCACGAAGCGCTTCTTGGATCGTATTTGGCGCCTATGTGTTGATGAACAAGGGCAAACCATTGCAACAAAGGGTGAAGCTTTTCCTGAAGAATTGAATAAAACTCTACATAAAACGATTAAAAAGGTCGGCGAGGATATTGAAAATCTCTCATTTAACACGGCTGTTTCGGCCATGATGATTTTGGTGAATGATATCTACAAGCATAATGTGAAACCTGTAGAGATTTTGGCTCCTTTGTGTCAGCTCTTGATGCCATTTGCCCCACATTTGGCTGAAGAATTGTGGCATCGCTTAGGCCAAAAAGGCTTGGTGTCAGTTGCGCCATGGCCCAAATTTGATCCAGCTCTCGTCAAAGACGATGTCGTGGAGATGGGAGTGCAAGTGCTTGGAAAAGTTCGTGGCGTGATTCAAATCAGTCTGGATGCGACAGAAGAGGAAGCCCTCGAGATGGCGCAGCAGGTAATGTCCGTGAAGAATGCAATGGATGGAAAAAAAATTACGAAAGTGATTTACAAGCCTGGTCGAATTCTCAATATTATTGTGTCTTGAGGGACTATGAATCAAGAAAACTGGAATATCGAAAAAAGTGGACACTTGTACGGTATCAGCTATTGGGGCGGAAATTATTTTCGCATCAATAAAACCGGAAATGTTGAAATTTCCCCGCTCGGACTTGAAGGGCCCAAGATTGATTTGCGCCAACTGGTCGACGATCTTCAAGAGCGTGGTATTCGCCTTCCTATTTTGATTCGCTTTCCTGATATTATTAAAACTCGTATCGATATGCTCGCGGGCTGTTTTGCTAAAGCCGTACAAGATTGCAACTATAAAGGCACTTACTGCGGAGTTTACCCAATCAAAGTGAATCAACAACGTCATATCGTCGAACAAATTGTTCAATGGGGACAGTTGCATCGTTTTGGTTTGGAAGCAGGATCTAAGCCAGAACTTTTGATTACGTTAGCTATGATGGATACACCGGATGCTTTGATTATCTGTAATGGATTTAAAGATCCCGAGTATATCGAGATGGCATTGCTTTCGCAGAAATTGGGCCGCAATACTTTTATCGTTGTCGATCGCATGAGCGAATTGAAAATGATCATTGAGGCGTCGAAGAAATTAAATATTCGTCCGAAAATTGGTTTGCGTGTGAAATTAAATACTCAAGGAGCCGGACGATGGGCAGAAACCGCAGGCGCACGTTCGAAGTTTGGACTCACTCCATCTGAAATCGTACACAGTGTACAAATGTTGAAAAAAGAAGACATGCTCAGCTCTTTAGAGTTGCTGCATTTCCATATTGGTTCACAAATTCCTTCTATTCAGACGATCAAATCTGCAATTAAAGAAGGAGCACGTTTTTTTACTGAGCTTTACGCCATGGGTGCAACACCTAAATATATCGATGTCGGTGGTGGTCTTGGGATTGATTACGATGGATCAGGAAAAACAGACAGCTCAACAAACTATAGCGAACAAGAATACGCCAATGACGTGGTTTCTAGTCTTCAAGCGATTTGTGATGAAAAGAAAATTCCTCATCCTGATATCGTTTCTGAATCTGGGCGCTTCTTAGTGGCTCACAGTTCAGTACTTGTTTTTGATGTTCTGGGAACGAATGAAATGGAAAAGAAAGACTTTATGCTTTCTAATCCAGAAAAAGAATCCGGCTTAGTTAAAGATCTGTGGGATATTTATCAAAACGTGAACGCGAAGAACTTCAACGAGTACTACAATGACTTGATTGAAAAAAAGCGCGATACCCTGCAGCTGTTCACATATGGCGTATTAAGTCTTGAACAACGCGCGAAAGCAGAAGATTTGTATTGGGCCATTGCAACGAAAATGGCCACCATTGCTAAGGGCAATGAAGAAATGGAACCGACGCTCAAAGATTTAGAGCGCGATTTATCTGATACGTATTTTTGCAACTTTTCCGTATTTCAATCTCTTCCTGACTCATGGGCTTTAGAGCAAGTGTTCCCCGTGATGCCAATCATGCGTTTGGATGAGAATCCAGACCGAAAAGCGACTCTTGTGGATCTGACTTGCGATTCGGACGGGCATATCAGTCAGTTTTTCGATACCGATAGCGGTCAGACTCAAGGATTTTTACAAGTGCATCCGTTTGAAAAAGGAAAGCCATATTATATGGCCGCCTTCTTAACCGGTGCTTATCAAGAGATTTTGGGTGATTTGCATAATCTGTTTGGCGATACCGATGCTGTTTATGTTTCAGTCAATCCCAACGGTTACAGCATCGATCACGTGGTGGAAGGTGATTCCGTTACTGACGTCTTGGCATTTGTAGAATACCTCAAGCCCGAACTATTGGAGCGAGTTCGCCGAGCAACAGAGACTTCAATTTTTAAAGGCAGTTTGTCGCCTTCAGAGGCGCGTTTATTACTTAAACACTACGAGCAAGGTTTGGCGGGGTACACCTACTTGTTCGAAGCATAAAGAGCTTTTTAGCTCTTAGGAGTTCGAAAATGGGTCCTATCTCAAAGTTTATTGATCATCACTACCGTCATTTCAATGCGGCCGCTCTTAAAGATGCGGCTCGTGGATACAAAGAGCACTTAGCAAACGATGGAAAAATGTTTGTGACTTTAGCCGGTGCGATGTCGACCGCAGAATTAGGATTGTCGCTTGCGGAAATGATTCGACAAGATAAAATTCACGGCATCAGCTGTACAGGCGCAAACCTTGAAGAAGATGTTTTCAACTTAGTAGCTCATGAACACTATGTGCGCATTCCACATTACCGAGATTTGACTCCTGAAGATGAGATGGCCCTACTTGATAAGCATTTGAATCGAGTAACGGACACTTGTATTCCGGAAGAAGAAGCCATTCGCCGTATTGAAGGGGTGATGCTTAAGAAATGGCAAGACAACTCGAAAGCAAAAAAAGGCTTACTGCCCCACCAATACTTCTATGAAATTTTAAACGAAGGTTTACTTAAGAAATCTTACCAAATTGATCCAAAGAATTCTTGGATGGTGGCCGCGGCAGAAAAAAATCTGCCACTATTTGTTCCCGGCTGGGAAGATTCAACATTAGGAAATATTTTTGCAGGTCACGTGATTGAAGGGGATGTGGATCGCTCAGCCATGAAAATGGGGATCGATTACATGATTGAACTCGCCGGCTGGTATCAAAAAAATATCTGCAAAGGCGGCATCGGCTTCTTCCAAATCGGTGGCGGTATCGCCGGTGACTTCCCTATTTGTGTGGTTCCCATGCTCGAGCAAGATTTGAAGAAGAAAACTCCAAAATGGGCTTACTTTTGCCAAATTTCTGATTCGACGACTAGTTATGGGTCTTACTCAGGCGCGGTTCCGAATGAGAAAATCACTTGGGGTAAGCTCGATTCTACATCCAAAAAGCATATCATCGAGTCTGATGCCTCTATCGTGGCGCCATTGATGTTTGCCTATATTCTTGAACAGTAAGCTAAGACTGTAGACCGTATTCTATTCCGTATCCTGGATACCGTTAACCGTATCCCGGATACCGAATTAGTTTTATTTTCTAGGGTCAAAAGCGTCGCGGACACCTTCACCAATTAAATTTAAAATAGTGAGAGTGAAAATCATCGCAAGAGATGGATAAAACGCGAGCCACCAAGCAATGGTAAAATAATTTTGCGCCTGCTGAAGCATCTCGCCCCAACTTGGTGTGGGTGGTGGTAATCCAAAGCCTAAATAATCTAAAGCGGCTAAAGAATAAATACTGGCTGCAATATTAAAGGGCGAGAAAGTCAGAATTGGGCTAATCGCATTTGGCATAATATGCTTAAAAATAATCCGACGCTGGCCCACACCTTGTGCACGAGCGGCTTCCACAAACTCACGCTTACGCAATTTTAAAAATTCGGCACGCACATAAGTTGAAATCAACATCCAACCGAAAATCGCTGAGAAAATCACCAGCAACGTCATATTGGCGCCGAAAATCGAGACCAAGGTGATAAGCAATAACAAGATCGGCATAGACTCAAAGACTTCGACAATTCGTTGACCGATTAAATCCGCATATCCCCCGAGGTAACCCATGATCGCGCCAAATGAAATCCCAAGAATATAAGAGGAAATCCAAACTAAAAGCGCAAATCCAATGCTATAGCGGAAACCATAGATCAAACGAGAAAACACATCGCGACCGCGATCATCAGTACCCATTAAATTATCTGGATTTGGAGGCGCCGGATAAGAAGACACTTTTGTGTTCGCTTCAAATGGATCCCAAGGAATCGCTGGCCACAAAGCCCAATCCTTCTCGCCCATTTGTAAAGCCCGATAATCGGTTACATAAATATCATTCTGTCCAAAAGTGGTTGGATGATAAGTAAAGAGAACCGGGAAATACAAAGAACCTTGGTACGACATCACCATCGGCTTGCTGTTCGCCCAAAACTCGGCGGTCACACTAAGGAACAATAAAAACACAAAAAGCCAAGCACAGGTGACACTGCGTTTTAATTTTTTAAAACGGCGCCATCTTTTTAATGTGAGATCATTTTTAATAAAGCGTTCAATCATGTGAAATCAATCCTTGGATCGACGATCACGTAAATAAAATCGCTAATTAAACGACCAATTAGAACCAAAATCGCCTGCATAAAAATCAGACCCATGATCACATTGTAATCACGATCGGAAACCGATTTTAAACTTAACAGTCCCATACCATCGAGGTTGAAAATTTGCTCGATAATAATAGATCCCGCGAAAAATACGCCCAAGAAACTTCCCAAGCCAGTCGCAATCGGGATTAATGAATTTCTTAATGCATGCTTGTAAATCACTGTCTTTTCAGTCAGACCCTTCGCACGTGCAGTTCGCACGTAATCGAGCTTCACTTCATCAAGTAAAGAATTCTTCATTAAGAATGTCAGAACAGTAAAGTTACCGATGATGTAACACGTGAGCGGCAAGATGAAGTGGTGAATACGATCTAAAATCTTTCCCCACGTTGTCAGACTATAATAGTTGTCTGAGTAAAGATCCCCGAGTGGGAACCAATCAAATAAAACTCCACCAGAAAAATACACTTTTAATAATATACCTAAAATCAGCGGAGGAACTGCATAACTGAGCATCAAAATGACCGAGGTCACCATATCAAAATGGCTTCCGTCCCGCACGGCCTTCGCAATCCCCAGTGGTATACAAATCAAATAGGTCAGAATCAGTGAGATAATACCAAACTGTAAAGACACCGGAAGCTTACTAAAAATTAAATCGACGACTGGCTCTTCTCTAGAAAAACTATCGCCAAAATTTAAAGTGGCTATATTTTTTAGCCAAATCAGATAACGAACATGCATCGGCTTATCAAAACCGTATTGCTTCTTCAGAGATTCAATGACCTGTTCAGAGACACCATACTGACTATTGCCTCCGCCACCACCGGCCCCTGACATTCGGATCTGATTGATCTTTTGTTCAATCGGACCACCGGGAGCTAAATTAATAATGACGAACGAAATAAGTGTGATCCCGAACAAAGTCGGGATCATGATTACCAATCTGTGAAATAAATATTGTAACATCTATTGGCCGCAATTCTAATTAAGGATTAACCCACCAAAAAGATGAGCCCACATCATATTGATATGTTGGCTTTTGCATTTGCATGCGTGAAGTGTGTGCGTACAAAACATATTTTTCGTTGAACAAGAACGCGTAAGGCGCGTCGTCTGCAATCTTACGGTAAACTTCTTGAAGCATTTTAATACGCTTTGGTTTATCCAATTCTTTACGGGCTTTATCGATCAACTTGTCGACTTCTTTATTGCTGTAGCTAATAAAGTTCGATCCACCTGTTTTTGAACTGTCAGAGTGCCAGATTTGTTTTGGATCTAAATCGACACTGCCGCCCGTCCAACCGAGCAATAAAGAATCAAATTTCTTTTCATCCACTGCTTTTAACAATGAATTGAACTCGACGTTTTTGATTTCCATATTGATACCGGCTTTTTTCAAATCTTCTTTGTACATCGTCATGTACTTTTCATTGTCGCGGTTACCAAGAAGCAAAGAAAAGTTAAATTCAACTTTTTTGCCATCAATGGTTTTTTCTAAAGTGCCGTTTTTATCTTCGTCTTTCCAGCCGGCCTTCGCTAACAATTCACCCGCTTTTTTAGGATCGAATGGAATCGCCTTCACATTTTTATCGGCATATGGATTTTGCTGATACCAAGGGCCTGTGGCAGGAATGCTCATGCCATAACGAAATTTCTCGTTCATCAAATCACGGTTCATCAACATCGCGAGTGCGATGCGTACATTTTTATCTTGGAACAATGGGTTCAGTAAATTCCACGCCACATAACCATATGACTTCGGCGCCAAATTTTCTGTTTTTACAGTTAGAGCTGTTTTACCCCATGGATCACCCACAGCTTTTTTACTGTAAGCTTCCGGAGTAATCGCATCAAAATCGATTTGTCCTTTTTTGATCATTTCAAGGCGAGTGTTCTCGTCTTTAACGAAACGGTAATAGATCTCATCAAACTTATAAGCCCCTGGGTAAACTGTGTTTCCCCACCATTCTTTGTTGCGCTTAAGAGTAATTCCTTTTGCTTTGTCGTATTTATCAATTTTGTAAGGACCGGATCCAATCATCACTTTATTTAGTTTTGCATTTGGATCGCCATAAATGTGTTTTGGCAGAATCGGCATAAAGCCCACAGACGAAATCACATTCAAATTGTTAAAATACTTTTCTTTCGCGTTAAATCGGACCGTGTAAGGGTCAATGATTGTCACGCCCGAGAAATTTTCAAAATAAGGACGTTTTGCTACCGCTTTAAATTTATCATCTTGAATGTAATCAAAGCTGAATTTCACATCTTCAGCAGTCAAAGGCTTGCCGTCATGAAACTTGACGTCTTTTCGAAGATTAAACGTGATTGTCATCCCGTCTTTGCTGATTTCCCATTTCTCAGCCAAACCTGGCTCCCACTCATAGGTATCGGCATTCAACCAAAGTAATCCATCGAGCGTGATATTTTCTAGAATCTGCCCGTATGCATCCGTGGATGTAATGGGATTCAAAGTCTCAGGCTCTGCAGACATCACCTGATAAAACGTACCCCCTGTTGGAGCATCGGGTTTCCCGATCACAGGTTGTTTTTTTGCCGTGGCAGCAAAAGCTGACACCGATAAAGACAATAAAATTTGGATAAGCATTTTTCTCTCCTGAAAAACATTGATGCCGCTAACCAGCATGAGGTTCCTAATTTATCGAACGAGGTAAATTTATCAACAATTGATTTCTTCGCTGACGCGGGCGCGTGGCTCTTTTATACTCCCCCGAATAGAGGTTTTTATGACATACGACCCAAGCCAAACTGGCTCTTACGAACTCGGACTATTTGGAATTCCGACCACAAGACAGTCTTCTCAACTGGTTATTCTTCCAGTGCCATGGGAAGTGACGACTTCTTATGGTGGCGGCACTTCAAGAGGCCCAGAGGCGGTCCTGAAAGCCAGTCCACAGATTGATTTGTTCGATTTACAATATGGAACCTCCTACGAAAAGGGATATCATCTCGAGCCAATTCCGCAATTTCTTGTTGAATTGAATGATCAACTTCGCCCCAAAGCCTTGGCCGTTCGTGAAGAGTTAGAAAATAAGGGTGAGCTTTCAAAAAAAGGGAACGAATATTTAAGCGAAGTGAACAAGGGCTGCCAAAAAATGGCGGACTGGGTTTATGAAGAATCGAAGAAGATCTTAAATGAAGGAAAAATTTTAGGGTTACTCGGCGGAGATCATTCTTCTCCGTTGGGCGCCATTCGAGCCATCAGCGAAAAGTATCAGGGCCAATTTGGCATCTTACATATCGATGCACATGCAGATTTGCGAGAGGCGTATCAGGGGTTTGTGCACTCGCATGCATCGATCATGAACAACGTGATGACATCAGATTTTAGACCGCAACGCTTAGTTCAAGTGGGTATTCGTGATTTTTGCAAAGAAGAATACGACTTTATCAAACGCAGTCAGTCCGTGGATTGCTTTTTCGACCAACAGCTTAAAGCGGCGGCTTTTGGCGGCCAAACTTGGTCCGAAACTTGCGATGAAATTTTAGGAAGCCTTCCGCAGAATGTGTACATTTCTTTCGATATTGATGGTCTGTCCCCTGAGTTTTGCCCCAGCACCGGAACCCCAGTTCCAGGTGGATTAACTTTTGATCAAGCGGTTTATTTGATTCATGCGATCGGACGCGCGGGCAAAAAAGTTGTGGGCTTTGACCTAAATGAAGTCGCGCCTGCTGAAGATGGTGCGAATGAGTGGGATGGCAATGTCGGCTCGCGTGTTTTATTCAAACTTTGCGGAGCTGCTGTTCAACAACCTTCAGATAAATAATTTTGAGTCATTATTAGAAAATAAAAAAGGCATGGGTTTACATGCCTCTTTTATTTATGCGGCGGGTCCCTAAAAATTTGAGAGGAGTGTCCTATGGACAAGCTCTCAAATGACTACCTTTTATCGGGCGTAGCGCTTCTTAATAGATTCGCGAATTTCCGCGCCTTCAATAGAAAGGCGTGTCCAAGGAATTGCCAACAAACGATCGGCTTCAATAGGTTCTTCGGTCTCTTCGCAAACACCAAAATTACCACTATCAATACGGCTGAGAGCACTTTCAATTTCCATCAATTGTTTTCTAAGTCTTTCATGCATGGAGAGAAATTCACTTTCTTGTAAAGCGCGAAGAGTTTGATCCCCTTCATCTCCACCTTTTGAGTCGTCCGCATTATTAAGATCGTTGCGGGATTCTCTGACGCGGTTCAGTATTTCCGACTTGGCTTCGATTAGCTTACGTTTACACTTCTCGACCAGTTCTGGAGTTAAAGCTCCCATTCGTATTCCCCCCGTTGCAATTACTCTCTTGAATTCACTTTACTCACTTGGCTCTGCGCCCAATTCGCAGTGCCAATTTGGAACTGAACTATTTACACAAATCTAAGTAGTTTTTGCAAGAGTAAAAACTTAAATGACCTGAAACTCGACGAGATGCTGACAGTTTTGCGCTTTGCATTATGATCTCAATCTAAATTAAACACCTGTAGGGCGCAATAACGTGATGCGTCTTATTCGTAGCTGAGTGACTTAACAACCACTGGCTTCCAAGTATGAATATCTTCGATCCACCCCTTCAGGCCTGTGGCGTCTTCTACTTGTTCCCATTCCGTTTCCGAATCGATGCGCTTAAAGCCAGTGTAACGATCCACGATGGGAATTTCGGCCAGCGGAAACTCTTTCCCCGGACCGGTTCTTAATGGTGCGATCGCGGACTTCACAGCCAAGCATCTATATTTATTGGTGATCGCTGTTCCAAAAATCCAATGCTTTTCCCCATCCAAATCGCGAACCTGATACCAGCTTCCTTTCTGTCCCACGACAAGCAAAGGCATGTAGCGACCAACAGTCCAAGTGACAGGTGCAGATTTTTTCGGTTCCGAACGCATGGTGGATGGATCCAGCTGAGTACACACAGATTGTGCCTGCACAACTCTACAAAAACTAAAAATAAGAAGAATCCAACAAAGCTTCACTTGCTATAGGATACGGCCACAATCACTTGAGCTCAAGTACTACGGGAGCATGGTCTGAACCTAAAATTTGATCCAGAATCGTACAAGATTTCAGGCGTTTCTTTAGACCCTCGCTCACACATATATGATCGATGCGCCAACCACGGTTACTGATCCGCGCGGTCTCTTGGTAAGACCACCAACTATAAGCCTCTTTTTGATCCGGGTGAAAATACCGGAAGGCATCGATAAAACCCGTTTCTAAAAATTGACCAAACCATTTTCGTTCATCCGGCAGAAAACCACTGACCTTTGAAAGCCGCACCGGATCAAATACATCGATATCCATGTAAGCCACGTTGTAATCACCAACAACGATCACTTCTCGCCCCGACTTCAAATCTTTTGCAACATGCTTACGAAATCGATCCAAAAAGTCTTGCTTGTATTGATGACGTTCTTCGCCCGAAGATCCATTCGGAAAATAAACGTTATAAAGCAAAAAATCGCTATGATCAGTGACGACGAATCGACCCTCTGAGTCGAATTTCTTAACCCCGCATCCATACTTAATATCTGCTGGCCGTTCACGAACGTAGGTCACCGTTCCGGAATAACCTTTTTTTTCAGCCGCAGACCAGAAACTTTCTCGCTCAAATGGATTGATCAAAAGCGCATCCAATTGATCTGGATGAGCCTTGGTTTCTTGTAGGCACAAAATATCTGGATCTTCTCGCTCAAAAAATTCTAGAAAACCTTTTTTAGCAATGGCGCGAATTCCGTTAACGTTCCACGAGATAATCTTCATGTCTTGCTGAATAGTTCTTTTTGTGGCAAAAATCGAGCATTCCAAGGTTCCATCTTCTTTTTTGGGTCCACACCGCAGCAATTGACGCAGTGGGGACCAAAAAATGAAGATGGAACCATAATTACAAAGGAGTTTTGCATGCCTATGATCGGTCAACCAGCACCACAATTTACTGTGCCTGCTGTTGTAGATGGTGGAGATTTTAAAGATATCGCATTGAGTGACTACAAAGGGAAATGGGTGGTTTTATTTTTCTACCCACTTGATTTCACTTTTGTTTGCCCAACTGAAATCACTCAGTTCCGCGATCACTTGAAAAGCTTCAAAGAAGCTGGTGCCGTTGTACTTGGAGCCAGTATTGACTCTGTTCATTCGCACAAACGTTGGATCAAAGATGACCTCGGCGATCTTGGCTACCCACTTCTTGGTGATGTGACAAAGCGTTTGAGCCGAGATTACGGTGTATTAATGGAAGATAAAGGTATCGCGACTCGCGGCACTTTCATTATCGATCCAGAAGGTATCATTCAGTATATGGGAATTCATAACTTGAACGTCGGTCGTGATGCGGCTGAAGTCCTTCGTGTACTAAGCGGTTTGAAATCTGGCGAACTCTGTGGCGCAGGTTGGAAGCCCGGAGCTAAACACTTAAAAGTGTAAGGTGCTGTGCAAAGCTCATCCGCTTTGCACCCTTTTTGGAGGAGCCGCTTACCAAAATAGTTTAAAGCTATTTATGTTCGTAAACGCGCAAGCTTTCTTGCGCGTTTTTTATTTTTTGACGTACGAATGGACAAAAAGTCGACGGGCACCTTTATTATTGGCAGATGTTCTGCAGTTCCTTGCCAGGAAAACTCCAACGGGGGCGTGGGTCAAACTGCTCGGGTTTTAAACCACGCTCTTTTAGAATTTGATATGTAAACTCAGCGGCTCTTCGATCTGCTTGCTTCGGATCATGTGCGTAAATTGGATCCTTCAACGCTTCGTTAAGAGGAATAAAACGCACACCTTGCTGTTTATAAAAGTTTAGTAATTTATCTAAGTGATCTGTCGTGAAGCCACCAACATGCAAAAGCAAAATATGCTTGATCGGTCTTTGAAAAAGTCCGTCCGCAATTTTTTCGGCATGGATCAGACTCCAACGAACACCTTCGAAAAAACTTTCATCTAAGCGCTTCAGTGCTTTGCGATTATTTTTATCTTTGCAACGTGCGTACGGATCATTCCAGGCCCAGTCTTCAAAATCGATCGTGACTTGCGCGATCTGATAGCCGTGATCAAAAAGAAATTTGCGAACCGCATTTCTTTTTTCGATTGTATCTCCCTCATGTAGATAAGGATAACGAAACACCTTCCAATTTTGGGAACCGGAAAGTTCTCTGAGGATCGGTTCGTTCTGTAAAATTTCAGCTTGAAAGTCTTCGACAGAATTTTTTGTTAAATCTGGATGAGAATACACGTGATTACCAATTGGATAACCGGCCTCTATCCATGCCTCAAGAACCTGTTTTAATTCCGGCTTTCGAAAGACCCGCTCAGCATTAACAAATCCATACACTTCAGGAACTTGATGCTTTTTAAAAACTTTGAGCATTTTTTCTGTAACGCTAAGACGTGTAACACCGTGAGGCAAATCACCATGTGACGGCAAATCATCGACAGTAATGGCCATTTCAACTTGAGCGACAGCGAATGAAAGTAATAGGAAAAAAATCATTGGCTAAAGGCTATCCACTACTGTACGATCCGTCAAATTGGGGAGGGAATTTATGACATATCTTGTCTTGTTGTTTGTTTCGTTTACGGCCGTTGCGCAGTCGCTTTATTCGCCCAACGAACTTCAACCCATTCCCCACTTAGAATCCAATGAGAGCTTTCAACTGCACACTCAAACATTTTCACAGGCAAAGCCGAACAAAAAATTAAGACGTGAGGCAGCTCAAGTTGGTCGACACTTTCGCACAAATTTCGCAGCGATCGCGGCCAATCTGAATCCCGTGCCACGTACGTGCAATAGTCTCGAAGCGGTCCGTTATACCGAAGCTTTGTTGCAAGCCGGTCACTGGCAAATTTCACAAGATTTTATCGAAAATTGTTTGAAAGCCTCTGCCCCGATTCACCAAGGCGTATATTTGTTTGCAGCCAGTGCAGTTGCCGAGCTCAATAAACACAGCCGTGCGGATCAATTATTTGCTGCTGGATTAAAAGTTCCGGCCACTGAATTTTTGGATATGCTGGTTTATCAGTACGCGAGCTTTGCGAAATTTGGAATTTATCCACATAAAGTTTCTTCGATCATTGCTCTTCACCCTGAATGGAAGGACAAAATAAATGTTGTGGATGGCTTGCTTGAGTACGCGGCCTTTGCCCGCACAACAAAAGCCAGTGTGGTGCAAATCGAAAATTTATTGAATCAGCTACACACATCTAACAATTCTTGGACCCGTAGTTTTTTTCTGAATGTAAAATTAATGACCTTGATTCGTCTCAAACAGTTTGAATCCGCAAAAAATTTCTTAAACCAAAACGCATCTGCCATGACCCAACCGGCAAGTATTTGGTTCCGTGCTTATGAAACATTTTATGTGCAAAGTCCGTCGACTTTTAAATATGCACAAGCCATATATGATCCCGTACTGCCATATTTACATCCCGACAGTGTTTTTCCAATGGAATACAACACCTACAATTATACCGAGCTCTACCAATCCGCATGCCGGGATCAATTACTGCAAGGGTCTGACTACCAAAATTTCATGACAATTCGACAAAAATGGAAAAGCGGACAACTCAGTAATTCTCAAGCTATCACTCAACTGGAAGGATTGAATCAATCGAAACCTCAGCGTGCGGATGTACTTTCTATGCTTGGTGGTCTGTATCGAATTGAGGGACGAGTTCAAACAGCGAAAGCAAAATACTGGCAAGCGCATCAGGCGTGTCCCTACTACAATCGCTCGCACTGGGGTTTACGCTTGTTAAGTCGCAAAGCTGACTATGAATCCTATCCCGAGTATCAACAGATTGAAAATAAAGTCGCACAGGTCGCAGATTCTTCCCCTTGGCCCACCCAACCAGCGCAGTATTTTTTAAATTGGAATCAATTTAATAATTTGATTCATAAACACATTATTTACGGAGCCCGTATTTGGCTGCCTCACATTCCGTACTTAGTTCAGAACCAACTGACCACTTATTTAAAACTTGATTTTGAATTGTTAAGTGAATCGCCGAACTTGGCGAATGTCCGCGATCAACGCATTGGCAGTGCCAATTATCCAAATGACAATCGATTATGGGATGATGTGCGCGGACTCGGAGGCCGCACCGTAGTGTCTGATATTTGGGAAACTTATTATACGGCCCATGGAGATTATAATTTATTAGGACATGAGATGGCTCATCAGTTTCAACGGGCAGCCGAATTGAATTCTGATGCTGCCGCCAGAAATGTTGTCGACTGCATTATTCGTTTATATGCCGAAGCCAAGCAAGCCAATAACTTTCCCGATGGATATTCGGCCCAAAATAAAGAGGAACACTTTGCCCAAGGGGTTACATATTATTTAGTTCCCCAAGATTCACCACCTCGATTTGGACTCAATCAAAGCTGGGTGGAAACAAATGATCCAAAGCAATTTCGTTTCGTACAAAGTATCGATAGTTCAGATGGACAATTGCAGAAAATATCGTGTTTATAGGAATGCAGATGAATGATTTTTTCCCGCGTTTAACAGACCACATCCGTCAGTGGATTCCCGTCACGGAATCCATTCCACAGCCAGAACAAATGGCGTTTGTTTTTTCTTCTGAAGTGATTTCATTGCCAAAGGCCGCGCTTCAAACTGTGAAAAATGCTGTGGAAGCCTTTTATTCTATTTCGCACAGTGAAAACTACTGCCGGACTTTAAATCTTCCAGAAAAACCAAATTCCGCAACAGACAGCTCTATTCTGATGGCCTATGATTTCCACATCGATGACAAAGGGCAACTTTCATTAATAGAAATTAACACCAATGCCTCCGGATTTTTTTTGGCCTCGCTTTTATATCAATCTTTAAATTTGAAATCGGTTACCGCAGACCCTTTAGAGTCACTTTGGAATAGTCTTCAACAAGAATGGAAGGCTTTTCATTCAAAAAAAGCGCAGCCGACCCGCATGGCGATTGTCGATGACCAGATAGAAAAGCAAAACATGTACCTTGAGTTTCAACTTTTTAAGTCCTGGATGACCCAAAAGGGTTGGCCCTGTGAACTGACTGAGGTTGATCAGTTACAATTTTCCAATTCGGTGCTGATGGATGCGCAAAATAGACAGATCGATTTTGTATATAATCGTTGGACAGACTTTTTATTCGCAGAAAAAAAATCTGCCGCCTTGAAGGCTGCCTACGAAGCAAATGCAGCCTGTATTTCTCCGCACCCCCAAGAATATTTATTGCTTGCAGATAAACAACGTTTGATCGAACTCGCGCAGCCCGATACGCGTGCGGCTTTAAAATTAACTTCAGAACAACAGGCCGCCCTCGATGCTGTTTTAATCCCGACTTACGAAGTCAATAAATCCGATCCGGATTGGCTGTGGACGAATCGAAAAAAATTATTTTTCAAGCCAAAACGCTCTTATGGTGGCAAGGCCACTTATCGTGGCATGAGTATTTCAAAAAGAACTTTTGAGGACGTATTAAAAGGTGACTTCTTAGCGCAAGAGTATCGGCCCGCACCTCTGCATAAAGAACCATGGAAGTACGATTTAAGATTCTATGTTTATCGCGATCAAGTTCAGTTGGCTGTTGCTCGACTTTATCAGGGTCAAGTTACAAATTTTTCTAATTCGGGCGGTGGTTTTGCTGCCATTCAGTTCATTTAAGAGAGAAAACTGGACCGAATAACTTAAGTCTCCCTCTGAGATTCCGAAAAGTTCATTGTAGAGCTATGTGTACAGCAGGACCAATGACGGGGTAATATTGGGCAAGATTTCAGCAACATTACAACAACGCAAGAGTAGTAAGACGACATCCGTCGAGTCGCCTTATGCCAAATTTGATACTTTAGATGGTACGCATCCGTGGATGGAGGCTGTTCCTGAGGGTCAGATTTCTTATCCCGTTCGTGAATTGAATCATGGTAAAGTCACTTACTTTAATTTTCAATTAGCAAAAGAAATGGGACTGATCGATCCAGATCACCCCAACCAACTCAATAAAAAACTGGAAGAGCGCTTACTTAAAACTTTCGCAATTCGCATTATTAATGAATACGATCAAGCTCATAATATTTTATACCCAAAGCATTCCATCAAAAAAAATAAGTACATGGCTACACGCTACTTACAACTACAGCATGACAACAAAAATGGGCGCACGTCCGGTGATGGCCGCTGTATTTGGAATGGCATGATTGAGCACAACGGCAGTACTTGGGACATCAATTCTCGCGGCACAGGGGTGACGGCATTAGCACCAGGGGTTGTAGAAGCTGGAAAGCCATTGCGAACAGGTAACACTCAGTTTGGGTACGGATGTGGCTTGGCCGAGATGGATGAATTACTTGGCGCATCGATCATGGCCGAAATTTTTCATCAAAATGGAATTGAGACGGAGCGTGTTCTGTGTGTTATTGATCTTGGACGCGGTATGGGCATTGGCGTGCGAGCGGCAAAAAATCTGATTCGTCCGGCTCATTTATTTTTATATTTAAAACAGAGTCAATGGTCGAACTTAAAGAGTGCCTGTGATTATTTTATCGAACGTCAGATTGATAACAAACAATTGAAAGTTCGCCGAGGACCTTCAATTTACCAAACGATGCTTGATACATTTAGCGAGCGATTCGCACAATTCGCCGCAACACTAGATCGTGATTATATTTTTGCTTGGCTGGATTGGGATGGCGACAATGTACTGGCGTCTGGCGGAATTATTGATTATGGAAGCATTCGTCAATTTGGACTTAGACACGATCAGTATCGCTACGACGATGTACAGCGCTTTTCTACCAATCTGAATGAGCAAAAAGTAAAAGCCCGACAAATTGTTCAAGTCTTTGCGCAAATGGTTGATTACATTGAAACGAAAAAGAAAAGGTCTCTAGAAAACTTCAGCAATCATTCTGCGTGCCAAAAGTTTGATTTACATTTTAAACGCTATCAACTGGATCGTTTTCTTTATCATCTTGGCTTGAGCCGGCAGGATCGTGATTTACTTCTCAGTCAACACTTAAAGTCCGTGCAAAAGTTCTTTGAAACCTACTCTTATTTAGAAGGTGTGAAGACACAACGTAAAACTCGTCGAGTGGCTGATGGAATTAATCGCCCGGCCATCTTCAGCATGCGTAATATCAGCCGCGAGTTACCAGCTCATTTCTTAGATCAAAAAGATTTAAGTCTTATGCCGATCAAAAAGTTTTATAAAATTATTTTGGCATCCACAGCTTCTCATCGCGACAAAAAAGCCAAATTTAATCGCAAGATTCGAACTTACATTCAGCGCTTCCAATTACAATATCGCAATTTAGTCATTAAAACAGCGCGCAAGAATGAAGATCACTTCAAAGTTCTCGCCCGATGGACCAAACGCAGTCAGGCACTTAATCGTGAAGATCGCTTAACAGGCAATGGCCTAGTGAACATCGTATTTGAAATCCTCAAACACCGCAAATCCGGAGTCCCTGACTCTGAGATTCAAAAGGTGATCGACGAGTTTATTCAAACTCAAATTTCCAATCCTGATTTAGCGGACCGGCAGTCGGAAACATGGGTGAGTTGGTCTGAGCGCTCAAAAGATCTTATGAGCAAGATTTTAACTGTCGTTGACGGGTACAAAGACGATATTTAACGCCTAAAGTCATTAGGTGTGCGCGTCCCTCTTCAGATGGTATTCAAGATGGCATGTTTATAGTCACTGGAGCCAATGGATTTATAGGAAGCGCATTAGTCTGGGAGATTCAACGACGAAGTTCTGAGTCTGTCGTCGGTGTCGACACAGTTGATATCAAAACTCGCCCAGAGCCTTTAGCAAAAGCGCGACTTGATGATTTTATTCTAACTTCTGAACTGATGCCTTATTTACAAAAACATGGCCGTAAAGTTCGCGGAATTTTCCATATGGGCGCCTCTTCTTCTACAACAGAAATGAACGAAGAGTTTTTGCGCGAAAACAATATCGAATATTCGCAGCATCTTTTCGACTTTTGCACACGACAAAATATCCCGTACATTTATGCCTCTAGTGCATCCGTTTATGGTAATGGATCGCTCGGTTTTGATGATCATACCGATACCGCGAAATTTTCACCGATGAATCCTTATGGACGCTCTAAATCTAGTTTTGATATTTGGGCATTGAAACAAACGAAAACTCCTCCTAAATGGGCCGGCTTAAGATTTTTCAATGTTTATGGTCCACAAGAATATCATAAGGGCGATCAAGCCTCTGTAGTTTTTAAAGCCTTTAAGCAAATTCGCGAGAATGGTCGTCTTAAATTATTTAAATCCCACAATCCAGATTACAAGGATGGCATGCAAATGCGAGACTTCGTCTATGTCAAAGATGTGACTCGCTGGATGTGGGAAATTTATGAAAAGCCTATTTTTGCCAATGGTGTCTATAATATGGGTTTTGGAAATGCACGCACCTGGATGGATCTTGCGACAGCAGCCTTTAAAGCCATGAGCAAACCTGTGCAGATTGATTGGATTGAAATTCCAGAAAATGTCCGCGAGCACTATCAATACTTCACAGAAGCCAAAATGAATAAATTGCTAGAACAAAAACTTTCTGCTCCCGCCTGGAGTCTTGAATCCGGTGTTGAAGATTATATTAAAAATTATCTTCTTACCGATGAGCCCTATTTATGACCTCTGCCGCCGCTAAAGTTCCTGCGCATCTTAAGCGTTACGTCGTCAATCAAGACTACTCACGCTATACGCCGGAAGATCATGCGGTTTGGCGCTTTATCATGAGACAATTGATCGCATTTTTATCTCGTCACGCTCATCCTTGTTATTTAGAAGGACTTAAGCGCACGGGAATTTCTTCCGAGAAAATTCCCCGTATCGAAGAGATGGACCAACGATTACAAGAATTCGGCTGGGGCGCAATTCCAGTCAGTGGCTTTATCCCTCCGGCAGCCTTTATGGAATTTCAAAGTTTAAGCTTACTGCCTATCGCTTCTGATATGCGCACACTTGATCATTTGCTGTATACACCAGCTCCCGATATTGTTCATGAGGCCGCTGGGCACGCCCCTATTTTGGTTGAACCTGCTTTTGCTGAGTACTTGCGACGTTACGCTTCCGTCGCCGCTAATGCGATTATCAGTCGAGAAGATTTAGACCAATACGAGGCCATTCGCGAATTGAGCGATATAAAAGAACATCCCGAATCCACTGCGGCCGATATACAAAAAGCTGAAAAGAAATTGGCCGACGTGAATCAGCGTATAACTTATGTTTCTGAAGCTGGATTACTGTCTCGTATGAATTGGTGGACTGCGGAATATGGCTTAATTGGTCCCGTTGAAAATCCAAAAATTTTTGGGGCTGGATTGTTATCTTCAGTTGGAGAATCCCAGCAATCATTAAGTCCGAAAGTTAATAAAATCCCACTGGATATCCATTGCCTCGATTACAGCTACGATATTACAGAACCACAGCCACAATTATTTGTAACACCCGATTTCGAATCACTTTATAGCGTACTTGAACAACTTGCGGATCGCATGGCCTTTCGCCGTGGCGGAGCCTATGGATTAGAAACGGCAAAAAAATCTCGAGCTGTAAACACTGTGCAATTGAATTCAGGCCTGCAAATCTCCGGGGTTGTTGAAAGCTTTGAACTTGATGGAGAACAGCCCCTCTTTTTTAAAATGTCTGGACCAACGCAGTTGTCTTTTGAACGACGCGAGATTTCAGGTCATGGCATTGATTATCATCAGCATGGGTTCAGCAGCCCTATCGGTCTGTTAAAAAATCATGATCGCTGTTTATCCCAATGGAGTGACGAAGAGTTTAAACAGGCTGGACTGATTTCGAATCAAAATGTGAAATTAGAATTCCGCTCAGGCTTTATTGTCGAGGGAACCTTGAAAGGTTACATGCGAAAAGGCGGAAAAGTGATCATTATGACTTTCTCTACAGCCACTGTTACGAAGGCTGGGAAAATTTATTACGATCCAGCTTGGGGCCCTTTTGATTTGGCCATTGGAAGCACGATCACTTCAGTGTTTGGAGGCCCTGCGGATCGATTAAGTTATGGCACTACAGATGATTTTGTTGCCTCTCAAGTTCCAAAGAAAAATTATTCTCCGGAACGCTTGCGAATTCATAAATTCTACGCCGACATTCGAGATTTTCGAGAAAATGTATCCAACCGAGCCTCCACAGATTTATTACAATTGATCGATCGCTTTAAAAAAGAATGTACCCGAGAATGGTTAGTTGGAATTGAATTGCTTGAATTGTCATATATGATGAATATTGACAGAACAATACAAAACAGTTTGGCTCAGCATCTCCGAGATCTTCCAGCATTGAATGATTCTGCTAAAAAATGCATAGAGGACGGGATTCTAATTGCCCCGCAAATTTTATGAACGCTGACATAAATGTAATTTTAGTCGGAACGATGTATCCTTCTAATATTGGAGCTGCTGCACGAGCAGCCGCGAATATGGGCGCAAATCGTTTGATTTTAATTAACCCCAAATGTGAACTGTCCGCATCGAAAGCAAAACAGGCCGCAGCTGGAGCTCAAGAAAAATTAAGTCGCGTGGAAAGCTTTGCAAGCTGGGAAGAATTCTTTAAAACAGACGGTGGTGGGTTCCGAATTGCTTTTACAAAGCGCGCAGGAAAAAGAAGAACCGTTTGGCCTGTAAAAAAACTTTTAAAACATATGCTTGATGAAAGCCCAAGCACACTGAATCAGCCAATTTATCTTATTTTTGGCCCTGAAGATGATGGCCTTAGCGCTGATGATGTCGCCTATGCCAATCATTGCGTCAGCCTTCCGACATACGGTGAATTCGCGAGCTTAAACTTAGCCCAGGCGGTGCTGCTGGGGCTTTATGTTGTTCAAGATTTTTTTGAAGACTCAACCCATTGGGATGTCATTCAGTATACTCCGAAATTTCCACGCAGAGCCTTTTATTTTCCTGATGAAACCATTCGAGAATGGCTAACGACAATGGGTTTTAGCTTAGAGGCTCGCAAAGCCAGTGCGTATTTAACATTACGAAAGTTATTACTGCAGAATCGACCCACAGATATGGAACTTCACGTTCTCGAATCGATATTACAACAAAATATTAGAAAATTACGTGGCGAAGCTGAGCCGCCAGAAACTAAAGAGAATCTCTCTTAGCCGCTTTTCTTTCTAAAAAGGTTTCCGACAATCGCTGAAATATCGCCATTCAGTAAATCAAATGATTTTTTGTTACTATCACCCTTGATCTCACCAATCTCGCGACGGGCATCCAGGAACTGTGGGTTCATGGCGAGAACCTTTTCAAATTGCGCTATCGCTCCCTCAAGGTCCCCTTGTTTACGCTTTAAAATCCCAAGAACATAAACATACTCGACATTGCGTCGATCTTCGAGAGGAATCTCATCTAAAGCTTCGGCAATCTCTTTTAATTTAGTCGGAGGCACACTACCCATTTTCAGTTTGGTCCAACTTAATAAAATTGTATTTCTATGACTTGTATAAAGCTGCTTGGCCTTTTCTAAAGCGTCTACGGCCTGAGGAAATCGCCCACGCTGAATGGATTGATATCCTTCTTCTGTCAAAGCCTCAGCCAGCATTTGCTTTTCAAATGTCTTTTGTTTCAAATCCTCTTTTAATTTTTTTCGTTTTAGATCGTCTGTTAAGACATCATGCCCTTCGCTTAATAGTGAAAAGAATTGTGTAATAGCTACACGCATACTCTCTGGGGCATGTTCCGGCAAATGATCAGGGTGATTCGATTTCGCAAACTCTTTAAAAATTCGTTCGACATCCACCTTCTTAGGATCCGATCCGGCGCCGAAGTAATCATAGACTTCAAATGGATTTTTGCCCTTCACTTCTTCATACATTTTTTCTACACGCTTAAATCTTTCAATCGCCGAATTTTCTTTGCGAACATCGTCAAAAACGATCCAACGATTTAAAGTCAATAAATGTGTGATCCGAATCAAAACTTGTAACGGAATTCTTGTTTCGAGCTGCATTTCATTCAGTGTCATATCTTTATCTAATAAATTTAAAAATTGAGCTGCGTTTGCAATCAAAGGCAATTGTGCCACCTTCTCCTGACGCATAAATTGTGGTCCCTTTTTTAAGGGAAACTCATGGAGCTCTTTATAAAACTCTTCAAGGTACTGCTGCGAAAGTACCTGATCCGCCAACTCATACCAAAGAGAGAGAAGCTGATCGAATGTCACTTTATCATCACTGTTGTGAATTCGATCTTCAACATAATTCACTCGTACCTGATCCGCAGTTATACGCTTGCGCAACTCAATTTTGATTTGTTCAATTTTAATATCCGCAGCCATATGGGGACTTATCCAACTATCCTCAATTAAATTTTTTGTGATGTTTCCTTTCATACGCTCAGCCGGCACTTGCTGGAGCTCTTCTTCCGTCATAATCTGCTTTTCTATTAAAATTTCTCGAAATGTCTGCTGTGATGTGGCACTGTCCACCTGAACAATATCACCATTCATTAACGTCACACCAAAAATGTCTCCGTCTTTGTCTGCGATATTCAAGTGCCCGCTCGACTCTTCGTGCATAAGAACAGATAGAATCGCTGGAATTTCGTATCCACTAACTTCATCTAACGACTCTACAGCCTTCGCACGCTCACGCGCTGTGGATGAATCCTTAGTCAGTAAATCCTGCAGACGTAATTGACCACGAGCCAGCAATGGGGCAATAGCCTTGTCAATTGCAGCTTTTAGCACTTTTAAATCCAATGGCTTTACAAGATAATCCAAGGCGCGTGCGGTCTTAGTTGTCTCTGTTATGAAAGCTGGATCGCGAAAGATACCACTCATGAAAATAACTGCTGTCTCAGAGAACGGAGTCAATCGTAGCTCTTTGACCAATTCAAGTCCGTTCATCCGCGGAAGTAACACATCCACAAGAGCCAGATGAAAAGATTTAATCTTCACTAGCGATAAAGCCTCTTCGGGTTTTGCTACAGCTGTGACCTTGTAGCCAAACTTTTTCATGGCTTCCGACAACACCGATCGAATGGAGGTGTCATCATCGATGATAAGGATGTGAATTTCAGACTTCTTCATCTCTGTATCTATCGGTAAATTCGAGTGTTTTTAGTAGTCTAGTTAGACTGGACTGGACCCACTTATGCGGCTTCAGGGTGATGCTTTTTCCAAGCATCTTTGAGTCGGCGAGTCAGTGTATCTAAATTAAATGGCTTTACAACATATGCACTCACGCCACTGTTCGCTGCCTCAATCACCGCACCCTTTTCCGCTTCCGTGGTAATGAGCAAGAATGGCAATTTTTGAAATTTTGCATGTGAGCGAATCTGACGTAAAAAATCCAAACCACTAGGTCCAGGCATATTCAAATCTGATAAAACCAAATCAATGGGTGTCGGCGTTTCAGCATATTGAGTTATTTTTTTGAGTGCCTCATTTGCATCTTCAGCCGTCACCATTTTAGTAAAGCCAAGGCGTTGCAGGCTATCGACAACAAGCCTGCGAATGTTCAAAGAATCATCAACAATCAAAATGTGTGTATGCTTTGGGAACATAGTGTTCTTAACCCCTGTAATACTCTAATTAAGCGCTAATTTTTGTATTTTGGGAAGGCTGGAAATTGGGGATTTCAAGAACTAAGCTTGTTCCTTGTCCTAATTTCGAAATAACACGTGCCCATCCACCCAATCTCAGGGCTTCTGTCTTGATGGCGTCCATACCAATGCCACGTCCAGAAAATTCACCAATTTCGTCTTTTGAACTAAATCCTGGATCAAAGACGTGTTGAATGACCTCTTCATCAGACTCAGAGCGCATATCATAATCAATGAATTTTTCTTTCATTTTTTCGCGAATGGCCTCTGGATTAATTCCTTTTCCGTCATCTTTTATTTCAATACGAATCCATTTTTTACCAAATTGAATCTTTTCGGCTAAGATAATTTCTACTGTGCCAATCTCGTTCTTTCCTTTATCTAAGCGGATTTCCGGCTCTTCTATGCCATGATCAACTGCATTTCTAAAGGCATGTACTAAACTTGAAAGTAAATGATCCATGTAATGATCTTCGATTCGAATTTCATCTCCACGCACAATAACAGGATTCACTTTTTTCATTAGCTTCATTGCCACCGATTGAACGGCCGTATCAAAATTTGTCAATTTCTCATTCAATGATGTTTTCAAAAAGTGATTTTTAAAATGAGTCAAAACCTTTTCAGAGGCCCCAGAACGCTTCATCCAGCTGTAAAACTCGAGCATTTCACTTTTCTTGAATTCAATCTTCGGCTCATCATTGAGACCAACGACATCAAAGAAATGCTTTTGTTCAGATAAAAAATTATTGTAGCTTGTTTTTACATTCAATAACTCTTGCTTTAATCGAGGGATATAATCGTCAGCAACAGTTTCCCCCCACTTCAATGGCTCGAGGAACTCTTGGGCTTTACGCGAAGCCAATCGTACATCTTGAACTGAATACGCTCCTGCCTTGCCCTCAATGGTATGCAATTTCCTAAACAATTCAGAATAATTTAACTGCTGTGCGGTGGCTACTTCGCCCAACTGTATACACTCATCGATCATTACGCGGGCAGCACTTAAAAACTGCTTAAACTGATCTTTTGAACGAATCACACGCATGATCATTTGAGCAAAGTGCTTTTCCTTCTCGAGTGCAATTTGTGCTTCTCTTTCAATCGTCTTATCCGTTGCAACGACAACTAAATTATCAATTTGATCTTTCTCATTTCGAATTGGATAGTACTCAAGCGTTACAAAGTGACCTTTTGAGTGTGGATACTGATTTTGAGCCAGGTCCTTCATGCTTTCAAACGGCAAGGCCTCAGAGAATGTCGCATCCAACCACTGTTGAAACTGATCTCGCTCTTGCGCACTGACATTTAAGACTTCAGCAATCGGCTTCTGCGCCGGGATTTTTTCTAAAACATCCTCGCACGCCTTTGTGTAGATGTTGGAACAGGTTCCGGTCCGGTCAAAAGTCAGAAATCCTTGGCCTAAACTATTCATAATCGCACTTAATGTGCGATTTGCATCTTGTAATTCTTTGGTTCGCGCCTGAACCATTTGTTCCAAATTTTTAGAATATTGCTCAAGCTCTTGCTTCGCTTTTTGCAACTCAATGATATAGCCTTCTTTTTGCTCTAGCTCAGCTCTGTACTTACCATGCAGCACTTCTTCCAAAGTCACATCATGGATCATTATAACCCACTTGCGCTCATTTTCACTTTCGAAGAAAGGCTGTATCGCAATTTGAATTTTACCCTTTTTGCCATTGGTAAGATGAAAGCCAATTTCAGAATATGGCGTCGCCTCTTCTTGACCCAAGAGTCCATCTTTTGATGCAAACAGGTTGGTATCATCAACAACAAGTACATCATAAAATTTTAACCCTTTTGTTAAACGGCGAACTGAAGACTCACAAAGAGTCGCAGCCGCCGTATTGCAATAGACGATCTTCTTCTCAGCATCGAGAATAAAGACAGAGTCTAATAAAGAGTCAAAAACGCTATAATCCATTTTCTCACTTCTTTAAAAATTTAAAATACTTAGCCTCGATAACATCCATTTCCATAACGTCACCATTTTTGTCATCTTTCACTTCATCAGGCGGGAAAATTTCGGATCCTTTAAATTCTTTTCCGCTGGTGAATAAAACCATTTTTTCTGTATCGCTAGCATCGCTGTAGTATGGAACAAAAAAACTTTCTACCATCCCATTCTCTGGCAAAAATCCAGAAACCATATTGATTTGATCAACGATCACTTTCGGACATTTGCGATATATGAATTTGCTCGAAGGTGCCGTTTTGATCCACTTAATCCATTCACGAATTCCACAAGAATTAATCGCAGAAACTTGCTCTAGATCTAAAACGACCTCTTTTGCACCTTCTAGACTAATCGTCGAAAAGTTCGCATCTTCATCAATGTTTCCGCGCAACGCGATGACCGCTGCTGGCCCTTCTGCTTTTTTGTCAAACCCAAACTGACTCATACTTTCTCCCCTAACTTAATCCAGTGAATGTTCTTATAAACTTCTGAACGTTTTCTACTGCTCATCTTCAATGGTATGCAAACAGTTAATAGCGTGGCTTTCTCTTTTTCAACAACTGCATAATAATTAGATACGGAATCAAAAATCATAAAACTTCCGATACCAGCCCCACCGTCGCCAAAATTCATTTTCTTCGCAACACCATCTTTATAGCAGTCGCGGATGCGCTCTAATAAATTTTCAATGCGCAGCTGACCATAAGGATCCCGGCAGCCCAAAATAATACGCTCTTCATTGCAAGCCATAAAAAGAGTCCCATGGTCTCCAGACTTCATTGAAATCGAGTTGTCTGATCGAGAAACCTTAGGACTGCGCATTGTATCGGCTGCAAATGGTGCGTTGAAAACGGCATTCGTAAAAAGCTCGTCTGCAATTAGCAGAATATCTGTGGCCGTACTGTTGTTGACTTTATGCTTTAACATTTCAGTCTTCAAGTCTTGAAGCGCTAGTTTTTTTTCTTTGGCCTTAGAAAAGTTTCGCTTCCAAGTTAAAGAGGCATCTTCACTGACTTTGTTCACATCGAGCGGCGTTAAAATCGATGTGACTGGAGAATTTAGAAATGCGCGCGGATCTTTCTGCATCAACTCCGCAGTCAAAGTATCTGTTCCTGAAAAAGGATTTTCACTTTGACACACATGGTTTACACCTGGACTTAACGCAAACTCCAACACCTGCAGCGGTGACTGCTGCGAAAGATGACATATTGAAGATGTGTTCAGCTTCCGAGCGCTATTCATGCTGCTGGTTTCTCATATTGGCAAACAAACAATGTTATATCATCAACTAGTGTTGCTTCATTGCGGAAATCATGAATTTTCTTTTTAAAACTCGCTATTTTGCTTTCCGCACTTCCACCTTCATTCGTACAGTCGACAATTGTCTTAACAAAAGTTCTTTCTCCCCAACTATTCCCGCTCGGATCGCGCAAGTCGGTAATTCCATCCGTGTAAAAAATGAATGAATCACCAGGCTCAAGCTCGACGACGACATCTTCATACTTTGAATCACGCAATTCACCGAGTCGTTTTCCACTGGCATCGACGAGCGGTACCAAATCACGCTTGGTCAAAGCTTTCCCAGGCTTTTGTCGAATTAGGAATGGTGGATCATGACTCGCATTCGAGTACGTCATAATATTGCTATCCATATCAATCATAGCAATAAAAAAGGTCATGTTGATTTGGCCCTTTGATGTTTCATGAATCGCCCGATTCATCATTTCGAGGGCTTTTGATGGCGCCATTTCAGGAAATGTTTCGATAATTGCGGCAGCCGAACGGGCCGCACTTGTAATCAAAGCTGCTGGCGCACCATGTCCTGTGGCATCTCCAATCCAAAGGTAAATCTTGTTTCCTACTTTAGAATAGTTCCACCAATCTCCACCACACTCACTGGCTGGCTCAAAGTGTCCCACAATTTGATATGGTCCGTAGGCCCCAACAGAAGGCGGGAAAAGCGTTTCTTGAACTGTTTTTACTGTTGCAAGTTCATTTTGCATGCGTGCTTTTTCTGCTGTCTCAGAGAGCAAACGCGAAACCTCGCCCGCCATCCAATTGAAACTTTCAGCCAAACCACCCACTTCATCACGTGAGCGACTTTTAATACGAATATCGAAGTTTCCTTGTGCAATTAACATCGTGGCTTCAAATAATTCACGTAGTGTTGATGTTAATTGAACTGAAGCAAACACAGAAATAATTATCGTTGAAGATATAAGTGCTATAAAGAAGAGCAAAGATTTGGCCACCAGCACTTCGGTTGCCCTGAGCGCTTCTTTCTTTGAAACCACAGAAACAACTGTTAAGTCGCCCAGTCCGACCTGTGAATACGAAACAAGTGAGTCTTTTCCTTGTTGGTTTTTAACTTCAGCAGTTCCTTCTGGAGTTTTACTAATCAAAATATTAGAGAAAAACTGCTTTGGATCTTCATTCTCTAATACGCTACCAGAAACATCTAATGGGCCAAGTAAAATTTGACCAAAACTATTCAACAACATGCTTTGGTAAAGACCCGCATTCGCAAAAGTTTCAACTAGATCTTGAGCATGATAAAGGCCGATCAATACGAGATGCCCTTCCTCAGTGGCTTCACCTAATCTATAGCCAATTGCAATGTGGCGACCTGTTGGTGCATACGCCTGTATGGTTAGTTGTTTTGTTTTGAGCATGTCTTGTATTTGCGAGTGAAACTGCTTCTCTGAATCGAAGTGAATATCAGATCCAAGCTCTTTACTTAAAAATCCAAGATTGTTGTATGTTCCATTACTAAACTGATAAAGAGCCATTGCGTCTAGTTTGGTTTGCTTTAAGAATAAATCCTGTGCCACCGGAGAATATTTTTTGGCTACATAATCATAGCCCTCAACAATGGGCTTTGCCTTGGCTAAAAATGAATCCACTTCCACGCGTATTTGCATAGATAGTGAGCGCGATACACCCACACTCGAATCGAATACGTAAGCAATTTTATCTGCTTCAAAGAGGCGTGTGGCCATCAATAAATACAGCGACAAACTCACAAGCGGTAAAACTGTAAGTAAGATAAGTAGCTTATATCGAATGCTAAAACGAACTTTTTGCTTTTGCATATGCAACTACTCTTCGGACTGTATGCCAAAGAAGTTGGTCCAGGAGACTGAAATCTAGACCTTAGTAATGTTCACCTAAATAGCTGAAATATCGATAAGTACCATAAGGATAAGTGTATGTTTTTTAAGGATTTTGAAAAATTAGATCGCGCAATTTTAATTGGCGCACTTGTGATGCTTTTATCATCACTTACACTTATTTTGGACGAAGATATTTTATTCAGCATCGGTAAACGCGAAATTGGCAATTTAGAAACGATTGGATTTACCAAATTATCAGATAATGATGTGCGCCGTCGTTTTAAAACCAATTTTTCTTGGTCTAACTTAAAAAAAGAAAATGAAATTTATCAAGGTGATAGCATTTTTACTGGAGATGCTTCGCAAGCGGTTATTGCCACAAACAATGGCGAAGAGATTATCATCTCCGCAAATTCACTAGTTGTCATTAACACCAAAAAAGATTCTATCTTACTTGATATGGAATATGGTTCCGTACAAGGAAAAATTGGCAAAGACTCAAAACTATTAATTGCGTCAGATAACAAAATTACGGAACTTTCGGGTGATGGCGCAACCTTAAAACTGGATATGCAAAAAGGAAAAAAACTCGTAGTTAACGTTTTAGCTGGAGAAGTTAAATTAAAATCTGAAAAAGGAATGCAAGTTCTTAATAAAGATCAAGCCGCCGAATTGGGTGATAAGTTTCGTGTGATCGATCCTGATAATGCTGAAATTGAGCTGATCTCTCCATTTGCAAATAAGCGACTTCGCGGAAAAGAAATGGAAAATCTAACTTTCAATTGGAAAAGCTCATTTCCTTTTGCTGAGTATGAAGTGGAAGTGGCTTCAGACCCACAATTTAAAAAAGTCATCGTCCAACAGAAGACGACGCAAAACTACTTTAAACCAAAAGATTTACCAGAAGGTGGAGCTCTTTTCTGGCGTGTAAAAGCAAAGGTTGCAAAGAAGAATAGCGTGAAAGCAAGTAGCGCAATGACATTTTTCGTAGCCGCATCAACTCCTCCAAATTTAGATTCCCCAGGCCAAGATCAGAAATTTGACTGGGTCGATGAAGGCTTAAATGAATCTCAAGGATTGGCTGTTAATTTCAATTGGACCCCAACGTCACAGTATCCAAAGTTTGAATTGCAAATCGCACGTGATGAAAAATTTCTTAATCTTGTGGCTACTGAAATGACAACCACAACTTCGTGGACATCTCCGGCACTGAAGCCAGATTCTTATTATTGGCGCGTTCGAGGATGGGAGACGAGCCCGGGGCCGTGGTCCGTACTTTCGCGGTTTTTCATTATTCGTAAAGCCTCCGAATTCATTCGATCGCCTAAAATTTTATCGAAAGGCGATCAGTTTATATTAAAAACCAAAGACAATGTAACGGCAGAAAAAATACAGTCCTCTTCTGATTCCAAAAAAATTGCCACAGTTGTGGATACACTTCCTGTTTTTGAATGGGAACAAATGAGCAATGTCGTTCAATATAAAATGGAAATCTCGAAAACACCGGATTTCAAAGAAGTCCGCTTAAGAGCCGAAGTCAACAGCAACAAATTCACATGGAAAAATCCAAATCCAGGACAATATTACTGGCGTGTTCAGGCTGTAACGAAAAATGGTAAGGTCGGGGTCTTCTCGCCGCCAAAGAAAATGGAAATTACCATTGCGCCACCGGTTTCCACAACACAAAGCCTTATTGTTGAGGAAGTCCCTGATTTAAATCTACTGGAAACAGCTCCACCGCCTTTTCAACTGCAATGGAAGCCAACAGTATTAAGTTCAAATTACGAAATCGAATTTGATGATTCTCCAGATTTTAGAAAACCTTTGTCAATTACGACAGATGTTCCTTCGAAAAAAGTACAAGCACCACGTCTTGGCGTTTACTACTGGCGCGTACGATCGCTAAATAAAAACAAGATCCCAACATCCAATTTCTCGCAAGCCTATCAAATTCAATATAAACGTGTTTTCCGAAATGATGAATCTATCCGTGCGTTGCGACCCATTACCCCAGCACTTCAACAAAGCGTTGTTCTTGTTGGACAAGGTCCAGAACGCCGTATTCTGTTTCAGTGGAGCAAACCTTTTGAAAATGTACTTTATAAGATGCAGGTGTCAAATGCTCCAGACTTCTCAAATATTATCTTTGAAGGTCAAACGAAAAGAACAAGTCTGTTCTTAGATAAAACTTTACCACAAGGGTGGATCTATTGGAGATTGCGTGCTGAAGGCCATCAGATGAACACCCCTTGGACAGCGGCATTCAGTTTCCAAGTGAGTTACGAGTCGAACATATTTGATTTAAACTCAACAAAAGCAAAGCCTGTACTGGCCGCAAAACCTCCTGAAAAGCCGAAAGATATTCCAACAGATTTAAAGCAACAGGATAATTTTAAGCTTGTTACAAATGGCAAAGGACGAATTGAAAATGCACCTGCATTTGAGTGGAACACTGTGCCCGAAGCCATTTATTATAAAGTTGAAATTAGTCGTGATGCGGATTTCACAGATCGAATTTTAAATGAGGAAGTTGATAATATTCGTTGGGTTTGGCAAAAGCCACTTCCTGGAGTTTTCTACTGGCGCGTGAGAGCTTACTTCAAAGAAAAGCCTGTGAGCTTTGCAAGTGACGCGAAGAAATTCACCGTCGAGCTTCAGCCTCCTCAATCATTAACTTCTTCAACGATATTAGAAAGCTTAATAGATCCGCGGATGGCACCACCAACACCAGCTCCTTTTAATGTGATTTGGACGTCCGTTCCATTTAGTAAAAAATATGAATTGATTTTCTCTAAGGATCTTCTGTTTAAGGAAACAAAACGGATTTTAACGGACGAACCACAACATAAAATTAAGGTATCGCAAACCGGTCGTTATTACTGGAAGGTGCGCGCTCTCAACCCTGAAGGGAAACCTCTCACTGATTTCTCCAACACAAGCGCACTTGAAGTCGTGCGTACTTACCGTAGTCCAGCCAGCTTACAGAAAGTCTCCGGATTATTTCCAACTGGTAGCCGAAGCCTCGTGTTTATTGGCACTGGAGATATTAAATTCAATTTACGCTGGGCATCTCCGCACGCAGATGCACAATACAAAGTGCAAATTTCACGTTTTCCAGACTTCTCGCGATTAGAATTTGAAGGTACCACTGAAAGAACTGACTTTCTGATACAAAGAAATTTTACTTCAGGAAAATTATATTGGCGCATTGGTCTACTAAAAAATGGAAATCTCCAAGAGTGGACAGATACCTATGACTTTTCAATCTCGCGAGAAGAAGCGCCCGCTAAGTAATATATCTGAACCGAAATTTTGAAACTGTACACCGTTCAATTGCAATGCAGATTGCATATTTTCAAAACCCACTTTTTCTGTCCAAACTCTTGAGTGCTGTGCCCCTAAAATTTTCGGCGCAATGAATTGATAAAGACGTTGCGCTGACTTCTGCGTGATAAAACTGGAAAGTGTCTCGGCTCCGCCCTCAACATACACAGAATAAATTTTATGCTTATAAAGCTCTTTCATGACGTCCGATAAATCCAATATTCCATTTTGCAAACTTTTTGCACTGATCGCAAAAATACCAAGCTTCGAAAAATTGGAAATTTGATCGGCCGCGGTCACGACGTAGATATTTTCAAGTGGTCTAACTTTCGCAACTTGCATTTCTTTTAGACGATTTAAAGTTGAAGCCTTTAAATCAAAAATCACCACTTTGTTTGGAGCACGAGATTTAAATTTTTCATGGCGCACATCAAGTTTGGGGTTGTCCTTTAAAAGGGTTCCACTTCCAACTAAAACCGCATCATATTGTCCTCGTAAAAAATGGGCATAATGACGTGATTCTTCAGAAGTGATCCATTTGCTTTCACCGCTTTTAAATGCGACGGCACCATCTAGCGATGTCGCCACTTTTAATGCTGCAAATGTTTTTTGCTCCCGCATATTGAACAGAAAAATTTCAGCCAGATCTTCAAGCTCTTCTCGCAGCTCAGTACACTCTTCGACAACTATACCTTTTGCTTTTAACTTTGCAATGCCTTGGCCTGCGACTTGCGGATTTGGATCCAAAAGACCATAAGTGACTTTCTGAATGGGATACTCAGCTAAACGATCGGCGCACGGAGGAGTGCGACCAAAATGTGAACAAGGTTCTAAAGTCACAATTACATGTGCGCCATCTAATTGCTTAGGATCCGCAACCTTTTTAAGGGCCTCCACTTCGGCATGCCCCTGTCCCACTTGGGCATGATATCCAGTACTTAACAAATGCCCATTTTTATCTAAAATCACACAACCGACGACAGGGTTGGGTGACACGAAGCCATAACCTTTTTTTGCCTCTTCAATGGCCAGGCGCATGGCTTCGATCGTCGTCATTTTTTCATCCACGATTGCCAGTACTCTTTCAGTTCTACAGCTTCAGCAGCAGAATCGATTTTCAGAGGCCAGCGAGAGTCCACCATGACAGCATACTCCGTTGTTTCAGTTTTCTTGCCAATGTTTTGCATCGCCTTAGGGTGCGGACCGTGAGGGAATCCAGCCGGATGCAAACTCATCATACCCGCATGTAAGTTGTCTCGAGAGAAAAAATCCCCATCGTGATAAAACAGCACTTCATCATAATCGATATTTTGATGATAAAATGGCACTTTCAAAGCGTCCTCATCGGTTTCCAGCGGCCGAGGTAAAAAGGTACAGATCACAAATTCTCGAGCCACAAATGTGGTGTGCGCACTTGGCGGCAAGTGAGCTCTGTGGCTCATGAGTGGCATGATATGATCTACATGTAATGTAAATGGATAAAGATCACCTTTCCACCCCATCACATCGGAATACACACACTGACTGTAAGTAAATTTTGTAGTCGCGTTTTCGCGCTTCACATCCACTTCAACCACTTGCAAATTGTGTTTTTTCAAAGTGGCGTGTAACAAATCTAGGTCCGGCAGCCCCAAAGCATTTTGATCATACAATGCATGTCGACCTACAAGACCGCGTTCAGGCTGTTCATAGTGACTCGATAAATTTTCAACTATAAACATCGCCGTATTTTCTTCCACAAAAAAGGAATGAGTCAGACACTTTGGCACTACAATATAATGACCACGTTGAAATGGCAGGCTGCCATATTCACTAAGCATCTCGCCTTTTCCTTGGTGTACGAAGTAAAGCAAATCACCATCGGCATTTCGACGTGCTTTCACGGGCTTATTTTGAGTATTCGCAATCCACTCAAAACCCATGGATAAGTGTTGATTATAGAGCAGTCGCTGAAAACCAGGTTTTTGCGACAATTTGACGAGATCAAACATATGGGGGCGAAGAGGCCCCTCAATATTCATCCAACGCGTGGACGGAATTTTCTTTATCAAATGAGAAACCGCACCAAAAAATCCCTTAATCCCCTGCTCTTCTTCATAGCAGCCCTCTGGAATTCCCTTGTGCCCTTGCCGAGTATTAATGCCCTGTTTATAATGATTCATAAATACCTCTTCCACCTTAAAAACCATGATTCCCAAGGCTTGTAAAGATGCTATATTGGCCCTATGTCAAAGCCCCTTATTAGGCCCTATAAAATCGAAGACGCAGAAGACGTACGTGCCTTTGCCGACAAAAATATCGGGACGGGCTACTTTTCTCTCGAAGAAGCAAAAGAAATGGTGAGAATGTCGGAAAAAAATGGCGTTCCTTGCTCTTTTGTATTGGAAGAAAACGGTCAAATTCAAGGGATTCGCATTTGTTTTCCACCCGGTCAATGGATGCAAAAATCATCCCCGGATCGACTTTTACCGCATCTCTGGAAAGTCCCTGCTGCTACCGCAGGCTATTTTAAAAGTTTATTTATATCAGAACATTATCGAGGTGCTGGGCTCGGACCTCAGCTTTCAAACACCGCAATGGATTCCTTGCGTAAATTAGAAGCAAAAGCAATTGTCACTCACTCTTGGAAAGAGTCCCCGGACAATACCTCTGTTCGCTATTTACAAAAATTTGGCTTTCAAGTCGTGGGAGAACATCCACTATTTTGGAGTGAAATTCCCTATGACTGTACGCGATGCTTGAAACCCCCATGTCAATGCACGGCCATTGAAATGATTTATTACCTTTGAAAGGGACCTCAGCATGCAATACGACGCGATTGTCATTGGTGGCGGGATCACAGGAGCCTCCATCTGCTACTGGCTGAAAAAAAAGTCGCCTGCTATGAAAGTCGTTTTGCTTGAGCAACAGCATCTTGCCTATGGAGCCACCGGTCGCAATGCAGGTCTTGTCACGTGCGGATCTGTCGTTTTTTTTGCAAAACTGCTCGAAACATTCGGCGAAGAAAAAGGGTTTGAGATCTGGAGATTCTGTGAACAAAATCACTCTCTTCTTCGAGAGCATATTCTGAATCACGCTGCTGCAAGCACTTATTATCATCGTGATGGAAGCTTAACAGCTTTTAGCAAACCGTCATCCGCTGAAAAGCATAAGAAAACCGCGCAGAAAATGGCAAGCCTTGGTCTTCCCATTGAGTGGATCAATGAAGAACAGATTGCCAAATGGAACTTGCAACGTTTTGTTGGAGGAGCTCTTTACAAAGGTGATGGTTCTGTGAATGCCTCGCTTTTAACTCGTCGAATATTTGATTTAAGTGGCGCAGATTTGATTTCAGGATTTCACGTGAATTCTCTCGAGTCCAGAAATGGAAAAGTCTATGCACGCAGTGATCGCGAAGAAATTTCGGCGACTACGGCGTACTCAGGACTTAATCCCTTTACTTCGAAGCTACTACCGCAAACCAAAGGACGAGTGCGCCCCGTGCGAGCGCAAATTTTTGAAACCACAGCTGTCGCACCATTCTTGCCATTTAATGTTTATGCTAGCGATGAACTCGCCTATTTTAGACAAACTCATAAGAATACAATTTTAATGGGCGGTCAGCGCGGTGTGGACGAAGCCGCTGAAGAAACAGATCGTGAAGATGTGAATCCAAAAATTCAAAGTTCTTTAGAAATGTTGTTGAAAAAAATTATCACAACTCCATGGAGCATAGATCGTAGCTGGGCCGGAATTATGGGTTTTACTGAATCACAACTTCCAGAAATTGGTGTGATTGATGCGAATATTTTATATCTTGCGGGCTATTCAGGGCACGGTATGGGAATGGGATTTCATAGTTCAAAAGCACTGGTCGAATGGAGACTCGACGGACGACCTTTACCTGCATTCTTAAATACATTTTCAAACTGAATCACTTGAGGATCGGCAATAATCGAGCGCTCATCCCAACCGGTTAAAATTAACTGCGAACTACTTGGTACGCGCGATAACGCCACATAGGCTTGGCCAGGCTCCCATAGTCTTCGCAAATCCACCTGCACGCTATCCAATGTTAGTCCTTGCGCTTTATGAATGGTGGCTGCATACGCCAAATTCAATGGATAATTTGTGACCGTGGCTACTGGCAAACCATCTGCATCTAACATCGAAAACGTAAATTTCTCTAATTTGATCAAACGGCCCGATTTCAAACGAATATGTAATTCTTGTTCTGCGAAGTCTTCAATCAATCCCGTCGAACCATTGACGAAACGTCCACGCGGATCATTGATTCGTACCATGACAAGCGCACCAATTTTTAAAGTTAAACTTTCTGCAATGGGTGCCACTTTTTTAATTTGCTCTAATGCACGCCCGGAACCCGAGTACTGACTTTCAAAAACTCGAGCTTTACCCTCTACATGCTCCAAACGCATTTGATTGTGGCGATCGGTCTCATCGCGACGCGCGAATAATCGTGTAATCGAATCACCTTCACGCATTTCACTATCGACCAATGAGTTTAAAAAACTACGTGTTTGTTCATCAATTTCAGCGCGACGAACCCGATTTAAAACGCTTAAAAATTTTTGATCATGAATACGCTGATTTTGTTGAAGGTAAGCCAATTTAAAATCAGATCCGATCCAAGCCGAAGATAGAAAGGCCCAATCTCTGCGCCCCTGCACTTTATCAACAGGTGGCAATTGTGCAAAATCCCCAACCGCAATGACTTTAAGTCCACCCCAAGGATCCATACTGTCCCGAGCCATCCGAGCAATGGTTTCCGCGGCCCTGAAAGTTTCACCAGAAATCATCGAAACTTCGTCTAAAATAAAACCCTTAATTTTGCGAATTCGCTTTAAGACGCGACCATTTTGCCTGACGCGATCGACAGTTTTTTCGACTCCACCCTCTAGAATTCCAAGGCCAAAAAAGCTGTGAAATGTACGGCCCCAGACAAGGACGGCGGCTGCCCCCGTGCTAGCTAAGATCGGGAATTCATCGGGTTTTCCGAGACTGGATTCGCGTACAACAAAGGTTTTCCCGGAGCCGGCTTCGCCCGTTAAAAATACATTTGCCTCGCTCTGCAGCAGGAGAGCGGCTTTCTGTTGTTCCGAATTTAAAGTTTTGTCATTCTGTGTCGACATTTTATTCCCCGCAGTCTATGATGATCCTCTTCTTTCAGTCAAAGTAGGAGTGCAAAACTTGGGAACATTCACAGAATTTAAAAACAAGCTTAACAACCCTGATATGCCCGGCGTAACGGATATTACACCGGACGAAGTCTTGGAAAAAAAAGATCAAATCTGTCTTATCGACGTCAGACGACCAGATGAGTTTAATGGCGAGCTCGGGCATATTCCTGGCGCCAACATGGTCGTTCTCGACACTTTACCAGACAATATGGATCAAATGCCACGCGACAAAACGATCGTATTTGTTTGTCGTAGCGGAGCTCGTTCTGCTCGTGCCGTCGCTTTTGCTCAGGAAGAAGGCTACGAACATGTGTACAACATGCAGGGCGGCATGCTGCTTTGGAATCAAAAAAAATTCGAGACTGAATCGTAAAATATGGGACAAGTTTACGTTAATCGCACTTTGAACTTAAAAAAGATCGACTATATCGGCCTCGATATGGATCACACCCTCGTGCGCTACAACTCTCGAAACTTCGAAGAGCTCGCACACGAGATCATGTTGAAAAAATTGGTGAACGACAAAGGATATCCGCAGGAAATTCTGAAGTTGAAATTTGAGTTCGACCGCGCCATTCGCGGACTGGTGATTGATAAAAACTTAGGTCACACTTTAAAACTTTCTCGATATGCCGCCATTCGAGTAAGCTATCATGGTCTCAAGCCACTTGATTACTCGACTCAGAATAAACTTTATAAAAGTACGTACATCGATTTAAGTGACCGTAATTACGAAACCGTCGACACATCATTCTCAATTGCGTTTGCAGGATTGTTTATGCAACTCGTAGAGTTGAAAGAGACGACTCTTGCAAAAGTGCTTCCAAGCTACAATCAAATCGCTTTGGATTTGAATTATGCTCTTGATACATCTCATCGCGATGGCAGTTTGAAAAATCAAGTCGCCAAAGATCTCGATCGTTATATTATTAAAGATCCCGGTGTTGTTTCTGGTCTTGAGCGCTATGTTCGCCATGGAAAGAAAATTTTTGTTCTAACTAATTCCGATTATTTTTATTCAAAGTTGCTATTAGATTATGCAATCAATCCATTCTTGAAAGATCACAAATCTTGGACAGATCTATTTGAATTTGTGATTACATCGGCGCAAAAACCGCGCTTCTTTTTTGATAATTTAAAATTTCTACGCATTAACACAGCTGACGGAACAATGACGAACTGGGATTCCAAACTTACAAAAGGCGTTTATCAAGGTGGATGCGCCAATATTTTTACCCAAGATTTAGGCGTAGCCGCTGATCAAATTCTATATATTGGCGATCATATCTATGGTGATATCGTTCGTTTGAAAAAAGATTGTGCCTGGAGAACCGCGCTTGTCGTGGAAGAACTGGGCGATGAAATTGAAAAACTTCATAAAGCGGCCCCATTTACTGAGGAAATCAATCGCTTGATGGAAAAAAAACGTCCACTCGAGGTCGAACTAGACCGACTGATTTCTGAAAAAATCGAAAATGGTACAGACAAACACGAATCACAAATCAGTAAATTGTTAAAAGAGATTTCCGATATCGATCATAAAATATCGCCGCAAATCAAAGCTCAGCAAAAGATTTATAATCACAACTGGGGTGAAGTGATGCGCGTGGGTATCGAAGAGAGCTTCTTTGCCTACCAAGTTGAACGCTATGCTTGTGTTTACATGTCGAAGCTTGAAGACTTGCTGGCTATGTCACCGCGTACGTATTTCCGCTCTTATAAACGCCCTATGGCCCACGAAATCTAAAGGTAGTCCGTACCTTTTAGGGACCCGCCGCATCATCTTGTATCAATGTAGATTCGCAACTTTGTGAGTCTGCGCGTTTTGCGCGGAGAAGCGACACATAAAAATCAAAATCTTCTACGAGCGAGAATGGAATCGAGTGTGGCTCGCGCGCTCTCTGTTCTGCTAATTTAAAAGTGGGGTTATCTGTGGGCAATGCAAACACACCCGTTTCTACAGAGAGATGATGTAACTGGCGAAACTGTTCGTCGATTTGAGCTAAGAACAGCATATCTGGCGGCATGCGGTCTGCGGCTTTATCCATTGGAAATGGAGCATTTAACCATATTCGCATCGAACGATTCGGAAACGCCTCTTCTATTTTTGACCCTAAAGTGAGCATCAAGTCCGGCATATTCATTTTTTCGCGCAAAAGCTGCGGAGTTGGTAAAGGTTTTCGAGTGAGATGACCTCCGCCCATATAAATAAATCCTCTTTGCCCGGCCTCAATTCGTGATCGCAAAATTTCAAACATATGTGGATCGCGCGCTTGAAACCAATCTCCCTCGTTCTCGAATCCTTCCATAGGTTTGTCGATGGCCAACACATCCATCGGTTTCAACCCGACGGCTTTTGCAATTTTATTCATACGACGAATGCGTTTAAATAATTGCAGCAACACTAAACGCATATCCGGATCCTTCAAGCGCCCCGAAAGCGTATTCAACGTTTGCGTTTTTCCATTCATAAAATCATCGATCATCGCTTGTCTATCTGACCCCACCTCTAAAGCAATGAAGTCAAAAGTGTCGCTGTACATCTCGATAAAAAATTGGACAGCCGCAAGCTCCTCATGTCCGGACTCGGCTAACATTAAAATTTGTTTATCAGATTGTTTAAATTCTTTAAGAAGGTTTCGCGCCACTTGATCTTGCGATTCATAGACAACAATATCTTCGGCATTTACCAAATGGCTGTAAGTGAAAATAAAAATTAGAACCAAAATAGCGCGCATATCTTCCTCTTGAGTTTGATAGGCTTAACAAACTCACGAGGACAACAACATACAGAATATTTACACCGTTAACGCATTGAGCTCCAAAAACATACGGACTACCTTAAGAAGATCAACACACTATTCAGCCCGTGGCGCTCCATCACGACCCAATGTTTTTCAGGATTTAATTTTTTACGGAAAAACTTACGTGAAACTTGCTCAGAAGCGCAAAAAAGTAAATCGGTTGGAGTTGTGGATTTCGGATCGCATTTTTGCCCTGTCGCTTCGAGCTCTTGCTCATTTAGATACAGCGGGGCCTCTGTTAAATATAAAATATTCGGTACATTGGGAAAGGCTAAAGCCAAACTGCCTGTGGCTCGTGGGTGAGATTGAAAGCTTGTGGTTTGAAAAAATATTTTCTGTGGAGGTTGAATCCATTCGACTAATTTTGTTTGATCTTCGGGCCAATAGAAAATTTTTCTCTCTCCACCCAAAGCCGGAGGCAAAGGACGCACCTCATTGTGCATCGCATCAGTAAATTCTGCTATCAAACCATCTGCTTTTCCGCGCCCGATAACTCCCTCTAAAACCTGTTCTCCATCTGCAATTAAAGGATAGCTACCGAACACAAACGCCGATTTTTGTGCAATTTCTTCTCGTAAACGCTCAAAAACCAGTGATCCGGCCTCTTTAAAGTTCGCTATTTCTGTTGGATTAATTAAAGCGACCGGCTTGGCCTTCACCACATTCAATACAAACCCGACGACAGCCAGTAAAAACAAGGTCGCGGCTACCGTAAATGTTAATTTTTGTCGTCTCATTACCCTTGCCCTTTGCTGTCGTTTTTGGTTTGAATACTCTGTTTTCTATCATTGTGGTAGAGTGCATGCGTAAAGCGTGGATTTTTTAACCGCGACTTTGCATGAAGTGCTCTTGAAATTTTATGTAACGAAGGACTTGATCCCATGAGACAGGTACTTTTGATAGGCTCCGGCCGCCTGGCCCAACATCTTCAATCTTACTTTCAGCAAATGGATTTGCCTTATCTTTCATGGTCTCGCACCCAGAATGATGAAGCCGATTTAATTCGCAAAATTTCTTTAAGCACGCATGTGTTGATCGCGATTCGCGATGATGCCTTAGAGGAGTTTATTTCCTCCCATCACTTCGCAGAAAAAACAGTGGTACATTTCTCTGGAAGCCTTGTAATCCCTGGTGCATTCGGTGCACACCCTTTAATGACATTCGGCCCGGAAACGTATGATGTGGAAACTTATAAAAATATTCCTTTCATTTTAGAAAAAGGGGGGCCGGCCCTTTTTAAATTAATCCCCGACTTAGAAAATCCATTTTTCTTTATCTTGCCTGAGCAAAAAGCTTTGTATCACGCTCTTTGCGTGAGCTCCGGAAACTTCACGACTTTATTGTGGCAAAAAGTCTTCGCTGAATTCGAACAAAACCTCGGCTTGCCACGTGAAATTTTATACACATATTTAGACCAGATTGTCGCGAATCTTAAAAACAATCCGGAAGCGGCATTAACAGGTCCGCTGGCCCGCAAAGACATCAAAACTATTCGTAAAAATTTATCGGCACTTGAAGGTCGAGAACTACAAGATATTTATCAAGCTTTTGTTCGCTCCGCTCAACTTAAGGAGGCGTTATGAACATCTTAGATTTTAAAGAAAGAAAAAAACAAGGCCAAAAAATTTCCATGGTCACTTGCTATGATTTTTGGTCAGCACAAATCTTAGCGGCCAGCGATGTCGATGTTTTACTTGTCGGAGACTCTTCTGCCATGGTGATGCATGGCCACTCTTCAACATTACCGATCACTATTGATACGATGGCTCTTCACACAGCGGCTGTGGCCCGAGGAGCTGGAAAAAAATTTATTGTAGCTGATCTACCATTTCTCTCTTTTCGCAAATCTCTCAATGAAAATGTCGATGCGGTTCTAAAGCTGATGCAAGCCGGTGCTCATGCCGTCAAACTCGAAGGCTGCGAAGGGAATGAAGACCTCATTCATCACCTCGTCACCTCTGGAGTTCCGGTGATGGGACATTTGGGTTTAACACCACAATCGGTCAATATGCTGGGTGGTTTTAAAGTTCAAGCGCGAGATGCGGGTGCCGCAAAACTTCTTTTTGCTCAATCGAAACGCTTAGAGCAAGCCGGTTGTTTTTCTTTAGTTCTCGAGTGTGTTCCAACTCCGGTCGCCGAAGTTGTGACAAAAGAATTGTCGATTCCAACGATTGGCATCGGGGCCGGCGCTCAATGTGACGGGCAAGTTTTAGTTTTACAAGATATGTTGGGATTCAATCCGGGCTTTGCTCCGAAGTTCCTTAAAAAATATGCGCAAGGTTTCGAGTGGATGAAATCCGCTCTGAATGATTTCAACCAAGAAGTGAAATCAGGACAATTCCCAACTGCGAAAGAGAGTTACGAATGAAAATATTGAATTCCGTTCAAGAATGGCTAACAGAGCGTGAGTCCCTTGCTGGCACCCCGATCGGTTTTGTTCCAACCATGGGAGCTTTACATGAAGGTCATCTTTCTTTAGTCCGCAAAAGTGCTGAAGAAAACAAAGTGACTTTAGTTAGCATTTTCGTCAATCCCACTCAGTTTAACAATCCCGATGATTTAGCAAAGTATCCGTCGCAAGTGGATAAAGATGTGGACATGTTAAGTAAGTCCGGTGCGGATTATGTTATTCTTCCCACCTTCGAACAACTTTACCCAGATAACTATCGTTATAAAGTAACTGAAAACGATCGCGCAAAAATTTTATGTGGCAAAGCACGTCCTGGACATTTTGATGGTGTCTTAACTGTGGTAATGAAATTGCTCAATTTAAGCGGTGCGCGAAAAGCTTACTTTGGTGAAAAAGATTACCAACAACTCGAGCTGATTCGTCATATGACAGAAGCCTTCTTCTTACCTGTGGAAATCGTGGGTATGCCCATTGTACGAGAAAAAGATGGCCTCGCCATGAGTTCACGCAATATGCGCTTAACACCAAAGCAACGAAAACTCGCGCCACAGCTGTTTGAAATTTTACATATGAAGCAGCCGATTGATCTGACCAAAAACCAACTCGAGCAATCAGGTTTTAAAGTGGACTATCTTGAGGATCATGAAAAACGGCGTTTTGCAGCTGTTTTCCTAGGTGATGTGAGGCTTATCGACAATGTCGAACTTTAAAGTTCTTTTTCAGATTTCAGGATCTATTGCGGCTTATAAAGCCGCTCATGTGATTTCGCGTCTGATGCAAAATGGTTGTGAAGTGCAAACCGTGGCAACTCCGTCGGCTTTACAATTTATTGGGCCTGCGACGCTAGAAGGACTAACTGGTAAGCCAGTCATCACAGATACATTTCAAAATGGACAAATGATGGATCATATTCATCTCGCACGCTGGGCGGATCTTGTAATTTTATGTCCAGCAACGGCTAACTCAATTAATAAATTGGCGGCTGGAATTGCCGATGATTTTATTGGCAGTTTATTTTTGGCATACGAAAAATCAAAACCCTACTTAATTGCACCAGCCATGAATGCGCAGATGCTCAAGCATCCGGCGACACAAAAATCATTTGAGACCTTAAAATCATATGGCATTGAAATCTTAGAAACAAATCAAGGACTTCTCGCCTGCGGAGAAGAGGGTTATGGAAAACTTCTCGATCCTGATGTGATTTTAAATAAAATTCTTTCTTTTAAATCTCCGAAAGAATCAAAAGGATCCATTTTAATCACTTCTGGCGGAACTCGTGAACCGATTGATTCTGTGCGCTCGATTACCAATACCAGTACAGGCCAAACGGCTGCACAAATTTCGGAAGCACTTTCGTCTGCAGGCTATCAAGTAACGTATTTGAAAGCAAAAACTGCAGTGCCTAGCCCTTCTGCTTTTCATACGACAGAATTCGATACGTTTCAGGATTTAAAACAGGCCCTCGAAAGCAGTTTGCGCTCGACTGAATATAAAGCCGTTATTCACTTAGCTGCTGTTAGTGATTTTCACGTCGCAAATGCCAGTGCAAATAAAATTGAATCTCAATCGTCTTTACAAATTCAACTGAATGCCAATCCTAAATTAATTGATCATCTTCGTGAATGGTCAAAAAACAAAGATACTTTTATTGTTGGATTTAAACTCACATCAGGCGCAAATGAAACAGAACGAAATGAGGCTGTGCAAAAGCTCTTGCAGAAAAATGTGGTCAACGCCGTTGTTCACAATGACCTTTATGAAATTTCCAAAAACGAGCATCATGGTCTAATCTATATATCCAAAGAAAAGAAAATTGATTTTAAAAATAAATATGAACTCTCACACAAACTCACCGATTTATTGGAGACCTTATGATTCTCTGTTTAGATGTAGGCAATAGCCAAATTTATGGCGGTGTATTTGATAACGAAAAGTTGAAGCTCAGTTTTCGAAGAACTTCACGTTCTGGCGCTTCTTCCGATGAACTCGGACTATTTTTACGGGGAGTTTTGCGCGAAAATGACATCGATCCCGATCGTATCAAACAAATTGCAATCTGCACGGTAGTGCCAGAAGTTTTACATTCGCTCAAAAATTGTTGTCTCAAGTATTTCGACCGAACTCCGTTTGTACTACAAGCTGGTGTCAAAACTGGTCTAAAAATTAAATACCGCAACCCTCTTGAGGTTGGTGCGGATCGAATTGCGGACTCTATTGGCGCTGTCCATCTTTATCCCGGAGAGAATTTGGTTGTCGCAGACTTTGGAACCGCAACAACATTAAGTGCCATTAGCTCGGAAAAGGAATTTCTTGGTGGCGCTATCTTACCTGGAGTTCGAATTTCTATGGAAGCATTGGAAACTAAAACTTCCAGACTGCCCTCTGTTGAAATCGTGGCAGCCAAAGAGGCTTTGGGACGCTCCACTGTTGAAAGTATTCAGTCCGGTCTTTACTTTGGCACTTTGGGTGCCGTTTCAAATTTGGTAAGTCAAATGTCGAAAGAAGTTTTTAATGGCAAAAGACCCCGCGTAATCGGTACCGGTGGTTTTGCGTCGCTATTTGAAGGCACGAAAATGTACGATCATGAAGTTCCTGACCTCGTACTTCAGGGACTGCATATTGCTTTAAAGTTAAATCTATAAGGAGACCTCATGAGAATCACTTTGCTTAAATCTAAAATACATCGCGCAACAGTCACAGATGCCAATTTAAATTATGAAGGCTCTGTATCGATTGATCCGGTACTTTGTGAAGCCGCCCGCTTAATGCCATTTGAAAAAGTAGAAATCTACAATTGCAATAATGGTGAGCGCTTTGCAACTTATGTGATCTACGGCAAACCAGGTGAAGTGTGCCTGAACGGGGCCGCGGCTCGCTTAGTACATAAAGGTGATTTAGTTATTATCGCCTCTTATGCTGACATGGAACAATCCGAAGCCGCTCAATATAAACCTCATCTTGTCATGATCGGCGAAGGCAACAAAATCAAATCATAAGGCGCCTACCACCTTATGTTAGTTGCGGTATTTGGTTAGGAAAGAGATGGGATGAGAAACGTAATGGACGTTGCCAAAACCCGCACTTGTCGACAAATTGAGTTTCAACAGTTTGTCGATGCTTTGTTTTGTATCACGTACAACACCCGTGCTAATCGCTAATTGTAGTGACGGGACGTGGATATCAAAATAACTGACATCTTCATGATGCAATAAAAACTCTTCGATATCAGAAACCATTAAACGCTCCCAATCTAAATCTTTATCGTTCGGACAAATTTTCATTGCCGTGACTTTGTCCGCACGTATATTCGCGATTTGCTCAGTTGTTGGCATCGCACAGGAAACCCAAAGAATACGTCGTGCTTTCCACTCACCGGCTTTCAACTCCAATGGATTGAAATCTGGAAGCAGATGTAAGCGACCTTCTGTAGAAATCGCAATGGCCTTCGTTGGTTTCTTTAAACTCCACTCGACTAACTTGGTAAATCGATTTGGATCCACTACTTCGTCGTCAAAATGAATAACTAGCGGAAAAATAATTTCTTCTTGTAGGCCTTTTTGTTTTTTCTGTAACTCAACAAATGCTGCTAAATTCACCTGCTTTTGAAATATTGAATCTAAAACGGATTGTACCCAAAAATAAAAATCCGATCTTGTGGCCGTTTTTGGGAAAGCAACAATTTGTAGATCGGCTACTCGTGCAATAAACTGCTCACGCTCGCTTAAAGACAATTGATTCGCAAATTCATAAATTAAGCCACTGAGCATTTGCTTTGCCGTCCAGACATTCAAACCTGCTTCATTTTTCTTTTCTTGATTCGCACAGAATAAAATATGCGAAGGAGATTTATGGGAGTTCAGACAATAATTTTCAAAACTTGTCAGTTGTTCAGGCCAATAGTTTTTAGAAAGCTGAAAAGTTTCATTTGTGGTTGGATCTTGCCATTGATCACTTGAACGCACCATTGAAGACAAAACATCAGAAAATACATCCAGACTATAGCGGTCTGCTGATGTATTTTTTTGCATGAGCCACGATTCTAAAATTGCTTTTTCTAACAATCCCTCTGAGCGAATCACTTGGCCACCTAAAGACACAATGCCCGCTTGAACAGAATAATAAAACGGGTCTTGCTCCTTCACTTCTATCACAATCGGCTTTGATCTCAGCTTTAAGGCAGGCCAAAGATCCTCTACAGTCCGCACCTGACGAATCCATTGACGCTGCTCAGTTGACACGTCGGGCATCCCCAACAATTGGTCGGCCAGATGACATTGATCAATGGTCTTCTTTTCATCTGCTATCACGATCATTTGCACGTAAGAGCTTTTTAAACAGCTCCCTTGAGACTGTATATAGCGAGTCCCCATCCAACTCAAAAGCACCACTGTAAAAGCCGTCCAAATTGCAATGTATCTCATAGCTGAGTCCTCATTAAGTATTTCATACACACACTGACTGAATGATGTCCAAGTATCTCATCAACCCCTGAATGCCCAATCGGGACCAAACTATGAACCACACCGACCACTTCTCCATTCAAGTTTAGCAAGGGACCACCGCTCATTCCGCTATTCAAATCTGTCGCTACAAAATGCATGCGGCTAACATACGATTTTTCATCCGAAGTGAGTTCGGCCACCTTTTCAATTCCTTTGAATTCTACAAGTTCATTAAAGAAACGAATAAAATCTCTTTTTTCACCAATCGTGACTCTTAGTCCATATCCATCCGCATCAGGAACGTTGAAATAGGAATGACGATTTGTTGTTTGATTTGGAAAGCCCAAAGCATAGAGATGTTCAGCTGTCGTTGTCGTGCTTTTTGCAATTTTCAACCCGCTCCCCACATCCATACCATCAACATTTAAAATTATGGCATCAGAAAAGAGCTTATGGAAGAACTTCGTATTCGCTTCATCTTTGATAATATTGAAAGCGGCTTTGGTCAGTGTGTTTATTGTTAAATAGACGCGTCGGTACTGTCCAACACTCTCTTCTATAACAACCGGAATTCGAACCTGTTGTAAAAAGCGCAGTTGCTGACTTTCGGACAATTCTTTAACTTCAGATTGTTCTAACATTCTTCGCAAAAATGGAGCGACGACATGCAGAGCTGTCGCCACTTGTTGATTTCCTAAACTAAATATCGTTCCACCGCCGATATCTTCGCTGGAAATAGTACAGAAGTAATCTTGATTCTCATTTTTCAAACATCGATCTAACTCTTGTAGAAGCAAAAGATAATGTGCTTGAGAGATTTTGCCGGACTGATAAGTTGTCGCCAAATCGCGTTTTGTCGCTTCGATTTTGCTATACTCAATTTGGTGCTTTGACGCGACAGGAACGGAAACTTGAAAAACAAACCGTGAAGCATCACGGACTTTTTCAGGAACTTTGGCATGTTCTATTGGCCAAAAACCAGGCTCTGACGAGGCCAAATTTGACCACGCCAGGACGGAAAGTGCCAAAAATAAGAAGTAACGGACGTACATATGCTTCCTGAGCTAAAAACAACACGAAATCACTAAAGATTTAGCAATGAGGATGCCAGTCGCCCGCTTGTGCGAGTCTTGAAGGAAGCCCATGGCCAATAGGGCTTTGGATCCAATTGGAAGTCTCAAGTAAGGCCTGTAAATCCACACCCGTCGAATAGCCAAGTCCGCGTAATAAATAGACTAAATCATCGGTCGACAAGTTCCCACTTGCTCCCTTGGCGTAAGGACATCCCCCGATTCCTCCTGCGCTGGAATCAAAAGTACGAATACCCAGCTCTAAGCTTTTTACTACGTTTGCTATAGCTGTCCCTCGTGTATCATGAAAATGCATCGCAATTTTTTTAAGTGGAATTACACGCTTTAATTTTTTAAGCATCGATTCGACCTGCTTGGGAGTCGCCACCCCAATCGTATCACCAACTGAAACTTCATAAACACCAAGCTTCAACATACGTTTAACGAGTTCAATCACTTTTTTTTCTTCTACATGGCCTTCATAAGGGCATCCAAATGCAGTCGATAAATATCCACGCACTTTAATTTTTTGTTTTTTAGCCGCTGACATCACTTCTTTAAAACGTTCAAAACTTTCGTCTATCGTACAATTGATATTTTTCTTCGAAAAAGATTCCGAACAGGCACCAAAGACGGCAACCTCACGAATGCCGGAAGATAAAGCGCCCTCCATGCCCTTCATGTTAGGAACTAAAACTGAAAATGCATCGAAAGTTTTTGGCTTCTTTAAATCTGCATCTTGTTGAATCATTTGAATCAGATCACTGGTGCCTGACATTTGCGGCACCCACTGAGGAGACACAAATGCCCCGACTTCAATACGCTTTAATCCAGCTTTCGATAAGCGCTTAATAAATTCGAGGCGCACGTCGAGTGGCAAAGATTTCGATTCATTTTGTAAACCATCACGAGGTCCGACTTCAACAATCACAACATTTTTCATACCGGCCCTACTTTAACTAGTAACTGATGCAAACCCACTTGGGCTCCGACTTTTGCGTTGACTTCGAAAATCATGCCGTCCTGATCCGCTTCCAAAGTGTATTCCATTTTCATCGCTTCCATTACAACAACGGCCTGATGCTTTTTTACTTTATCGCCTTTGTTTACCAAAATCTTTGTGACTTTACCCGGCATCGGCGACAAAATTTCTCCGGATTGAATACCCGCGCCTGTAGCTCCTGACTTCTTTGCTTTCTTTTCTGCATCTATACTGTAGGTCTGACCACGCAAATGAAACCAAAGTGTCGATCCCATTCTTTCGGCAAAAACAACCTCAGACTTCCCATCAATATCAAGCTCTAGCCGTTTCATCGGTCACCCCAAGTATGAAACCAAGGGCTGGCATCTGCCACATCTTTCTTCTCTGCCGACAACGTGGCTTTTAATTGTTGCACAATTTTTTGTTCTGTCGTCGTCAACTCGGAAGGCTCCAACCCTTTCGGAAAATGTTCATCGATAAATCGAGTGGTCATTGAGCCGTCGCGGTATTCAGGATGATCCAAAATTTCAAGTAAGTATGGAATGTTTGTTTTTAATCCAAAGATCATTGTTTCACGCAAAGTCGTTTTCATTTTTTGAATGGCACGCGGACGATTTTCATCCCATACGATCACTTTTGCTATCATCGAATCATAAAATGAAGTGACCTCATCACCCTCTTCAAATCCAACTTCAAATCGGCGCCCAGGCCCTTGCGGCCAATGACATCCGCCCAAAACGCCCACACTCGGGATTCCGCCCTTATATGGATCTTCCGCATAAACACGGCATTCAATAGCAAAACCTCGCGCTTTAAAATTTTGCTCCCAATGTAAAGAAATACCCTGAGCCGTAATCAATTGCGCTTTCACTAAATCGATTCCCATCACCAGTTCCGTGACAGAATGCTCGACCTGAAGACGTGTATTCATTTCCATAAAATAATACGAGCCATCTTGAACTAAAAATTCAACCGTGCCAGCTCCTTGATAGCGAGCCTTCTCAGCTAATTTTTTTGCCACCTCAAACATCTCTTCGCGCAACTGATCATCCAGCATTGCAGAAGGCGCTTCTTCCACAATTTTCTGATGCCGACGCTGAATCGAACACTCGCGCTCACCTAAATGAAAAACTTGGCCTGCGGCATCGCCAAAGATTTGTACTTCGATGTGTTTGGCACGATCCATGTACTTTTCTAAAAATACTTTCGATGAACCAAAGGCACTTTGCCCTTCACGCTGTGCGGATTCAATCAGCTCCTTCGCTTCACTGTCTTTGCGAATCACTTTTAAACCACGACCACCGCCGCCCGCCGCAGCTTTTACCATCACGGGATAGCCAATCTCCTTGCATTTCTGTAGTAGCGTCGCAATGGATTGATCTTCACCTTTGTAACCAGGAATTAGCGGTATATTTAAAGCCTCAGCCATTTTTTTTGCCGAAATTTTATCTCCGAATAAACGAATCGCCTCAGGTGATGGCCCAATAAATTTTATTTTATTATCCGCGCAAGCTAATGCAAATTCCGCGTTTTCAGATAAAAAGCCAAAGCCAGGGTGAATGGCATCGGCATCAACACTTTTGGCGCCCGCAATCGTCGCTTCAATATTTAAATAACTTTCGCTCGATGGTGCCGCACCAATGCAAACTTTTTCATCAGCCAATCGGTAAGCCAAAGTATTTTGATCGGCCTCCGAGTGTAGTAAAACTGTATCCAAACCCAACTCTTTGCAAGCACGGATAATTCTCACCGCCACTTCTCCGCGGTTTGCTATCGCTACTTTCTCAATCCCGTGCCCCGCCATAGATTACACTTTTTTCCAGTTGGGATTTCTTTTCTCAAGAAAGCTTTTTAAACCCTCTTGGCCTTCTGCACTGACGCGCATATCGGAAATCGCTTTTGTTGTCAGATCCTTCATCGATTCAATATCGTAATTTAAAACTTGATCCATTAATTTCTTAGTTGCACGTACAGCTTGTGGGCCACATTCACACAACGCCTTTAATGTTTGATCGACCCATTGTGCAACATCTAGATCGCGGCCAACAAATTGCACCAAACCAATTTCTTTTGCACGTTCGGCGTTGAATGTTTTCGCCGTTAACATCAATTCTCGAGAGTTCGCCCCCCCAATTTTGCTCAAGACAAATGGGGAAATCACAGCCGGAATTAAACCCAGACGCGTTTCACTAAAACAAAATTGAGTCTCAGTCACAGCACCGACCATATCACAGGCTGCAGCCAATCCGACTCCTCCCCCCATCACAAAACCATGGATTTGGCCAACAACTGGAACAGGACAGAAGCGAATGGCTTTGAACATTTCAAATAAACTTTTTGAATCACTTAGATTCTCTGCCAAAGAATAATTGGCCATGGACTTCATGTAATCGAGATCAGCTCCTGAACAAAAGCTTTTACCTTCGCCGCGCAATAAAACTCCACGCAGATCTTCACGACTGGCTAAACCTTCAAACAATGACTTGAGCGCCTGAATCATCTGAGGATGAAAAGCATTATGTTTCTCTGGACGATCCAGAATCACATGTAAAATTTTATTTTTCTCTTCGGTCCGAACAAATGCCATTGATCCTCACATCCGATAAACACCCGGAGTGACTTCACCCCAGGATTTGTTCAATGAAGCGCTTAAACCCAGTGCTAAAACTTTTCTTGTATCGGCAGGATCGATAATTCCATCGTCCCATAAATGTCCGCTTGAAAAATACGCCGAACTTTCGTTGTCATATTTTTCTAAAGTGGGTTTTTTAAATTCGGCCTGTTCGCTTTCAGACATCGAGCCACCTTTGGCTTTCATCTGATCCATCTTCACTGTAAGCAATACATTCGCCGCTTGCTCGCCACCCATCACGGAAATACGCGCGTTCGGCCACATCCAAAGTTGTCTCGGTTGAAAGGCTCGTCCACACATCCCGTAATTACCAGCTCCGTAACTGCCACCGATAATCACCGTGAACTTTGGAACACGCGCATTGGAAACGGCCATCACCATTTTCGCTCCGTGTTTGGCAATTCCTTCGTTTTCATATTTTTTCCCGACCATAAAGCCGGTGATATTTTGCAAGAACACCAAAGGAATTCCGCGCTGATCACAAAGTTCAATAAAATGTGTCGCTTTTAATGCGCTTTCGCTAAACAGCACACCATTGTTTGCTACAATCCCGACTGGAATTCCAAAAATATTCGCAAAACCCGTCACAATTGTGGTGGCGTAGCTAGCTTTAAACTCATGAAACTTGGATCCATCCACAATTCTTGCAATCACTTCTCGTACATCAAACGGAATGCGACTGTCTTTTGGTAAAATACCGTACAATTCTTCGGCTTTATATAACGGCGCTTCAATGGGAGTTCGCTGGATAAATTGCTTCGGTGGGCGATTCAAATGGCTGACGATCTCACGGGTGATTTCTAAAGCTTCTTCATCATTCGCTGCAAAGTGATCTGTTACGCCACTGATTTCACAGTGCACGCGAGCTCCGCCTAAAGCTTGTGCATCGACTTCTTCACCGGTTGCCGCTTTGACTAGAGGTGGACCGCCCAAGAAAATCGTTCCGTTTTCATTGACGATCACGTTCTCGTCACTCATGGCCGGAACATACGCTCCGCCGGCGGTACAACTTCCCATCACCACAGAAATTTGCGGAATACCCGCCGCAGACATTCGAGCTTGATTATAAAAAATACGACCGAAGTGATATTGATCCGGAAACACTTCCGACTGCAGCGGCAAGAAGGCACCGCCACTATCGACCAAGTAAATACAAGGAAGTGCATTTTCAAAGGCGATTTCTTGCGCTCGCAAATGCTTTTTTACCGTCAACGGATAATACGTTCCTCCTTTAACGGTCGCATCGTTCGCCACAATCACACACTCAACGCCCGACACCACACCAATACCGGTAACAATTCCAGCCGCTGGCGCTTCGTTGTTATACATGTCAAATGCGGCAAACTGAGAAAATTCTAAAAATGGAGTTCCAGGATCTACTAATTTCTGAATACGTTCGCGTACAAATAGTTTTCCGCGCGCCGTATGTTTCGCCATTGCTTCACGTCCACCGCCCTGTCGAATTTGCTCTAATCGATTATGAAAAGTGGATAGGTGCACATCATACGCTTTGCGATTTTCCGCAAAAGCAGACGAACCGGTTTGAATTTTTGTTTCTAAAATACTCATGGCAGATAACGCCCTTTACTCAACTGCAATTTTAATTCGATAACACCCTTGCGAATACCTTCCGGAGTCAAAATCCATAACTGGGCTTGAAATACTTCCGCACCAGTCTTTAGCGCCTGTAATCGAATATTTTCCCTCTCAGTTTCACTCACCTCATACCGAATCCAAAGCGGATTTTCGAGGGGAATGTCATTCTGAATGCGGGCTTCCAAAATCTTCAAGTCTTTTTCATTTTCGTGGCGTTTCCAGAGCAGAAATATGGCTTCTTCACCAGCTTTTAGCACATCAGCTAATGATTCCGCGCGCGGCAGTTCGAGCCAAATGCGACGATCTTCCCATAGACGCACTTTTACTCGCCCCAATGACGCATAGCTTAAGGCTGTCCGAGCAAGTCCCGGGTGGATTTCTTCCAATCGATACAGCCATTGCTCTGCTTGCGCCCAAAGGTTCACTTTACATCACTCCTCGAATATGTTTCCCTCATCTTCTGACTAGTGAGAGGGAAAGTTATGAAATATTTGAGCCTATTGCTCATCGTGCTGTCTATGTTTTTGTCTTGGAAATGGATGAATAGTCCACGTCCAATCGCTGAAGACGTGCACGTCGGTATTCAGCAAGACTTGAAACGCATTATCACCGAATACATACAGCAGAACCTTCCGTCCTCCAAGAACCTTCGCTTCGAACGATTTTGGACAGAAAGTGTTGATAAAAATAAAGTAAAGGCCTCATTTCTTTATTCATTTGAAGATACGGCCGCCGAAACTGGTGAAGCCCGCGTGCAAATTGATGGCTATGCAATTTTAAATCGTCAAGAAGCACCCAATGAAGAAGAGGATTTTGATATCTGGAGCTTCGACGAATTGTTTATCTTGAATAATCAAGTTGAGTTTAAAGAACCTATTCAAATTAAATCCGCAGCAGAAAAATCGGCGGAACCTGAAAAGGAATCCGTACATCAGTGACCCATTACCTGCAAGTCGACGACGAAGGCTACTTAATTTCCGAAGGCATTCGCTGGACCGATGAAGATCTCGGTTGTGATGTTTTAAAAAGCTTTAAAATGGATGAAAAAGGCCTCACATGGGCCAATGTGCGTGGCAACACAGCACTGATCGAAGCTTTCGATGAGCCTTTGGTCGTTCAAGCAGTTGATGTTTACGGCGCCGAACTCAATCTCACATGTGTTTATGGCTTCAAAACAAAAGCTCTCGCTTCCTCGTTAAATGTGGATGAGTGGGACCGCTTTCACGGTCGTACAGAATCCGGTGTTTGTTTTATTCTCAGTCGCAAAGCTCAAGTGCAGTTGTTTGATGCGGTCGATGAGTTTGATGATGATTCGATTACACTAACAGGCCAAAAAGTTGAAATTCAACCTTGGCTGGCGCCAAATCCGGAAGCCTCCACTTCACAAATGTGGTCGCATATTTATCAAACTGAAGAACCACGCTGGGATTTAGCAGGTCCTCATCCTGCTTTCGTCAGCGTATTACCACAAATTAAACTACCGCGATCTCGAATTGCTGTTTTAGGTTGTGGCCGCGGTCATGATGCGGCCTTTTTTGCTGTAGCAGGGCACATTGTGACCGCCTTTGACTTCAGTGTGGAAGCCATTGCAGCAGCGAAAGAAAAATACGGACATCTTAAAAATCTAACTTTCGTTCAAGCGGATGCCTTTAAAGTTCAGGATAAATATCGAGGCCAATTTGACCTTGTCGTAGAACATACTTTTTATTGTGCCGTGGATCCTAAGCGTCGCAATGAATTGATGAAAGTGTGGCGGCAATTATTAATTCCTAATGGATTTGTTCTCGGCATATTTTTTGTGATGGATAAGCGCACCGGCCCGCCATTTGGTGGCAGCGAGTGGGAACTCCGCCGTCGCTTCGAAAAAGAGTTTCGATTTTTATATTGGACAAGATGGCATCACTCGCCACCTTCTCGCGAACACCGCGAATTAGTTATCTACGCACAAAAGCGTTAGTTCTTCAGCAACCAACTGTGATTGTATTCTTCCGTTGGCATTTAATCTGCAAAAGCTTGGCATAAGATGTATAGATCTACAATAGGACTCGCCCTCCACTTAAATCAGCATAAATTGTCAGCATTTGTGACTGTTTTGGCCTATTTCTTACTAATTTTACCGGCAACGGCAAGGGCCCAAAATTTTGAAAATGAATGCCAAGAAAAACTCTCAAAAATGCAGCTTTTCCAGCTGGATGTACTTCAAAGCATACGTACGGAAACCACGACTCCTTCCTATAAAAACTTTATGATAAATGGAGAGGCTTATAAACCTATACAGCTTCTCGGATACTCAAGAGCTCGTGTTTATTTAGCAACTGATTCATTAGGAAGATCCGTCATTATAAAAGATTATAATTTGAAAACTCTTGGCCACGAATCAAGAGAACAAAATTTATTTAACCGCGAACTAGAACTGACCGCCTTTTTAATAGATGAAGGAATTGACGTCCCCCACATTCTTCTGGTGGATAAGGAAAATGGTTGGATCGTTAAAGAATATGTCGAAGGGCTGTTGTTTCAGGAGTTGCATACGCGAGCTCAATTGTTTGGTTTTTCAAGTGAAGACATACAAACAATCAAAAATGCTTTTGATGAAATGCCCACGCAACTCGCTATCGTAAATAAAAAAATATCTTCAAATCCACACTTCCGGCAATTTGATCCTCATCATTTGGACTTCAAAGTAGATAATTTTATTTATAGTCTTCGTAAGCAGAAATGGATTCTTTTTGATCCTTAAATACCCGCTGGAGCACGGTTAAAACTTGGACTACGATCAAATAACTCCGCCGCCTTATACTGAACTTTCTGCGCTAAATCTTTCGCAGAAGTTTGAATATTTTGACATAGACTTAAATTTCCCAACAACAAATCGCGCCGAGAAACAAAACCGGTTTTAATCCCCGCTTCGACTTCTTCTAATTTTTCAGAAACCGAGAGTAATAAAATACGATCGGGTTTAATTTTTTCTAAATCACTTTTCCCAAAGGCCTGTTTTCTTAATGACAGAGGAGGAGCCGCTGTCACTTTGAAATCTTGATACTCATTTTTAAATAGTAAACTATGACGGTACTTCATATAAAACCATGTCGAAGGCCTGCGACTATCTGAATTGGGCACTTCGACCCACAGCGATTGCCATGAATGACCATTCAATGCGTACGCCACGACTGTCGTTTCATTGTAAATCAGTAGAATTGGATTTTGAGAAATTTGTGGAGCATCAACAGAGGTTATTAATAAGTCTTGTTCTTGCGCGAGTCGACTGGGTTGCCCTAATGCCGGCGCGATTTTTAATGCTTCCACCGCACAACGATAAATCGGTACATACTTCGCATCCGCTGCGGCCTCTTTTATCAATCCAAATGACAAAATTAAAAATAGCATTAGAGACTACAGATACAAATTCGCGGCCAAGTATTGAGCAGGGAGATCGAATTCCAGATTCCAGAATCCAACACATGTACACAAAGTATTCAGGTCTACTAACCCGGAATCCGGGTCTACTGGTTAACCGGTAGACATGGGTACCGGAACTAATCAAAAAAAGAGGGGGACTACTTATCATAGCCCCCCACAAATCCACCATACGTTTTGCTATAAGCCGGATTCTGTTCCGAAATCGTGTTTGGTAGAAGCACCCGATTTCTTCGACGATCATTCCTCTGAGAGCTTCATTGCTGAAACCCTTATGCAGTCGACCCGTGAGCCTCGCGCTGGCCGCGCATAAAACGCCCACCTATTTGACCTTGCTCCGCACAGAGTTTGGCTGTTTTCACTCCGCCGGCTCCCCTAAAAGCTCCCGTTCCCGCTTAAAGGATCAATGCCTCGGACATTCTCTCTGTTCCACTGTTCCTCACGTT
>FRDC01002342.1_pt1 | contig 91601 bp, 94 predicted proteins | sample 1106171 | NCBI WGS metagenome assembly FRDC01 (sample SAMEA3930566, study PRJEB13176) | freshwater metagenome | biome: Drinking water system; feature: drinking water; material: water | place: Singapore | collected 2014-12-20
AGTTAATGAGAGTGAACCTCAGAAGGAATCAGAGTGAAACCTCAGAGGGAAAAGCGTGAGGTTGCGTACCAAAACCGACTTATCGGCGAACCAATTTACCAATGTTAAGGCAACAAAACTAGAAAGGTTCCAGTCATCGCAGGTTAGAGCGTGTACACAAGTTAGAGCGTGAAGTCGTCTGCGACTTTCTTTGCCAAAAATTCATCTTCGTGCACAACGCTTTTGTATTTAAATAACTTATCTGACAACCCAATGACTTCATAAGCGTCATAAAGAGACGCATCAGTTGGATCGGCGTGTGTGATTTGATCGCCTTCAATAAAATCTCGTGTAATTGTAAAATAAATGTGGCCAGACAATCCCCAAAAACCAGATTCAACTTGGTCAATAACCTTTTTGTCACCTTCAAAAAACTGAAATTTTACCGTGTAGGTTCCATCTGGTCGGCGGTGTGCGAGTGATTTGCGAAATTATCCATCCTTAGTGGTCGCTTCTGAATACCATTTTCCGTAGAGAAAGTGTCGTCCGATTTCATCAGATACAACCATGGACTTCATGAATTCGATGGGTGTTTTATCATTACATGTGCAGGATGATAACACCAAAACACAGAGGAAAAAGAATTTCATCTAGACCTTTGATAATGCTGACTTTAAGTCGTTGATCAAATCTTCTTGCGTTTCGATGCCAACACTCAAACGTACGAGGTTGTCATCAATACCGAGTTTTTTGCGATTCTCCGGTGGTACGCTCGCGTGGGTCATAATTGCCGGGTGTTCGATCAGAGACTCAACGCCGCCCAAACTCTCTGCCAACGAAAATACTTTGACGGACTCCAAAAACGAGCGTGCATTATCGATGTTGCCCTTTAAATAGAATGTGATCATGCCGCCGAATCCCGTCATTTGTTTTTTTGCAAGTTCATGCTGAGGATGTGAATTAAGCCCGGGATAAATGACCTTTTCGACTTTTTTATGATCGGAAAGAAACTTGGCCACCGCTAAAGCATTTTCCTCATGAGCTTTCATACGAATGGGTAAAGTCTTAAGACTTCGAAGCGCAATGAAGGAATCAAATGGCCCAGCAATTCCACCCATCGAGTTGCTAAGGAAGGCAAGTTTCTCGGCGATTTCCTTATTATTGGTTACAGCTACACCACCAACCATATCACTATGACCGCCGATGTATTTAGTCGTCGAGTGGACTACGACGTCGGCGCCAAGTGAAAGAGGTTTTTGAAAATAGGGACTCATAAAGGTATTGTCGACCACAGTAATAGCTTTGGCTTTTTTGGTTTGGTTGGCAATTTTCTTAATGTCCGTAAGTTTTAACATTGGATTGGTCGGGGTTTCGATCCAAACCATTCTTGTATTTTCCTTTAATGATTTTTCTAGGTTTTTGGGGTCAGTGAGATCTACAAATGAAAATTCAAGTCCATTATGCCTCAGAACTTTATCAAAAAGTCGAAAAGTCCCCCCATACATATCGTCGCCAGCGATGACATGATCTCCTGATTTAAGCATGTGCAGAACAGTTGTGGTTGCAGCACAGCCAGAGGTAAACGCAAACCCATGCTTTCCACTTTCAAGGTTAGCAATGCAATCCTCGTAGGCTTTGCGAGTGGGATTTTTTGTGCGGCTATACTCATAACCCTTATGTCTGCCGGGAGATTCTTGCACATATGTGCTAGTAAGATAAACCGGAGTCATAATTGCGCCTGTACTCGGATCAGGCTCTTGTCCGGCATGAATTGCTCTAGTTTCAAATCCAAATTTATTTTGTTCCCAACTCATAAGTTTTGACTCATATATTCAAGTAAATCGATTTTAGTTACGATATGGAGATTGGCTTTTTGATCTTTTACAAGGGCAACAAAACCTTGCTGAAGATGTTCACTCGTTTTTTGTAGCGATTCGTCCCAGTTGACCCAAATAATATTCCCTTTGATAAGGTGAATAATCGGATCATTGGGTTTAATTTTTCCTTGGGCAAGTGGAAGTAAAATATCACTTTCATCAATAATGCCCATAAGGTTATGATCCGAAAATACAGGGACCTGAGATACCCCTTTTGTCTTTAATAAATTAACGGTTTCGATGACGGTGTTGTCGACTTTTGCGACAACGAGATCGACTTTCTTTTTTCGGGCTTCTATGAGATTTCCAACAGTTCTGGCATTTAAAGGCGACGGTAAGAAGCCGTTATCTTGCATCCAAGTGTCATTGAAAGCTTTGCTCATGTAGGCACGTCCATGGTCTGGAAGTACAACAACAATGTTTGACGGTTTATCCAGTTTTTCAGAATAACGAATCGCGCCGACAACAGCCATTGCCGAGCTCGAACCAACGCACAGACCCTCTTTTGCCACAAGATCACGGCACATCACGTAGGCGGACTTATCGTCAACCTTAATGAAGTCGTCGATCATTTTAAAATCGTACACGCTCGGTAAAAAATCTTCTCCTACACCTTCAATTTTGTAAGTGTGAGCCGGGGTTAGCGCCTTCCCGTGGCGAAAGAGGTCTTCGAGAATACTACCGATTGGATCCACGCAAATTGTCTTAATATCCTTCTTCTTTTCTTTAAGGAATTTTGAAGCACCGGTGATTGTTCCACCGGTACCACCGCCAGCAACAAAAACATCGATCTTTCCATCCATTTGCTCCCAAATTTCAGGACCTGTTGCCAGATAGTGAGCGGTTCCGTTATCGGGATTGTGATATTGATTGGCATAGAAACAGTTGGGAGTAATTTCAACTAACTTTTTCGCGACTGAGTAGTAGCTGCGCGGGTCTTCAGGCTCAACGGCGGTCGGTGTGATAATAACTTTTGCGCCGTAGGCTCTTAAAATCGCCCTTTTCTCTTCTGAGATTTTGTCTGGCATCACAAAAATTGTTTTGTAACCCTTAATGGTAGCCGCAATCGCGAGTCCTAAACCCGTATTTCCAGACGTAGCTTCAATAATGGTACCGCCGGGTTTGATTTCGCCGCGGTGTTCTGCTTGTTCAACAATGTATTTAGCAATACGGTCTTTTACGCTCTGTCCAGGGTTGAAGTATTCTACCTTCGCGTAAAAACTGTGTTTCCCCTTTGGAACAACGGCATTGAGTTTAACGATTGGAGTATTTCCGACAGTATCTAAAATATTATTGAATATTTTCATGAAATTTCCTCTATAATAAATAGATGTAGCCTGTCTTAGGAGGGGAGTCATGCGAAATAACTATTTCCTAATTGGAGTTGTTCTTACAGTAGCGACTTTTTTGTCAGCGTTTGCTTTGCCAGAGGGCGGGATAGGCATCAAAATTCGTCAAGAAAACGACGGAATCTTTGTGATTGCAGAAATTGTTGAGGGTGGACCTGCCGACGTCGCTAAACTAATTGTGGGTGAGGAAATTAAGGGCGTGGATGGTATGAGTGTCGGGCGCAATACACTGGAACAAGTAGTTGCTATGGTGCGAGGACCCGTGGATACAGAAGTATTATTGACCCTTGCCCACCCTAGTTACCCCAACATGCGTAATGTTAAATTAAAAAGAGCTAGTTTACCAGCTAAGTTCGCAGTCGCGAACTAGACCATCGCGATAGGATTTTTTGCAGAGTGCCAGACGAACGAGAGTTTGGCATTTCAAGGATACTTCCGTTAAGTCAGTTTCATTTGGGATTTGGCCTGATATTTCGGCCTTCCGGCAAATCTCGTCGTAAAATTTTAAGCTATTTTGTATTTCGTTGTTACCGATGTTTCCCAATCTTTTTCGTAGACTTAATTTCTGGTAACAGGCGATCGGAAACTCTTTGTTACGTACTCTTTTTTCGCAAAGTTCGTTGCTAGTTTTTAGTTTTTGGAATAAATCTAAGGAATTACGTAAGTCAGAATCGGTCTTTGCACCTATAATTATAGAAGCGTCGGTAACTAAGACGTCTTTTCCGAAAAGGGCAAGTGGTAATATTTGAAACAGGAAAATCAGAAAGAAAATTGGGTTCATTGCGATAACTCCTTTAAAAGGTGAATTAATACTGGACCGAGTAAAATTATTAAAAACGCCGGAAACATAAGAAAGAGAACTGGAAGCATCGAATGAAATGGTAACTTTCGTAATTTTTGTTCGAGTTCAATTTCGCACGCAGAGATTACCTCTATTTCAATTTCGAGAAGATTTTGGTAAATCGGTGCCCCGCTAAACCCCGCGCTCAAAAGCTCAAGAAAGATTCTGCGATAGGGGCTATTTACTCCTTTAACAATCTTATCTGTTGGAGTTCCGTGTTCAAGTGCCATAAACCAGCGCTTGAGAAGCGAATTCCACTGGGTGTCGTCGGTGCAAAGGCAATTTGGAAAGGAACTTCGTAAGCTCTCGCCAGCCTCTAAACGGTGACGAAGTTCGATAATAGACTTCAAGAGTGGATTCATGTGCGCCATTTAAAACTCCGACCAATTTGCAAAAGCCATAAAATTCCTAGAGAAAAGAGCATCGCAGAAAGCAAAAACATGCTAGCATTATTCTTAAAACCGAAGTTGATTCCGCAGAATATAGTTAGACCCAAGAATATCGGTGTGAGGAAAAAAGCTTGGGTGCGCGCACTTTGCGTCATAACTTTGGCGCGCTCACGAAGTTTTTTTTCCGACCTGAGGCGATCGCGAAGGCTCTTCACGAGTTTGCTGGCATTTTGTGGCGCTTTGAGTGCACGACTAAGATCTAAAATTACTGAATTTAAAAACTGTGAATCGGTCTTTTCGACAAAACGGTCGGCGAAAAAGATGTGGTTATAGAGTTCCGTTAGTTTTTGGCGGTGATTTTGTTGCGAATTTTGAACGCTGAGTTGAAAACTGGCCGAAAAACTCCTCCCTGACTTCAAATACAGTAAAAAAAGATTTAGAAATTCCAAAAAATGTTCCTCAAAACGCGTTTCGCGCGAAAATTTTATCTGAAATGAAACAAATTTTAGACTAAGAGCTGGTAACAAAAGGACAAACCACGCCAAAATGAGAGATTTTTTCATGAAAAAGCAGGAAAAAAATTTAAAAACGACACAGACGAGGTGAAATTTCTTTCTTTCTGACGAGAAAATTAATTTTCTCTCTTCCATTTCCGACAAAATTCGTGCTTCGAAAAAATTTCCGGACAAAAAAATTAGGAAAACGATAAACATTTTTCGACTTCTCCAAAAAATTTTTCTGCAAAAGGTGTTCTCGTGAAAAATATATTGAATATTTAAAATATTTTCTTGACGATGGTTGTTAAAGTAAGTCAATCTGATTGTAGGTAAGTTAACCATCATCCTGGGAGGGATTGAAATGGCAAAGAAGAAAAAGAAAACTACAAAGAAGAAAGCTGCTAAGAAAAAAACTACGAAAAAGAAAACTACTAAACGCAAAAAGTAGGTAGTAGCTTTACTTTGTATATAAAACCCCGGCCTTAAAAACCGGGGTTTTTTGTTTTTGGAGTTAAGATGAGAGAAATTTTCTGTTTAGTTTTGATTGTAAGCTCCTTTGCATGTACGTCGGCACATTGGCCATAAGGTTTTGAGGTTTTCTAACGCACCATGGACTGGAAAAAGTCTCAGGCACCTTAAAAGAAATATGTGCAGTTGATTCCGCCGGTGGTGCCGCTTTTTAGGTTTTCGACATCAACTAAGAAATCGATTTCGAGGGCGAAAGCGAGACCGGCCCACTCGCCATCGAATTGATTGTATTGAATGCCGAGCGCGGGGTAGAGAAAGTTTTTCTGGAACTTTCCCGCCTTTTTCTGTTCGTCGGTCAAAAAGCGGTCAAAAAGGATGTTTGGTGTGCTCGAAGTTACCGGTTCATCGGGGCCACCATCATGTGTCCAGCGAGAGTAACCTCCGGCAAAATACGGCGAAAATGCCTTAGTACCCATATATCTTCTGATATACATAGAAAAGGCTTTGAAAGGGCTACCAAAACCGTAGCCCAATCCAAAAGTGGTCTCCTCGGTAAAGTTAAGGTCCAGGTTAATGCCAGCTACGCCGTGAGTGCCGCCGATAGAACTTCCGATTCCAACTCGTCTGATGGTTCTGAACTCGTCTCCCGACTCAGCATGTTTGGCTTTGAACCACTCTTTGCCTAAACGGGATTTATCAGCTGAATTCACAGTTACAGTTGAAAAGACAGCGATTGCGAAGAGAAATTTTCGCATGGGCACCTCTAGAATAATTTAGCCTTAATACCTTCTTCTTGAAAGAACTTTTTAAGCGCCTTGTCGTCTAGGCCCTCAAGACGCCAAATAAGTTTCTGTAGAAGTTGAAAGGTCTTTTCAGATTTTGGATCGCGAAGCGCCTTCGTTAGGTAGGCCATGTCTTCGGTAATAGAAACGAGATTCTTGAAAATCTTGTTAGCATCGTCGTTTTTAGACATTTTATCGATTCTATTTAGGAGAGAGTTGAGATTTGCGACCAAATGGTCAGCCATTTTAAGTGTGTCGGTGATACTTCCCTCATTTTTATTGATGACATCCAATATTTTTCCCGCAAGGCCATAGCTTTGAGAAATTAACTGATCAATTCGCGGAGGATCGATACCGCGAACGATTGTTCCGGGACGAAGTTTTTCAGAGGCTGCTTTACCGGGGGTGATTTCCACGAACTTTTCCCCAATGACCCCGGCCAAGTTGATGTAGAACTCGCTATCTGACCGAATGATGCTCCAGGCTCTTTTTTCTACGCCAATTCTAATTTTAAGTTTTACTTCTTCGCCGGCTTCAGTTTTCAAATTGGGATCGAAGATAATTTCTTTCACTTTGCCGACTTTAATACCCATAACTCGCACTGGAGATCCAACTTCGATACCGCCCGCAAAATTGTATGCTACCCAAAGGTCTTTGGTGTTTGAAAATGGATTGAAAGCATCTAAGTAGTAAGCGAAGGCTGCGATCAGCGCGAGGGTGGCGATAAATAATAAACCAACTTTAGTTTCGGATCGCATTCAGTCTCCTAGTAAAAGAATGAGAATATATAAGAGAGTATAAAATCAATAATTAAAATCGCAACAGAAGTTGCGACGACGCTGTTAGTAGTCGCTAAACCAACGCCTTCGGCGCCTTCCTTACAGCGAAAACCATAGAAACAACTAAAAATCGGAATGGTGGCGCCAAAACATACGCCTTTGATTGCGGCAAACATAAGGTCTCTAAACTTCACGAATACCATCACAGAAGCCATAAAACTCCCCGAAGTGTGACCGAGTTTAATTGTGCTGACAATCATGGCACCATAAAGACAAATGACGTTGGCGATAATACTTAAAATTCCGCCACCGATAATGCACGCGATGAATCTCGGTGCGACGATATATTTTATCGGGTCCATATTAAGCATTTTGTAGGCGTCAATTTGTTCGGTGATTTTCATAGTAGCAGATTCCGCGGCAAGTCCTGCGCCGACCCGTGAGGTGAGGAGAAGGGCGCTTACGACCGCGCCAAGCTCCCTCAATATTAATAGAGCGGCGAAACCCGGGACCATGGAATCGTTTTGAATAACGATTTTCATATGGAAAGAGGCCTCTATAATAGTAACAGCAGCAGCAAAACAAACACAGAAGACAATGATGAAAAGAGATTGATTGGCGACAAAATAAATTTGTCTGATAATGTCCTTAAATCGATATGGGGGAGTGAGGGAGGCATAAACAGTTTCGAGAAAAAGAGTGATGAGCTCTCCTAAGAAATCGAACCCCTTAATAACTCTGATACCGACAGTGTTAACCAATTAGCTCTCCAAAAAAATATTTAACAACGCTTCGCCAACCAAACTTGTCAGCCAGTCCATCACAACTATACCTACCATTGTAAGGACCGCGGTGGATACGACACTTTTGCCGACGCCGCGAGCGCCTCCCGAAGTGAAGTATCCTTTATATGTACAGATCGAAGCGAGAACGAACGCAAATATCAAGCATTTAAAGAGACCGAGTCCTACCGAAGAGGGGTTTACAATATTTGGAATATGGCGCAGGTATTCGGCGCTGTTGATGCCGCTAAAAAGAATTCCTAGAAGCATGCCGCCAAAGATCGACATGAGAAGACCAACGCTGAGCAAGAAAAAACTCGAAAAAATAATTCCCAAGAATCGGGGCAGTATGATTTCTTGTAGAGGATTTGCGCCCAGGCAGCGAATAGCGTCGATTTGTTCGGTCACGCGCATGGTCCCAAGTTCTGCCGACGTAAAGGCGCCAACTTTTCCTGAGAGCATAAAGGCTATTAAGAGAGGTCCTATCTCGCGAACGGTGGCACTGGTGGAAAGGCCGCCAAGATAGCCCAGCGCTCCGAACTCCAAAATTTGCATCGTAAACTGAATTGTCATTATGGAGCCAACGAAAAATCCCGCCAGTGCCGTTGTCGGTAAACTCTGAATGGTCACGTACCATATTTGCTCAAAAACTTGATGGACGGTGCACGGTGTTCGCATTCCAGTTCGCAATATAAGACCGAGAAATTGAATCCCCGCACCCATGTCATCAATAACAGCTACGATTTTATTAAATAACTTCATGTAAAAAATCCTGAACGAGCGGAACAGTGCTTTTTTTGAGGTCTTCGGTGTTCCCTTGGGCGATGATATTGCCGTCAGAAAGTACGACGATGCGATCGGCAATTTCAAGTGCGCACTGCATATCATGGCTTACGACGATCGAGGTTGTTTTTAATTCCCTTGAGAGTTTTAAAATCAAATTATTTACCGAGCGAGTTGTGATCGGATCAAGCCCTGTTGTTGGTTCATCAAAAAGAAGAACTTTGGGCTCAATCGCCACGGTTCTGGCAAGGCTCACTCTTTTTTGCATGCCGTAGGAAAGACTTGGTGGGAGTTTTTCTTCTTGATCCTTTAAGTGGACTAAACTTAGACAATATTTCACACGTTCTATTATTTTCTCTTCAGACCAGTCTTTGTAATGGCGGCGCAGTCCGAAGGCAACATTTTCAAAGACCGAAATAGAATCAAAGAGGGCGGGGTGTTGAAATACCATGCCGCATTTTTTGCGAATGGGGAAGTACTGTTCTTCAGTCAGTTTCGAAACCTCTTGGCCATCGATAAAAATCTCGCCGCCATCGGGGCGAAGCAGTCCTACAATATTTTTTAAAAGAACGGACTTTCCTGTTCCGGACGTTCCAAGTACAAAAACGATCTCGCTTTCTTTAATTTCGAGGTTGATTCCTTTAAGGACCGTACGCGAGCCAAATTTTTTGACGAGATTTACGAATTTAATCATTGGTAATCTCAGTGAGTGGACCAGAGATCTGGCCGCGAATAAATTGCTGCACGCGAGGGTCGGGATGTTTTTTTGTTTCGTCGGGCCTTCCTGCCATTATAAATTCGCCCTGCGTGACCATACCAATACGATCGGCCATCTGGTAGGCGCGGTTCATATCGTTGGTAATTGAGACTACTGTCGAACCAAATTGTTTTTTGAGGCTGAGAATAAGGGCCACGATGCTTCGGCTTGTGATGGGGTCTAATCCGGCAGTAGGGTCGTCATAAAAAACAATTTTTGGTTCCAGAGCAAGAGCGCGAGCAATTCCAAGGCGTTTTTGCATTCCACCGCTGATTTCGTCAGGAAAGAGGGATTTCGCATGCGAAAGGCCAACAGCCGCCAAATATTTATCGACGATGCCATCGATTTCTTTTTTACTCTTATCTGTCGTCTCGCGTAATGGAAAGGCGATGTTGTCTCCCACCGTAAGGGAATCAAACAACGCATTTTTCTGAAATAAAACCCCAATGGAGCGAAGCAAAGCTTCCTTCTCTGCAGCGCGCAGTTCGTGGGCGGCTTTGCCTTGAAAGTAAACTTCTCCAGACGTTGGTTCCAAAAGTCCGCACATCATTTTCAATAAGACGGTTTTTCCCTGGCCGCTTGGCCCAATCAGGACCAGAGTTTCATCTTTGAAAAGCGAAACATCTATTTGCTTAAAAACTGGCGTATGTTCGAATGACATATTAACACTTTTAAGTTCGATGAGGGGAGATGCTGACGCCATGTTGTAGATGGTATGGAAATATTTGAAAAAAAGAAAGTTTTGCTTAAAAATTTCTGTTAGTCTTAATAGGTTAATTTAACTCATCAATCAATCTGAGGATATTTATGGCAACTTTTAATAAAATTAAAGTCCCAAGTGGCGGCGAAAAAATAAAAGTACTTCCTAACAACAAAATTCAAATTCCTGACAATCCAATCGTTTGTTACATCGAGGGTGATGGCACGGGCCCAGATATTTGGGCGGCGTCTGTAAAAGTTTTTGACGAAGCCGTAAAAAAAGCTTTTGGCGGGAAAAAGAAAATTCATTGGTGTGAGATTTATGCTGGAGACAAAGCTGTAAAAACCTACGAGCAATTTTTACCGGAAGAAAGTTTGGCGGCCATCAAAGAGTTTAGAGTTGCGATCAAGGGTCCTCTTTCGACTCCAGTCGGTGGTGGAATTCGTTCGTTGAACGTGGCACTGCGAAAAGACTTGGATCTTTATGGCTGTGTGCGACCGGTGAAATATTACAAAGGTGTTCCGGCTCCAGTGACTGAACCAGAAAAAGTAAACATGGTGATTTTCCGCGAGAATACCGAGGATGTTTATGCTGGTGTTGAATGGAAAGCGGGAAGTCCTGAAAGTAATGAGGTCATTGCCGTTGCAAAAAAATATGGAAAAATGATTCGCGAGAATTCGGCGATTGGAATTAAACCTATGAGCGAATTTGGCTCGAAACGTTTAATTAAAATGGCAATTGAGTATGCGATTGAAAATAAACTTCCAAGTGTCACCTTAGTTCATAAAGGAAACATTATGAAGTTTACCGAAGGCGCATTTAAAGATTGGGGCTATGAATTAGCAAAAGCAGAATTCGCTGACATGACAGTCACCGAAACCGAAGTCACAGAAAAATTCGGCGGTAAAACTCCGCCGAATAAAGTCGTTATCAAAGATCGCATTGCCGATAATATGTTCCAGCAAGCATTGTTGAGACCAGATGAGTACTCTGTCTTAGCTCTACCAAATTTAAACGGGGATTACATCTCCGACGCTCTTGCCGCTCAGGTTGGTGGTCTTGGAATCGCTCCGGGATCAAATGTCGGCTATGGCATGGCAGTATTCGAAGCGACACACGGAACGGCACCAAAATATGCGGGCCAAGACAAAGTAAATCCCGGTTCGGTGATTTTATCGGGTGTGATGATGCTTGAATATATGGGATGGAAGCAGGCGGCGGACTTAATTGAAAAAGGAATTGCCAAAGCAATTCAAAATAAACGCGTGACCTACGATTTCCATCGTCAAATGCAAGGTGCGACTCTCTTAAAATGTTCTGAGTTTGCCGGCGAAATTATTAAAAATATGTAATTGGAAGGAAGACAAATATGGCATTAAATGGAAGACACAAAATTACAGTCGTGGGAGCAGGATTCGTTGGTTCAACATGCGCGCACTGGGCCGCACAAAAAGAACTCGGCGACGTGGTTTTAATCGATATCAACGCGGGAGCAGCCGCGGGGAAAGCACTTGATCTTTTTGAAGCAAGCCCTGTGGAGCAATTTGATTCCAATGTGATTGGAACCGACGACTATTCTCAGATCAAAGATTCTGACGTTGTTATCGTGACCGCGGGAATTCCCCGAAAACCAGGAATGAGTCGCGATGATTTGCTATCGACAAATGCGAAAATCGTCAAAATAGCTAGTGAGAACATTAAAAAATATGCCCCGCACTCTGTTGTGATTGTGGTTTCAAATCCTCTTGATGCGATGGCGTATGTTGCAAAAGAAGTTACAGGGTTTCCTCGTAACAGAATAATTGGAATGGCCGGTGTTCTTGATGGCGCGCGATTCCGTTCCTTCATCGCTGAAGAATTAAAGGTTTCTGTAAAAGACGTGCAGGCGTTCGTACTTGGTGGTCACGGCGACACGATGGTACCAATGCCAAACCATGTTTCTGTCGGTGGAGTTCCTTTGAAAGAAATGATGAGCCAGGATAGAATCGATGCTCTTGTGGATCGGACCCGTAAAGGTGGAGCCGAGATAGTAAACTTATTGAAAACAGGATCTGCTTACTACGCCCCAAGTGCTTCTGCGGTCCAAATGGCCGAAGCGATCATCAAAGATCAGAAGCGAATCCTTCCTTGCGCAGCCTTACTTGAGGGTGAATATGGCGTCAACGGACTTTTCGTCGGTGTTCTTTGTAAATTAGGCAAAGGCGGAATGGAAAAGGTTGTTGAAGTAAAACTAAACGACAAAGAACGCGGCATGCTCAATAACTCAATCAAAGCCGTTCAAGAACTCGTCGATGCTCTTAAGAAATTGGAGTTTTAATTAATGAATATTCATGAGTACCAGGCCAAAGAAGTTCTAAAGCGCTTTAATGTTCCTACTTTAAGAGGAAAGATTGCTAAAACTCCCGACGAAGCCGTTGCTGTTGCCAAAGAACTTGGTGGTAGCGTTTGGGTTGTAAAAGCTCAGATCCATGCCGGTGGTCGAGGTAAGGGTGGCGGCGTTAAGCTTGCAAAATCTCTGGATGAAGTAAAAACTCATGCGAGTAAAATTATTGGTATGAATCTCGTCACTCATCAAACAGGTCCCGGTGGAAAAAAGGTAAATCAAGTCTTAATCGAAGAAGGTTGTGATATTGAAAAAGAATATTACGCGGCCGTGCTTTTGGATCGCGAAACTTCACGTGTGACTTTGATTGCAAGTTCTCAAGGTGGAATGGATATCGAAGAGGTTGCGCATAAGAATCCAAACGCAATTATTCGCGTCACTTGTGATCCTTTAACGGGACTTGGTGGCTGGCAAGCCAGAAAAATGGCGTTTGCCTTGGGATTCAAGCCCGAAGTCATTAATAAAGTGGCGGCGTTCTTCGTTGGTTTATCAAAAGTATTTGCAGCCAATGACTGTTCAATGGTGGAAATCAACCCGCTCGTCCTTACAAAAAAAGGAGATGTATTGGCGCTTGATTGCAAAATGAACTTTGATGACAACGCGCTTTTTCGCCACAAAGACATTATGGAGTATCGTGATATTACAGAAGAGGATCCGGCGGAAGTTGAAGCCAGCAAATATGATCTCGCGTTTATTAAGCTTGATGGCACCATTGGTTGCTTAGTGAATGGTGCAGGACTAGCGATGGCCACGATGGATATTATTAAACTACACGGTGGCGAGCCTGCGAACTTTTTAGATGTCGGCGGAGGGGCGAATAAAGAAAAAGTGACCAATGCCTTTAAGATTATTTTGAACGATAAAAATGTGAAGGCAATTTTAGTAAATATCTTTGGCGGCATCATGAAATGTGACGTGATCGCAGAAGGTATTATCGCAGCGTCAAAAGACTTGGGACTGAAAGTTCCGCTGGTGGTGAGGTTACAAGGAACTAACGTTGAACTTGGTAAGAAATTACTTAAAGAAAGCGGATTAAATATTGTTCCGGCAGACGAATTAACAGATGCGGCCGAAAAAGTCGTGAAAGCGGCAAAGGGGAAGTAACATGTCTATTATGGTAAACAAAAATACGAAAGTGATTTGCCAGGGCTTTACCGGCACGCATGGGACTTTTCATTCGGAGCAAGCGATTAAATACGGAACCAAATTAGTGGGCGGTGTGACTCCGGGAAAAGGTGGCACTAAGCATTTAGATCTTCCGGTTTTTAACACTGTAGAAGAAGCTGTGAAGAAAACTGGCGCGAATGCGACAATGATTTACGTGCCTCCACCATTTGCGGCCGATTCTATTATGGAAGCCGTGGATGCGGGACTTGAATTGATTGTTTGTATCACCGAAGGAATTCCGGTGATGGACATGGTGCAAGTGAAAAGATTTATGCAGGGAAAAAAGAGTCGCCTCGTTGGACCAAACTGTCCCGGCGTGATTACTCCTGGAGAATGCAAAATTGGCATTATGCCTGGGCATATTCATAAACCTGGAAGAATCGGCGTGCTTTCTCGTTCTGGAACTTTAACTTACGAAGCGGTTCATCAGTTAACAAATGTTGGTTTAGGACAAAGTACGTGTGTCGGTATCGGGGGAGATCCTGTAAACGGCACAAACTTTATTGATGTTTTGCAAATGTTTAATGCGGATAAAGATACCGACGCTGTTATCATGATCGGTGAAATTGGTGGAAGTGCTGAAGAAGAGGCCGCAGACTATATTAAACGTGAATTTAAAAAGCCAGTTGTGAGTTTCATCGCTGGAGCGACAGCACCAAAAGGTAAACGCATGGGCCACGCTGGTGCGATCATCTCTGGTGGTAAGGGGACTGCCGAAGATAAATTTGAAGCTCTGAGGTCAGCAGGTTGCCATATTTCGAAGAGTCCCGCAGACATGGGAATTACGTTGAAGAAGGCGTTGAACGCGTAATCAATTTTGACTTCATTTTTATTATCAGTACGTTACAAGTTTTACTTTTGGCTGGGTACAAACTCCAGCCCCGACATTTGTGCCTACGGGAAGGCAGACACATGACGGAAAACTCGATGAGCAAGACACTACCGAGTAGTTTGTTTTCCAACCTGACTCGAAACTGTGGTAACCGGGGCTCTTCCAGGCACCATCTTCATGACTGAAAACTAGAAAAAAACTCACACTGTCGACAGCATTAATAGGGAGACAAGAAACCCCACTATACATTGTATAAACCGAAACCATGTGTGATGGGCACATTCCCTCTTGCCACGACTTAAAAGTAAAGTAATGAGGTCTCTCACTATATCCATAGGCGCAAGAACCTACTTTCGATGTATAGTTCACCTCGTAAGGATTAGCTGGATTTGCCAATAGACATTCGGGAACAGGTGTTCCTGTCACCGTACGTTGACCAAGTGCTAGAGAGCCAAAAAAAGTCAGCAATAACGGCAAAAAAACGGACTTCATTTGTTTATCCTTTGTAAAAAAGCCATTAAAAATCGCTCGAAGTGCATTGCAATGCTCGCGCCAAGGATGGAGGTCACAGGGCTTAAGTAGAGTAACTTCTGTGAGCTGAAAACTCCCGATTGGCCTAAACTCTAGTCGCGTTGATAAAAGTCACAATTTTTCCGAAAATTATAATATGAAAAAACTAACTTCTTTCCGTCGCATAACCGTGGTTCTTTTATCAACTTTTTTTACATTTACTGCAATTGCAGATGACGAAAAGCCAGCTACAGCATTTCGATTGAAACGAGGTGTTGGAGCTTGTTCAAATCTTCCTACAGAAGCAGATAAGTTTGAATGTAAAGCTATTGGTTGGCCAGACCAAAATGCCCGCGTTGACCTAATCCGCCAGGAATTTGTCAATAAGTACGGAATGACGGTGCGTTGGGGGTTGTTTGATTATTATTACTATTTTAATGGGGTCAAAAAATGTGAGCCTCACAAGGAAATTATCACTGACTATCTAACGACCCGCAAAGATCTAGATCAACTTTGGGAAAAACTTGGGAAGTCTTCCGATTGCGTGCGCAAAGGCCAAGGCTGGATTCAGACCCGCAATATTGAATTGTTTAATGGCGAGCCATTTGTTCCTCAACAGAAAGGGTCGATGGAATTTAAGCTGGTTCCTGCAAAAAAAGAAGCAAAGGTATATACTGTCCCGGCACCCTCATATGCCCAACCCGTAAAAAAACCAGAAGCAAGGCATGAAACTACTTTGGCCAAAGAAAAGCGCAAGCTAGCTAATATCACTCCATCTATGAAAGCAAAAAAACAAAAACCAAAATATGAAGACGAAGAACCCATGATAAGTGTTCCCATGGCTCCCATGAAACATGAATCAAAACAGTTTTGGAGTGAACCCTTTCCTAAAGAGTTTTTTTGAAGTGTGAAGTATCTCCACGGCTTTAACAAAAAAGAGCAAGATCGACTTTATTTTCAGTCGCAATTTTTGAAGGAACAAGTTTTCCGTAATGTCGACTTTCATGCTTGTCGCGATATTTTGGAGATCGGCTGTGGTGTCGGGGCGCAGACGGAGGTCTTGTTAGAGAAATTTCCCCATGCACAAATTACTTCTGTTGACGCTTCCGAGGCGCAACTAGCACGCGCCAAGGAGAGATTTAAAAATCACCCCAGAAAAAAACAAGTGAAGTTTATACTGGCGGATGCAAAAAATCTAAAATTTCCAGCCAATAGTTTTGATGCCGTCTTTATTTGTTGGCTCCTCGAGCACGTACCAAAACCGGTGGACATTGTTAAAGAAGCTAACCGCGTACTTCGTATTGGTGGTAGAATTGTCTGTAACGAAGTTTTAAACAATACGTATTTTGTTGATCCCTACAGTCCAATGATTCAAAAAGTTTTATTTGAATTCAATGACTACCAATGGGAAATTGCCGGCGATCCCTTTGTCGGTGCAAAACTTGGAATCTTTTTAGACACTGCAAAATTTAAAGGAATTACGGTTATGCCGGCGTGGGTACATTTTGATCGTCGCGATTTGATTCGACGCAAAGAATTCATGGATCATGAAAGGGACTTGTTTTTGTCGGCGGCACCGGAGTTGTTAAAGGAAAAACGCATTACCCCCGCCGAAGTTAAGGAGCTAAAGAGGGAGTGGGAAGTTCTTAAAGCTGATAAAGATTCTGTAATATTTTATTCTTGGATGCAGGCTTTTGGGGTAAAATAATTTAATTCCAGCTTATGCCTTGCAATTCATCTGGAAAATAAAACATATCAACTTCTTTGGACTCATTGTTTTCGACTTCAGCATGTGGCCAAATCCCCCTCATCATCATCGGCATAAGTTTTATTGGACTAGAAATCACAATTTGACTGAGTTCAATTGCTCTCATCGAGTCTAGAATTCCGTAACCACGGTCAGCTTTCCAACCATTTTGAAAATCCTGTGCGGACGAAATTAAATTTCTGCGGATTTCTGAGCATCTTAAACCAGGGTTTACTTGAAGCATCAGTGCAACTGTTCCGGTTACAAGTGGTGCCGCCATACTTGCTCCTGACCATTCGCCAAAGCGATTGTCAGGCAAGGTCGAATAGATTTTTTCGCCCGGAGCAATAAGTTCGGGTTTTGGCAATAACTTGCCGTTGAATTCACCGGGACCTCGACTACTGGTTTTGGCCACACTTCCATCTTTGTTGCTCGCACCGACAACAACTGTCGAAGGGTGTTCTTTGGGGTGAGTTAGAGTTTGGGGGTTCGGGCCAGTATTTCCAGCTGAAAAGATCGGGACGATTCCTAAGTTTTGCCAAACGTTAAGAGCACGATAGTAGATTTCGATGTCAGGAAGATCTTGTTCTCCCCAGGAATTGTTTACCACCCGGACAAGTTTTTGTTCAGCCATAAATTGCATGGCTCGAATTGCACCTTCCACGTTTAACATCTTCACTGCAACTACTTTTGCTGCGGGAGTTACTCCAAACTGGTTTGCGACCAAGATGCCCGTAACGTGAGTGCCGTGGCCAGCGGGATCGTTTGCTTCGGTCAGGCGGTTTTTTTCTGAATCAAAAAACTTAAAGATTTTATTTTTTAGAAAGGTATGGTTCCCATCGACACCAGTATCTATGACACCTATGTATTGTCCAGAACCGTCAAGATCCGGATACTTTTGTTTTACTTGGTCCAGGCGTATTTGCGAGAAACTGTAGGGAAACTCGCCAAGTGAGTCAGAATCGCTGGCAGAATTTTCGAAAATAAAGTTGTGGTTCAGATAAATTTTCTTTACCCAAGGATGTTTCGCTAACATTTGAATTTGGATCTTTGAGGCCTCTAAAGCAACCGCATGACTTATCCAGAGTGGGCGAACTGATTTTGTGTGGATTGACTTGGCGATTTGGTCAGCGCACGAGATGTTTTGTTCTTTCAAAGTATCAAAAGTAAAGTTTGGTGATAAACAAGTTGATTCTAATAATAAAACAACAGAGATTTTCTTCTTTTTTATATAAGTGACCGCAGGATCCACTTGAGCGCTGTAACTGTATGAATTGGCAATGATTACAGTGAAAATAGTGACCAAGAATTTCATCAATCCCCCGCTATTCTCTAGCATAAAAGTGAGTTTAGTTTGAAGATTTTTTTCTACCTTGTTGCGATTACAAAGAGATAGTGATAAACAAGCGATTTCAATCATTTATGGTAAAATTATGGTAAAATTATGGTAAAATTGAGTGTCAATATTAACAAAATAGCAACGCTTCGAAACGCGCGTGGTGAGAATAATCCCGATGTTTTGAAGGCCGCGCTTGATATCGAAAGTTATGGCGCCAACGGTATTACAGTGCATCCCCGACCCGATCAACGGCATATTCGTTATGACGACGTTTATGCTATTAAAAAAAAAATAAAAGTTGAATTAAATATCGAAGGGTATCCATCAAAGGAATATGTTGAATTGATAAAAAAAGTAAAGCCTTCACAAGCTACTTTAGTTCCTGATGCACCGGGAGTCTTAACTTCAGATGCCGGATGGGAAGTTGAGAAAAACAGGGAATTGCTTGGCCAAGTCGTTGGCGAACTAAAGAAAACGGGCGCTCGAGTTTCACTATTTATTGATCCTGATAAGGCAAGTTCGGGAGACCTAAAACTAGCCCGTGAATTGGGGGCAGCTCGCATCGAGCTTTATACAAAAAAGTATGCTGATGAGTTTGCAAAGGGAAATGGAGAAAGAGTGATCATCCCGTACCGACGGACGGCGAAATTAGCAGGTGATTTTGGACTTGAGATTAATGCTGGCCATGATTTAAATCTTGATAACTTAAATTTTTTTGTGAGGAATATTACTAATCTCAAAGAAGTGTCTATAGGACATGCACTCATTTGCGACGCACTGTACTTTGGTTTAAAACGGACTGTTGAAAGGTATTTGGAACAAGTTAAGATCTAGAAATCAGAAATGAATTACGTGATTTCTATTTTCTTTCTTTGTGGCTTTGCTTTAGCGGAAGAGTTAAAGACTAGTTCCGATGCGGACCCAAATTGGTTTGTTTTTCTTGGAGCCGGCGCAGGCGCGTCTTCACATGACTCCAGAGATATGGCTGCGATCGCCAGTAAGAAAAGTCTTGGTGGCACAAGCAGACTTACTGCCACTGCCGATATCCCTGGGCTTTACCGAAAAGTCTCAGCACAAAAAATTGTTGGTTTAGGGATTCGAATTAGTATAGAAAACGTGGCGGAGAACTGGCTTGCCAACGACGCCCTTGTTTTTCATAACTACAACTATAATTTAAGTTACCTTCATTTCTTTCAAAAAAGAATTGGCGACGGCGCGTTTTATCGACTTGATATGGGGTACAGCGAATTGTGGCGGCTAGAAAAAACTGCCGGTTTGTATTTGCCAGATCGCTTTATTGGAATCAGTGGAGTTTTAGCATTGGGATATGGGTGGAGACTTCCGGCGGGGTATCATTTTTTAGTTGCGGTTGATCAGTCCTACAGTGACGTGGGTGCTCATTTTATTTCTGGGAATTCGTTATATGTGGGCTTCATGTTGTAGAAATTTTATCTTTTCCATTTTAATTCTGAATTTGTTTTTTAGATCATCTTCTTTTGCCGACGAAGAGCCGAAGCCATATCACATGTTTACAAAACTACCGAGTGACTTAAAAGTTTGGTGGCGCGAGACTTTTAGAAAAGAAAGCTTACCATATGTACTTACTCTTTCAGCGGCAAGTGGTCTGCTTCTGCAGACAGATTACGAAACCTGGCAAATCACCAAAGTTAAATTTGATGAGGATAAGCGTTGGCGTGATTTCATGATAGATACCGAAAAATTTGGTGGTGGATATTTTCAGATCGGTACAGCCCTTTCATTTATGGGATTTGGTTATCTCTTTGATAATAAGCGTGCGCGGCGAACATCGTTCCAAATTGCTGAGTCAATTTTTGCGAGTGGAATACTCGTCCAGGTATCAAAGCGCTCGACAGGAAGAGAGAGTCCAAAAAGCTCTTTAGAAAAGACGGGGAGGTGGCGCCCATTTCCATCGCCACAAGAGTACGCAGGTCATGTGCGGGACTATGATGCTGTTCCTTCGGGGCATTTGTCGAGTGCACTGACAACTTTAGTTGTCGTCCAAGAAAATTATCCCGAGTATAAGTGGATCCCTTGGGTGGGTTATCCTTTGATTGGACTGTTATGTTTGAGTTTTTCCGCGACAAGTATTCATTGGTGGAGTGATTACCCTCTGGGAATTTATCTCGGTTATCATTTTGGAAAAATCGTTACCCGGAACAACAACGAAACAGGCGAAATTAAAGATGAGAAGGAGTCCAATTTTACTTTCTTTCCGACTTATGACGAAGACGGAACTCCACTGTTAAGTGCGGTATGGCAGTTTTAGTTCGGCTGGCCGTTGTATTAGCGGTATTTTCTTCTTCCGTCGGTTTTTCAGATGAGAACTACTGGAGTGAATTTTCTTCGCCTTGGAAGACAGACGCAAAATATATTTTCTTTGGTGGCCTTGGACTCGCAATTTTTCTTAAACAAGCAACTCCTGATTTTGTCGAGAGCACGCAAAGGACTTGGACACGAGATAGGCCTTTGGGGGACGATTCAAAATATGGTGATTATTTTGGCCAAGGCATACCGAATATTTTCTATGTCATTGGAATGGGAAGTCATTACTACCTCACAAGAAGCGAAAAATCAGCCCAGCGATCATTATATATGTTAAAAACAAGTCTTTACTCTACGGTGCTTACTCATGCGATGAAACTTGCGTGGCAAGACCCTAGGCCGGACAATCCCAGTCAAAAAGATTCTTTTCCGTCAGGACACACAACCGCGGCATTCGCTTTTGCTTCGAGCGTTGGGATGGAGCATGGGGTTTATTGGGGAACCCTTTCATATTTGGCTGCCACTTATGCAGGTTTTAGCCGCATCAATGATAATAAACATCGCTTAAGTGATGTGGTGGCCGGGGCGGCGATTGGGGTGAGTTATGGAATCGGGCTCTATCAATATGTTCACGGCGAAGACAAATCTAAAACGGCGTTTGCGGTTTTGCCGAGTGATGACTTAGATGGGGTGGTGGTTAATTATTGGCGGAGTCATTAAGGATAACGGAAGATTTCGCGTTGTTCCGGGGCAAAAATTATAAGCTTCACTTCCGTGTGAAGCTAAATTTTTGTTAAAGAATCTATTGAACCTGCGCTTCGTAGATATTCGTCGACTTACTAAGATCTAACAATCCCATCGCGAGCTTCGCTTCTGACAATGTTTGCGCAGCTATCGAGCGCGCCTTCAAAGTCCCTTGGCAAAGAATTTCCATTAGGTGCGTTCGGTCCTTAGAGTATTCGGACCGGCGATTACGAATCGGGCAAATAATATCATCTAAGATCGCGGTTAGTCTTTCTTTGAGTTTGCTGTCGGCAAGCCCACCGTGTCGGTACTCCTCTTTGAGTTTTAATAGCTCGTCACGGTTACCATCAAAAATATCCAGAAATTGAAAGACCACATTACCCTCAACTCGTCCCGGGTCTGCAATATGAATGTGGCCGGGATCGGTATACATCTTGTTCACTTTTTTTCTAAGATCATCGCTTGTGTCACAAAGGAAGATGGCGTTACCCATGGATTTTCCCATTTTTGTTTTTCCATCAATTCCTGGTAGACGGCCGACATACCCAATTAAGGGGAGGATTTCCTTAAATAGGGGGGTGCGATAGGTGCGATTGAACTTGCGCCCAATTTCGTTGGCTTGTTCAATCATGGGACTTTGGTCTTCGCCGACTGGTACGAGGTCGGCTTTAAAGGCCAATATGTCGGCCGCCTGGTAAATGGGGTAGGTGAGAAATCCCGCCGGAATCGAACGTCCAAAGTCTTTTTGGTAAAGCTCTTCCTTAATTGTTGGATTACGTTCAAGCCTAGCGAGAGAAACAAGATTCATAAAATAAGAACTCAACTCAAAGAGTTCCGGTATGCCTGATTGTAAAAAGAAAACCGTCTTTTCGGGATCAAGGCCCACGGCTAAATAGTCGAGCATGATTTCAAAAATGTTTTCCTCAATGACTTTGGGGTCCTCGGCATTATCGGTGAGTGCTTGCGCATCCGCGATGATGACGTATTGATTGAAATCTTCCTGGAGTTTTAATCGATTTTTGAGTGAGCCGACAAAGTGGCCGAGGTGTAAATTTCCGGTAGGACGATCTCCTGTGAGTACAGTTGGTTTCATAAAAAATCTCCTAAAGTAAAAATTATCTAAGGTAATTTATTTTAATAATAGAATTAGACTGGGAAGAGAACTAAATTAGGCGCTAATGGCGCCACCAACTATTTACAGCTGATTTTAGAGTTGCGATTCGAATGAAATTCAAAAGAGGGAATTTCATGATGTGTAATATATCGGAAGACTAGAGAAAAATCTAATCCAACGATTTTATGGGACAGATAAGTAAGCCAAATAGACCCAAATTTTGTTTGATTTTATAAGGGTTTAGAACAGACTTGGGCAACCAACTTTTTTGGCTTAACCTGGCAGCAGGCTCCCCACTACTTCTATTTGTCAGGTGTCGAGTAGGTCAACCAAAAAATAGGTGCTAACCTGCCTCCTTATTTAGACAGGCTAGACACACTAAATTTAAAAATAGTACCTTGCGCCGACGTTACCAACCAACGAAATAACAGCTTCAGGTTCAACAGTCATAGTTGGTGCAGCTTCTAAGAAAATATCAACAGGAGTGCGGTTGGGTAACCACGAAAGACCCAAGGGTACGCGTGCAAAATAATCGTTATTATATTTTACATCGTCAATGGTACGGTTAAATCCCACACCAAGTCCAAATCCTACGTAGGGAGAAAATTCGCTCATGGCTCGGCTTCCACCACTAAGGGCGTTTAAAAAATATTTTTCATAGGAAGCCTGTATCCAGCCTTCTTTTTCTGCAGATCCACCCCCCGATAGATCAAACGCTGTGTTTGTTTTTGTCCAATATTTTCCCGTCAAACTTGTTGTATCGCCCACCATGACTCCCAAACCAAGGTCCCCATGGCGATTTGCGGGTGCGGCCTGACTCGAAACTCCGGTGATCAATAGTAAAATCGCTACAAAAATTCTCATAATACCCCCTTTTGAGATAAAAAATTATCGATCTCATTTTAGAGGAGCATTTTATGTGCCATCACTCACCGGTTGGACAGCAGGTCAAAACTCCATCGGCGTAAGACTGAAAAAGTCGACAGCTCGAAGCGTAAGATTGTGAGTCGTTATAGGGAGCGATCGGACCGACACATTCGTCGATAGTGTCACGTGGAACCTCGCAACTAACAAGTAAAGTACTGGCGTCAAGGGGCTGAATAATAGCTGCAAAAAAACTTTCGTGGGAGTTGTAAATTGGACTCTTGTTATTGTCCTGATACTCCCACCTCCATTTATAATGACAATTAAATTGTGCAGTTAGCAACACAGTTTTGGCGGGACAAAAATAGGCCTTTGTGAGTTTTGCAAAAGGGTTACCATTCGTCTCAAATTGCCCGCCAGTTTGTTTTCGTTTCCAAGTCCCGATCATTTCTCTTGGCATATTGCGTGGAGGACAAAAACCAATGTTAGAAGCAAGGTTGGTGCTTACGCAGGTACCGATTTTACCATCGCTTTTCACCGATAAGACAAGGCTAAACTCCGCTCGCATTGGAGCTTCGTTTGGAATGCTTGAGCTCAACTCAATGACGTACTTACCTTTATATTTTTCTTTACCGAGCGCATTACCAACTTCGATTCCTGCTTTTTTCACTACGAGCGCGTCTATGAGGTCGTTTACTTCAATTATTTTAGCAGTATTCCTTTTATTTCCCGCCCCATCATCGTAGTATAAGGGGGCCGAAATAAATTCGCGTTCACCGCTGATTTTCAATTCGCTAAAACTTGCTGTACAATTAGCAGAGCTTGCGAGGGCCTGGGCAACCTCCGTTTTTAACTGGGTAAAATTGTATCGGCTCTCAAGGTCTTTTTGAATTGTCGTTGATCTTATTAAAGTATAAATAATTGTCGCCGCAACAGAAGACACTAAGATGGAGCTAATTATGAGAACAAAGCGGCGGTTGCTAGAATTCATTCAGGTTCTTCAAGATAGGTGTAGCCAGAAAGTCCGTCCTCGTAATATTTCATTAATAAGCGGGCCTCAGGTTTCGTCAGAGTGCCGCGAAGAATGCCTGATTCCGATACTCTTCGAATATTTTCAATCAACTCTGATTTCTGATATTCCACATAACCTAAAACATCACTCACACTGTCGCCTTTCACCACGTGATCTACGGCATAACCTGATGGGGTCATTGTGATATGGACTGCATCGGTATCGCCGAAAAGATTGTGGAAGTCGCCCAAGATCTCCTGGTAAGCACCCACTAAAAATATTCCCATGAAATAAGGTTCATTGCCGTTAAGATCGTGAACTTCGAGCGCGGTTTTCTTGCGGCTAGAATTTGAAATAAACTTTTCAATTTTACCGTCGGAGTCACATGTCAGATCGACTAAAGTCGCTCGTCTTTTTGGTTCTTCGTTTAGTCTTTGCAGTGGAATAAGAGGAAAAACCTGGCCGACTGCCCAAGAGTCCGGAAGAGATTGAAATACTGAGAAATTGCAGTAGTAGGTATCTGATAAGATTGTATCTAAGTCTTTTACGATATCATCTGCGTCTTCAATGTTACGAGCCATGTTACGCATTTTGGTGGCTGTCGTCCAATAAAGATTTTCCGCTTTTGCGAGCTGTTCTAGAGAAAGCACTCCGTATTTAAAGAGTTGTAAGATATCAACCTTTAGGTTTTGTAGGTCATGGTAAAACTCATTGATATTTTCTCGGGTCATATTGCGACAGATCTCGCTAAGGGAACGTAGAATATGGTGGTCGGTTGGTTTCACTTCAACGGGGGCATCGCTTCTTTCTGTTCTGTTGGCACCGAGGATATTGAACACTAGCAGTGAATGGTGAGCGACAAGAGATCGTCCGGACTCGGTAACGATAGTTGGGTGAGGTACGCCCTTCTCATCGCAAATGTCCTGAATGATTGAAACTACGTCGTTTGCGTATTCCTGTTCAGAATAGTTTGTTGAACTGTCGCTATTTCCTGAGCCATCGTAGTCAACTCCTAACCCCCCGCCAACGTCGAAATATTGTAGTTTTCCACCGAGTTTATGTAATTCAGAGAAAAACCGGGTTCCTTCTTTCAGAGAAGATTTCACGGATTGAATCGAAGTAATTTGCGAACCTATATGGAAATGGAAAAGCTCTAAACAGTCTAAACGATCATGCGCTTTGAGCAATTCAACCCCTTCAACCATTTCCGTCGGGGTTAGCCCGAATTTGGAACGGGCGCCTGACGACTCAACCCATTTACCAGCACCCCGGGAATTAAGTTTGGCGCGAAAACCGATTCTTGGTTTCGTATCATATTTTTTTGCAGCTTCGAGAATCACCGGCAGTTCGCTGTAGCGGTCGACCACAATGATCGTGTTTCTGCCAAGTTTTTGCGAAAGAATTGCAGTTTCGATATATTCTTGATCTTTAAATCCGTTACAAATGATTAATGCGTTCGGTGTATCGACGAGTGCCAGAGCGACCAAAAGTTCTGGTTTACTTCCACACTCAAGTCCTAAACGGCTAAATTGTCCTGACCGCAGTAATTCTTCAACTACATGTCGTTGCTGATTGACTTTAATGGGGTAAACGCCACAGTAAGAACCCTTGTAGCCGTAACTCTCCATAGCTTTCGAAAAACACTTGCTGAGGAGTTCAATGCGCGAACGAAAAATATCGGGAAAACGGATAAGCATCGGCACACGAATTCCGCGCTCCATAAGGTCATTGATGAGTTCTCGTAAGTCTAATCTTGGACCGTTCGGTCCCATCGGGGTGACACTGAGATTCCCACTATCATTGACTTTGAAGTAGCCAGCACCCCAACTGTTAATTCCGTAAAGTTCAGCGCTGTTTTCTATAGTCCACTCGGATGAGTTCAATTCGTCTGACATCAAATTTCTCCCAATTATTACAAAAACTACTTAATAATTATATTGAGAATTTTTCCCGCTTTGTAAATAGTTTTCACAATCGTTTTGCCATCTAAATGCTTCGCCAAGCTATTATTGCTCCGAGTGAGTGTCAACGCCGTATTTTCATCGGCGTCGGGGGCGACATTGATAGTGCCGCGGGTTTTTCCGTTAATTTGTACTCCGAGTTCGATTATGTCGTCGATGACGAGGGATTTATCAAAACTTGGCCAAGGAGCCACACTGACAAAGCCGGAATTACCAGTGGTAGTCCAAATTTCCTCAGCTACGTGAGGAGCAAAAGGTGCAAGTAACTGTAATAGGGGAGCAAGTAGTTTTTTGGACCGACAGTTCTCCTTATAAGCCTCGTTAACCAAAATCATCATCGAGCTAATTGCAGTGTTGAAGTTGAGAGTTTCGATGTCTTCAGTTACTTTTTTTATTGTTTTATGAAGGGCTTTGTTTAAGCCCTCTGAAAGAGCTTCGTCAGTAGAAACATTTTTTCCATCGTCACCAATCCCCAAACGCCAGATACGATCCAAAAAACGGCGAACGCCGTCAATACCACTATCAGACCAAGGCTTATCTTTTTCGAGAGGGCCCAAAAACAAAATATAAACGCGGGAGGCATCAGCACCGTAATTTTTGAGAGTATCATCCAAGTTGACGACATTGCCGCGAGACTTTGACATCCTCTCGCCGTCAGGACCGAGAATGACTCCCTGGTGGACGAGCTTTTGAAAGGGTTCGTCACTAGAGACGAGCCCAGCGTCAAAAAGTACTTTTTGCCAAAAGCGAGAATAGAGTAAATGTCCAACCGTATGTTCTGGCCCGCCAACATAAAGATCCACTGGCATCCAGTATTTTTGCTTTTCAAAATCAAATGCGGCTTTATCATTGTTCGGGTCGCAATAACGCAAGAAATACCAGGATGAGCCCGCGGATCCAGCCATCGTGTCGGTATCTCGAGTGCCTTCGCCTTTGTAATTCATCCAGTCCTTAGCACGTGCAAGTGGAGCTTCGCCTTTTTCACTAGGCTGATAATCTGCGACTTCTGGAAGAAGGACCGGGAGTTCGTTGGTTGGGACAGCTTTCATTATTTTTTCTGGATAGTGAATGATGGGAATTGGTTCGCCCCAATAGCGCTGGCGGCTAATTAACCAATCGCGAAACTTATAGTTGACAGTTTTAATCCCAATTTTTTCTTTTTCTAAACGTTCAATAACTTTGTTTATTCCGTCGTCTTTTCCCGTGCCGTTTATAAAATCGGAATTGACGTGTTTGCCATCGCCGATGAAAGGTAGATCGGTTTCACTTTCCAGAACTCTAACTATTTCTAATCCAAATTCTTTCGCGAATTCGAAATCCCTTTCGTCGTGACCTGGAACTGCCATAATAGCGCCAGTGCCATAATCAGTTAAAACATAGTCGGCGATCCAAATTGGAATTTTCTTCTTATTAAAAGGGTTCAGGGCAAAGGCGCCAGTGAAAATACCGGTCTTTTCTTTGTTCGCTTTGCGGTCGACTTCGCTCTTCTTAGAAGCCTTTTCCACGTACTCATCCACTTTTTGTTTCTGGTCTTTTGTCGTAATTTTTTCAACCAGACTGTGTTCTGGTGCGAGAACCATAAAAGTGGCACCAAAAATAGTATCGGGACGAGTTGTGAAAACTCTTAGTTTTTCGGCATGCCCCTCAAGAGAAAAATCAATTTCTGCACCAACACTTTTACCAATCCAATTGCGTTGCCCCTCTTTGGTTCTCTCCGGCCAATCGATTTTATTGAGACCTTCAAGCAATCGTTCTGCATACGCAGTGATTTTTAACATCCACTGCTTCATCGGAAGACGAACGACGGGATGGCCTCCGCGCTCGCTCTTTCCATCGACGACTTCTTCATTCGCAAGCACGGTGCGAAGCGCAGGACACCAATTTACCGGGACTTCTTTTTGGTAGGCGAGCCCTTTTTCAAAAAGTTTTAAGAAAATAAATTGGGTCCATTTGTAATATTTTGAATCGCAGGTGCTAATCTCGCGGTTCCAATCAAATGAGAGGCCCAAGCGTTTTAATTCGCTTTTAAAATTAGTGGTGGCGTTGTTTGTTGTCTCGGCAGGATGAATTCCCGTTTTTATGGCGTACTGCTCTGCGGGTAATCCAAATGCATCCCACCCCATGGGATGCAGAACATTAAAGCCTTTTGCTCTTTTAAAGCGGGCGATAATATCGGTAGGGGTATACGAGGCCAAATGACCAACATGTAAACCCAGACCTGATGGATAAGGAAACATATCGAGCGCGTAGTATTTTGGTTTTGTAGAATTTTCTTCACTACGAAAGACTTGTGCTTCTTCCCATTTCTTCTGCCATTTTTGATCGATAGTCTGGTGCGAGTAAGACATAAGGTGGGTATAACACTTTTCCTCTGAAGAAACTAGATTTTTGCATAGGGCGAGGATGATTATGTCGGTAAAATTTCTTAAAATAAAGGTTCGAGAAGAAAATGGACGGACCTATAAGTGCTAAAGACCGCCACGTACTAGTTGTGGATGATGATGAGGTTTCTGGGAAGCTGGTATCATCTGTTCTTCAATGGGAGAAGAATACAATTCACTTTGCCGAAAGTGGTGAGGAAGCGCTCGAAATTTTAGCAAAAAATGACATCGATTTAGTTGTGCTTGATATCGCTATGCCGGGGCTTAATGGCTATGAAACTTTAAAGAAAATTCGTGAACGTGAAAAGTATGTTTCTGTCATATTTTTGTCGAACCATAAAAAGGTAGAAGATATCGTTAAAGGCTTAAACGCGGGGGCAGACGATTACTTGGGAAAGCCATTTCATCCTAGTGAACTATTGGCGAGAGTAAACGCGCAGCTCAGGATGCGTGACGTTCGCAACGACTTGATGATGGCGAATACCAACCTTTCTAAATTAGTAGCCACAGATGACTTAACAGGCTTGCTTAACATGCGTTCGCTCTACGAGAGATTGGACGTGGAAATTGAGCGTGTACGCCGCTTTCAGCGTGGCCTTGCCGTTGTAATGCTCGACATTGATTTTTTTAAACGCGTCAACGATATGAATGATCACCTGTTCGGAAGCTTTGTTCTTACAGAAGTCGGAAGACTGGTGAAGGAGAATATTCGTACGGTTGACTTTGCCGCAAGGTATGGTGGGGACGAATTTTTGGTTGTTCTCACAGATACGAATATTGTTGGCGCACAAGTTTTTTGTGAGAGACTGCGAGAGCGAATTAGTGGTAGTAAATTTAAAAATAAAAAACAAAGCATAAGCATAACTGCGAGTTTTGGATTCACAACTTATGACGGAACGGGAGCGCAAGCCCAGGGAAAAGACTTGGTAAGAGCTGCGGACCGAGCTTTGTACAAATCGAAAAATTCGGGAAAAAATTGCGTGAATTATTTCGCTGCCGACTCTGAAGGTGGCAATGCGAAAAAAACTTAATTTATCTGCGGCTTAAAACGAAGTGAAACTAAAAAACTAAAAAGGCAGAAGGTGGCAACCGTGCCGCTTGCGGGTAAGCTATATTTTTGCGCCAAACCAACGCCAACGACGGCAAAAATTGCGCCCAGAAAACTGGCAAGAATTAAAAGCGAGCGTAAGTTTTTGGCGAAGACTCTTGCCACAACCGTCGGTGTGACGATAAGCGACGTCAGAAGAACTGTTCCCATTAACTTAATTCCGATGGTGACGACGATAGCAAGTAGAATCATCAAAAGAATTTCGTGCCACTGAACTCTTACTCCTTCAACTGCGGCGAGATCACGGTTTAACAGGAGTAAATATAAATCGTGACGCCAGAAAATCAAATGGCCGATGACAGCAATTGTAACTGAAAAGGTCAGAAATGAATTGAAAGAATTTGTTTCAAGAATATTTCCAAAAAGAATTTCCAAAAGGGATTCGCCATTTGCGCCTGCAAAATGTGAAATTAATAGTCCTAGACCGAGGAAGCCAGCAAACATAATCGAAATGTAGGAATCAAGATTTAATGGTCGGCGAATAGCCAAGAACGAAAGCGTCAGGGCCATAAGGAGGTTAAAGGGAAGGAGAAATGCAACGGGAGTAACTCCAATGAGTGTTGCCAGAGCAAGAGGCGTCAGTGAACTATGCGAAAGAGCATCGCCCAAAAAACTTAAATTACGCCACACAAAAAACGGACCAAGAATTCCACAAGTCACTCCACATAAGAGAGCTATGAAAGCGGGGGGCCAATTAGCGAAAAGGTTGAGCAGATCAGTGAAAATGGTCATGGATTAAACTCTTCTCGCCATAAACTTTATGTAAACACTGATGGAACTCAGGCGTATTAGGGTTACCATCAAATAGTTTTCTTCCGCCAACACAGACAACTCGTTTTGCCCACTGTGAAACGGCCGAGATATCATGGGAAATTAAAATTACTGTCGCTCCCGACTGGGTAAGGTCATTTAAAAATTGATAGATTTTCGACTGCGCACCCATATCGATGCCTTCGAGACTCTCATCCAGAAGAATCAACTGCGGATTGCCCATTAGGGCAAACGTGAGGAACACCCTCTGCTGTTCGCCGACGGATAAATTTCCTAAGGCACGGCATTCCAGATTCTTGATGCCAAACGTGTTTTTCAAGGCTTCAATCTCTTCCGGGTTTTTTTTTACATTTCGTTTTAGATAAAGGAATTCGCCAACTGAAATGGGAATGTTTTTATCGAGCGAAAGGTGTTGAGGAACGTAGCCGATTTTTTGTGAAAGATCTTGGGTTGTAGGATTAGTTTTTCCCAAGATATTTATCGTTCCCGATTGAGCTGGAATTAGCCCCATAAGTGTTTTAAAGAGCGTTGTTTTGCCGGCTCCGTTAGGGCCAATAATAGAAATGAATTCTCCCGGATTTACCGTGAGGTCAAAATGACTCAGCACTGGATTGTTGTCGTAACCGACCGAAAGATTCTTGATTTCTATCAATTGCATCTCTATACCCAAAGTTCGAGAGTATAGCGGAAGTTAAATCAGCACCATATAGGTTTGTAAAAATTGCATGAAAATTACTCGTAAGCAAAATGTTTGGGCCTATCCACTTCGCAATTTCCATGTCGAAACCCTCGTTGTCGAGAGCAGATTTTTGCGTGGAAACGCCCTAAAAGACCCCTATATTCGCACTAATCCGATTCTGGTGCCACGCCAATTTGCTTCGTATCGAAAAGGCGTTCCGGTCGTCTTGGTTCTTTCGGGATTTACTGGTAATGGCCCGTTTGCAGTGTCTCCGTCGAGGGGTGGGGAAGAGAACCACCCGCAGCAAATAGACAGCTTGGTTGAGAAGAAAAAAGCGCCAAATGCAATCTATGTTTTCGTCGATGCGTTTACAAAACTTGGGGGTTCGCAGTTTGTCGATAGCGAAGCTACGGGAAAATATGAAAGTTATATCGTCAACGAACTGGTTCCTGCTATAAAAACATATTACCCATCGAGTTCTTCTTCTGAATATTGGTGTTTAACGGGAGCATCGAGTGGCGGGTACGGATCGCTTCACTTGGCGTCAAAATTTCCCAAACTCTTTGGCTATGTGATGGCGCTGGCTCCCGACTGTGATTTTGAATCTTGCTATCATGTCGATTTGCTGGCTGCCTGCCAGTTCATTGAAAGCGCCAGTGGATATAAAGCCGCCGTGAACAAAATTTTAGAAGAAAAATTACTTGCGAATCATAAATCTCATCAAATTGTAAATGGTATTGCCATGGCTGCATGTTATTCTGCGGAAAGCAAAACCAAAGTTAATTTTCCACTGGATCTCTATACAGGAAAGTGGAAGAAAAAGGTTTTAAAAACTTGGAAGTCAAAAGACCCACTTGTCTTTATCCCCAAACGCCGAAGAAACGTACGCCAACTTGAAGGAATATACTTGGGGGCTGGGCGAAAGGATGAGTTTTACTTAAATTTCGGAGCCCGAAAACTTACTGAGACTTTAAAAAAATTGGGAGTAAGTGTAAGATATGATGAGTTTGACGGTGGGCATTTTGATTTATCACGGTTAAGACCCAATGCCTATTTGTGGTTGAAAAAGAAATGGACCTAGTAAAAGAAAAAAAACATCGCTTCCATGCCGGATTAATTTCACTTTCGACAAGTGCGTTTTTGTTGGGTTTGAAATTCTGGGGTTTTTATATCACCGGATCAGAAGCAGTTTTCTCCGATGCGATGGAAACAATCGTCAATGTAGCGGCCGCTATGGTAGCCTTATATGTGATTATTGCCTCTGCCAAACCCGCTGATAGAGAACACCCTTATGGTCACGGAAAATTTGAGTTTTTCTCAGCCGCGTTTGAAGGCAGTTTAATTACCTTCGCGGCGATTCTTATTATGTTTGAGGCTATTGACGCTCTTGTGAACGGGAGCAAGCTGCGTAATCTCGACCATGGTATTTCAGTGATCCTACTTGCTGCTGTTATCAATTTCATTTTGGGATTGCATCTACGTTATGCGGGGAAGCGACATAAGTCTCCAGCTCTTGAGGCAAGTGCAAAGCACGTGCTTTCTGATGTGATTACGAGTGTCGGAGTTTTCGTCGGACTTATTCTTGTACGCATCACAGGAAAGGAATGGATTGATGCCGTCACAGCGATTCTAGTCGCGGCCTTTCTGGGTTCGACGGGAGGAAAAGTAGTTTATGAAGCCTTCAGTTCTCTTGTCGATAAAGAGGATATCAACTTACTCAAACAGCTTCTAAAGAGTTTTACTGTAAATTGGTTTCCAGGTATTATTCGGGTGCACCATACCCGAATAATGCGTTCGGGAAACTACCATCATATTGATGCGCATGTGGTGCTCCCTGAATTTTGGACAGTCGAACAAGCCCACGAAGAAACCAACCGGTTTGAAGACAAAGTTATTAAAGACTATCCATATGAAGGCGAGATTCACTTTCATATGGATCCATGTCGTAGAGCCTACTGCAAAGTCTGTGACTATCCGAAGTGTCCAGTCCGAAAAGAAATGTTTGTCGAAAGAAAGCCGGCGACATTTGAAGAGTTTGTATCGCCGACTGAATCCGAAGAATTTCAATAGCCGCCTGCAGTTCCTTCGACACGATTATCTGCGGCGCCTTCAAGAAGGCCGCGGGTGGTCAGACGAACTCCATAGACTCGACCCATCCAACTTTCTTCTACTTGATGTCCGCGTGACCTAAGGCCATCAAGCAATTCTGGTGACCAACGCTTTTGATCAAGATAAACAATCGCCGGCATAAATTGGGCGTGAATTCGTGGAGTATTAATTGACTCCTCAATATTAAAATTGTTTAAAAGGTTACGATAAATAACTTGTGCCACACTCGAAATAATTCGCGGACCGCCTTGCGCTCCGACAACCAAAATGATCTTTCCATCTTTTTCAACTAAAGTTGGCGTCATCGAACTTAGAGGGCGTTTACCGGGTTCTACTTTATTTGCGGTCCCCTGAATCAATCCATACACATTTGGTTCTTTTGGTTTTGTTGTGAAGTCATCCATTTCATTGTTTAGCGTAATTCCAAATTTTTTCGAAACAACGCCTGAACCAAAACTGCCGTTAAGAGTAATCGTCATGGCGACAGCGTCCCCATTGGCATCTAAGATGGAAAAATGAGTTGTCTCTGTGCTCTCGATAGGCTGTGGTCGTATTTCCTTTTCTGCAGGTTGTAGCTGAACCCTCTTTTGGGGATTAATTGTATTGTTGAGTGACAGGATATTCGCCGCTGATAAAAGTTGTTCAATCGGGTTAGTGTTAAAGTCTGGATCGCCCAACAGCGCCCGTCCGCGAAAGGCACGGTGAAAAATTTCAGCAAGGAGGTGGGCTTCATCTAAACTTTGAGGTTTCTGTGCTTTTAAGTTGCGCATTTCGATTAATTTTAAAATCGTTGTTAATACCACACCACCACTACTTGGCGGGGGCATCAGATAAAAGGTATGATCCATGAAATTTGTGTTCATTGGTTTGAGCCAGCGAACTTTATAAGCCTTCAAGTCGTCAAGAGATAGAATTCCCCCAGATTTTTGCACGGCCTCAACCAAGTCTTGAGCTACTTGTCCTTGGTAAAATCCTTTGGGTCCTGATTTCGCTATCTGGAGGGCTTTAGCAAGACCAGGCTGTTTGAATACTTCGCCTGGTTTATAGGAAACTTGCGATTGCTTAAAAAACAAAGCGAGTCCATAAGGATTAAATTTCCCTTTAAAGTCCTCGGTTCTCACATTTAATTCATTGGTAATTTCAAAACCCTTTTGCGCGAGCTGAATTGGTCCTTCTAAAATGTCTGTCCACTTCAGTTTTCCGAATTTTTTATGGAGTTCATAGTATCCCATGAGCATTCCTGGAACGCCAACGGCATTACCGCCAAGAACTGAACTATCTTTGGGTTTATTTTCGTAATAGTCCGGGCTTGTACGTGCCGGTGCCACTTCTCTAAAGTCTAATGCTTCGGTATTTTTTCCAACTCGAAAGAGGGCAAATCCTCCACCGCCAAGCGACGCAAAATAGGGATTCGTCACGGCCATTGTTAAGCCAACAGCACACGCCACATCAACGACGTTCCCGCCTTTTTTAGAAATTTCCTTCCCATAATTAACGGCGTATTGCGAAGCCGCGGCAATCATAATTTTTTGGCCGCCAGCGGGAAGGGCGTAGGCGGTGTTTAAACAGTTAAGGAGACAGATAAGTATTGAGAATGCAAAGATTTTATTACGCATATACTTTATTGTCTTATGAGACTCGCTTTGGTATGTCAAGGCATGCAAGAAAACCAAGAGCGCGTATTCTCGTTCGGTCGTACGAGCTGCCTACCTAAACCAAATCAATATGTGAAAATGTTGGTAGGAGAGTATCGGGATTTTGCTTTTGATGAATCGCGTGCTCCGCAAAATCGTGGACTTTGGCGCCAAGAAATTTTTAAAACTGATGCTAATTGTCCTCTGGATCTAGAGATAGGCACCGGAAATGGTTTTCATTTTGGACACTACGCCAGCAAAAACAAAGATCGCTGTTTGGTTGGAATTGAATTGAAATTTAAACCTCTAATTCAGTCGATTCGTCGACCCTTAAGAGTAGGTTTGAAAAATGCACGCATTGTGCGTTTTGATGCTAAAGAAATTGAAAAACTGTTTGCTGACCAAGAGCTTAATAATGTCATGATTCATTTTCCTGATCCATGGGAGTTAGGTCCACAATGGAAACATCGGCTTATCTCGGATGAATTTTTAAAAAAGATACATTCAATTCAAAGAAGCGGCAGTTTTGTAGAGTTTAAAACTGACAGTGCGAATTACTTTCGTTGGACATTAGAGCGCTTTGTGCGCAGTGAGTACCAAATCGAATGTGTAACTACTCATCTTCATCAATCAAGATTAGTGCAGGGAAATTTTGTGACGGCCTTTGAAGATATTTTTATGCGTAAGGGGCTGCGAATTCACTATATCAAAGTAATAAAAAACTAGTTTCGCTACCAATAAGGTGCATCGACGGTAACGTCACCTTCAACGCGTACTTGGCAGCTCATGCGCATACCCTTAGGAAACTGATGGATATCCTTTAAATCGATTTCGTTTTGGTTGGGTTTTGACAAAGATTCGTTCCCTTTGATAACGGAAAGAAGACATTTTGTACAAATGCCTTGCCCGCCACAGGAGCTCGCTACCGGGCGCCCATTTTCTCTGAGGGATTTCATTAAATTAGCTCCCGCTTCGACGGCAATTTCTGGGATATCTTTGACAAAACGTATAATGGGCATATGTTTTCTAAACTATCACACACTCGTTGCCTCTAGCAACAGATCAGGGTAGGAGAGGCCATGGAAAAGGTTTTGGTTCTGGGCGCGAGCCGTGGCTTGGGTGCCACAGTAGTAAAAAATTTGACAGGTAAGTTCGAGATAATTTCAGTTTCTCGAAAAACTGATAAATTTAAACTCGATTTTTCAAAACCCGACGAGCAGAAAAAAGCTTTTGATTTAGTATTAGAAATTCGGCCTAGTCGAGTTTTTTATTTCGCAGGTGGGGGGCCTTTTGGAAAATTTGAAGACAAAGAGTGGAAAGATCATCAGTGGAGTCTCGAGGTAAATTTTCTATTTCCTGCGAGACTGTTAAACCACGTTATGAAAAATAAATTAGATCTGAAACAAATCGCGTTTGTAGGAAGTTTAATTGCAGAAAACAATGCGCACCCCATGGGTGCAAGTTATGGAGCCGGAAAGTCGGCGTTAAAGAGCCTGCTAGAGTCGGTCAACATCGAAGGGAAAAACAGCATAGATATTAGGCTCTTTAGCCCTGGCTATATGGACACAGAAATGCTTCCAAAGAATGCCTATCCGCGTCGGGAGGGAGTGAAACTTCTTTCCCCAAATTTTGTGGCTGAAAAATTTTGTGAGTGGGTTAATAATACGAATGCCAATTGGTATTTAGGAGTTCCAAATGAGTGCCCAATTGAATGAAATTGAAAAAGTAATAATTATTGGTTCAGGTCCTGCGGGTTTGACAGCAGCGCTCTATGCCTCACGTGCGATGTTAAAGCCGTTGATGATTGAGGGAGAAGAAGCTGGTGGACAATTGATGTTAACTAGTGATGTCGAAAATTATCCTGGTTTTGCCAATGGTATTACAGGGCCAGAGATGATGGAAATATTTCGTAAGCAGGCAGAGCGTTTTGGCACTCGCTTTCTCACTCGTAATGTAACGAAAGTTGATTTCAGTTCTCGCCCATTTAAAGTTTGGGTCGGTGACAAACTCTATCAAAGTAAAGCTGTCATAGTCGCAACGGGAGCGTCAGCAAAATATATTGGTTTACCAAGTGAAAAATCTTTTATGGGACGTGGAGTATCGGCATGTGCGACATGTGATGGGGCTTTCTTTAAGAATGTTCCAGTGGCGGTTATTGGTGGCGGCGATACGGCAATGGAAGAAGCCACCTTCATGACAAGATTTGCCAGCAGAGTTTTTCTTTTGCACCGTAGAGATGTCTTTCGGGCTTCAAAAATCATGATTGAGAAAGTAAGAAAGAATCCGAAAATAGAGGTGCGTACGAATGTTGTTGTCGACGAAGTCACAGGCGGCGACACTGTCTCAAATTTAAAAATTCGCGATACAGTGACCAACAAAATTTCAGATCTTGAGGTTAAGGGAATGTTTGTGGCGATTGGCCACCAGCCGAATACAAGTATTTTCAAAAATATTTTAGAAATGAATGAAGTAGGCTATTTAAAAATAAGACCTGGAACAACTTATACTTCTATTGAAGGCGTTTTTGCCGCTGGTGATGTTGCGGACCCCACTTATCGACAAGCGATTACCGCTGCTGGTACGGGGTGTATGGCCGCAATTGATTGCGAGCGCTGGCTTGAGCATCATGGAGACTAGATACTAATGAGCAAAAAGCCCGTGGATACGACCGATCTCGTAGCTAAGATTGAGAAGATTACCCGCGAGAAGCTGACCAAAGCTGGAGTTGTGTCATTAGATAAATATCGTGAGCTCACAAGAAAAGAGACGACCCACACAATTTTGGTTATCGAAGACGATGAGACGATGAGGAATGCGCTTCGTCGGTTGTTTGAAGCCGAAGGTTTTAAGGTGTTAGCAGCAGCTGATGGTACACAGTTAAGTGATATCCTAAATGAGCCAATTGATTTGATGATGCTCGATGTGGGGTTGCCTTGGATCAATGGTTTTGAACTCGCGAAGTTAATGAAGGAACATAAAGATCTTAAAAAAATTCCTCTCGTGTTTATTTCGGGTAAAACTTCTGAAATCGACATTAAACGTGGATTTCAAGTGGGCGCCGATGATTATATTAAAAAGCCGTTTGATATTGAGAACGTTAAAAAGACAGTGAGAACCTTGTTAGAACTCAAGAAGTAATTGCCAAATGAAGTCTGAGGGCGCGTTCAAGGCTTTTTAATTGAGAGTAGTGCTTGTAGGGCACCTATCGTGTCAAAATCTTGACAACAGCAGCGCCAACGCCAGCAGCCGAAGCTGGGTTTTGTCCCGTTATAAGCCTTCCATCGACCACAACTTTTTCTTTCCACAGCGGCGACTTTTCATAGATCGCCTTGCGATCAACAAGAGCGGTCTCTAGTAAAAAGGGCATAACCTTCGTAAGCTGAGCAGCCTCTTCTTCGGCATTAGAAAACCCTGTTACTTTTTTTCCAGAAACAAGGTAAGTGCCATTACTGAGTTTTACGTTCACTAAAGAGGCGGGACCGTGACAGATTGCTGCAACAACACCATTATTCTCATAAACTTTTCGAATCGCGGTAGGGACATCCCCTTCAGAGAAATCCCACATTGTTCCGTGACCGCCAGCAAATACGATGGCTTTGTATTTGTCTAAATCTAAGCTTGAAAGTTTTAGGGTGTTTTTCAGTTTTGAATTAAATTTTGAATCGGCCATCAATTTACTTATCACTGCATCTTTTTCGTTTTTGGAGTTAGGATCCAAAGGAGCTTCGCCACCTTTTGGGCTTGCAATATCGACCTCAATTCCGGCTTCAATAAATTTTTCATAGGGATGGGCGACCTCTGATAGGTAGTAGCCCGTCGGTTTTCCAGTATTGCCAAGCTGATTGTGACTTGTGACGACTATTAATACTTTTATGAGTGAGTTCATGCCTTCCTCTACTTTGCTTGATAAACTTTGTTAAGTTCTACAGATCCGCCGCTGTAAATAACCGGCTCCTGATACATTAAGGGGTTCATAAATTTTCCGGCATCGCCAAAAACCAATTTCCCAGCATCAGAGGCGACAGAACTGTCGTGAGATTTTTTTGAATTCCAATTGAGATACGCAACCTCATAGTTCTCATTTGCAACTACAATGTAACCGTGCAGTCCTCTAGAACTCATAACATTGCGAGCCAGCTCAATGTGGTTTTGCAAACGGGCCATGAAGTCCTGCTTGGAAACCTCGGGCTTACGAATTCCTACAAATACAACGGTATGACCCAACGACCAATTTAGAGGTTGGCCAAACATATCGTAAGACACGTTGCTTTCTAACTTCCTCACGCGAGTGTCGTCATAGACGACAAAAGGTGCGCTTTTTGAGAGTTTTTTATCGAATACATCCCAGTGTCGATCAGCATAGCGCTTTCCTTCGGAGGTACTACGGATGTATCGATAAGACTCTTCCGAAGTTAGCGCCACGAGCGCAAATTCATGAGGTAAGAAATCGGGACTGTCTTTGGGTGGAATCACAACGATATAATTACTTAGCGCGCGGCCTTCATACATTTTTATTGTGTCTCTCATGAAACCGGGCAAATCACCTAAGAATTGCGCGCCAGAAATGTCAGAGCGTTGAAATCCCTGCCAAACTCGATAGTAATTGGCGACTTCTTGAGCCGGGGCTGTTTGATAAATAAATCCTAGTAGTAGGACTTTTATAAATAGTGTTTTCATAAATCTCCTTAGTAGATATCACAGTTAGTCTTGTTTTCATAGACGTTATGCCTTAAAACTATAAATTATAGAAATTAATTGAAATGATTATTTCGATCATTTATTGTGATAGGATAGTTTGAGTGAGAAATTTTAAAAGGACTGTGGATCCTACGAGTTTAAAGGCCTTCTACCACGCGGCGCTCTTACAAAATTTCACGGAGGCCGCTCGTCGCGCCAACCTTACTCAGTCTGGGATTAGCCAACACATCGCTCGTCTCGAAGAGGATTTGGGTACCCAACTATTTGTGCGGATCGGGAAAAAAGTGCAAGTTACTGAAAGCGGAAAGAAACTGCTCGCTTATGCCGAAAAATACTTAGATGATATAGATGAGCTTTTGGAAACACTTTCCTCAGCGGATACGAATATAGCTGGAACTGTCAGTTACGCCATGCCAGCAAGTTGTCTTTTTACTCCTCACTTTCCGATGCTGCTGGAGGAACGCAAAAAAAAATTTCCCGATCTTGTCATTGATCTGAAATTGGTTACCAATGAGAAAGCTATAGCCTCGCTGTTGGCGGGTGATATAGATTTTGGGTTTACCACCGTTGACCCCAGAAACCCCAGTGTAGACGCCAGACATTTCGCTACCGAAGAATACATCTTGGTTGGGGGTACTGAAAAAGCCAACCACCGGTTGGCAGTCGACGATGTCGCCGAATTGGGCTTTATAGATTATCCGGGCTTTTCAACTTTATTTGAGTTCTGGCGGCAGGCCCACTTTCCCAAATTGAAAAAATTGACCCCAACAAATCTGAATTACGTCGGCAAAGTTAATAGCATCCACGCAGCAATAACTATGGTCGAGCACAGGCTAGGCGTAAGTATTTTTCCGCGCCATTGTGTCGAAAACACAATGAAAGCAAGTAAGATTCACGAGTGTCGTGGTGCCCCAACTATGCCACCGACAAATAAGATTTACATCGTCACTCTTAAAGATCGTATTTTGCCACGGCGGGTGCGGGTAGTAATCGATACGTTTTGGAAAATGAAGGGACTAGATGCTTGACTTATTTTAAGGGTCGCCGAGAATTGTTTGATGAGCGTGCGCCAACAAGTCGAGAAAGACTTTGTTCAATTTTTAGAAGATCATTCAAAAGAAGTTACTAAAGCTCTTAGTTCAATGACTAAAGAATATGCGTTAAAAGGTTTGCCGCAGGATTTTCGTCTACCCATCATGCCACGTTTTTTTACCGACTTGGAGCTTGCTCAGTTAGAGCAAACCACGAATCAGTTTCTTGCTCTGGTGAGATCTGTTCCACAGAGAATTTTTAAAAATGATATTGAAAAAATCTCCGTCGAATTTGGGTTACCGGAACTCAAGGCAAAATGGATTACCGATTATTTTCCCCCGGATTTTAATACAATTGGTTGGGCGAGACCGGATGCCTATGTTTGGGAAGACAATGTTCAGTTTATGGAGCAAAATTTAACAACGGGTATCGGTGGATTTTCTTTTGTCGAACTCGTAAATCGATTCTTTGAGGAGCATCCTGCCATTTTACAACTAAGGGCGAAGTACGACTTGCAGCCTTTATCGGTTATTGAAGGAATAAGGAATTTTTTTAATGAACCTACTTTTCGCGGCAAACAGGTTGGCTATCTTGATGCCATTGTGCCGGAGACTGGTAGGGTGTACGATATGGAGGGTAGTTTTCTCGTTGACGAATTAAAAAAGCGTGGTGCTTTAATCCATTATTTTGAAACTGAACATGCGACATCAAAGAACGATAAAGTTTATTTTGATGGAAAGCACATCGAAGTTTTTTTGCGTAACTTTCCTGGCGACTTGATTTCTGCGCGCTTAAAAGATCTTATGCCAATTCTAAAATCGTGTGGAGCGCGTAACTGTTTTATGGTCGAGACTCCCTACGATCTAGTTTTGATGAATAAACTTATTCTTGCCTACCTGTCAGATGAAAAATACCGCCACTACTTTTCAAAATCAGAGTCAGATTTTTTAGATAAGGTGCTTCCGTGGACTCGACGTTTTAATTCGGAATTAGTTTCTGTTGCCGAAAGAGAAAAAAATAATTTCGTTTTAAAAAAAGGAATTGGATGGCAGGGCCGCCAGGTGGTCATGGGAGCAAATAGTAGTGTTGATGACTGGAAAGGAGCGATAGCAAATGCTTTACGGGATGGAGATTGGATATTGCAAAAAGTTATTGAAGCTCCTCTAGTAGAGATGCCTTTTCTTGTGGATGGTGAAATTAAATTTGGGGAAGTTTATCAGATTAGTGCTCCTTTTATGTTTGCCGGAAAACTCGGCGGGTTTAGCTGCAGAAATTCTGTGCCCGGCGGATCCAAACTCTTGGCAATGCAGGGGGGGCAAACTGGGCGTACCACGGTTTATAAAGTAGGAAGTAAAACATGAAGTCCAAAGTAACGTTACGGCCTTTTCGTGTTGAAGAAGTTCACCTCTATCATCAATGGATGACCGACAAAAACATCACAGGACAGTATGTGCGTGGCGAGGCAAGTTCACTTTCTGAACTGATTACTGACTTTAAAAAAACTCATTGGCAAACACAGGCTCTGTCACGATGGATATGCGAAGATAAGAGTCAAAATATTATTGGGGTCGCTCAAGCCTGGAAGTTTGATCTCTATGAGGATCATATGGAGGTCGGCCGTGTTCTCTTGCCGAAATTTCGTGGTGCCGGGCTTGGTACTGATTTAATGTTGGAACTTTTTAACCACGTATTTACAAAATATAGCACAGGAAGAATCCAGGCTATTACCCCTTGCGATAATTTGGTGACTCTACGCACTTGGGAAAAATGTGGAATGGTGGTTGAGGGACGCTTGCGCTATTTCATTTCTGTTGGCGACAAAAAACTCGATTGCTTTGTCGGATCAATTCTTAAATCTGAGTGGGAAGCTAAAAAGAACTAGGGCATTGTTGGTGGGGACGTGGTTGGATGCGTTGCCACTCTAAGGGAAGTATCTTTTTATATTTTTTCCAGTTGCCACCCATTTGACGAATGTATTCGTAATAGCAACTTACAAGAGCCTCGGGTGCCTCGTCAAAAGTACTAATATTATTGAATACCATCGGGGCTTTTAATTGCTGTTGTTTTTTTAAATATGCGATTCTTTCTCCTATGAGTTCGGCAAGGAGAATAAATTCCTCAACACTCCTTTGCGAACGCGCGGCGCGAATGTCCATGGCTCTATCTTTTTCAGGAAATGCATCTTCGAGCAGATGTTTAATTCCTAGCGCTTGGTAATGAATGCTTTCTTCTGCAGACTCATCGGGCGGCATGTAGGGTTGGTGGCTGTAAACTTTTTTTGTGATCAGTTGTGCGACAGTTTTTATATCCGGCGGGTTGGAGAAGTTAAAATCTCGGATGATATCTTCTAGTCCCTGACGTTCTGTTTCTGGCAAATAAATAATGGGGGGAGCATTAACAAGATTTTTCTTTCTCAAAATTCCAGAGGGAAGTTCGGGGTGATTCGCAAAATCAACAAAGAAGCGTAAAAAGAGTTCGCCATCGTTACCGAAAGCAGAGCGCGCGCCGAAATCAATGTGACCGGCTCCGTCCTTAATATCGACGTACAACTCTTCAGCTCTTGCGGCATCAAAGATGAATTTATTCATGACTTCAGCGCGACGGCGCATCTCTTTAATGGTCATCGGTTTCGCTTGAATTTCAACACACCATGGATCATAACTGACAGTAAAATGCCAGCCGTCGGAAAATGTCACACGGAAGTCCTTTTCCCACTTTCCGTCGACTTCTTTAACTTGGCAAATTCGGTTCTTACAAAGATTTTCAATACGTTTTGCAAGTGAGCGGGCTGCAATAGCTTCTTGTCCGTTCAAACCCCAGATCGGTAGTTGCATACGCTTGTGGGTGAACTCCCACTCTGGTCCAAAAGTGATTTCCTGGCTGAGTCCGTAACTGTAAACCAAGTAGACACTGACGCCTAAAATGAGTCTCGACAATTTTACGAAGGCAAGGTTTAACACAATTGGCTCCTTTATTTTTTATTTTAGTGAACCACTTCAAATACGAATTCAAATATAGTGCCAGTGACAATAAATATTTTATTGGCCATTTGTTAGACGGACTCGTTGCTGATTTTTGGCGCCTAAGTGTGGGGAAGCACTGATTTTTGAAGATGGCTGCTGGATTGCAATAGTCGCAACACTTGTCGCGTTTATAAATTGAAGGAGTAAATTTATGATTAAAGTCGCTGATTCAAAATATTTTCATTTTGCGAAAGAACAAATTCGCACTTCTCTTATTCAGCGAGATGTAAATATGTATTTCGACCGCGGGCTTTGGAAGAATCTAGCGGCGACAGGCTTTTTTAAATTACGGGCATCGGCAAATCCTGCAGCAGGAGAAAGCTCTCAACTTCTGGAGCTTATAAGTGCATTTAAGGATCTTGGTCGTGGTGGACTAGACATCCCGCTTACTGTCTCTGCAGTTGCGCAAGCGATCACTGTTGATTTAGTTCGTAAATTTGGAAATGAAACCCAACGAGTCTCCTATCTTGAAAACTTGGTAAACGGAAATTACATTGGCTCAATCTGTAATTCTGAGGCCGGTGCCGGCACCAATATTAGAGGGATCAGGTCAAATATTCAAATCACCGGAAAGCAGATGGGTAAAATGCAAATTGAAAAACGTGGTGCGACGAACCTTTCCGACGCGGACCTTATGTTCTGCTCAGCTTGGAAAAATGAAGTTGATAAAAAGCCGTCACTTGAAGTTTTTGTGTTAGAGCGTAGCGATGCTGTCCAAACACATTTGGTGGATAAACTCGCTGGTTTTTATACGGGGTTAACTGGCTCAGCTCTGATGCAAACTGAAAATTTTAATATTACGAATCGGCAATTAGGAGAAGGTAAGCTTGGTTTTTCGATTCTTAAACACTGTTTTAATCTTGAAAGAATTTTTATTACCGCTGTAATCACAGGAGTTCTTGAAGGTCTCGTTCAAGAGGCTATGACCTTTGCGTGTGCCACAAGCCCCACGGGTACGCGATTGGCCGATAACCAATATATTCAAGATAAAATTATCGAAGTTTTTAGTACGGCCTGCAAACTTTCGGGAATGTTAAGCGAGATCACGAGCCATAAAGGAATTTCCTCTGAAGATCTTGTTCACTTTACGCCTTTTCTTTCGGTCATGAAAACGACGACAATTACTGATGCCGGCAATGCGCTTCTTTCGTTCTATGAAGTTTTTGGATTTCCTTCTTTCACGACGTCTCACGTCGCCCAAAAAGTTTTGCGAGACCATATGGCCATGCGCTTTTTAGGTGGCAGCAAAGAACAACAAAAAATTATTTTATTTGATGAATTATCAAATGCAATTTTAGGAGTTGGAAAAGAAAAATCGGAGAAGAAAAATGTCGAAAAATCAGCTTAAAATTCTTGATGATCTTGGTTTATTTAATTTACCGATTACCTCTTGGCAAGGTCGAGAGTTTATTTCTAACGGTAAAAAATACATCGACTACGCCAGTACCAATTATTTGGGATTTGATTTTGATCCGCACTTGACAAACAAGGGCGTCGAGTACGCACAAAAGTGGAGTAGTATTTCTGGCTGGTCACGTATGGAGGTTGACCCTGATATTTACTATAATCTTGAAAATCGCATCGCTAAATTTTTAAACTGCCAAAACGTGCACCTATCACATACGATTACAATCACTGGGTTTAGCATTATTCCAAGCATCGTAAAAAAAGGAATTGTTTTCGCGGACGCGAAAGTGCACAACGTCGTTTATGAGGCTTGTCGTTTAGCGAAAGATCATGGTGCTCAGCTTTTGCGTTTTAAACACCAAGACATGAATGACTTAGAGAGGCTCTTGCAGGAATATAGAAATGTTACCCCAAAAATGATCGCTGTTGATGGCGTATATAGTATTTCTACGGAGCTTGCGCCGATCAGAGAACTCCAGTTACTCTGTGAAAAGTATGATGCCTGGTTGTATGTAGATGATGCTCACGGTTTTGGGATTCTCGGTGAAAATCCAAACGATTTAAATCTGTATGGAACAAGAGGAAATGGCGTTGTTAATTATTTTGGTGGAAATTTTGATCGTACGTTTTACGTTTCAAGTTTTGGAAAGGCTTTTTGCACCTACACGGCTTTTGCGACCGTGCCGAATTTGTACCGAGAGAGTGTGAGAGCCTCATCGATGCAGTATCTATTTTCTGCGCCACCAAATCCTTATATCATTGGAACAGTCGACGCGGTACTTGATCTAAATGATCAACGCGGTGAGATTGAAAGAAAGAAAATTCGAGAAATCACTTCTTACTTCTTAAACGGCCTAGTGCGTATGAATTTACGTTTTACTAATGAACTCTTGCAGCCAGTTGTTTATTTAGAAATTGGAACCTTACCACAGCTTGTTAAGGTCGCTGAATTTCTTTGGGCTGGAGGAGTCATTGCTGGTATGCGTGCTTATCCTGTCGTCCCAGAGACTCAGTGTGGCCTTCGCTTTGCACTTAGCTCCTTACATACTCAAGAGCATGTTGATCGAGTTTTGAATTTGCTTACGGATTTGCGGAGAGACTTGCAGATTTCAAATAAGATCGCTTAAAAATGACTAGGAGTTTTTGGCGTCTATTTTATGGCTCGAGTTTTTCGCGGCTAGGGACATCATTTTCTCTTGTTGCTATAATGAGCAAATTTTATGATTTGTCGGGCTCAGCTCAAGATTGGGGGATTCTCCTCAGTATACGTGCTATTCCCTTTATTTTATTTGGTTTGGTTTCGGGGTTATTAGTTGATCGTTTCCATCGAAAGTATGTTCTTATCATTTGTGATTTTACTCGTGTGTTTATCTTCTTAGGTCTGGCATTTTGTACCAACCTAATGTGGTTTTATGGCCTAGTTTTTCTTGGCTCACTTTTCACCGTTCCCTATGACCCTTGTGTTAAGAGTTTAACAGTCAGTTGGATGGAGCGTGGAGAACTCTTAAAAATTAACTCTCTCGCTGAGACAGCACGGAGTTTAGTTTCGATTACTGGTCTAGCTCTCGCTGGAGTCCTCATTAGTGCTATTGGTTCAAAGTGGTGCCTTATTTTTGACGCTTTTACTTATTTTGTAGCGGCCTTAAACATTTTGTTTCTAAAAGGTTTTGAGCGGGAAGAGTCACGTGCTTCAAGTTTTTCAACAAACGCATATTGGCAGAATATTAAAGAAGGTACGACATTTATTCGATCTGAAAAATCTGTTCTCTATCCTATTTTTGTTTGGACGCTGATGGTTTTTTTAATTGGATTTGAGGGTCCGATGTTTTTTCCTTTGGTAACTGAAAAACAATGGGGTGGGGCAAATATTGCCGGTTTTATTGTTGCTTGTATCGCCTCCGGCTCTCTTATAACATCTCTCGCAATAGCTCATCTAAAGCGTTTGCCGATTCACAGTATTTCCGCCACTGCACTGGTATTATTGCTTGATGCTTTAGCTCTTTATTTTATTTCACAGGTAAATTTCGTTGGAAGCGCTTTGGCTTTCGCTTCCGTTTTGGGTGTTACGGAGACACTTTTTAACACGTATGCCATTACTGAGATCCAGACTAAAACTCCTGAAAATATGATTGGTCGAGTTTTTTCAGTTATTTCTAGTCTACAGGAGCCATTGCGAGTCGGCGCCGTTTTTGTGGCTGGAGTTCTGATACAAAACTTTGCGGCAAGTAAAACTCTGCACGCCGCTTCGCTATTGGAGATTGGAATTGCTGGCCTTATTTTTTTATTTAGTTTGTCTAGAAATTTTCGTTAAGAACTCTTTTACTGCTGGCATATATTCATCGGGAAATTGCTTAAGACCATCGACATGACCCCCCTTTGGCAGAGAAAGGACGCGTAAATCTAAATGATCCTGTTGATCGAAGAACGCTTCGATTTCTTCATAAGGGACCAGATGGTCCTGCCACCCACGAATAGAAAGTACGGGAAGATCATCCGGAAGAGCCCTTAAAACTTTTGGAATATTTTCTTTGAATGACAGGCCAATAAATAAATAACCGATCGGCAACATCGCCGTTCTTAAGAAAAAGTTTTTAATTTTATACTTATCACCAACAAGATTCCACCAAGATCGGATAATATCGCGGGCTGGTCCGCTATCACAAATGATCCCGGTGATATCACTGGCGTGACGTTCGCCAACAGCCGCTATTGCCGAAAAAGACAAATTCGAAAAGCTGTAAACAATTTTCTTACCGGAAATAGCATTTAATATGGATTCGATCTGATCTCTCCACACTGCAAAAATTCCGAAATCCATTTTTGGAGAAATAGGTAGGGGTGCAGGCAATTTTAATTCGTTAAAGATATTTTGAAAAGTTACGGCATTGAATCCTAGGTTATTCACCATTTCAACGTGGCGGCGAAGTGTTTTGGGTGAACCGCCGAAATAGTGGACAAACACAATAGTCTCCTCGTAGCGCTGATCTTGAGCGTAGTGCCATGAGCCGTGATAAGGGAGGGATTTGAGTATCTCAGACATTTATCAGTGCGCTTTTTCTTTTGGCCAAAGTGCGCGCCAATCCGTTTGTGGATGTGTGTAACCACTAACTTGATTGGCCACTTGGCGGCTAATTGTCACTTGCTCAAGTGCAGTTTCTGACAATACTTTTCCAACAGCTTCAACGACACTGGTTGAGTCAATATGATGGTAAGCGTAGACATCGTCGGGGCGACCACACTTAGAGTGTTTGCGTACAGCGAGAGTTTCATGACGAGTGCCAACGATAGAGCCGATGTTATCAAGTAAACCAGGTTCGCCATCGTGAACAGATACGATAGGAACTCTTCGCCCCGATAGGGTTACGATTTCAGGAGTCGTAAGTTTGCCATTGATCGTCGGTTCGAGATATAAGTTGCCATTAACACCTAGGGTGTTACGTAAATGGAAATACTCTGTTTCGGCGCCAAGATTTCCAATTAATAGGTCGGGTGAGGTCACCATGATAACGTTAGCGTAAATTCCGCGTCTGAGGAGTTCGTCGCTAGCCTTGAGTGCCTCCGTCCCGAGGGTTCCCATGGCAAAAATATTTACGACGTTATCGCCTGGCTCATAAGATTTGTAGCCGCGATAATCGACAATGTAATATGCGCCACTTAGGCAGTCCATTCGCGTTTTAGATAAAATTTCTTCGTCGGAAACTGCGGCGATTGTGTTTTCATTTTCGCTTTCCAGGAGAGCGTCGCTCGTAAGGTCTGTTTTAAATCGGCGATGGCGGCGCAATCTTTGCATCATTTCTTTTTGTTCTACGCCTCTAGTGGTTAAGCGAAGGTGAACGCCAGTGCGTCCATCGTTGTTGCCAACCATGTGACGTTTTAGTGCATCGGCAATAATCCAATCAAGTTCAACACAATAAAATGGTTCCCAAACAATTTGATTCGGAATTTGAAAGTCAGATTTCCAGCCGTGTTGCGCACCTTCTGGGGAGAGACTCACACCCGACGGGGTTCCAGCCAGTAAGAAAGACGATTTCCAATAGAGATTGTAGAAAAATTGATCGAGAGCCCGTTTTACAAAGAAATCGTAAACTGTCATTAGCGGAAAGACAGGAATTCCCAAGACGTCTTTCATTTTACCAATCGATCCTTGACATGAAGTTGTATTTGCTTCGGTAATGTCAAAACGAAGAAATCGATCATGAACCTGTTCGCCAGGAATTAAATCAGGAAGAGTTTTGTCTTTAATACCAAGGGGGGCCTCGAAGTCCTCAACCTCCTGTGGGTTAAAGATTTTTCCGTCCATACTGGGATTTAAATTTGTACTTGTGCCCACGTCTGGTGCCATAAATACAAACTGCTCGGCAGCGATCTTCCAGATTTTTTCGTTTCTATCCAACGCCTTTTGGCCTTTTTCTAGCTTCTTTTCATCAAGGGGCGTGTTGGCGATACGTGTGATCTTTGAAGTGATTTGACCTAGCATCCACTGTGTATGCGGGAAACTTGCCATTTTTAGATTGATATCAAAGCCATTGGGGAGTTCCACGTCCTGCAATTTATCTGATACCGATTTCAAATTTTTTTCTTTTATTGAATTTTGTTCTTTAATCTCTTTGTAGAGCTGCTCACCACGCGTTTTTAAAAATTTTCCTTCGGGAGTGTTGTCAGCAAACCGAACAAACAATTCCTTTTCTGAAATTCCTTGTTTATTTCTCAACTCATCGACTTCATCTTGTTCAGGGAGCATGCTATGGTTGCCCTGTACGGCCGCACAGCGAAGGCCCCAACCTTTGATGGTGTGAGCGATAACGAGCATGGGTTTCTTTTGATTCTTTTTACTAGCTTCAAAAGCTTCGACAAGTTTTTCAAAATCATGCCCACCCATATCGTGGAACGCATTGAAAAGATCGTCGTCAGCAACTCCAGCTAAAAATTTTTTTAAATTGGGATGTTTGTTTCCAATGGTATCCTTCAATGTTTTTTTATTATGGAGTTGCATGTATGCGTTCAACTCAAAGTCTGTAACTTCATCTTCTAAGAACTTCTTAAACTTATCACCCTCGGGTTTTGAAAATAATTTTTCACGAAACCCGCCATGACGAAGATTGATAACATCCCAACCGTTTGCAAGGGCCGTGCGCTCGATACGCTGATCGTCAGTACCGCCCATGATTTCTTTGTGAGTTAAACGGTGACCATCAAGACTTTGGCGGTTGTAATCGACGATCCAAGTTAAATTACCGAGTTCGCGTTCGGCAAAGTCAGGCATAGCTTCAAACAAACTTCCTTCACGATATTCTGCGTCGCCCATAAGTGACCAGAAATGGGCATTTTCAGGAACTTTCCAGTTATGTTTCTGTGCATAACGATAGCCGAGAGCCATGTAACCAGCATTAACGGGTGGAATACCGACAGTTCCTGACGGAAAGAAATTATGATGATCGGGGTCAAAAGCAGAATGATAGGATTGAAAAACAGGTTCGCCATTTTTTGAAAAAGCCCGCAAACCATGCATGGCAATGTTGGCTTCATCTAAAGTAAATTTTGATAAATCATCTTTCAAAAATAGATTTAATAAATAGTTATACGCGTGATCTGTGGGAGATGCATGGGGCTTGTTCGCAATATGATCAAAACCTGTCTTACAAACCAAATGGATCGCTCCCATGATGTGAAGTGCGCTCGCACTTGCTGACGGGTGACCACCTACTTTAGGATCGCCCTTTTGTTTGTCGGCTCGGTTGTTGGCGAGCCAAATCATTTGCGTTGCTAAGTAATGTGCGCGAGCCGCTATGCTATCGAGTAATTTTTTGTCCACGTTTTTAACCTCGTATCCAATCCAAAATTCAACTCCATCTTTTCGGAAATAGAGACATATTATTAAACTATTCGCCTATTCTCTGGACCTATTGATTCTCATAGTCAAAGAAATACTGGGCTATGGCACAGGCCGTGTTGGCAATGCATCGCATTTCAGAGTAAAAATGTGATCTATGCTTACAAGAAATGAACTTGAAGATCTTATAGATTACGCCCGCGGTAACAAGCCCTGTGACCTCATTTTAACTGGTGGTAAATACCTAAATGTCTTTACCGGAGAATGGATTACAGGTGATATCGCCATTGCACAGAAGAGAATTGTTGGTGTTGGCGGGGGTTATGAAGCTCAGAAGAGCGTTTCTATAAAAGGTAAGTTCTTAGTACCGGGTTTTATTGACTCGCATGTGCACATTGAGAGTACATGTATGGTCCCCGACCAATTTCAGCGCGTTGCCCTTATTCGCGGTACCACAGGTGCCGTAGTTGATCCGCATGAAATTGCAAATGTCATGGGCGTTAAAGGGCTTCAATATTTCTTAGACTGTGCGGAAAAAAGCACTATGAATATTTACGTCATGCTTTCGAGCTGTGTGCCTGCAACTTCTCACCTTGAAACTTCTGGAGCCAAGCTTTCGGCTCAAGATTTGGTTAAGTTGAAAAATCATCCCAATGCACTCGGTCTGGCTGAGCTCATGAACTTTCCGGGGTTACTTTTTAAAGAGAAAGAAGTTCTCGATAAGGTTATGGCATTTCAGGACCGGCCAATCGATGGTCACTGCCCAATGTTGCGTGGGAAAGATTTGAATGCCTACACCGCGGTCGGAATTGGATCTTGTCACGAAAGTGTGACTGTAGATGAGGCTAAAGAAAAGTTAGAAAAAGGCCTTCAAGTTGAGTTGCGTGAAGGAAGTGTGGCTAAAAATGTAAACGACCTCTGTAGCATTTTAAACGCCTATTCGTCCCCAAAAATTTCTTTGTGCACTGATGATCGAAACCCTGTCGATATTCTTGATGAAGGCCATATTGATTACCTGATTAAACTTTGTATTAAAAAAGGAATTAAACCCGAGGTTGCTTATCGCTCAGCAAGTTGGTCGACAGCACAGCATTATGGGCTGGGGCGACGGGGTGCAATTTCTCCAGGGTATTTCGCCGATCTTGTTGTGCTAAAAGATTTTAAAAATGTAACTATTGATGCGGTTTACAAAGATGGAATTTGCTATAAAAAAATGGAAGAAGTGCCTCCCGTCTTGGTCTCAGCCCCGACCGAAAATTCAGTGCGCTATAGCATTCCGGGCGTTGCTGATCTAAAAATAGATGGGGAAGATGGTTCATATCGTGTGATTGAAGTCATTCCCAATCAAATTGTAACTAAAGCTCTCGAGCAAAATATCGTGGCGACTGATCAGCAAATTAAACCCGATATTAAAAGAGATATTTTAAAAATTGCGGTCCTTGAACGCTACGGCGGGGGTATTCCTATGGCTAAAGCGCTTGTTTCTGGATTTGGGTTAAAAAAAGGCGCGCTGGGTTCAAGTGTCGCGCATGATTCTCATAATATCGTTGTTGTGGGAACAAACGACGACGACATGATCGCTTGTTTTAAATGGATGTTAGATTCGGGTGGAGGATTTGTGGCGATTGATCGCGGGAACGTCAAAGCATCCCTTCCGTTGCCAGTTGCAGGGTTAATGACAGAGGCGCCACTCAAAGATGTTTATAAGAACTTAAAAGCTCTGCGCGCGACTGCAAAAGGTTTTGGCTGTAAATTGGACGAGCCATTTTTACAAATGGCATTTTTGTGCTTGCCGGTGATTCCTTCATTGAAAATTACGGATCGTGGCTTGGTGGATGTGGCGAAATTTGATTTCGTGTCTTTAAAGCTTTGAGAGAAAGCGAGCCCGATTAGGCTGCCTTCTTACTTTTTCTTCTTTTTTCGATTTTATGGGTGTCAATAAATAAATCTTGGCAGGGCACTTCTTTAATGTCGCTAATTAATTGTACTGCTTGATCGAAATTAGCATCGGTGCTCGCCATTACTATTGCTGGCGTGAGATCGGAAAAAAGCCGCTTTCCTTTACCACCGCATTTGTCACTTTTCAGTTGCTCTATAAATTTCTCCACCTCAATTTTTATTCCGTCATTTGCCCAAACAGATGTGCCTAAAACTAGAAGTTATTTTTTTCTAGAAATCTCTAAAATTCGATGCCCGAGTTCATGGGCATCTATGGGTTTGGCCAGATGGGCTTGAAAACCTGCCTCGAGGACGCGCTTAATATCCTCAGCCGTCGCATATGCAGTAAGTGCTATGGCCGGTACACTTGAATCGTGACTGTTTCCTAGCGCTCTCACTTTTTTTATAAGACTGTAACCATCTTCTTCGGGCATCGCGATGTCACTAACCAAAACGTCGGGCCGAACTGAGGAAATTTTTTGCAGGGCGTTTTTCACAGAATTGGCCGTATGAATTTCGGCTCCGAATAAATTAAGTAAAACTCGCATGGATTCTCGGGCGCTATCATCGTCGTCGACCAAGAGTATACGCAAGCCTTTTAAGGCCGGCGTACTTTTTGTTTTATTTTTCTTTTCAGAGGGCTCGGAATCATATAACTGAATGTTACCTGATAAAGCGGGAAAAGTTATGGTAAAGATGGCGCCTTTTTCTAAATTTGAGTTTTTCGCGGTAACTGTCCCATTTTGTAATTTAACCAGGCTTTCTACTATCGATAAACCCAGCCCCAATCCTCCATGCGCGCGGGTAGACGCACTATCAGCCTGACTAAATTGGTTAAAAATAAATGGAAGAAAGTCAGGAGGAATACCTTTTCCTTCATCAGATACCTTAATTTGAGCAAAGAGGTTGGCGTTTTCGTCAAAAAATTTCAGTTCAACTTTAACAGTGCTCTTTTCAGGAGAAAATTTAATGGCATTGGTCAGCAAATTCCAAATGACCTGCTGCAATCGAGTGGGATCCGCTTGAATGAGCCGAGAGTCTTTAGCGAGATCTACTTTGATTCGAATCGACTTTTTTTCGGCCATTGAGCTGACTGACTCAACGGCCGCTTGAATCACAGAACCAGGATCCAAAGGTTTCATCTTCAAGGCAATTTTACCGGCGATAATGCGCGAGATATCGAGAAGGTCGTCAATCAGCTGGCTCTGAGTTTTGGCGCTTTTTTCGATAACTTCAGCCCCGCGAATAATGGAATCGGCGTCTATTTTTTGTTGGCGGATGAGTTGAGCCCAAGTCAAAATAGACGACAGTGGGGTCCTTAATTCATGAGACAAATTGGCTAAAAATAAATCTTTTGTTTGATTCGCCTTGTCGGCTTGGCTGCGAGCCTCTTGCTCACGTAAAAGCAGATGATTTCGCTCATCCTCAAGTGCTCTTTGCTTAGTAACATCCACAAAACTTATAAGGACAGAATCTTGGTCCCCTCCCGTCCAGTGAACCTTGCCTCCCGACAAAAGTATTTTGCGATTTCCAATAGCTTTAACGTCGCAATTTATTTCGAAGTCGGTGAAAGACTTATTTTCTGACATTGTTTGAATCATTTGCTGGCGGAACGTTCTGTAAATTTCATCTTGCAAACCTAAAAATGTAAAAATATTTTGACTTACGAGGTCATTAACCGGCTTAAAAAATTTGTAAAAAGAACGATTTGCCGATTGAAATCTGAATTCATTGTTGACGACGGCGAGAGGCAAAGAAACCGTGTTGGCAACAGCAGTAATATATTCTAGTGTTTCCTTTGTCCTAATTTCTTTTTGCTTAAGGGCATCGATATCAATCAAAGCTATGATGGCACCCTCTATTCTATTGTCAACTGTCCTGTAGGGGCGTGCCTGCACCTGTAACCAATGGCCCTTGTGGTCTTGCAGCTCAATTTCCTTGGGGGTCAAATCTTCGGCAATTTGGGTCACCAGTGCGCTTAAATTTAGATCGATGTTAGGCTTTAAATCACCGATGGGTCGACCGATATCGGTGGGAATCAAGTTGAAAACATTTTTAGCTTTTGGCGAAAAAAGGCGTATGCGATGATCTCGTCCCACCATGAGCACCGGTATGTCGATACTGATCAGTAAATTATTGAGGTCACTAGAAAGGGCCGTTAAATCAGCATTGCGCATCTGTAACTCATCATTGACCGTCACCAACTCTTCATTAGTAGACTGCAGTTCCTCCTTGGCGGTTTCAGTTTCTTCATTCGTACTTAGAAATTCCTCGTTGGCACTCTGCAGTTCCTCGTTAGCAGAGGTTAGCTCGTCTTGGGCTATTTCGTATTGCTCGATCAGAGCCTGTTGATAATCTTTTAACTCGACGAGTTCTTGAGTCAATTCGGCTATTCTAACGTCTTTTGGATCTTGCTGCCGCTTTATATTTCTCTTTCCGACTCTGCCCTTAACTTTTTTTCCGCCAAAAGCAGGCATATTTTCTACTTCCTTAAAGAGAACTAAGAACGTCCTTTCCTTAGGGCTGACGGATCTATTGATGGGCAATATTTCGATATCGACCTTAATTTCGTAGCCGTCGTCGGTTGAAAAGTGAATGCCCTTAGTACTCATTGCCTTATTTTCTCTTTTAACTGAACTCATGATGCGTCGAAGGTTGGCCAAAAGCTCGGGACGAATCATTTTGAATAAGTTCAAACTGGGCTGCCCGGTTGCAGGTTCTAGAAATGGAAAGGTGCGTCCTCGAAATTGCAAAATGTCCATTTCAGAATTAACGACTACGCCTGGGGGAGCGAACTTGGAGAGGATAAGTTTATCAGCATCAGTTTTAAAATCTAAGGTAAGCTTTGTCGGGCCAGCTTTTAGCGTTATCGGCTCAACAACCCCCCGTCGACTTCTGTTCGTTTTAAAATGCGCCACCAAAGGAGTTGGCATATTCGATTTTAGGTAAATTTTATGAGTCTTATCAATGATACGAAATAACTTCGCAAATTCCCCAGGGCTTTCTGCTTTACCAAGCCAAAGAAATCCCCCAGTATGAAGTGCATAGTGAAATATCGGCATTACCCGTTTTTGCAAGTTCGCGGTAAAATAAATTAAAATATTGCGACATGATATAAGATCGAGTTTTGCGAAAGGCGGATCACTTGTAACGTCATGGCGCGAAAACAAACACAAGTCCCTAATCGATTTATGAATTTTGTAACCCTCAGCAACTTTGTAAAAAAAACGCTGCAGACGATCCCCTGAGATCTTTCTTGCGATGTCCTCGGGATAGTAACCAGCTCGGGCTTTCTGTAAGGATTTTTCACTAATGTCCGTTGCAAATATTTGAATGGGACTCTTTCCAGCAGCTTCGTCTAAAAATTCTACCAATGAAATTGCAATCGAATAGACCTCTTCGCCAGTAGAACAGCCTGGCACCCATATGCGTATAGGCTCTCCCGGTATTCGGTTTTTTAAAAAGGCAGGAAACACTTTTTTTTGCAAGGCTTTAAAAGACTCTGGATCGCGGAAAAATTCCGTCACGTTTATAAGGATGTCATTAAATAGAGCGCTGACCTCTTCTTGATGAGTTAAAAGAAATTTCACGTAGTTCTGTAGATTTTGAGTTTTGTGTACCATCATCCGTCTTTCGATACGACGCCTTATGGTACTCTGTTTGTAATCCGTAAAATCTACCTTGGTATGTCTTATAAGGATATCAAAGATTTTACGAAGGTCGCGGTCAAGGTCTTGAGGGCCTTCTTCGGCGGTAACTTTAAGGTTCGTTGAAGCGATGTAGGGGTGAATAGCAAGCCGCACAAGCTCCTTCGCAATTTCTTCGGGACTCAAAATCGAGTCTGCAGCTCCCGCTGAGATGGCGCTTTGAGGCATACCACTATATTTGGCAGATTTTGGGTCTTGTACGCAGGTGAATCCACCCTCGGCTTTAATTGCCATCAACCCTTCTGTGCCATCTGACCCGTTTCCTGATAAAATGACCCCAATAGCCCTTTCATTTTCAGATTTTGCTAATGACTTTAAAAACAAATCGATCGTCAGGTTCTGACTTAGTTGGCGTGGTGAAAGCTTTAGAATGCCCTCTTCGATATTTAAATTGGAATTAGGAGGAATTACATAAACGTGGTTGGGTTTTACTTTCGATCCATTAGTTACTTCTTCGATATTCATTTTTGTGGAGCGCCGAAGAATTTCGACAGACATACTCGGGTGAGTTGGATCTAAATGCTGTACTAAAACAAAACCCATACCCGTATCGACCGGGACTTTAGAAAATAACTGTTGAAAAGCTTCTAATCCTCCTGCCGAAGCTCCAATGCCCACAATAGGAAAATATTTTCTTCTTTTCATTTTTTTGGGCTAATGCGCAAAAAGAGCATGAGTTCCCATTTCGATGAAGTGCCGAATATCTTGAATGAATTTTTCTAAATCAATTGGTTTACGGATAAAACCTATGGCTTTGCTTTTGGGAATTTCATCAGCGCCACTAAAAAAAACAATGGGAACGTTATTAAAGATTTCAAGATTAGTTTTTTCTAAAATTTTTAGAAATTCTGATCCGGTCATATCGCCTAAGTTCATGTCCAACAATATAAGATTTAATTCCTGGCTTTTTTGCAAGGCTGACAACAAGGTCAAGGCATCACTCCCGCATTGCGAGGTGAAGACTCTGTAACCCTCAAGCTCCAGGGATTTTCTTTGTAGTTCTAAGGTATCAACGCTATCGTCGATAACAAGTATCGAAGCCTTTTTCATGTTAAGTGTATCTTGCTCTGTTCGAGTGCCGAAGTCTATGTAAATCAGGATAATTGTCTTTATTATCAGAGATTATCAGGCCTCATTTTGCGATCGAGTCAAATTTACCTCTGAGCGGGGAAGTCTGTCTTTATTTTCTTATTACCAGCCGTTTAGGTCATTGAGCCCGCTCATAAACCTCAATGAGATCTCCTTCTTTGTCACACACAGTTTTGCCGCCAGCAGGCTTATTCAAGAATAAAAGACTTTGTTTTATTTGGTACGGCACGGTTATCTGCGTGTCTACGGGAGTTTGAATTCCGATACCGCACGCATTGAGATTGCCGTTGTTTACGAGTTTAATTGTCTCAACAAATTTATTGCCATCAACAACATAAGTACCGCCAACTCCTCCTGAGCAAGTCACTGAGTAATCGGATGTTTGAAAGACCACTGTCGCTGCAAATTCTTTGTCATAAATAAAAAGGCCAATGCTTCTATAGGCCAACTGAGACCAACGATCGTTAGGTTTCGCGCCGCTTTTGCATTGATCAATTTTATAAACCCAATGACCTTTTAGTTTTTCATCGACTGCATATACGTTCAAACTATGAGCCGATAAAAAAATAAATAAAAACAGTATAGCAATGAGTTTCATGAGGCCTCCCTTAGCGAGAGATATTACCTCTTTGCTAAAAAATTGTCACAGTATTAATGAGAGAGGTCCCAGACTAAAAAGCTTAGAATGCACACCGTGGATGTAAGCCGCGGTTAACGGCTTGTTGATATTTCGGCAAATATTCGGGAATCTTCGCCTGCAGATTATTGATTCGAGTTTCATTGGAAGGATGGGTTGAAAGCCATTCTGGTGGTTGGCCACCACCGAGGGAAGCCATGTTTTTCCATAGTTCCACGCTTTGGTGCGGATCAAATCCCGCCTGTGACATCAAATCGAGTCCAATCACATCCGCTTCACTTTCTTGTGTGCGTCCCCATGGTAGTAAAATTCCATACTGAATGCCAAGTCCAATTCCCGCCATAATGGCCTCGCGTTTATTGCCATTTGACTTTCCGGTAAGAATTTTATCGAGAATTTCTAAACCGCCTTGTGCGGCAAGTGTTTGAGAAACACGTTCCGCGCCATGTTTTGCTAAAACGTGACCAACTTCGTGACCGACCACAGCGGCCAGCTGCGCATCGGTCTTTGCGGCTTCAAGTATTCCCGTGTGCACGCCAATTTTTCCGCCCGGAAGAGCGAATGCGTTAGCGCTTTTTTCTTGGAACACCACAACTTCCCAATTTCCCCCGACCACTTTTGTAAGTGGGTTTACAACGCAATTTACATAATTAACAAGGCGTTGATCGCGAGCTTTTGGTATTTTGGTTTTCATTTCATCAAAGCCCATAGACCCCATTTGGTCCATCTGTTCATCAGAGACTATAATTAATTGTTTTCGTCCCAAGGGAGACGAAACACAGCCCACGGCAAACGAAAAAACAAAAAATAAAACTAAAGTCTTTTTCATCACAACACTACTATTATAAAGGTGTATAAACATCTTGGCAACAAGTCCAAAATTTGTGCAGAGCTATGGCTTGACTCCATTTGCTAGTGGCATATAACCCAATAAATCTATTGATATTTGAGGAGGAAGCATGGCTACGGCTTTTCATAAACCTGAATGGATAGAAGTCAGAAAATTTGAAGATATATTGCTCCATAAAACCGAGGATGGAATCGCCAAAATAACTATTAATCGCCCTGAGGTTCGCAATGCCTTTCGCCCTCAAACCGTAAAAGAATTAATTTCAGCTTTTGAGTGGGCTCGTGAAGAGTCATCGGTCGGCGTGGTTGTGTTAACGGGGGCCGGTGATAAAGCATTCTGTTCCGGTGGTGACCAAAAAGTTCGCGGCAAGGCGGGATATGTTGGTAAAGACGGAGTACCAAGACTCAATATTCTAGATGTGCAAAAATTGATTCGCCAAATGCCCAAGCCTGTTGTTGCGATGGTTGCCGGTTATGCTATTGGCGGAGGTCATGTTCTTCATGTCGTATGTGACTTAACGATCGCCGCAGATAATGCGATTTTTGGTCAAACAGGGCCAAAAGTTGGTTCGTTTGACGGTGGGCTTGGCAGCTCATACCTCGCAAGAATTGTTGGTCAAAAGAAAGCGCGTGAAATTTGGTATCTTTGTCGTCAGTACAATGCTGATCAAGCTATGGAAATGGGCTTGGTAAATAGAGTTGTTCCCTTGAGTGAGCTTGAAATGGAAACAGTTTCCTGGTGTCGAGAAATGTTGAACCATTCTCCTTTGGCGCTTCGCTGTCTGAAAGCGAGCTTAAATGCCGATTGTGATGGCCAGATGGGACTATTAGATCTCGCCGGCAATGCAACTCTTCTCTATTACATGTCCGAAGAGGCCCAAGAAGGAAAAAATGCCTATGTGAACAAACGCAAACCTGATTTTTCTAAATTTCCAAGGCTTCCATGAGTTCAATGACTTCCGCTCTGTCTTATTTAAAAATTTGGTTTTTAGCGATCCGCCCCAAAACTCTAACGGCGGCAATTGTACCAGTCATTGTCGGTTCGGTTTTAATTTACACGTCATCTTATCAAGTCAATTGGTGGTTAAGCGTTTTTGCTCTTTTGGGAGCGCTATTTATTCAGGTAGGAACAAATCTAGTTAACGACGCGATTGATTTTAAAAAAGGTGCAGATACCCAGGACCGACTGGGGCCGACTCGAGTTACACAAGCAGGATTAATTTCTCACGAAAGAGTTTTCCTCGCTGGGCTAATTTGTTTTGGCGTTGCGATGGTCTTTGGATTGCCGCTTATTATGGCTGGTGGCTGGTTAATTTTAGTGATTGGGCTTGTGTCATTGATTTGCGGCTACGCATACACGGCGGGACCATACCCGCTTGCCTATAAGGGATTAGGAGAGCTTTTTGTAATTTTATTTTTTGGGATTGTCGCGGTGGCGGGAACTTTCTATTTACACTCGGGAGCTTTTTCTTTTGGCGTGTTAGTCGCTGGATTGCAAATTGGTGCTCTTAGTACTGTACTTATTGCGATTAATAACTTGCGGGACCATGAGGGCGATAGGTTGGCGAATAAACTTACACTTGCTGTTCGTTTCGGAAAAACTTTCGGTAGGGTGGAGATTTCAGCGTTACTCCTTTCACCATTTCTTTTAAATTTTTATTGGATTGTACACGGCTATACTGTCGCTGCTATCTTTACGTATGCCCTGATACCGCTTGCATTTCGTATTGCAAAAAAGGTTTGGACGATCGAGCCCAGCGCTGAATACAACATGCTTTTAGCGCAATCTGCGAAACTTCATTTGGGATTTGGATTGTTGTTTTCTTTTGGAATTTTACTGGCATGAAAGTTTGGTGGGCGCCTTACGAGTTGACGTTTCGGGAGTCGAAAAAAGCCCGAAACGGGGCACTCCTTCGCTTTGAATTTAAAGACATCGGATTTGGTTATGCCGATCTTTTTCCATGGCCAGAGTTCCGCGATGAGGATTTGAAAACACAGATAAATAATTTGAGATTGGGAAGGCTATCTCCGCTTCTCGAGCGAAGTGTAGCGTTTGCGAAAGAAGATGCCATTGCTCGCTCCGAGAAGCGAAGTCTGTTTTATGGGTTGGTTTCGAAGATCGCAAGAAGTCACTATCTTTTTATGTCGCCAGAGATTGAGATGGAAGAGCTCGAAAAAATCGTTGGTGATGGATTTAATACTATTAAAATAAAATTAGAAAATGGTGTTCATTGGATTAATAAATTAAAAAACCACCAATTGTCTAAAAATTTAAAAATTCGCCTGGATTTCAACAATAAATTGACTGAAAATGAATATATAAAATTTCTGGAGCAATTAGACTCTTCGGCAAGAAATTTAATTGAATTTGTAGAAGATCCCACACCTTTTGAAAATAGTTCTTGGATCAAATTTAATAACGCTATTCCACTTGCGCTCGACTGCGGCTCTGATAAGAATTTTAGTGAATTTGAACATTTGGGGTTTAAATATTTAATTCTTAAGCCGGCTCGTCAAAGTCTTGAGACGATAAATCTACCGGACGGAATTAAACCCGTGATCATGGGTTATCTTGATCACCCAGTGGGTCAGTCATTTGCAGCTTTATCCTCCGCGCGCTGGCGAGGAGAAAAGTTAGAAGCAGGGATTTGTTATCATACCTGCTATCGGACCAATGCCTATTCTGAGCGGCTAAAAATAAAAAATGCCGCTCTTGTTCCTGATGATGGAATCGGTATTGGCTTTGGCGAGCTGTTGGAAAAAGAAAAATGGGAGTTTTTACATGGAAATTAATTGGACCGATCAGTCGTCCCACGTGTTTTTGAACCCGCGCTTAAATTTTGCGTTTGATCAAAAATTAATTCAGAGGCGCCGTCCTTCACATATCTGGCTTGCGACTTCAGGTAGTGCCAAAATAGTGGGTCTAAATAAACAGGCGATTCTTTCCTCCGCGGATGCGGTAAATAAATTCATTAATAGCAGTGAAAAGGATATTTGGTTGCAGATTTTGCCGGAATTTCATATTGGCGGTTTAAGTATCTACGCGCGTTCATACCTTTCAGGGGCTAAAGTAGTCACGCATCACTTTGGTTTGGGAAAATGGGATGCAAACAAATTTACGGCACTTTTAAACGAATCTGGGGCGACTTTGATAAGTCTTGTGCCGACACAGATTTATGATTTAGTAAAAAATAAAATCGTAGCACCACATTCTCTACGTTATGTATTTGTGGGTGGAGCGGATTTAGAAAACTGGCTCTATATGGAGGCAAAAAAGTTAAAGTGGCCGATAGCACCAACCTATGGAATGACCGAATGCTCTTCGCAAGTAGCAACGGCTAATCTCGAAGATTCGCGCATGCGGGTCCTTCCTCACGTAAAGCTTCGCGTTTCTGAAATGGGAAAGATTATTTTGATGGGGCCCAGCTTGTTCACCGAGTACTGTATGATTGGAGAAGGCGGAGATTTGGCTTATCATGATCCAAAAATAGGTTATGAGTTTTTGACTGAGGATTTTGGTGATTTGGCAGATGGTTACCTTAAGCCCTTGGGACGGGGAAAAGACTTCATCAAAGTCGGGGGTGAAGGAGTGTACCTAAATCGCTTGCGTGGAGTCTTACACTCATTCCAATTTGAAGAAGGTCTCGAGGGGGAATTTGACCTAGAGTCGAGACCTCACGCCCGTCTTGGGAAAACCATTGATTTAGTCACAACAGTTGATGAGCCGAAGGTGAAAGCGCTCGTTGAAAAGTTTAATAATACAGTAATGCCTTACGAGCGGATTCAGGGAGTCCGTAAGGTCGACCAAATACCGCGCGGTGAGCTCGGAAAGTAATTCGCAAAATTAATAAGCGCTTTCCAAAATCTTATCTACTATTTGTACTTCGATCTCGGGATTCCAGCTTTTGCGCACCAGCTTTTCTGGATCAACCACGCGGATGAGATAGTCGGGGTGATCACGACGCGAATCCACGCCGTTTGATCCTTTGATCCAATATCCGGAGGTAACAACGAGCTCGCCGTGCTCATTTTTATTTCCTTTAAGAACATAGTTGTATTCGCGAATGGTTTCGCGCGTGCCTACTAGATTTTTGTCATTTGGTAAGGTTGGTTCAGCCGCATAAATCCAGGTACGAACAACAACCGAATTGGATTCGCCCGCGATAGTGTGCATTTGATAATTAGCCTTGTAAATGGGAACGTTCCAGACTTCTACACCGGCATCGTGATCCATGACGAACGGCTGTTTGCGACTGAATAACTGTTCTTCCATCAGACGGTGAAATTGTTCGGGGAATATATCTGGGTATATCCAACTGTTGGCAGACCCCGTGAATTTTTGCCCATAATAACGTAGGTTTGATTCATCGGCGGCATCAAAAGTTTTCAAGAGTAGGGCTTTAAGGTCAACGACATCAAAAGTCAGACTCGAAAAATTAAAACTAAATTTGACGGGTTTTCTGGGTTCAGGTTTTAAGATCGAAGCGATGGCCCAGGCATCGCATAAGCCTTCCCACATCGCAAAATTCCGATTATAGCTCTTTTGCTCATGCTGTAGAGCTGAGCCCGGTGTAGGTCGGCTCGCACGCTTATATATGAGTCTGCGAATCGAGTCATACTTTCCAAGGGTAGAATTTTCTCCTTTGACAAACAAGAAATCCTCTCGCTTCGGATACCACCATGATGACCAAGGCTTGTGAGGTGATATAGCGATATCCGATTTGAGAGGGAGTTTATCAAGTGAAATGATGGTAGGCCCGAATTCACGAGTGACGGCTGTCAGCGCGGGGTCATTGAGTGCCTCGGCCACGGCGTCACAGTCGGATCGTAAAAAATCTCCATGCATCCGTACTTCTTCGAAAAAATTTAGGTTATTATTCTGCGGACACGCCTTGGCTGTAAAAAGAACTCCACGGAGTTCTCCTCCATTTGAAAGATTACAGCCAGAGAGTGCCGTTAAAAATAAAACGCAAAAGAAACCGTAATAGTACAGCAGCATGGAGATTTCCTATAAATTAGTATGGTGTTTGGTTTCCTTGGCCTTGAGTAGGAGCTTGTTGAGAAACATTGCCACCACAGAGATCCACAGCCTTACCAGTATCTGTAACTTGAGCTGCACCTGGGTTTGCGCCTTTAACCCCATTTATTGTTTCTGCGCAGAAGTCAGCCGCGGTACCTTTGAAGGCAAGTATGTCAGCACAAGTTACCGAACGCATAGACTCAACCTTTTCAGCAATTTGCTTGAATCGGGGACAATTAATAGATTGTGGTGCGGAATCTAAAATGGCTGTTACAGCTTCAACATTGTATTTGTCAGAGTAAGCGAGTACGGTTAGCTGGCGAGAAGTCTTTACTGACATGTCCTTGCCAGTGTCAGGAACCCATTTCAATTGTAAGTCCTGACAACCGATTTGAATATTCGTTGGTGCCGTCTGGTTGTGGTATTTGGCTGGAGTCTCGCAAGCGACTCGCAAATCTTCGAAACGGATCTTTTGCACGCCCGTAGATTGCGATTGTCCTTGGCCCTGTGTCGGAACCTGTTGTTCATTTGGTGCCTGTTGTTTTTTGCGCCCTCCCCAAATACTGGCGTCGGCATTGAGAGTTAATAAAGTGGCTACAGAAACTAGAATAAACCTATTCATTTGATCCCCCTGTTATTAGAAATTGTTTATTGATCTCCTTACTGAAAGCGGTTCGAGGGAATCCCGTGCAATCTTTCGGCCATAGCAAGCCGCCTAAATTGGAGTTTGGAAATCTGAGGTAAAGCTATTATTTTGATTTGATAGATATTTTCTCAACTTGCGTGGGGCGAGCCTATTGGGACGCCGGGGAGTTTTTCCCGTGGAAATACTTGACCAAATCCGGAGTGCAACTTAAACCGTCTTTACATTCATGGATTTAAAATCGATTAAGATCTATAACCAACGCGACTTCCCCCCTTACCTGCCCAAACTTAATGCAATTTATGATGACTTGTTTACCGGCGGAAAGGGTCTGCGCTCGCGTTTGATAGGGTTGATGAGTTTGCATTTAAGTCTGAGCGAAAAAGTAACGACGTTGTTAGCTCAGACCATTGAATTCATTCATAACGCTTCATTGCTTCATGACGACCTTGTAGATCGTTCGCATTTGCGGCGAAGTAAGCCGACGGCGTGGTTAAAGTATTCTCCTGAGTACGCTGTACTTGCCGGAGACTACCTTTTGGCAAGGGTTATGGTAAATTTATCAAGTCATGGAAACATTAAACTTGTCCATTATACAAGTGAGATTATTTCTGATCTCCTTGAAGGTGAATGGATTCAAGACTCCTTAGTGAGTGATTTAGATGTACGTCTTGAAGAGTTAGATCGTGTTCATAACTTAAAAACGGCATCTTTATTTAAATGGTGTTTGCGTGCGCCATTTTATGGTGCCGAAAACTACGATGAAAACCTGCATAATTTGTTAGAAGAGATGGGAACGCTTTTGGGACAATTGTTCCAGAGATCTGACGACCTATTAGATTACGATATTCGAAATGGTGAGAACAAAGCCATACTTGGTGATTTGAAATCGGGATATATAAATTCTTTTGCGGCGTTTTTGATTCAGGACTTTTCAGAAACTAGAAAAAAAGAATTTTCAAAAAGCACCTGTATGATGGACGTATATAAAAATATTGGTGAGCAGGAGTTTTTTAGACGCGTCGATGAGTTTGACAAAATCAATAGTGGTATGATTGAGTTGTTTCATCACCACTTGGGTTCATTAAATAATTACTTAACTTCTGGGCAAACTTCGCTGACTGGCGAGCTTAGTCGGATTTGTAAGGCGCTCTATTGGCGAAAAGTGCAGTAATGGATTCTCTAATTTCGGTCCGCCGCCAAGATGAAACTTTCTTTAGCTATATGAAGGGTACATTTTCTAGTCAGTGGCGGGCGATTCCAACAGAGTCACTGAATTTAGATCTCAAAAAGGACTATATTACTTTCCGGTTGATTCCTATAGAAAGAGTCCCGCATGTAAGTATTTGGCAGTTTATTCTAAAGGTATTTCGCCTTGACGGGCTGTCTTTTTCGGTAGGGGGTTTGATTGCGACATTGTTCTTTCTGCAGGCGATAGAGAGAACTTTCAGTTTTGGATTGGCTATATCTTGCTTTATACCGGTTATTTGTCTGCATATCGCCATGAATCTATTTAACGACTATTACGATCATGTCAGGGGCGTAGACCGAATTGGATCGGTAAAATCTATTCAGATCGGCTGGGTGCGAGCTATAGATCTTTATAATTGGGGATGGATAGCGCTGGGGCTAGGAATTTTTTCGGGAGTTTTTATTCTTGCAGCGAGTACGGCACCAATCTATTTGATAGTCGCCCTCGCCGCGTTTGGAATTTTGGAATTTTCGTCGAATCGCTTTGGTTTAAAATATTTAGGTTATGGGGAAATAACTCTTTTTTTGCTGACCGGACCACTGCTTGTAGTCGGATTTGTATTAGCGGTGAATGGAAATTTACAAGTTCGAGATTTGGCGTTGGGAGGATTTTTAGGACTCCTTACCTTATTGTTTATGCACCTTAACAATTTGCGCGAGATTTTAAGCGCGGCACAGGCTGGCGTCTCTAATATCGTTACTCGAAATGGGTTTGATAAGTCCAAAAGAATTCTAGGATTTATGCTTATTTTGAGCTCGTTTGTCTGGTGGAATGTTTTGATTCTCATGCACAAAAGCCCGTGGGCCTTTGGTCCTTGGATTGCGGGGGGAATTATTTTTAAATATATTTTTGCCCAGGTTCTTCAATCTGCTTCGCCGATGTCGAGTGTCTTAAGAAGTACCGTGCAAAAAAGGTTTTTACTCCATTTACTTGTACTGATTTGCGTGTCCGTCAGCTTCATGATCCCATGAGCATTCAGGAACGCTTCGTTTTGTTTCGTGAAGATGGAGTCTTAAAACTTAAAGATTTAGAGCGACCGAAATACAAACCAATTTATATTGATTTCGGCGAATATTTGTCTCATTGGGATCATCAAAAGTCTTCGCTTAAAAATGCTTTACTGGCTAAAGCGATTGGATTTAAAGGCGAGCCGTTAACTGTATGGGATTCGACCTTAGGTTTAGCTAAAGACGCATTTTTCTTTTGCTTGTTAGGATGCAAGGTAACGGGTACAGAGCGTTCTGAAACGATCTTTTCTTTGCTCAAAGATGCGCTTGAGCGGGCCAAAAGCGACAAAAAAGTGTATTCAATTGTGGAAAACTTGGAAATATACAATTGTGATGCGCTGGAAATCGATAAAGATAATTTTGATGTTATCTATATTGATCCAATGTATCCCGATACTAAGAGCAGTGCCGCTCCTCAGGCGAGTATGCAGATCCTAAGGGATCTATTGGTTACAGAAAATAATATTCATAATCTTATCGATTTTGCTCAAAAAAAAGCGAACCTCAGAGTTGTGATAAAGCGCCCGCCTAAGGCCAGGCCTGTGGACCGTCCCCTTATACACAGCTATTCGGGAAAATCTGTGCGCTATGACGCGTACAGGCCCTCAAACAGGACTTGGTAAATAAAGTCCTTCGCGTTATGTTTGTATCCACATGGGTTTATTAGAGTCGGTCCTGAAGATTAATTCAGAAATTAATCCTCAAAGCACAATTGAGCGGCTTACCCGTCAAGTTCAGTTTTTTACCTGTGAAGTTCGGGCTCTTGTTTCAAAAAAAGAAGACCCCATTGAAAAAATCAAAATATTGTTATGGTTTCTATTTGAACACAAAAAATTCCAGGTTGCTGATGGAAAAGAAAATATTTCGATAGACCAAGTTTTAGTTGACGAGATCTTAGAAAAGAGAAAGGGCTTGGCGCTGCCTATTGCAATTCTGTTTCAAGCTGTTTCGCACGAAATAGGTGTGAAATTGGATTTTGTTTCTTGTCACGGATATCGTTTGCTTAAGATTATTCACAAAGGAAAGTCATTTTTTGTGGACATTGTTGATAAGAAAATACTTTCGACCGAAGAACTTTTAGCATTAATCAATCGTCAAAAAAAAGAGTCTGTTGATAAGATTATGAGTATGTTTGAGGTGAGTACACCGTCGCAAGTCCTAAAAGGGTATTTAAATACCCTGAAATCGACGTGCGAAAAGCACCGTCTAAATCGCGAGTTACTACGAATTTATGATTTAATTTTGGAATATTATCCGGTGAGTATAAAAGAGCTTGGCGAAAGAGCTCTATTGTTAAAAAACTTTGGGGAAGATCAGCTGGCATCGATGGACTTGCGTCGCTATTTTTCCTTTGTGAGTACTGATAAGGCCCCAAAAGTTCTTAGAGAAATAAAAATTAAACCTAAATTATCCGTTATTGATCCTTAAGATTTCTTTTTCAATTTCTGCAATTCTTAGCAAGATCATTAATTCTTTTTTTCTCTTAGCAATTTCTTCAGTTCGAATTGCTTTCTTTCGTAGAGAAGTTAAATTCATCATCTGTTCGGCAAGGCGAGTAACCTCTTGGTTCGTATCTTCATTTTCTGCTTTTAATTTTTTATATTGGAGAATTGCAGCCTCAAGAGCTTTTAAAATTTCTTTACTGGGCGCTGTTTTGTATTGTTTTGCTTTCATTTCTAACCCCAACGGGTCGTAAGATCTGATTGGTACTTTCTTTTTGTACTCAGCAATGAGTTTTTCCAAATCGCTGCGACGTGGATCCTTAGGTTCTTTCTGTTCTTTATCGCGGTCTTTAATTGCGATCACTTGTTTAAGGTTTTCTAGGTTTTCTTGGATATTTGCAAAATACTGTATTTTATTTCCAGTCCTAGATTCGATTTTTTTCCAACTCTTTTTGTCGGTAGAAATTACAGAAGGGGTGGTCTGGCGCATGAAACAAAAGTCGACGAGTTCAATAATTGCCGAAAGAGAGCGTGTGACCTTGAAGTCAATGTCACTAAGATCAAAAATGAAGTTAACTCGTCCCTGAATGATTTTTTGATCTATTTTTAGGCGCAAAGTGGAAAAGTCTTGAGGGTTTAGAGGGTCGCTGAAGGTGATAATCTGTATGTCATCCTGTGAGTGCAGTATTGCGGGCATATTTTAAAATTGTATCTGGCTTGACATAATCCATGCAAGCTTAAGACAATTTCGAGATGGCAAATAGTGAGATCGAACAGTTAAAAAAGCGAATTTCTAGCCTTGAATCTGAGCTTTCACTTCGAGAAAAGGATTTAGTTCACTATAAAGCTAAGCTTGAGGAGGCCAACGAGACCCTTGAGACTCTGACTTCAAATATGGAGCAACAAATTCATATTTTGCAAGCAATACAGAAGCACCTAACACCTACCGAGTTTTCCCATATACCTGGTTTTGAATTTAGCTTTAAATTTGTGCCGAGTAAAATTTCAGGTGGCGATTACTTTGATTTGTTTGAACACGATACTAAGTCTCGTTTTGGGATTATTATGACGAGTGCTTCTGGGTACGGAACTTCGGCACTCCTCCTCTCGATACTATTACGCTTGTCGGGGCCGCTTAAAACAAAAAAGGGGGGAGCTCCGAGCGAAGTAATAAAGTCAATTTCAGAAGAACTTCGTAGCACTATGGGTGCTAAGGATAGTTGTCACCTTTTTTATGGACAGGTTGACAGGGGCAGCTTCGATTTTAAGTATTGTATCGCTGGCGACATGATTGTGCTTCACTATAAATTTCATCAGGGGGAGTTAGAAAAGTTGGAGCCAGCTGGTGGACCAATTTCTAAAACTAAGGAGCCAAATCTTAATTCGATGAATGTCCAACTAAACTCCAGAGATCGTTTAGTCATTTGTTCGCGAGGAGTTCTTGAGACGAGAAACAAGGAAGAGTTTTTCGGCGAAGAGAGGCTTTTTAGAACCGTCATGGGGGTTGCAAAAAGAGAAGTCCATGAAATTCGCAATGAAATACTGTTTCAAATTAAGACTTTTTTAAAAAAAGAAGAGATTCAAAGAGACGTCACCGTTCTAGTTATGGAAGTTAAAGACAAAGTTATTAAGCTGGCACGCAATACCCAAAGTTAATTTCAATTTTTTTGTTTAAGCAATTTACATTTACATCTTAACCTTCACTCTTAACTTAAACTTACCGATAATTTTAATATAAGTATTAACTTAATTATTAACTAGGGAGGACTTCTTGGGACGCGTTCTTGTTTACAGCACGGCTGGCAATGAGTCCGAACTCATTAAGCAAAAAATTGATAATGACATCGAAGATGTTACTGTAGACGTTGTTGGTAATGAAACGGAAATGATGAAGTTTCTCATCCTTAATACTGTGAATGTTATCGTATTAAATTTTGATAGTTTGTCCGCCAAAAAAGTACAGCTGACTCGCGACTTAAGAGCGCTTGGAAATACTAGTGCTTTAGTGATTCTTAGCCCGCAAATGGATCATCCCACGTTAAAAAAAATGGAAAAAATCTATAAATCCGTAATCATTCAGAAGCCGGTTCGTAAAAATGACTTACTTGGCGTAATTAAAAAATATATGAATGAACAGAATGTACCGCAAAGGTTGGCGGAAAGATTTTACACTGACAATCCCTCACGCATAGAGTCTTTTGGCACGGCGGCAAAGACTAATACTCGCATGCTGAATGTTTCTCGTACCGGGGCTTACCTTGAGTGCAACGAAAGCCCAAAATTTGCTGTCGGAGATTTGATCCGCTTAGACGTAGAATTAAATCAGTTGCGTAAAACTCGCAGTGTCCACGCTAAAGTTATTTGGCTATCACCCCTCACAAGTACGTCGGGCGGCTTCGGAACAGGAGTTCACTTTATTCCTGATAACCAAGTTTACAGACATATGTTGAATATGGCTTAAAAAAGGTTCCAGGTTCTTTTTTTACTTTTTAACCATAGCGAGTTTAGTCAGATCCATTTGAGTAATATAATAAACGTTGTTTCTGTTCGCGAACACACAGTTTAATGGCTTCGTCTTCATCGTGCATACCCAAGCCGCCTGCTTCTACGGTAGTTCTAGCTCCACGATAACACGTCACGATGTGCATAGAAGCAGCGTTTTTACATAACGCTATAGCTCTGCTTTCACTGCCAATCCCGCCGCCGGCATTGTCCCACGTTGCTCTGGCTTTCCTAAAACATTGGGCTGGTATTTGAGTTTTCACGCCCTCACAAAGGTCAACGGCTAAACTATCACTACTGACATCGCCACCTCCGCTCGACCAAAGTGTTCGGGTGAATCTGTAGCACTGGGCCGGACTGATATCGTCACTAGGGCAAAGCCGCTCCAGCAGACTCTGATCTTTCAAATCGCCACCTCCACTCACCCATGAAGAGCTGGCTAAGCGGGTGCAAGGACTGTCTGCAAACGATGCCCGAGAGAAAAGAAAAAATAATATTAAGAAATACTTCAAAAAACGCTCCACTGTGTAGCCGAAGTGTAGCAATGCAGATGCCAGGTTCAGGTCGATGTTGATTCATTTTAGCTCTTAAAATGTATTTTAGGATGCCAGGGTTCGGTACCGATTTCGAAAATTTTTCACATGTTCTTTTTTTAAAACGGGATGCTTTCATAGTTATCTAGTTCCGACGAGGGTTAGATCAGCTCGAGAGGGAAATTTCATAACTTCGGAGTGTCCACCGAACTGGAATGCCTTTAGGATGGTTCGTCTTGCAGACTTTTTATACAATCTTAAGGCGTCGTGTGAGGCGCGACAGGGAGCTTCGCTCCAGAACTTTGATGCATTTATGGGCAGCCCAATGTCTTAAAACAAAGGTTGCTTTTATGTAATGGCTTAGCTAACTCTAGAGCGTGTATCAAAAGTACGTAGGATTTTGCTCGATTTTTCTATTTCCAATCTACCTCGGTAGCACCGCCACCAATCGTGTATCAAACGAGGGTCAGATTATATTTTGTGAGAGTGCCGACGGCAATTATCTAGAATGTAACATTGACTACCCAATTCGCTCGGCAAATGTGGAACTTGAAATGTCCAGCAAACGTTGCATCGAAGATGTGACTTGGGGTTACGGCCTAAAGCATCTTTGGGTTAAAGATGCTTGTCGCGCCAGCTTTAGAGTCTTTGCCCGCTAAAATTATCTAACAATTCGCTTACACTCTAAAGAAATCGGTTTGTTAATCGGTAAACTTTTTTTATCCAGTGTAACTGCAGACCCCATAATTTTTTCGCGGCCGCTGCAGCCCTGGATTTTTATAACATAAAAAATGACATGGCCGACAACCATTTGTGAGCCTGTAAAGTCAAAAGTGTCCATACAGCGGTGGGCTTTCACTTCGACATCCGTTAATTCAAAACCTTCATTTTTAAGGCCAGGGTCGCCAACAAACATTTGCTTTGTTTCATGACTTAGCCAGAACAGGGCGCCTTTAGATTTACAAACATAGTTCATGTCATTGACGGGAACCTCTTTTGTCGCTGGCAGGTCAGGAACTTGGGCATCTACGGCTGAAGCCAGAAGGACTGGAAGGATTAAATGTTTCATGTGTTCTCCTTTTAAAATTCAGAGAGATATAGGGAATGGCAAGAAAGATCAATAAGTTCGAAGATTTTGAAAATATCATCCAGACGGTTATTCAAAAGTAACCTTAATGTCAATTTTTGACAGGGTATCGATTGGTCACCAATAAAAATACACATTGACATAATTTCTCTTAAGATCCAGCTTTATCTTAAGAGGTAGTTATACTTAAAAATTTATTTTTCATCTTGGTAGCGGCTCTCATTTCTTTGGGTTTTACTTCTGTTTTGCCAGAAAATAATTTTCGCCTTCTTGTTCATCAAAATAGAAGTAACATTTCTGAGGAGCAATTTGACAGTGCCCTTGAAAAAATTAAACAGGCTTACGAACCTGTTATTAAAGATCGGGGCGCGGAACTTGTAATATTAAAGGATTGGATGGACACCACCGTCAATGCCTATGCTTTTCGCGAAAACAATCAATGGTACATATCATTTTATGGTGGGATGGCTCGACACTCTGAGATGACAGAAGATGGGTTTTTATTGACCGCGTGTCATGCGATCGGGCACCACTTGGGCGGGTTTCCTCGAGTGGAGTGGTCATCGGTCGAAGCGAATGCCGATTATTTTTCAACCTTAAAGTGTCTGCGCCGTATTTGGTCTAACGGCGATTCTATTGAGGTTGTGGCAAAAATGGAAATTGACAGACCCGTCAAAGAAAAATGTGAAAAACAATGGAAGAAGGAATTAGATCAAGCAATTTGTATGAGATCTGCAATGGCAGGAAAGAGTTTAGCACGTCTCTTGTCGGTGTTAGTGGGTGAAGATAGCTTTCCTGAATTTAGGGCCCCCGACGAAACCGTAGTCACAAAAACCAATGAATCTCATATCAATTCTCAATGTCGTTTAGACACTTATTTTCAAGGAGCGCTTTGCGACGCTGACTGGAAAATTCCAGCGGGAGAAAATGATCCCAATAGTGGGGCTTGTCGATTTAGACATGTAGGTGGTCGACCTGCATGTTGGTATTATGAAAAGCCTACGTTCAGTATTTCTCAATTTGAGAAATTCATTTTTTAAACGACCGTCATCCTATTTGACTCCTGAACAGAAAATTAATGAATTTACCTAATTAAATGTAATAAAACGCATTCGTACTAGCATCGTATTTGCACCTAAAAATAGGAGCAAACTGTGGGGGCTTTATGCTAGTAAAGAATCTTATTTTGAGTATGTTTTTTATGGCGACAGTACAGGCCAACGAGAACCCTCAAAGTCATATGCCTTCGGAAGTTCCCCCGTTTGTTCCTGGAGGAGAAACAGAGCAACAGCATCAAGCCAACCAAGAACCTCCTCCAGTAGAGCCGTTAGAGGAGCAGCCACTGCCAGAGGATTATTCCCAGATGGTGGATGAGCCGCCTCCACCTGATTTTTACGACGCGGATCCCGGGCAGTCTCATTTTGGAAATCAACCCGTGACTCCTTACAAAGTTTTAAAAGTAGTAAAGCAGCCAGTAGCGAAAAAAATTGCTAATCTTCCACCGCAGAAAAAAAGAACCTCTTCTATCAGAAATCTCGCGGCGGTACCTTTGAAAAAAAAGGTGGCTGGTATAAAATCAGTGAAACCATTTTGCTCTATGCGTGCGCTGGCGAGCTCAGCGTCAAAAGAGCTTGGAAAAACCCGTTCTCGTAGTCGCCTATGGGTTGAAGAGGTAAATCCAAGCTGGTTTAAGGTTTATCGCCGAGCCGGGGCGGCATTTATTCAAGCGAGTTGTTTACGTTAAAAGTTTTTCCTGATTCTGTTATCACTTGAAACCAACCACGGCAACTTCGATCTACCCACATGAAAAGTTCTTCGAACCCATAAGAAAAGCCCTCACTGCATGCGTATGGCGAGTATTCAAGTTGAAGAATAACTTCTTTAATCGGCTCGCCAACCCAACAAGACCTCCATTGATTAGCATTACTTTCGCACGTTATGGAGTAACTTTCGGCAAGTGCATTGTTGGACCAGGATATAGAAGCTATACTAATAAGCGCAAAAAATAATTTTCGCATTTCATCCCCCTTTTTATATAAAAAAGTGTATCTTGGCGAATCTAATTGTCTAGCATTAATAGTCTAAGGGAACGCTGCTTCAAAAACTAAGCCATTTCGTAAAATTCTCTAATGGTCTTTTGAATACCTAAAAAGACGTCGTATGGTTTAGCGTTTCCATACATATATGCAGGCGTTGTCACCACTTTATGGTTGCGATCGGTAATAAAGTCATCAACTGGACAGTCGATGTGTTTGGCGCCGAGCTTCTCGATTTCGACAGACGTTTTCTTATCATTGCCGATTGTAACCTCTACATTCTTTTTACCAAGGGCAAGAGCCAGTAATACGGGAGCTATGCAAATTGCGGCAATCGGTTTTGATTCTCGGTGAAATTCCATTACAATGCGGGAAACTTCCGGGTGAAGAGATGCCTTTGCGCCCTTTGCAGCGAAATCACAAAGGTTAAGGGAAGCTCCTTTTCCACCGGGAAAAACAAGTCCATCAAAATGTTTTTCGCTGAGCTCTTTTAAATCTTTTATTTTTCCACGCGCTATTCGGGCACCCTCGACAAGTAAATTTCTTTTTTGACCAGTTTCTTTTCCGACGAGGTGGTTGACTTCGTTTACTTCCATGTTAGGGGCGAAATAATTTATAGCTGCGCCTAACTGACTGAGCGTCACAATAGCTGCAACGGTTTCTGTAACTTCTGCGCCATCCTGATGGCCACATCCAGATAAGACAACAGCGATATTTTTCATATCGCTGTCTTAACAAGTTATGATATTTCCGTCAACTTAGGGAGTTGTTTCAGAAAATGGGAAGGGCTTTCCGTAATCAAAATCTGTCGTTTCTTGGCAAAATATAATGTAGATGCTTCTTCCAAGATCGTCTTTTAAATTATTGCCATCGCAATACTGAAGTACCTTGGAGTAAAATGGGGTATCTTTGGCCGTTACGATAAGGACATCGTGTTTCTCCGGACCCGTTGACTTCCAAACCACCTGAGTAAGGCGAATTTCCGTCACTGTTATCATACAATTTGGAATATTAGCGCAATTGGCTTTGTCTTTGACTTTAGAAGGAAGGTCCCTTTGTTTTGGGGTAACCTTTAAGTCATGAAAAGTAACTTTCTCAGCGGGATCTGAACTCACTTTTAGAAATGGAATTTCAGAAAGAGAATTGGCTGCAAAATTCTCTTCGGCCTCTTCAAACTTTGCGTACATTTCATTTTTTTCCACTTCGACCTTTTGTTCTTTTCCATCAACCCATCTTATTTCGGTGAGTTTTGAGGTGTAAGTGACGGTTGGGTTATTGGCGTCTTCATTCTTTCTAAGGACATCTCGCATATTAACTTGTATCAGATAACGATTCCCTTGAGGATCGACCGCGATTGTAGTTGTTTCGTTTTTTTCGTGTTCACCAATTTGGCGATGACTCATTTTTCCACGGGAGTCGTTGATAGCCTTCATGACCTCGGCTTCAGGAACTTCAGGACCGAAATTGACAGGTCGTTCTTCAGCCTCTAAGCAACTTGTTTGTGAGTAGACCATTAGTAGAAAAACTAACATTCCGATCTTTGATCGGTTAAGGGAGATTTGCATAACACAATCCTTTTGTGTTTAGACCGAATCCCAACCCCATACCCACATGGGTATTGGTAAAATTTGGTTGAGGATCTCCCTGTTTTTATCGTCACATTTTGATATAAAATTACTGTCAGTAGGTCCGAAAAAGACCCTGACAAGTTGTGACTCATGACTTTGGTCGATGAGCGGCGCCAGATCAAAGCGCGAGTGACCAATGAGGCGAGCGTAGCGATTTACTTTTTCTGTTAGGTTTTTTTTATTGAGTATTTTGATCATTCCCAAATAACCGGGGTGAAAGACTTTTGCGTGCGGTTGGATACTTTTAATGAGGTTTTGTGCATGGCCGGGACAAATGACCGTAATGTTTCGTTGTTGATCTTTAAGTGCAAAGTTAAGGAGATGGAGGATTTCGTTTACTCCGCCACCCCACTCGTGAATGTATCCATTTAAATCGGAACCTTTGCCTTCAACAGCGTAGGCGACCATCTGATTTTGCGGCGTCCAAGCAGAATAAACTGTGGAGTTTGGAATTTTCAAAAATTTCTGGATGTCAGAGATGCGGCGAATGTTTGTAACAGTATGCTTTGAGTAAACCTTTTCAAGTGCTTCGGCGGAAATGTTTGAGCCCTTCAAAAATTTGAGATTCAACGGAGAAGCAACGGGAATAGGTTTTTCGAGTACGACACTAATCTCGCTGCCGCCCAGTTCAAAACCGACTTTACGATATAGTTCGTAGAGATTTGTCCAAAGAATTGCAAAATCGTGCCCTTGCTCCTTCGCTATGGTTACGCAATCATCAAGTATTTTTCTTCCTAATCCCTGCTGGCGGTGGGTCTCGGCCGTTACGACTCCGCCGATAGCAGCAACTTTAAAGAGTCCAAAGGGGGTTTTTATTATGAGAGTTTTAATAGCTGCATGGGACAGAACTTGACCATCGCCTTTGATGATCCTGATATTTTCTCTATTTTCAGCAGAATAAGTAGTAGGGTATTCGTCCGCAATGGACCACTTAGCTTCGCGACGTAGCTGCGAATTTAAAAACTGCACCACGTTCCCGAGCTCTTCTTTATTTGGGGGTCTTGGTCCCTCAAAACCTTCCATGCGATCTCCTTTTTATAGTATACATGAAAAATCGAGATTCTCTTAATTTAAGCAAGTTTGACAAAGGACGATGGTCCAGGTAAAAGTGCGTTATGCCGAACAAAAATAACAAATTCGCAAATAATGTAGCTGGCAAGATGTATGTCGATGATAGCTGTATTGCTTGTGACGCCTGTGTCACTGCTGCACCGGCATGTTTTGCGATGGACGAAAACGATGGTCATGCCTATGTTAAAAAGCAGCCGAACACTCCAGAAGAAGAAGAGCGCGCCCGCGAAGCCATGGAAACCTGTCCCGTCGAAGCTATCGGCAACGATGGCGAGAGTTAACTACGTCATTTCACTTTTAAAAAAATATTACCCTGATGCCAAATGTAGTTTGGATTTTAAAAACCCTTTTGAGCTTTTAGTGGCGACGGTTTTGTCGGCACAGTGTACGGACGAGAGAGTTAATAAAGTAACGCCGGCATTATTTAAAAAATATCCTGATGCCAGGGCGATGGCCAAGGCCCAGATTAGCGATTTGGAAGAGTTAATTAGATCAACGGGATTTTATAAAAACAAAGCGAAAAATTTAAAGAATACGGCTGAGATCTTGATGAGTTCTCATGGTGGAGTGATCCCAAGAAGTTTAGATGAGCTTACACATTTGTCGGGAGTGGGAAAGAAAACCGCAAATGTGGTTTTAGGAACCGCTTATGGAATCGCTAGTGGTGTTGTTGTGGATACCCATGTGGGAAGATTGTCTCAGAGATTGGGGCTTACGAAAAATAAAACGCCAGAAAAAATTCAACAGGACTTAGAAAAAGTCATCCCCCAGGAAAATTGGATCGAGTGGTCACATCTCTTGATTTATCATGGCCGGCAAATCTGCAAAGCCAGAAAACCGCAGTGTGAAGTTTGCTTCTTGCAAGAGATTTGCCCGAAGACTGGTGTGGCGAGGTAGTTTTTAATTTTTTAGGGCGATTTTATTCGAATATACTTTAAGTCAAAATCCCATTGAAGAAGGGGTTTATCATTAATTTTTCCATGTGAGGGTAGTGAGTAGTGAATTTGGATGCCACTCGGGAGAAGGTGTGGATAAGCCTGTTCAGTCGTGGAGTGAGAGACTAACTTGATGTCGTTCTGCCAAAGTTGAAATAAAAATGTTCCAACGGAATCATAATCGTTTCGCTCTCTCGTGCACTGTGGAAAATAGGCTCCATTTCCTTCTGAAGTAAATGAAGCTATGCTTAGCATGCCTGTCAGAGGATCGCCTTCGACATGAATGAGATTCCGACAAACCTTACCGCCGACGGCTACGTAGTCGCCGTCAATTCCTAAAAGATTTGGCGCAACAATTTGTGCCCACAAAAGGCTATTTAGAGCTCTAGAAACCAACCACGCTTTTTGCTCTTCATCATAACCTTTGATGGGTGGGACGTGGTGGCCTAATTCGTGTCCAAATTCGGAGATGACACGACTAATTGAAATTTTCATATTGGGAACAAGAACTTTAGATCGAATTTTTATCGGGGATAATGGGTTGCCACCGGTCCGGATGCCAGAATCTGAACCCCTGCCGTTGGCAAATGGAGTCTCGATCTGGTGGTCAAATTCGAGAGGAACATCTGAAACGTCTGAAATTAATGAGTCAAGATTTTCGTCGATAGCTTTGCGCTCTTTTTCGTCCATTTTGGACCCGATTTCTTTTTTGTTTTTATACCTAATGAGGGAATTTTTAATATAACTGCGTGCCATCTCAAATTGCTCTTCAATTTGATTTGCACCGCCGCCGCCAGACCCGCCCTCCTCACCGGCAAAAACTGTCATGGCTGTAAATAGAATGATCAGAATTATCTTGTTAAACTCAAATAACGCTTTCATAAAAAACTCCTAAATAGACTAATCAAATATTAAGCCAAGATAATTTATCTGTAGCGTTTATACGTATGGCTGCTCATCACTGAGCCGTTACGACGGTAACAAATGTCGGTTATTGTATCTGAATCTATCACAGTCATATTGCAGTTTACGGAATCACCGTAGCAGGCCTTTCCGTTTATATCTGAACATTGAAAAATCGTCGCTTTTCCACGATCGGAGCAAGGTATGTTGCGATAGGCTGGGTTATCGATAACTTCTCCGTGGATAAATAAACTCTCCAAATTTTTTGTTATCCTGTACCCACAAAGTCCTGGATCTAACGGACCGTAGTCTCCGTCTTCAAGAATTGATAAATGTTTTGCACTCGCAAAATGTGGGACTAAAGCCAAAATAGCGATCAATAGTGTTTTCATGAATACCTCCTGGTAATGTGTTGCTTCCAAATATACGCGTAGCGCAAAATCTTTCCAGATTCTTTTAGTAAAAATTAAGATTTCTTTGTAACTAAATGTTAAAATTATCAGATAATTATCCGATAATACTTATATATGGGAGTATTTAAGTTCTCTGATTATAGACGTTATCTACACGATCATTTCAGTCATTTACCTAAAAAGGGTCGAGGAGTAATTAGTAAGATAGCTGAGCATCTGAATGTCAGTACGACTTTGGTGAGCCAAGTCCTCTGCGGCGACAAGAACTTCAGTCTTGAACAGGCGCAAGGAGTGGCAGAATATCTGGCCCTTTCAGAAATCGAAGCCGACTATTTTATCTTGCTCGTCCATCTAGAGCGGGCGGGTACGATTGCATTAAAAAAATACTATCGGAATAAAATAGAAATCCTACGGGAAAAGTCCCTAAAAATCTCGAATCGTATTGAAGTTTCAAAGGTACTTTCGAACGAGGAGCGTGCGGTTTTTTATTCAAGCCACATCTATATCGCTATTTGGCTTTTCACTTCGATTGGGAAAACCGGCAAGACAATCGACGAAATTGCAGAATACTTTGACTTACCACGGATTCGGGTACTCGAAGTAATTCGCTTTTTGCACGAAACGAATTTGTGTGTCGAACAAAATGGTCATTACAAAATGGGAACGCAAAGCACTCATATTGAAAAGGGTTCTCCGCATTTGTTGCATCATTATAGAAATTGGCGCTTACTTTCGATTCAGAAAAGCGAAACCATCTCGGATGAAGAACTTATGTATTCCGCAGCCGTATCACTCTCTAAGAAAGATTTTGAAGCTTTACGCGAAGAAATGGTGAGCTTTATAAAAAAATTTTTGAAAACCGCACATGAATCGCCAGCTGAAGAAGTCGCCTACCTTAACTTAGATTTTTTAAGAGTTAGGTAGTCAAACTGTGTATTTTCTTCCATTTATTCTTACCTATTTGGCTTTGCCGTGAATCTCTATCATAGTCACTCCCGCCTATTCACATAAAACTAGAGGGGATTTTATGAGACTCTTAACATTTGGCAGTTTTATTTTCGCAGTAATTTTAAGTTTTGGTTGTACCCCCGTTCCTTCTGGCACACCAAGTTTATCTTTAAAACCGTTCGACATTCCGCTCGTTTTGCCGGGCGAGTCCCTCGATTCCTCGTGCGAATTTAGATACGAAACTGGAGGAACGCATATTTCGATCCCCGAGGAAGTTTCAACTTCTTATTTTGACAAGCGATTCGAAAGTAATCATTTACGTGCAATTTTTTCGGCCTCAGGATCTCAAACTATAGACTACATTCAGAGAGTTGGGTCTTTAAGGGTATGGCGTGCAAATGAAAATGCGGGGAAATGCCAATTTTTTGAGTCGCTCGCCGTAGCTCCAGAAAAATTTAAAGCAATTTGGTCGGAGGCTTCGGGAGGTGTCGGCGGCAAGGGAGTTTTACTTGGCCTTTACCTTCCAAAGGATCACCATAAAATTCCTGGCAATCAGCCCACGATTATTCTTAGGGACGATACTGACCGATGGACTGTTGTACATGAGTTTATGCATCATTTATTTGAAATTTATCGGGAAAAAAATGGTCAGGCACAAGCAGCCATGCTTACGAATTATATTAAGACATTTGAAAAAATGCAGAAATTAGCGCCAGAAGTGAACTCAGATTCTTTCGCATCTTATGCACGTGAAAAGCAGAAGAAATTGCTTGAGGACATCTTAGCTGCTTTAACTAGCTTCTATGATTATAAGAATTTTTTCATCACCCAAGGACCCTTGGAAGAAATGGCCATAGAGACTTTGATAATGAGTAGTTATGATATGTTTAATTATTTGCCGAGAGCATTTAAGTCTTCGGCAGCTTATATAGTTCAAAGCAGTAAAGAGGCGGAAAAATCGCTAAATGCCGACATCGATGCAGCAGAGAGTACCCTGAAAAAAATTTCGAGCGATCCCGATATTATTTCTTTTGGTTTAGATTTAACCAAGTTTAAACAGACAATCGATCAGCTAAAACTTCGTGTAACCCAACTGTCATCAGCGTTGAAAGACGCGAGGGACGGCTACAATCGCGTGAAAGATAGCTCCTTAAACTTGTCTTTAACCAACGTATCGACGCTGCCGCAGGCTCGTGACGACGCTCCTGAAATTCACGAACCTCGCTGGGTTTGGGAACGCGTTCAGAGCGTAAAAATACCACAGATTAAGTTTTTTCGTTGAGATTTTAGACTAATTGGGGTCAGTCAGAAAATCTAATACTTGAATGATCTTCTTCGGGGTCACCCTATACGGAGACTTTAAGCCCTCGTAAAAGCCATATCTGTAAATTAGATCAGGAATGAGGGCCGAAAAAGTAATCTCCATTCCATTTTCAATATTTTTAAGATAAATATCGTGCCCAGCGAAAGTACCGTCGCTAAATGGCGAGAACTGTGCGCTCTTCCAGCGAAATGCTCTAAATTCAAATTTGCGACCATGCCAAATAAATTGGGTTGGCAAGAGATTCTTTAGTACCATATCACGAATTAGCAGCAATTCCCTTCCAATTTTCTGATGGGTAAGACCACTATTAAATACACTTGTATTGTCATGAATTAATACCTCTAGGAGACTTTCAGTTTTCCCCAAGAAACCTCCAAATGAAGCTTTTCCGGGCCTCAATCTTTGTTCAAGTTCTTCAAGTGGAATCCCGGTTAAAGATTTTAGAGAACTAATGTTCGCGTTTGTATTTTGTCCCGAGACAACAAAATTCGAATCTGTTTCGAGTGTTTCCTTTGGATTGGTGAAGTTAATTCCGATCTCCTCAAGTGGTACTTTCATTTCCACACTTGATTCTTTAAGGGTGCCGTAACTATCAATTAGAAAGTTTAATGTTTCAGACGTCACTTTCAAGTATCGTTGTCCATTAACCTCTAGATTCTCAAATTCTGGATTTTTAATTGACCTCAAGATCTCGCTCAGGCCGCCTTTTGGTTCTTGAAAAAATTGAACTTTTCCACGTTTAACCACCGCTATGGTGGGAGATCCCCAAAGAGCCCCGCGCCAAAGACCTGGTTTATTTGGGTCGCCCCCAAAACCCATTTTTTCAAAAACTTCTGTTGGTTCGGGCGGTGCCTTAGCATTTAGCCTTCGCGCTCGCCCATCACTTACAGATCTAAAATGACTAGAGCCATGGTCATAGAATCCATCTCCACTTCTCTTATAGGTAATTTCTTGGGTTTGCCGACTGTAATTAAAGATTGTAATTGGTTCTGGACTAAAGGTTATTGCTGAAATCAATACCTTTGTTTCATTCGGGCCAACTTCCAACGCGAAATTACCATTCACCTGAATTTTAGATGCTGCCGACGTAAAGAGACTCTCGCAAATTTGTCCCCAAGTATGGGTAGGCCCCAAAAAGGCAAAGATCATAAAAATCGTACTTAGAGTTTGAGAAAAGGATATTGACTTCGCCATAGCCTAGAATCAATTGCACAGCACATGCCTGTCAGATCGGTTTTCTGAGTTTTAATATCTTAGAGATCTTATACAGTGCCTTGATACCGAAAAGGGGCAATCGAATGTCTATCCTTTGTCCAAAACTTTGGGTCTTGAACTCTATCCCTAGGCCCAAATTTGCCTGGTTAAACCGATTTTACATGAAATAGCTAACCAGACATCATAAAACCTCGTAGCCCTGGCCCCCTCATTGCTTATAATAATGTTCATGACTAAATTTAAACGAACAGCACTATTTGCACTCTTATTCACCCTTCTAATTCCTTTTACGGGCAATGCACAGAATCTCGATTGCTCTAAATTATTTTCGGCGACAAATTTTGTTCAAAGCAGCCAAGTTAGGTCGCTTGATCAAGTCAAGGAACTTACAATCATGACTTGGAACTTGGAAAACCTTTTTATGTTTCAAGGTAAATATGAGCATGATCTTCCTGGAAAAATGCGTAAAGTCGAGGGCCCCAATACGAATCAGCGCCCGAAGCCAGAAAACGAAATTAATGATATTATAAGAATCATAGATGAAGTCGCACCCGATTTTGTTGTTGCACAAGAAGTCGAGAGTCTAAACGCATTAAAAAACGCAGCTGATCGTTCACAAATCAAATTTCGCACTTTTTTAATTGAGGGAAACGACAGTCGCGGCATTGATATTGGCTTCATGGTTAAAGAAGATCTACCGTTCTATATTCGGCACGTAACTTATAAAGACGAGATGTGGCTGGATCCCGTTTCAGGAAAGCAAGAGAAATTGTTTTCTCGCGACCTTCCAGCGCTTGAAATTCGAATAGACGAAAATCAAGAAAAACCTTCGTTTGTAATCTTTGGCAACCATGCGAAATCCAAACGTGATCGCCCGCATGATCCCGAATCCAGAAACTGGCGAAGGAATCAGTATGATCGTGCGGCGGAATTAGTGGAAAGCTATAAAAAGAAAGGGATCCCGGTGTTTTTTGCGGGTGACTTCAATATCGACATTGGGCGTGATCATGAAGCCGACAAGCTGAAGGAAAAATTATCGAGCGCATTTGATCATGCAGAAGATTCTGTTCCTGTTGATCAGCGTATCACGCACACTTATCATCCCAGGGGCGGTGTTACTCACAAAGCACAAATGGATGACATTTGGATTTCAGAGGGACTTGAAAATCAGATCGTATCCGCAAAAATTTATCAATACAAATATCCCGATGGCGCTTTGATGCCGATCCCCGAGACTTTTCAGCAAAGAGAGAAGCAGCCATCGGATCATCGCCCTGTCATCATTCGCGTTCGCACAAAGGCTTTATTTAGAAATTAGTTTTTGTTCGCCAGTTTGGCGTTATCGGGCTTTGGGACCATTTTATAATCGAGAAACATCCGCAAACTCGCCTCCATTTCGCCAAAATACCAAGCGGCTTCTGAAGGGTTTGACGTCGGTAGTTCCGGTGTGATTGTTGGTATTCCCAAAACTTTACCAGCATAGTTGCCAAGGCTTCCCGGAAAAACTCCGTACGCGTGGAATTGAAGAATTGTGGTTGTGCGTTTCATTTCACTACGAAGTAAGTCGCATGATTCAATATAAGCTTGAGAAAACTCTTTGAGGTCATCTTTTCCAGGAGAATCGAAATCGAGCATATTAAGAGGTGAATGCACGCTCATAATTTTTTTCGGTTTAAAATGTTCAATTAACCATTTTTGAAAAATGGTCTCAGGTTCAGAATCAGGTTTGTCACCTGGATAATATCTTCGCTGGCTAGCAAGCTTGGTTTTCCAGAGTCGGTGAGCATCTTTTTCCCAGTCGGGAGTATTAAAATTTCGGTTAACATCAACCTTATTAAAATTCGTTCGCGTTCCTCTGGCATAACGAAGAAAACCATCGGGATTTACTATCGGAGCAACAACAACATATTTATTTTCGCAAATTTTGGGATTTGCCTTTAGCCAATCAACCACCCGAAAGCCCCAATAAATTGGTGTAACTTCATCGCCGTGAACTCCTGAGAGAATAAGGGCACGATTGTCACTTTTTTCGTTGCCACAAGTCCAATAAATGAGAGGAAGGCTGTTAACTGTTTCGCCTTGCTGGCTCCAACCATCAACAACAAAAATACTTCTGTCCCATTTATAGCTTTTACTGCGTGTGCGGAGTTTATCTATCATATCGGCGATAGGTGCTTTGGAAGCGCTAGCTTCGTCTTTTTTAAGGTCTTTTTCTTTATGCTTCTCAACCTTGTCATTTTTGGCAATTGTGTTGGTTTCTGATTGATTGGCATGGCAAGCGATAGATGGACCCAATACAAAGCCAGTAAAGACAATCTGCAATATGAATTTCGCCATGTACATTATTCTCGCACTTCTGGGGTCAGGTGTCTATGGCCTCATTGACACAGCTATTCGGTCTGCGTCAAAATAAGCCCTGTGATTGTTTCATTTTTTGAAAGTCTAAAATACGTGGGTCACCTTTATCCGATAACCTTTTTACGGATGTTGGTAGGATATTACTATGCTCAAGAAGCTTACAAAAGTTACTATGGAGATTTCCTGACCCAGCCTAGACTAGCGGCGCAGATTAATGAGTGGCTGCCAAAGCATGAGGTTCCTGAATTTTACAGAGCATTTTTCGAGAAAACGATGGTCACGCATTGGCAACCGTTTGCCTATGTCATCACATTTTTGTTTATGGTGATTGGAGTTTCTTATTTGCTTGGGTTTCTAGTACGGCCTATCGCATTGATCGCGTTAATCATTAGCTGGCATTTTCTATATATTTCGAGTCCCGAAGTTGTGACGGTGAATAAGATGCTATTGATAGTTAACTTTTCACTATGCTGGATCGGTGCTGGCCGTTGTCTTGGCTTCGACTACTATTTCTTTAAACGTCACCGCGGTATATTGTGGTAAAAGTTTTTACTTCTTTAGTCTTTGTTTTTGCCGTGATATCGGCAGGATTTTTGTTTGTTCAAAATGAAAAAGATACTCACAAAAATAATTTACGGATCTATGCGTATTCGTCTTTTGCAAAGTCATGGTCGGCAGGCCCTGAAATTGCCAAGACTTTCGAAGAGGCGTTCGCCTCCAAAGTGGAAATCGTAGACGCGGGAGACTCCGCAATAATGCTCCAAAAATTAAAAATTGACCCATTGCCAATCGACTTAGTCATCGGGTTGGACCAAGATAGTTTTAGCGATGAGAACTTAAATATTGGTTGGAAAAAAATTGAAGCGAGTGATTTACAAAATAATAAAATCAAATTTTCACCTGGATTTTCAAAAAATTGGTGGCGAAGCGATTTTCTGGTGTTTGATTGGGCTCCACTGACATTTATATTACGAAAAAATAAAATCAACTCGCCTAGGAGTTGGGATGAATTATTAGGTGAACAGTACAAAAAATCAATAACTCTCCCTGATCCGCGCACAAGCAATCTCGGTTGGCAATTTATAAAGTGGATTGTCGCTGACAAAGGTGAAGGAGGGGCGATTTCTTATCTACGGGCGTTCAAAAGTCAGATTTTTTCAGCTCCGCCATCGTGGTCATCAGCTTATGGATTGTTTCAGTCAGGACAGAGTCAGTTGTCTTTTTCGTATCTGACTTCGCTTTTATACCATCGATGGGAAGAAAAAAAAGAAAATGAATTTGAGGCTGCGATATTTTCGTCTGGGCATCCTGTACAAGTGGAGTATCTAGGAATTCCGAACAAATGTAGCAATTGTGAGCTGGCTCAAAAGTTTGCCTACTTTGTTTTGCAAGATCAGATTCAAAAAATTTTCTTGCATAAGAATTATATGTTCCCGGTTGTTGAAGTTTCCGATAAAACTGATTTGGAAATACTTCCTAAAGTAAAAATTAGAGAAAACCTTACGGAAGTCAGTTTGGCGACGAAGCAAAAAATGTTGGCTAATTGGATTGACCTGTGGAAGTGATTCGATGACTGGTCTGGCGCGTGTTTTGGTCGTGTTGTTTCTCATTTTTCCGTATCTGATTTTTATTGCGAAAATTAAGGTTTGGGATCTGCCGGCTTGGGATGAGCTCGGGCCAGTGCTCTCGTTTACGGTTTTGCAAGCTGCGTTGTCGGGTGTTTTTTCTTTACTTGGCGGGTTTGCGATAGCGTTGGGGCTGGCGCGTGCTCGATTTAAATTGATTCCGTGGATGTTATTACCAAGTTTTGTCCCGTCACTTTTTGTTGTAATCTCGGTCATGAATGTAATTAAACCCTTTCCTTTTGGTTTGTGGGGCACGGTTCTTGTCCATACATTTACTCTTTCGGGGCTTGTTGGTGCAGTTTTGATGACTAAATTGCGCGAGCGCGCTGGTGGAATGATAGAGCTTGCCTATGTAGAAGGGGCAAGTCGATTCGCAATAATTTCGAGGTTGGTAGTTCCCGTCATGAAAAGTGATTTGATGAATTTATTTATTCTTGTTTTTGTTGTTTCTTTTGGAAGTTTTTCTATACCTCTTTTGACGGGTGCGGTTGGGGCAATTACCTTTGAGGTTTTGACATATCAGAAAATTATTATCGAGGGGAATTTTGCACAAGCGTTCGGACTCGCCACTACGCAACTCCTAATTACAGGAGCGATAGTTATTTCTTACTCTCCTCAGACATCGTTGCGTTCACGACGCTTTGCCAATCTTGAATCTATTGCTTGGTTGCCAGGAAATATTTATGGAACGATTCTGGTATTAATTTCGGTTTTTGGTTTGTTCCTAATAAGTCCGAGTATTCCTGCTGAATTATGGAGTGTTCTTCCAGGCAGGATTTTTGGCAGCGCGATGATCGGTTTTGGAGCCGGACTCGTAAGTTTTATATTTTTGATTTCTATTTGTTTTGGATTACCTCATTTTTATTTTGAAAGATTCTTATTGTCATATGTGAGTCCTAGTATTCCTATAATCGGGTTTGGATTTTTACTTTTGGGAGTTTCAAATATTTTATTTGCTCCCTTGGCGATTATTTTTGGCGTAGTCATGAGTGTCTTGCCAGGCCTCTATCGGCTCTTACTTGCTGATGATGTCAAAAGTTTACGAAACCAGATTGAAGTGGCTAGAACGATGGGCGCAAGTTGGAATCAGATTTTTAGTTTCATTACTTTTCCTCAGTGTGTGCGAAGCATTTCTATTCTGTCGGGGTTTTGCGCCTTTTGGGCTGTCGGGGATTTTGGACTTTCTCGCCTAGTTGCCAACCGTACAATAAGTGTTGCGATGTTAGTGGATGATCTCATTGGATCTTATCGTTTAGGTGCAGCTTCGGTACTTGTGTGGCTACTATTAGCAATCGGAGGTTCACTATTTTTATTTTTTCAAAGGTTAGGGAGCCGACTATCGAAAAGGGCGCAGCTGCTGCTTTAACTTGTTTAGTCTAGCACAGTGAGGTATTTTAAGTCGTGTCTTTAGTAAGAAATCTTATTCGTCACTATGATGGTTTTTCGCTTGAAATTCCCAGTTGGGAAATTCCAGATACAGGAGTTTCAGCGCTCTGGGGCCCTTCGGGTGCTGGGAAGACTTCGGTGTTTCGAGTTCTATTGGGCCTTGATGCTTGTGAAAGTTTAGATTGGAATTTTAAGGGAATAAACATTGCAAAACTTTCTGTTCCCGAACGCCGTTTGGGCGTAGTTTTTCAAAGCTACGAGCTTTTTCCGCATTTAACAGCGCGTGACAACATTGTTTTTGCGGCAAAGGCACGAAAGTTAAATGATAAAAACATTAGTGATCACCTAGCAAAGCTTGTTTCTGATTTGAAACTTGATACCTTTCTATTTCGTCGAGCCCATCAGCTTTCTGGGGGTGAGCAGCAGCGTGTGGCTTTGGCACGAGCCTTGATCGGCGAACCGAGATTTTTATTTCTGGACGAGCCGTTCTCAGCTTTAGACAGTGATTTGCGGAATGAAGCACGCAGTCTTGTCCAATCCGTGATCACTCAGCGAAAAATTCCATCACTTTTAATTACCCACGATCAGGACGATTTAAAAATAGCTCAAAAAACCTTCAAAATTAACAATGGGCGGTTGGTTGACACAGTTTAGTCGAACTACTATGTTCAGGTTCAGTAATGATCGAACCGATCCATATTAAAAATAAGCTCGCGACAACTCCTCAGAATCATCCAAAATATTGGGTCGAAGTTTCTCTTCGTAATGGTACTCGGTTAAAAATTGCAGATCCAAGATCTACTCGCGCCATGGTTGCGCTGATGGACATGGAGGCTGTCTTAGGTGGAGCCGCTTCGCATTGGGGCGGACCGGCAGCGTTTGCAGAATTGATGTCAGCAGTTCACGGATTTGTTTTTTATCAGGCGCAAAAAGAAAATGTAGAGTGGCATGATAGGTTTCACCTTGTTAACGATGCTGGCCACTGCGAAAACGGGTTATACGCATTGAAAGCCAATTATGGTTTTGCGGATTTAAAAATTGAAGATTTAAAAAAATTTCGCTCGATTGAAAGTAAACTCAGTGGTCACGGCGAAGCTCATTTATTTCCTGAAGGTGTTTTCATAAGTAATGGGCCACTTGGGTCGGCTTTTCCACAAGCACAGGGTTTGGCAAGCGCAGATTATTTAGCGGCAAAAAATCGCATAACGATATGTGCGGTTTCTGATGGTGCAACTTTCGAGGGCGAAGCTAAAGAAGCGTTTGCCGCGATTCCGGGATTTGCGGCAAAAAAGAAACTTGCTCCGTTTATAGCGGTAATCAGTGATAACAATACAAAACTTTCGGGACGAATTGATACCGATAGCTTTTCAATGAATCCACAATTTGTGGCTCTTAAGTCTCTTGGTTGGAGGGTTATTCCTGTTGGTAATGGTCATGATCTCTTAGCCTGTGTCGCCGCGGTTGAGCAGGCAGTGAGTTATGTTATGGATGATCCTACCGTTCCCGTTTGCATTCATGCCAAAACAATAAAGGGATATGGTGTCGAGAAAACCATGAAGTCAGCCAGTGGTGGCCACGGGTTTCCACTCAGTGATCCTAAAGATTTGAATGATTTCTTAAAAGAAATTTATGGCGACAAGGATGTTCCTGAAGAATTCTTGGCTTGGGCCAAGGAAATCCAAGATAAACATGCGGCCAAATCAACGAAATCTTCTTCACCTACAAACACAGTCAGTGAAAAAGTTCAAAACGGTGTTTCAAAGGCGCTGATTGATAAAAAGAAAGCCGGATACCCAATTATTTCTGTAACTTCGGATCTTCCTGGTTCGACAGGGGTAGCGGGTTTTCACAAAGAATTTCCTGAAAGCAGTTTAGATGTTGGTGTTGCAGAATCTAATATGGTGAGTGTGGGAATTGGACTTTCTAAATCTGGATACATCCCTATAGTCGATACTTTTGCACAGTTTGGTGTGACCAAGGGCGCTCTGCCGATGATACTTTCCGCTCTATCGGAGGGGCCGTTGATTGCGATTTATTCCCACGTTGGCTTTCAAGACGCTGCTGATGGAGCCTCTCATCAGGCCCTTAGTTATTTTTCCATGACAGCTTCCATTCCGCATACAGATGTCTACAATCTTTCTTCCAGTGAAGAGGCATATGCACTTGTGAGCCAGGCTTTGGACAAATTTTATAGTGATCGAAAGCAAGGCAAAACCCCTCGGTCTTCGATTTTCTTTTTAGGTCGGGAAAATTTCTTAAGTCGTTATGTTGATGCAAACTACAGATATGCGTTGGGTAAAGCGCAAATTGCGTTTGATAATTCCAAAGAGTTTAAAAATAATGTTACCATAGTTGCTGCGGGAGCGATGTTGCCACAAGCCCTGAAGGCTGCGGAAACTTTGAAAGCTGATAAAATCGGGGCGATAGTGATCAATCCCTCTATTATTAATCGTCCCGACACAGAGACAATTATTCAGTGTTTAGAAAAAACCGGTGGAAAAATGTTAACCGTTGAGGATCATCAAGACATTGGTGGTATGGGTGCATTGGTTACACACGCCGTATTGCGTGCTGGATTTAAAAACCTGTCTCTTATTTCTTTGGGCGTAAACGATACTTTTGGACAGAGTGCATACAAAGCAGATCAGTTGTATGCACGCAATGGTATTGATGCGAAAGCGATTGCGCAGTCAGCGCTGCAGTTATTTTAGTTCTACAAAAATAGTTTACTGGTAAACAACCACTCCCGAGTTTTTGCGGACTAAATTTTCTAGGTGCATTTTATATCGTGTTGATTCGCCCTGTCCTAACCGTAAGGCAGGTTTTTAAAAGAAATAAGACGTGCGCGATGATTTACGTGCCCTAGTCCATCGGGGAGGTACTCTTCATAACTATTTTTTAAATCAGTAAAAGCTGATTCAATTCCAACGCACACTGGAAAGAGCGGTTGTCAGCAATGCTCCCCAAATTGTCACAACACCGTCAAGAACGTAACGAACAGGGGATGGAACTTCGCGTTCAGCTAAATTATAAGCCTGCTCAGTGTCGGGAAAATATTTTGCCCGGAATTTCTTGCCAGCGCCGCTTTCTCTTAGTGCGGGATAAAGTGAAACGCTGAGGCACTTAACTAAATGATCAGTAAAATCGGGAAAAATTTAAATTGGTACCAAAAATATACGATCGACCTATTGTATTCTGGTTAATGAAATGTAATTCATTTAAGATAGAATCAATTCGCTCAATCTCGTTTGGCTGCAATTGACCAGAAGCTTTTAAAGTCGTAAGACGGCTTGCTAAATCATAGCTCTCTTTGGCAATTTGCTGCAGTATTTTAAAGTAGATTCGGTCTTTAAATTCGGTTTCTTTAATTTGTTACCAATCATTTTTCAGTGGTACTGCCAGGTGGCTAATGCTGTTTCCTTAGCGAGGTCTCCTCTGCACA
>FRDC01000895.1_pt1 | contig 90660 bp, 81 predicted proteins | sample 1106171 | NCBI WGS metagenome assembly FRDC01 (sample SAMEA3930566, study PRJEB13176) | freshwater metagenome | biome: Drinking water system; feature: drinking water; material: water | place: Singapore | collected 2014-12-20
GGGGGGGTTGGAAGGGGGAGGAAAGAAAAATAGGGCAAGGGCCGCCCATTTTTTCCCGTGCCCCCGCCCCCCCCCCCCCCCCCCCCCCCACGTCTGTTTATCGTATTTTCACTGGAGGAGAACGACGTGGTCGTTCGACGCGCGCAGTTCTGGATCCAACTGGGCCGCCATTGTTAGGAGGAGGAACGAGCAAGCTTGGAAGGACCATTTATAGAAGCGCACGTCCAATATATGGAAAATGATCCACTAAAAATAGCGATAGTCTCGATCGCTGGCCTAGTGGTCGTGCTTTCATCTTACCTCACTCGTAGAATTCCACTCCGCCAGTGCTATGGGTGGAAATGGGGAGGCTTGTTGATTCTACGTCTCATTTATGCAGCAGCACTCTTAGGGGCTATTGCGTTCTTTCTCCTGTACCTTTTCGGGATTTTTACAATCATGAAAAGAGGAATGTGATCAGATCAGACTCTCTTGGTCTAATAGCTGTTCGAGATGCCCTCGGAGTGAGCGAGCGTGACCAGAGGAGCGAGGTATCCGCCGTGGCTTTGTGAAGGATCGCTCCGAGAGGTGCGCGAGCGAAGCCGATGGCATCCTGGTTCTGTGTGAATTGACTCTCCTGTACCCTGCCAATATAATGCCGTCTAGGCTCGGTTTTGGTCTGGTTTGACCGGCATTTATGCGCTCCTTGTCCAAGGAACACCTCACCAAAAGATGGCAGGAATTGCGGGTTGGATTGCAGCATGCCTTTGCCACACAGGCTGCCTCTGAGGCCCTTTCCCTTGATGACGTTCAGTTAATGGAGCGGGTGGCGGATGCCATCGTCAAACGTGGCATGGCGGCTCCAGCGGCGGTGTTCTTGGAGTCCCTGGGGCCCATGAATTTTCTCGGGAGCCAGGCCCTGCATTTTTTTACGCCCATTATCGAGTTCGCGTTCAATGCCAAAGATCTTGAACAAGTCGCGCGGTTGCTCGAACGCCGCGACACGGTCTCCCGACTGATCGCCCTCATTGAAGCCAAGTCCTCGGCGAAGAGGGCTGCGGTTCAATGATCGCTTCTGCCTCCAGCCTACCGAAGATCGACCGGCCTCTCAACGTCATTGTCGCCACCGATTGCGGCAGCACCACGACTAAAGCCATTCTCATCGAAAAAGTCGGCGACGAATACCGCCAGACTTATCGTGGTGAGGCGCCGACGACCGTCGAAGCGCCGTTCGATGACGTGACGCGCGGGGTGCTGAACGCCATTGCGGAGATTGAAGAACTCTCAGGCCGCAAGATCCTTGACGGCGACAAGATCATTTCTCCTTGTCGGGATGCGAAGACAGGCGTCGATATCTACATCTCCACGAGCAGTGCCGGCGGCGGGTTGCAGATGATGGTGACCGGCGTGGTGCAGAACATGACTGGTGAAAGCGCGCAACGAGCAGCCCTGGGCGCCGGGGCGATCGTGATCGACACGCTGGCCTCCAACGACGGACGGTTGCCGCACGAAAAGATCGAGCGTATCCGTTCGATGCGACCGGACATGATTCTGATGTCCGGCGGCACGGACGGCGGAGCCGTCACACATGTCGTAGAAATGGCGGAGTATGTGGCGGCGGCGGAGCCGCGACCGCGATTCGGGGCGACATACAAGCTGCCGCTGATCTATGCGGGAAACAAGGACGCGCAGCCCCAAGTGAAGAAGATTTTGGGAGACAAGGCCGCGTTGGAACTGACGGCCAATATTCGCCCCGTATTGGAGAAAGAGAATCTCGCGCCGGCTCGGAACAAGATTCACGACCTGTTTCTCGAGCATGTCATGCAGCAGGCTCCGGGCTATAAGAAGCTGATCGAAATGGCCGGCGCGCCGATCATGCCGACTCCGGCGGCGGTCGGCGTCATCATGGAAACGATCGCCAAGCGGGAGCATCTCAATCTGATCGGCGTCGATATCGGCGGGGCGACGACGGATGTCTTCTCGGTCTTTGACGGGGTCTTCAACCGGACTGTCAGCGCGAACCTGGGCATGTCCTACAGCATCTCGAACGTGTTGGCCGAGGCCGGCTTGGCCAATATCATGCGTTGGGTGCCCTTCACGATCGACGAACAGACCTTGCGCAACCGCATCAAGAACAAGATGATCAGGCCGACGACGATCCCGCAAACGCTGGATGAATTGCAAATCGAGCATGCGATCTCGCGCGAGGCGCTTCGATTGGCGTTGATCCACCACAAGTCGTTGGCGACGGGTTTGAAAGGCGTGCAGCAAGAGCGGACGATTTCCGACGTCTTCGAGCAGCAGCAATCCGGCAAGACGTTGATCGACATGCTGAAGCTGGATCTGATCGTCGGCAGCGGCGGGATTCTTTCCCATGCCCCTCGCCGGATTCAGTCGATGCTGATGATGGTCGATGCCTATGAACCGCTGGGTTTCACAATGCTCTCGGTGGACAGCATTTTTATGATGCCGCATCTAGGCGTCCTTTCGACGATCAATGAGCAGGCGGCGACGGATGTGTTTGTGCGCGACTGCATGATCTATCTGGGGACCTGTGTCGCGCCGATCGGGCAGGGGAAGGCGGGCGAACAATGTGTCGACTATGAGATTGTCTTTTCCGATGGGAAGCAAGTAAAGGACCAGCTGAGGTTCGGCGACTTGCGGCTGTACCCGCTGGAACTCGGCAAGAAGGCGAAGGTCACGATGCAGCCTGGCAAGTCCGTGAATCTCGGCGCAGGAGTTGGTGCGCCGGTCACGCGCGAAGTGCAGGGCGGGGTCGTGGGGTTGCTGTTGGATGGTCGTGGTCGTCCGTTGCAGTTGCCGAGTGAATCGGCGGCGCGCGTGACCGCGCTCACGAAGTGGTACCAAACAGTCGATTTGTATCCCACGGTGTAGATGGCGCATGCATATACTCCAGGACTCACGGTTACCGAGCGGACGACGGTTCGCCGTCGGAGGCTTCTTCCATTGCCGGGAAACCTGCTGGTCAAGATGGGCGACCGCGTGCGCTCAGACCAAGCGGTCGCCCGGGCCGAGTTGCCGGGCAAGGTCTATCCGATCAATCTCGCCAACCAGCTCAGCATCGCGCCGGATGAGATCAAAGAGTATCTCGTCAAGAAGGAAGGCGATCTCGTACAGAAAGACGAGATCTTGGCCGAGAATAAACCGCTGATCAACTGGTTCAAGACGGAAATCAGATCGCCGATCACCGGGACGATCGAGTCGTTGTCGATGGTGACCGGGCAAGTCTTGCTGCGGGAACCGCCCCGCATCCTCGACCTGCTCGCCTACATCGATGGGACGGTGGTTGAAACGATTCCGCGGCAGGGCGTCGTGGTCGAGGCGATCTGTAGCTTGGTCCAGGGAATCTTCGGGATCGGTGGAGAGGTCGGGGGCGAAGTGATCATGGCGGTGGGAGCACCGGAGGAACCGCTGACCCCAGCGCATCTGAATTCGGCCATGAAGGGGAAGATCGTGGTCGGAGGTTCGTTTCTGTCGGCAGAGACGATGGCGAAAGCCAAAGAACTGGGTGTGGCCGGTCTCGTCGTCGGGGGGATTCATGATAAGGACTTGCGCGCCCTGCTCGGCTATGATCTCGGTGTCGCGATTACAGGGACAGAGCAGGTCGGATTTACGCTCATTCTGACGGAAGGATTCGGGACGATCCCTATGGCCTCGAAGACCTTCAAGTTGCTTGCGGTTCATGCCGGCCAAAAGGCCTCGATCTCCGGGGCCACGCAGATCCGGGCTGGCGTCATCCGTCCAGAAATCATCATTCCGCAAGCCGGGGCCGGTGCTGGGAGCGCTGATTTCGTGCAGCGAGAGGGGATCAGTCTCGGCGATCCGGTGCGCATTATCCGCGATCCGCTGTTTGGGAAAATCGGGGAAGTGTCGGCCTTGCCATCTGATCTGATAAAGATTCCGACGGAGAGCGAGGTGCGGGTGTTGGAAGTGACGTTCAGCGATGGATCGAGGGCAGTAATCCCGCGTACAAACGTGGAAGTGATCGAAGGAGCCTAGAGAGCGTGAAGTTGGGAGGCCTGAAACAGCTAAGCATCGTTTTTATTCTGCTCGGTAGCACTATCTGGTTAGCTTGGATCAGTCTCGTCTCTCCATCTTATCCACCACTATACCGCGAAGATTTTGCAGCCTTTGACACTCCTAACGATGGAGGCGAGAGTCTGACCATCGTGTGGGCGCCTAGTTCCGCTGAGTCGCCCGATGCTAGCTATCAAGTCTTGCTTGGGGATGGAGGAGCGACGGATGCGGCTTCCCTCAAACCTGTCGCGGAGTTTCCGGTCAGCAGCCGCATGGTGAAAGATGTCAAGGCTGCTTGGTGGACCAGGCCGGCGGAGCGAAACTGGCACCAGTTCGTGATTCGGAATGGGAAAGGTGTCGAGTTGAAGAATGGCGTCACCTACACGGTGAGCGTGGCGCTGGTCAAGGCTGAGGAGAAAGCGAATGGTCCCTTGCTGCAGGCGACGCCGACTCCCAACTGGTTCAACTGGAACCAGTTGAACAATCTGATTCTGGCTCTCGGGTTTGGCGCCTTGGTCTTCTACACGATCGGTCACGCGAAACGGAACGAGATTTTCCTGCGCCGGATTCCCGGTCTGGATGCCGTGGATGAAGCGATCGGCCGCTCAACCGAGTTGGGGAAGCCGATTCTGTACCTGACCGGCGCGCACGACATGAGCGACCCCTCGACCATTGCCGCGGCGGTCATTCTGGGCCGGGTGGCGAAGCGGACGGCGGCCTATGAAACCGAGTTGATGGTGCCCCATCGCGACCCTATCACGATGGCGGTTTGCCAGGAGATTACCAAACAGGCGTACTTGGAAGCAGGCAAGCCGGATCTTTTCAAGGAGGATGCGAACTTTTTCATCACTTCCGATCAGTTCAGTTATACGGCGGCGGTGGACGGCATCATGCTCCGCAAGAAGCCGGCCGCGAATTTCTTCATGGGGTCCTATTTCGCCGAATCGCTGTTGCTGACGGAAACCGGGGCGAGCACCGGAGCCATTCAGATTGCCGGGACGGATTCGGACCACCAGTTGCCGTTCTTCGTGACGACTTGCGATTACACGTTGATCGGCGAAGAACTCTATGCGGCGAGCGCGTATCTGTCGAAGGAGCCGATCCAGATCGGAACTTTGCGCGGGCAAGACATCGGGAAAGCCATCATCCTGAGCGTCATCATGGTCGGGACGGTCCTGGCGACGTTCGGTGTCGTTACCGGCGCCACGTGGCCGCAACTCTTTCTGGACCTCTTCAAGGACTTGAAATGATCTTTCTCCGCCGCCAACTCCCGCTGCTGATTACGATGATCACCGGGCTGCTCTTTGCCGGACAGTACTATGTGCCGCATCCGGCCTCGGAGCAACTGCTGACCTCGGCGACCAAGTGGCTACAGATCATCGGTGGATTCGCGCTGGTGTTGGGAGTGACCAGTCTCTTTCATCAGCATGCCGTGAAGATCCGGCGAAAAGAAGCGGGATGGGGGTATAGCCTGGTGCTTTACGCCGGCATGTTGGGGACCGTCGCCGTCGGGCTCTGGGCCAATGGGAAGGAAAGCGTCGACGGCGCGATGACGGCGTTCGGGTGGATCTACAACTTCATGATGGTGCCGCTGCAGGGGACCATGTTTGCCATCTTGGCCTTCTTCATCGCGTCGGCAGCCTATCGGTCGTTCCGCGCCAGGAGCCGTGAGGCGGCGGTTCTGCTCGTCGCGGCGGTGATCGTGATGATGGGCCGCGTACCGTTGGGCGAGTACATGATTCCGATCAGTGGGGACGTCTCACAGTGGATTCTCAACGTCCTCAACGCCTCGGTGCGCCGCGCGATCTTGATCGGCGTGAGCCTCGGGGCAGTGGCCCTGTCCTTCAAGATCATCTTCGGCGTGGAACGGTCCTATCTAGGCGGAGGGAAGGAGTAGCATGGGTTTCGCAGAACGCATGCTGAAGATCGACCGGCGAATCATCTTCCTGGTGATCGGCCTCTGTACGCTCCTGCCCTTGCTCTTTCCGGTCGGCCTGCCGATCAAGATTTCGCCGGAAGTGAAGAGCGTCTACGACTATATGGAATCGTTGCCCGAACGCTCGGTCTTTCTCCTCTCGATCGATTTTGATCCTGCGTCGAAGCCGGAATTACACCCGCAGGCTATCGCGTTATTGCGTCATGCTTTCAGGAAGAATCTTCGCGTCGTGGCCATGACCCTCTGGGTGTCCGGCACCGGCATGGCCGATCAATTGCTGACGCAGGTGGCGAAGGAAGCGGGAAAAGAAAACGGGAAGGACTACGTGTTTCTCGGTTGGAGCCCTGGAGGTACGGCAGTCATCATCAATATGGGACAGGACCTCTATCAAGCGTTTCCCAGTGACTATGGTGGAAAACCGACGAAGGGTTTGCCGGTACTCGATGGCGTAAACAGTCTCAAGGACGTGACCTATGCGATCAGCCTTGGCGCCGGCAATCCCGGTGTCGAAGCCTGGTATGTGTTTGGAAAGGACAAATACAAGTTTGAATTGGGCGGAGGCTGTACGGGTGTGATCGCCCCTGGGCTCTATCCGTTGCTGCGCAGCGGACAAATCAACGGACTGATCGGCGGGCTGCGTGGTGCCGCCGAGTATGAAGGCTTGATCGGCCAAAAGGGGCGGGCCGTCGCCGGCATGGATGCGCAATCGGCGACCCATGTGGCGATCATCGCGCTCGTCGCGATCTGCAATCTCTTTTACTTCAGTTTGCGGCGAGCGGCCCGGCAACAGGGTACGGTCGGATCGTAAGGAGCGGGAAGGCTGATGGATGCAACGATGTTTGGCGCGTGGATGGCGACAGGGTTGACCCTGTTTATCTTCTCGTTCCTGTACAAAGACAATCCTCTGTTCAAGCTGGCCGAGCACCTCTATGTCGGCGTGTCGGTCGGCTACACGATCGTCAAGGCGTACGATACCGTCATCGTCCATCTCATTTGGAAGCCGATTTACGAGAACGGTGAGTGGGCGCTGTTGATTCCGGTGGCCATCGGGATTCTCATGCTCACGCGCTATGTGCCCAGGGCCGCATGGATGTCGCGTTACGCCTTTGCCTTCATTGTCGGAATCGGGTCCGGCCTGGCAATTCCACGCACCATCTCGTCGTTCATCCTCAAGCAAATAGAAGACACGGTCCGGCCGCTGCTCACGTTGGCCGGAGGGGACGGCGTGACCTTTTCGATGAACCTGCTCAACCCGGCCAGCAATCTCAATGCGATCATCATTCTGATCGGCGTCAGTTCGGTCTTGTTTTATTTCTTTTTCTCGATCGAGCATAGCGGGCCCGGAAAGGTCGTCGCGAGAACCGGCATCCTGTTCCTGATGATCGCGTTCGGCGCGGCATTCGGCTACACGGTGATGGCCCGCATGTCGCTCTTGATCGGCCGTCTGACCGATTTGATCGAATACTCCGACGCCTCTTACGGGAGGCCCACCCTCTGGTTACTCATTCTCACCGTCGGGGCCTTGGTTGTCTTGGCTCGCCGGGGCTCGGAACAGCCTCCAGAGGTCCAGTAGGAGTCTGTCGAGCCTCGTTCGACAGACGGATCCGGGGATTGCAGGTCGGGAAAGCGGTTCGTTACAATGGCGCTTCGCCATAAGGGATTCCTATGACCACTGGTACGGCTAACGATCCGAAACAATATCCTGTTCTCAGAAATCTCCAATTTTCTCCTATCAAAGAGGGAGAGGATCAGTTCATCGTCCTCTGGGATCCGACGGGACTGAGCAAGGAGAAGCTGGTGTTGCCGCTGAACTACTTTTTCATCGTTCAGCATTTCGACGGGGAGCATTCCACGACGGAAATCGGGGCGCTCTATCTCAAGCGATTCGGGGAATTTCTGACGCCGAACAAAGTGGAGCAACTCCTCGCCGATCTCGATGCCAAGCTGTTCCTCGAAGGCGATCGGCTCGAAGAGGCCAAGAGACAGGCGCAGGAGGCCTATCGCAAGAGCCCTCATCGCCAGGCGGCCTTCGCCGGCCGGAGTTATGAGGCCGACGGCGCCAAGCTGAAGAAGCAGATTGATGGGTTCTTCACCTCCAAAGAAGGTCCCGATTTCAAACCCTCAGAGAATAAAGGGAAGCTGATCAAGGGTCTCGTGGCCCCGACCTACGACTTGAAGCAGGCCGGTCCGATCTACGCCTGGGCCTACAAGGAATTGCAGGAAGCGCAACAGCCTGACGTGTGCGTGATCATCGGCACGGCCCATGCGGGACTAGAACAGTTCTATGCGGTAACGGACAAGGGCTTCGAGACGCCGCTCGGTGTCGTGCAAGTCGAGCGGTCGATCGTCGATCGCCTCAAATCCACGGTGCCGGAATGCTGTGCGGAAGACCTCGCGCATGTCCAGGAACATGCCATCGAGTTTCAGTTGCCGTTTCTTCAAACCAATCCCGGAGCGACCAAACCCTGCACGATCGTGCCGATCCTTTCGTCGTTCCCGGCGATGAGCCTGGGGGATCCTGCCGTGCGCGCGGCGGTTGATCGGTTCCTGGCGGCGTTGCGGGAGGCCATTGCCGCATCCGGGAAAACAGTCTGTGTCATCGCGGCGGGGGAGCTGGCGCACCTGGGGATGCGGTACGGCGACAGTGCGCCGCCGACCGACTTTTCGTTCCACCGGTCCATGCAGTATGACCTGGAAATGCTGAAGTTTGCCGAAGACCTCAAACCCGAAGAGTTTGCCGGCTATATCCAGAAAGAACAGGATCAACGCCGGATCTCCGGCTTCTCGCCCATCTATAGCCTGCTTCGGCTGATCCAAGCTGAGAAGGGCCAGGTTCTCCGCTACGACCGCGGCATCACCGATCAGTACAATTCCACCGTCACTTACGCCAGCATGGCGTTCTTCTGATCTCAGATTTCCGGCGTATGCTCACAGTTGTAAAGGCCGAAACCAGCCAATTGGCCGGATAACAAGTGCCACTCCTCCTATTGGCATAACAGGCTAGACATTTTTCTTAAGGGGATGCTACCGTACCTCCCTTTGCAGCCGGCGTTTTGCCACGCAGGAATCGATCAGTCTGGCTCTGGGAGCCGATTGTATGGATATCTCCAGATCTATTCTGTGCCGGATCTGGCGCGTGTAATGAAATACTGAGGGAGATGATGCTTACAGTTTTGAGATGGGGCGGTCTCGTGCTTTCCGTTCTTGTCAGTGCGGGTTGCAGTGCGAGCAATGAAGGCGGGGGTACTTCCGGAACGCCGGGTCAGCCCGTCCCTTCGAGTTCTGCCTCTCTCGGGAATATCGCGGTTACACCTCAATCTTCATCGATCCTCACTGGCCAAACACAACAGTACGTGGCCCAAGTGACAGATACGAACGGCCAGCCGATGTTCGGTGTGACGGTGAGCTGGAGTTCGAGCAATCAGACGGTGGCGACGATTTCGCCGAGCGGGTTGGCGAGCGGGAATGGGGCAGGTTCTACAACCATAACAGCCTCCGTTGGTTCGGTACAGAGTGCCGGCAGTGGCTTGGCGGTGGCGGCTGCGCCGGTGGGTACGATCACTGTGATGCCAGCGAATGCGTCTATCCAGACGGGGCAGACGCAGCAGTATGTGGCGCAAGTGACAGATACGCAGGGGCAACCGATGTCGGGGGTGACGGTGACCTGGAGTTCGAGTAATCAGACGGTGGCGACGATTTCGGCGAGTGGCTTGGCTAGTGGGAGTGTGGCAGGCTCGACGACCATCACGGCATCAGTCGGATCGGTAGCGAGCCTAGGCAGCACACTGACAGTAACGTCACCAGCTCCGCCGGGTGGTGGTACGCCTGTCGTAGGTTCCGTGGCGGTCACCCCGGTCTCGGCCTCAATTCAAGTAGGGCAGACGCAGCAGTATGTGGCGCAAGTGACAGATACGCAGGGGCAACCGATGTCTGGGATGACGGTGACCTGGAGTTCGAGTAATCAGACGGTGGCGACGATTTCGCCGAGCGGGTTGGCCAGTGGCAGTGGAGCGGGTTCGACGACGATCACGGCTGCGGTCGGGTCGGTACAGAGTGCCGGCAGCGCGCTAACGGTAACGTCATCATCGGGTGGCGGTGATGCCGGATCTCTAGACGAGGATGGAGTCCTTCGTCTGTTTGCATCGGCACCGGGGACGAGTTTTCGGCTCGGTTCCCAGAACCCCAACAGCGCGTCCTTCTTTGATATCGAGTATGGGATGAGCGCCACGCAGCAGAACGGTGGGGGATTCAGCTACTGGAACACGCCAGCGTTCCAAGATACGTTCTCCAACGGGGAACTCTCGCGTACGATCCGTTTGCAGATCAGGGACAAGTCCAAAACGCAACTCTACACGTGGAGGAATAATCCAGGGTACCTTTTGGCCCCGACCGATTTGAAGAATCTGGAGTTCACAGCGTACGTGCGCATTCATGATCCGGCAATGGACAAGCCGTCCGTCACGATGAAGATTCGCGGGGGCCGTCATGATGCCAATCCCGATGACGCGTCCTGTTCCATGATGCTATTCGGAAAAGGGGGGAATGTCCCGCCGGCGGAATTCTCCAAGGAGCTGGAGCACCCGATCTACGATGATCTTCAACTGACGCCGTTGCTGCCGGCGGTGTTACAGAACAATAGATGGTACGGCATGAAGATGGTGAGCTACGAGGTGCCAGGATCCAATCCTGTGCGTGTGGTAAACCGGCTGTATCTTGACCTAAACCCGTTTAATGCAACGGGTGTTCCACAAAACAACTGGCAACTCTTCAGTGAGTATATCGACGTAGACGGTCACCCATTGTTCTCCGGGGCGGTGTACGATAAGGTGGTCAACTGGGGCGGTTATCAGACGTCGCTTCGCGCAGACCATATGGATAGTCTGGATTTCCGCCTCATCAGCGCCCGTGAAATCGTCCCCGGGTTCTGATTCCAGCCGAAAACGATGGCCGGCTATGAGTCTCTTCAGGGATGAAGCACGGCCAAGTTCTTGCCTGCTACTCTACTGGAAATGTAGGGACCGGTTCTCCGCGCCGCATGTCATGCGGCGTGGAGAACCGTGTCAGTAGGTCGCCGGTTTCGAAGTGTGTATGTTACTCGCTGCTCTGAAATGTGGCGAGTGTCCGAACCTTCACCATTCATCACTCACCGCTCATAACTGCAGCGCTAGTAGGCGGCTGGTTTAGACATCGGGCGGTTCGTGACCAGATCGAGCACGTGGAGCGAGTCAAACTTCACCTTCGTGTCACCCTGTACGACGACACCATAGCGATCGATTGGAGGGATGACATCCTCCGGGGTGATCGACACCATGTATCCGTCGATATAGGCGGCGAGTGTGGGGCGATTGATGTGGAGAAAATTCACCCGCTGTGCCCGCAACGAATGCCAAGGCCTCGTGGCGAGTCGAACGGTTTCCGTGGCGAGTACGCTCACCTGCCCATCCTGGTTTCGATAAAAGCGGACTTTTGCCTCTTTAGGGTACAGCACCACGAAATAGACCGTCGAAGATCCCTCCACTCCCATGACGACGCCTGCCCCCTCAGAGGCAGTTTCACCATAGAAAAGTGCCTGGGCTGTGACGTCCGGATAGGCATAGCCCGTAAGCGAGGTTGTGAGGAAATGGAAGCAAGGGTCCGCTGCACAGGATCCGACAGGCTCGAGCACATTGGGCATACTGACGGCTGCTCGGTCATCGGCAACCACCCATTGCCCGACCGGATTGGTTCCTGTGGTTGATGCGGTAAAGCCTCCCGGGGCCTTTCCTGAGAGATCCTTGTCAAAGTCCCACATGCGGAAGAGGTCTTGTTTTGGAGGTTGCGCATGGATGGCCACGTCCGCGACTTCTGAGGATCTGGCCGGTGTGGGGAGGACGATGCCGACAGCCTCGGGCGTGAAGGCCTTCACCAGATCGTTGGCCACCAGCTGCTCCTGCAAACCCTTGTGGCCCGGCACCTTGTCGAGATCCTGTTTGGCGACGCTCATGGCGGTCAAAAAAGCTTCTCCGTTATGGGGGACACGAAGAGATTCCGCCACAACGAGCGCGTAGTGGCCTGCCAGTGCCCGTTCTGGTCGTTGCGACTCCGCAGCGGCTTGCGTGGCCTCGGCTGCCGCCTGCTGGAGCCATGGATGGTCGTAACGGCGCTCCCAGGAGACCCACTGTAGGCGGTCCCAAGCGATTTCCGCCAAAAGACGTCCGTGCTCCGGAGAGCCTGGCTCTGTTTCAGCTAACAGTTTCTCATGCACGAGGAGCGCGGCCGATGGATCGTTGTTCCAGCGCGTCAGCGTCCCGACCCGGCGTCGTTGCTCGGGCGTGGCGGTGCCCTGTTGGACCAGTGCATCGTATGCGGCAGCGGATCGGTAGAGCGCATCGGCTGCCGGCTCGTGGCCCTGGGCAACCGCCGTCATTTCTTGCCGCCAGGTCTGGGCCTGGAGCGTCCAATAGAGTTCGGCGAGTTCCCAGAGGCTTTCCTCATCACGGGCGGCGAGTCGGCCTTTCGCCACACCTTGTTTCAAAAAGTCGCGATAGGCGTCGTCTCCCCGCATGGTATTTGCGTCGCGATCCATGGGGTCGATTAAGAGGAGCCTCGTCAAGATGGCATTGCGATCCTTGTCCTGTAGGGTGGCAGCCTTCGCGAGCGCTGCGCGAAACAAGCTGTCGGCCTCCTTGCGGGTCCACCACTTGGCCGTCTTGGGAAGTAATTCCCCTTTGACGACCGTATCAAGCTGGGGATTGTCGACTTGCCGTCCCAAGCCCGGTCTCAAACCATAGCGGGACGTGGCGATCAGTGGCATATCGGGAAGCGCCTCGTTCATGACCGCCCGATCCGCGCGATAGCCGAACTTCCGCAAGCCTGACAGGATGATGAGACGAATCTGGACCTCCCGCACAGGACCGAAATGACGCTGGGCCCCGGTCACCCACCAGACCTCCTCCGGTCTCAACGCGAGGGGGGCGGTAAGGGGATCCGGATAAAGGATGGTGAGGTCGACGGCTTGCCCCTTGAGGGTGATGGGACTATCTCCAGACAGCCCGATGACGGCGAATGGCCGAATGGGACCGATGTTCTCGAGGGTGACCGCCGGAGCCGGGCCGTTTTCCCGCCGTACGACGGGTGGAGAAACAAAGACGCCGGGCGGATAGTCCTTCCAGTTTTCAGAAGGGCGGTGCCGATCATGCAACAAGCCGAAACCGGTGTCTCGGCCTACCGCGTCGAAGACACCCTCTTCCGCCTTCTGCGTCACCATGTCGGTGTGGGCTTTCAGCGTGTCGGTCCAACATCGTTGCGTGGTATCCGGAGTAAGGGCGGAACCGGCATGGAGCCTCCGTTGCATCGTGAGACAGCCGAGATCGATCGGGGCCCAGCCTTTTGGATCAGACTGTGCCAGCGAATTCACGTACCGGAGAGCCAACTCTCTCGTATCGCCACTTGGGGATTTTGCGTCTGCGATTGAGGCAATGAGCCCGATTAGTAGGATCAAGAAGTAGAGCCTGGTGCGTTGCGAGGTCATGTGTACCTTCCCAATGCAATAAAGTGTTTCGTGGGATTTGGATCTGGCCGGTGCCCGTTTGAGCTGCCGTCCAGTGTTAGTGCATTGCCGGTACTATAAAAGGGAGTCCTTCTGCAAAACAAGATGGCTCGTCCGTCGCAAGGCAGATGGTGGTGGAGGCCCCTCAGTTTCATGTTGCATCATCTACGAAGAGGGGCGGCGAGTTTGATAACAATAGTAGTGGTGCCACCCATGCTGTCCATCTGACTAAGCACATGGTGTACCTTGATTCCTAAGGCCTGCTCCAATCGCTCCCGTAGCCAAGGTTCTCCTGATACAAATAGCGCATGGTTGGCTTGCTGGAGCACGGTCCGGCCATGTGCCGATCGGGCAAGGTGATCCTCGGCGGGGATGGAGGTGGTTTTGGTCAGCACCACCTCGATCAGGTCCTCAACCACGTGAACTTGTGCCCGGGTATAGTGAGACTTCATAAACTCCGTCTGAAAATTCAAGACGGCGAGCATGACGGCATATTCGATCTCGGCTTTGTTGGCGCTCGTTGTAGGCATCGTCGATACTGTTCAGGATTACGGCCAAACTCGTTTGCCTGTTCGAGGATCTTCGAGGGTTGTACGGAATCGATCGAGAATAAACGCGACTTGTTGCCGTGAAAGACACGGGCGAGCCGCGAATCTTCCCGTCCGGGTATGTTCTTTCTCAGCGGTCCGATCAGCGAAGGGTCCCCCAGGTGGCGCTACCAACCTGAGCGGATTTATCGTCACAGTCGCCATCGCGCACCTCCCTTTGAGAGGTTCCCGGTGTGACATGCGGACGGCCCAGGGACTTCGCAACCCCCGGGGCCGCCCGCTGCGTCCGGCTAGTAGGCCTTGCTGAAGCCGGCCTCTCCGTCGTAGTTCCACAGTTTCTGTGCCGCGGACCATTCCCACTTTTTGCTCAACTGCACGAGAAAGTCGCTGACGTCCGAGTCCCTCACGTCTCTGGTCGCCGTAAATCGGCAGCGATACCAATTCACCATGAGGAGATCAGGGCTGACAAACCCCGGCCAGACTTTCGTGCCTCGGTTCGAGATGAATTCGCATTTGAAGGGACCGAACTCATTATCCGTAAACGTTGGGATGCCCTTGTCTGTGATGATATAGAGGTCCGCTCCCACGAGTTTGATCGTTTTCTTTTTCTTGGTTTTGATCGCTTCCTCGGTGAATGTCGGCATCTGATTCTCCTTACTTCAGCCCGGCATGCATCTTGTCGATGATCGCCTGGGCATATTCGTCGGTTTTTGCCGTGCCGCCCACGTCGTAGGTGACGCGCTTTCCTTCGTCCAACACCTGATACATGGCCTTCTCGATTCGATCAGCTGCCGCTTTCTCCTTGAGCCAGCGAAGCATCATGACGCCGGAGACCAGCACGGCCGAAGGATTGACTTTTTTCTGGCCTGCATACTTCGGCGCGGAGCCATGTACGGCCTCGAAGATGGCGCAGTTGTCGCCGACGTTGGCACCCGGCGCAAAACCGAGGCCGCCCATCAAGCCGGCGCAGAGGTCCGTCAGGATGTCACCGTAGAGGTTGGGCAGCACCAGGCAGTCGAACTGGCCTGGATTGCGAACCAGCTGCATCGAGCAGTTGTCCACGATGATGTCGCCGGTTTCGATGTCAGAGTACTTCTTGGCCGCCTCACGGAACGCTTCCAGGAACAGTCCGTCCGTCATCTTCATGATGTTGGCCTTGTGAACACAGTACACCTTCTTCCGGCCGTTGTCCCTGGCCCACTTCAGGGCAAAATCTGCGATGCGATAGGAGCCGGGCCAGGTGATGACTTTCAAACATTGTGCGACTTCGTCCGACACCATGTGTTCGATGGCGGCGTATGAGTCCTCGGTGTTTTCCCGGAAGTTGATGATGTCCAGCTTGTCCCACGGGCGTTTCAATGCCGGGATCAATCGGACCGGACGGACGTTGGCATACAGATCGAATACCTTGCGCAACGTGACGTTTGCGCTCTTGTGGCCGGTCCCGATCGGCGTGGTCGTAGGACCTTTGAGCGCCACCTTGTTCTTAGCGATGCTCTGAATTGTCTTGTCCGGCAACAGAGTGCCGTGTTTTTCCAGACAGTCGAGCCCGATATCTTCGTATTCCCACTTGATGTCAACGCCGCTGGCGTCGATCACCATCCGCACCGCCTCGCAAATCTCCGGGCCGGTGCCTTCACCCGGGATCATCGTCACAACATGCTTTGCCATCCTGAACCTCCCTTAAGCAGCAAGGGTGATCGGACCATCCGTTCCCCGCGCATCCGCAACCCTTTGCAAGTCGAATTCCAGCGCAGCCAGCACGGTCACGTCGAAGCGCTCGCCGATAACAGTGCGAAACAACGAGGTTCTGGTCCGATGAGGTGGACACGTCTATAGTTGCCCTGCAGGTGGTGCGCGTGTACGGTGCGGCTGCACACACAACGGGGTTAACGATGTGCAACGGCGCTCGCTGGAGACCCTGTCGCTGGGGCATCGGTTCAGAGGCATCGGACGTGCTCCTGCCGATCCATGAACGCGGGTAGGCTAGATGGAAGGGTGAGATAACTATTGATTGGTATTGGCGTCCACGCGGTTGTTGGTAAAGTACCCGGTGTCCGGAAGATGTGTTGCTTCGATCGTGAAGGATCCCGCTTCGATTGTCAGCCATTGCTTCGATGTACAGCAGCCGCCGTCTGGGAGCACGTCCCATGAACCGCGCCGGACTACGAGCGGTCCTGTGGCGAGATTGTCATAGAACTCGCCGCGCTTGCCGATGCCATAGAGATTGCGGTGAGGTACGCGTACGACGATTTCAGAGTCGGTCCATGACTCCACCAAAGCCGCCGTTCCATTGAAGAGAACCTCGGTGCGGGAGACATTGGAGAGGACAGTGCCCTGGACCTGCTCGTCGTTGATCTCGAGGTCTTCCCTGCGTTTATATGCCTTCTGGTTGATGGCCAGCTGTGCGTGCTCCGCTCCCTTCAAGAAGGTACCGAATCCGCTCCCTATGATTGTCACACGTTCATCCAATCCGGCCGAACGGGGTTCGTAGGAATGAATGGCCGGCTTCACCAGAGTGAACTCGCCGGCGACCGTCGAGAGTGTTTGGCGTGCCGTGCAACAGGAGCCATCGGGATGAAGACGCTGAGCACCCCGATAGATGATGACCGGTCCGCTGCGGGCGCTGAACGGCACCCACACGTCAATGCGGTCGTCCTGCCACCGGTAGACCACGGCGCGCACGCCGCCGATCTCGACACGATTCTCACCCGTATCGAAATCAGTAAAACTGTACGGCGTTCGTCCGCTCTCCGAGTAGCTCCCGAAGTGTTGGCCGCGAATCGTCAGAAGTGTGCCAATCGGAGCTTGTGCAGGTGAGAGACTCGTGACTGTCGGCACCTGGACCGTGAAAGTTGCAACGGAACGGCTCCGGTCCTGTGTTCGCAGCACCAACAGACCGGATTGGGCTCCGAGCGGCACATGCACGACGATCATATCATCGCGCCATTGGGCGACCGGTACGGGATCTCCGCCGATGAACACACCGTCATCTGACCCTCTGGCGGCGCCGAAGCCTTGCCCGAAGAGCACGACTTTGGTGCCAACCGGACCGGCGAGGGGATCGACGCGGATGGTTGGCACTACCATGAGGGGGACGGCATTGCTGGTGAGATGGCGAACGGGTTGGCAGCAGGAACCATCCGGAAGCGGATCGGACGAGGCGAGTCGGATTGCGATGTTTCCGCTGACCGCATTGGCGGGGACTTGGACCTCGATCTGGTGTTCGGTCCATCGGAAAGCTCTGGCAGCGGCCCCGCCGATCATCACATCGTTCACGCCAAACATAGAATTGGGGTCGCGGCTTCCGGCGGATGCACCGAAGTGCCGCCCGTCGATGCGTAAAGTAGCGCCTCGCTCCGCCACATCGGGCGTGACGCGTTCGATCTGCGGCTGCATGACGGTAAAAAGGCCTGCCGGCAATCTCTTCTTTCCGACGGCGATTTCGACAGTGCCGGTAGTCGCTTGGAATGGAACTCTGACCTCAATGCGGTCCCGGTCCCAGCGTTGAACGAGGGCAGGCGCTCCGTTAAACGTGACGCGATTGAAATGTGTCGATGTGAATGTCCCAAACCCTCTGCCAGTAATCGCGATAGCTGCACCGGGAGGGGCACTGCTGGGTGCCAGTTCGACGTTGATGGAGGGGGCTCCCCACCCATGTTCCAACGGAGTGAAGCAGGCGACAACGGTCGCCCAGAAGACAACCATTCCACTGCGGATGTTGTGCCTGCGGGATGTTGTGGGATCAGGGTTTGTCATTATGATATCTCCTGGTTGTCTGCCGGAAGTATTATGGGCGCTCACTCCTGTGTCTCGCCCACCTCAGTAATCCGGTCGGCCTCCGTGCGGGTAGGTGCGCTTGCACTTGATGATGAGCGTCTGCTTCCCTCGCCCCTCCACGCATTGGTCTAACGATGTGGAGTAATCAATTGTTCCCGTCTGTGTCACGGTAAAGGGGAAGTCGAAGGTAAAACTGACGAATTTGTACTGACCCGGCTGTAAGAAGAGTTTCCTGACGTCGGTAGTACGAAAGGCGTCTGAGGTTTCTGGGTCGGATGTCCAGATCGATGGCGTCACCCCCGGGATGTGCCACCAGCTCTGTGAAACAAGCGCGGTTGGGTTAATGGTAATCAAATATGCGGGATTGCTCGATCGCAATGCTTCGGCCCGAGGCTCGATCAGTGTGAGACTGGCTGCAGCGACACTCAGAAAGGCTATGAGGGTGCCCAGCTTGAAGGAGGGCAAGCTTCGGATGAACCATCGGTGCATGGTCACGGCTCCTTTCTCATGGCGATGCGATCCGCTGGCTCGTCAAGAAAGATCTCGTTGACCGGTCGGCTGTCCCACTCGGTGTGGGTGTGTAAGCCCAATGTCCGCATAACCGAAGCCCCCGTGTCGAGGATTGAGACTGCTCCACGGATGCGATGGCCGGGCTTGATGCCAGCTCCTGACGCAATCCAGGGAACACCGGCGGCTTCATTTGGTTGAGTGCCGCTCAACGAGGTCACGAAGATCGCCGTTTCAGAGAGTAATCCGTGTGCACGGTATAGGTTCAGCACCGAGCCGATCGCGAGATCGACCGATCGTAATTCCCTGCGATATTCCTTGGAGCCCCACCCCCGAGTCTCACCGGCGCGTACGCCCTGAGGTAGATGTACGACGAGCAGATCCGGTAGGGCGAGGATTGCGTGTCCGAATCCGTGCCCGCTGACGGCCTTTGCAAGATACTGCTTGATGTAGGAGACGACCCGTTGAGGGGTGCATTCCGGCGTGAGGGGGCCACAAAGTTGGTAATCCGTGTAGGGGGTCGGCTTGGCCAGTTGGTAGAGCGATTCATCCATGAAGAAGATCGCACTGTCCCGCCCCCCGCTCAGGTCAAGATAATCAAATACTGTGGGAGGCCGTGGGTAGCCTCTGCTGAACTCGAAGCTATTCCAGGTGATGCCGTGCTTGGCGACCGGCAACCCTGTGAATAAGGAAGCCATGGCCGGTAGCGCCTCCGAGGGAGAGATTGTTTCGGCGGACCACGTGACAGAGCCTTCTTTCGCGAGATGGGCCAAAACGGGCATCGGCCCGGTTTTCAACGCCTGTTGATCCACCCCCTCTAGCACGAACAAGATGGCGCCGCCGGCTGGACCTGATCCGTCACGAGAACCGGCGGATAGAGGGACGGCTTCGGCTGGACTGTTGCTCAGAAGTGCAAACAAGAACAGACTGCAAAGTGAGAGAGGGTGCATGAGGCCTCCGTTGGCATATGCACTGCAGGCTCTTGCAAGGGCAAGACCTGCACGGTGGGAGAAACCGTGCTGACGAAAGCATGGCGCACAACTCCCCTGAGCACAACTGAAAATCCGATCAGGCGAAAGGCGGCTGACCGATGGCGCTCCTTGTGGATTGTCCGGAGGGCTGGTGTGAAAACACACGGTCTGCACGTGAATGTGTGAGGACGCACGAGGGCTCATTTCTGGGCAACGTCCTGACGAGGACTATCGATGGTTCCGGTGGTCTGCTCCTGGTCCGCGATATCAGTTGCAGGAGAGGGCGCTTCCCGTATTGCCCCTGAGTCGAGAGATCCAAGATGCTAACGAAGCAGCTATGGCCGGGGCGGAGGAAAGAGGTGAATCCTACATGTGCCCGAGCTTACGGAGCATCTCCATTCCACGACCCTCGTCTTGTGCCCTGCCGGATCGCTCGGCGATGGTCGTCGTCCGGAGTTCGGTAATGATTTGCGGGATTGTCGACGCGCAGGAATTGACTGTGCCGGTGCAGGGGACACAGCCGAGGCTGCGGTAGCGGGTGCCATTGCCCTGATCAAAATAGAGGGGTGGCAGGGGGATCCGTTCGAGTTCGAGATACTCCCAGATATTGAGTTCTGTCCAGTCCAACAGCGGATGCACGCGTATGTGGGAGCCGGCGGGAAAGGTCGTCTTGTACTGATCCCACAACTCCGGTGGCTGATCGCGAAAGTCCCACTCCCCATGTTTGTCACGTACGGAGAAGTAACGCTCCTTGGCGCGCGTCCCTTCTTCGTCGGCGCGAATGCCCAAGATGATGGCCGTCCATTTTCCTCTGGCAACCGTCTGCTTGAGTGCCTCGATTTTCATTGCGGTGCAGCAAGTGACGCGCCCCTTCTCAGGCCCCATTCCCGAGGCTAAGGCTTCGGTATTTTGTCCGACCACAAGGTCGAGCCGCCATTCCCGGCAGAGCCGATCGCGGTATTCGATCAACGCAGGCATTTCGTAGCCCGTGTCGATGTGGATTAGCGGGAACGGGACATGACCGAAAAACGCCTTCCGTGCCAGCCACAGCAGGACGGTCGAATCCTTGCCCATCGACCAGAGCATGGCAAGATCATCGAAGTGTTTATATGCCTCTCGGAGGATATAAACGCTCTGGTCTTCCAGTGCGCGCAGATGCTTCATTCTGTCTCTTGAGTGAGAAGACAAAGGGTGAGTTTTTTGCAGGGCCCTTTCGTTGTGCTACGCATCCCTTCACTTGACGATTTCCAAGCCCTGTGCGCACACCTGCCAATTCGGAAAGTGTGAATTCTGCCGCTCTTCGGTAGGCTGTAACTGCCGCTGCAGTCTAGCCTTATCACCGATAGGCGCGAGCGTTTGTTGTCGATGGCGCAAGATAAGCGGGTTTACAATATCACCGCAGATCACGCAGTGCCTCGCGGCAACAGTTTGGCCGGCAGTTCCATGGTGGTCAACGTAGATTTCCTTGAATGTCAGGCTGCCACATCGAACGCAGTTCATGAGACCCTCTTTACCTCTGCTTTTCCCGTAACCGTTCGGCTTCGAGACGATGGATCATTGCACGATATCGGAGTTCAGTCGCGATCGTCCGATGAGACTCGCCAGCGATCTGCAATCCCTCACGACGATAGCCTTTGGAGTCCGTGAGCGGATCGATCGCCTTGGCTCGTTCCTCATACCGTTTTGCCTCTGCATCGTGCTGAGCCGCTTCCTCATCATATTTCTTGGCGAGGTACGCGAGTTCTTCCGTGACCTCATCCGTCCTTACCATTTCGACTGCCAATGCCTGTGAGATATGGGAATAGAGTCCGCGGTTTGGCGGAAGTGGTCCTCCAGTGAGCCAGGCCGACCCCAATACCCACCCGATGATTGGAAACCACATGACGTATGACCACTTCATGAAGCTTCCGTGTCCATGCTGTCGTCTGTGCCTGTAGTCCCATTACATGTTCCATGCCTGACGTTGTCCACAGTAAGGCCGTGATAAATGAGGTAATCGGTGAAACACTCACAGGTTCTCATAACCAAAAGAACTGCCGGTGGTCTCGCCGAGGTTTCTGCTTGTGCTTGAACGCACGGGACCCGTGCGAGAAGTGCGGAAGCGCACCGTAGGAAAGCCCGGACAGGAGCCGTGATCTGTAGATTTGATTACGGCTTTCGGCGGCGATCCAGCATCCAGCGAGTGATGCCAAGGTGTTTGGCCGCCTGGGTCTTGTTTCCCCCTGAACGTTGGAGGACTTCTGTGATGATGCGGTCCTCCAGGTCGGCTAGGGACATTTCGCCCGGTCGAAACGCAATCTGCACCTGTATGGGATCGGGTGCCTGACCGGCTTCAACCTTGCCAACAGCGGTCTGCACGTTGTGGCCTTGGACATCGGCCGGAAAATGAGAGGCTTCGAGCGTCTCTCCGGGGCAGAACAACACGGCCCGTTCGATCAGATTGCTCAGTTCTCGTATGTTTCCGGGGAAGCGGTACTGCTGCAGAATCGCCCGGGCGCTTTCGCCCAGGTGCCACACGGGTTTTCTCAGTGTCATGGCCGAGCGGGCAAGGAATTGTTCCGCCAGCGGGATGACGTCTTCGCGGCGATCGCGAAGAGAGGGAATAGCGAGGGTGACGACATTCAGTCTGAAGTAGAGATCTTCACGAAACTCGCCCTTTGCGACGGCGTCTTTCAAGTTACGGTTCGTTGCGGCCATGAAGCGGACGTCGATCGGAATCACGGTTGATCCGCCGACGCGTCGCAGGGTGCGTTCTTCGATCACTCGCAGAAGTTTCGCCTGCAAGGGGAGCGGGAGGTCGCCGATCTCGTCGAAGAGGACGGTGCCGCCCTCCGCCAGTTCGATCAAGCCGCTCTTCCTGCCTGCGGCTCCCGTGAACGATCCCTTCTCGTGTCCGAATAGTTCGCTTTCGAACAGCTCGCGAGGAATCGAGGGGCAATCGACTTCAATGCAGGGCTTGTGCGATCTGGCGCCGTTGAAGTGGATGACCCGCCCCGTGTATTGCTTGCCGGTGCCGGTTTCGCCTTGGAGCAGCACCGTGATGCGGTCGTTCTTTGCGAGCTCTCGGACTTGGCCAAGAAAAGTCTGGGTGGAGGCACTTTTGGCTATCATGCGATCCAGGGCGTACCGCTCAGAATCATGCCCGCTCTGTAGCTGGACTTGGCGCTGCAAGGTGAGCAATTCGGTGGCTCGGCGAAGAGCGTGCAGCAGATCTTCCATATCGATCGATTTGGCGACGAAGTCGAAGGCGCCGAGTTTCGTGGCTTCAACCGCATCCTTGACGGTGCCCCGTGCCGTGAGGAGGATGACGAGCAAGTTGGGAAACATATGCCTGACGCGAGATAGGACGTCGAGGCCGGACAGGTTCGGCATGACCAAATCAAGAATGAGAATGTCCGGCTCGAAGGAGCGAAGCTGCGACAGAGCGTCTTCGCCCGAGTTGGCAGTCTGGACCACGTAGCCTTGATCGCCGAGGCGCAACGCAAAAGCTTCGCGGACCGACGCCTCGTCTTCAACCAACAGAAGGTGCCAGGCCATCCTACGTCTCACCTTTCACCGGGAGCCAGATCTCGACGACCGCGCCTCTGCCGGGAGGGCTGGTGACAGTCAGTTGCCCACCGTGCCGTTCGATGATGTCGTGCGTGATGGTTAAGCCAAGCCCGACCCCTTTGGCTTTCCCGTTCGTAAAGAATGGCTCGAAGATGCGCTGCAGATCGTCCGGCGGGATGCCTTTCCCGGTATCAGAAAAGGTCAACAGCACCCCTGCGTGTCTTCTTGCTTCGGATCGGGCAACGATCGTCAATTCGCCTCCGCCGGGCATGGCTTCGATCGCGTTCATGGTGATGTTGAGGCAGACTTGCTGAAGGTGAGCACGAGATCCCTCGACTGATGGAAGATCTGCAGGCACGGTCTGCTGTACGGTTATCCGCTGCTTCGTGAGGTTCGGCCTTGCCAAGATGAGCGTGTCCTCGATGAGCGAAGGAAGGTCGCAGGGTCGGATATCAAACGGTCTGGGACGTAGCTGTCCGAGGTGGGATTCTAGCAGCTCGTCGATTCGCGCCGCCTCTCGTGCGATGAGGCGGCAGCGGTCTCTTGCGGCTTGAGGCAACTGATCCTGCTCGGCCAAATGTGTTGCAAGGCTTCCGAGACCGATGAGGGGATTGCGGACTTCATGCAATATCCCGCCGGCCAACTGTCCGGCCAGCTTGACCTGCTCGGTGTGACGCAAGGCCTCCAGCATCTGTTCCCGTTCGCTCAGGTCGGTCAAAATGGCCATGTAGTATTGTGTCGTGCCGTCCCGGTCTTTCACGGGACTGACGCTTTCCCAGACGAGGAACTCCGATCCATCCTTCCGGCGGTTTACGAAGCGGTCGACAAATGGTTGCCCCGCACAGATGGCCTGCCAAAGCCGATCATAGAAGTCTTGGCTGTGCTTGCCGGATTTGAGAATTGCCGGCCGTTGTCCAAGCGCGTCCTCCCGGATCCAGCCGGTCATCCGTTCCAGTGCTGGATTCCATTCCAGGATCCGTCCATCGGTGTCGGTGAGCATGATTCCATCCTGGGCCGACATGAACAGGCGATGGTAGAAGTCTCGCTGAGTATCGGCGCGCCGGCGTCGCTCCAGCACCGTGGCGACGGAATTCGCGACGGTACAAAGAAACTCCTGTTCTTTGTCGGTGAAGTCCCGTACCTGCTTGGCATGCGCCGTCATGACCCCGTAGACACGGTCCTCAACCAGCATGGGGACACACATGCCGGCGATGCCGCCATGTTCGGTCAGGAGTTTCGACGGGGTGAATCGGGTTTCCTGTCGCAGGTCGCGGACGACCACCGGCAATCGCTCCCGGATGGCGAAGCCGGCTTGCGAATGTGTCCCGCCTTCAATCGTCATCGTCCCAACCACCTGCTCGTTTAGCCCCACTCCGGCAATAATGGAAAGATGATCGTCCGATCCCTGCGGAACCAGGATTTTGCACAGTTCGACGTGGAGCGCGTCGGCTGTGTGCCGGACAGCTTCGTTCATCAGGACCTGAGCCGACGCGTCGCTGACCGCAAGCGTGCCGATGCGGGCCAGTACGGACTGAAACCGAGCCGCCTGTGAGGCTTCCCGTGCGAGCGCCGTCTGTTCTGTGACGTCACTCAGCACTAACAGGACGCCTGTTGCTCCATGGTAGGGCACGACGTTGAAGCGGCATTCGTAAATCAGAGGCTGGCCGTACCGGTCGAAGAGGCGATAGATTTTGGTCTGTCGGGAGCCAAGCGGTTCATCGTTCCATGCGATGGCATCGGTAAAAAGAGAGGCCCGGAGTGAAGGTGGTTCTCCGGACGATCTGCCGTTTGGTTCCGAAGGCGGTGCCGGGAGCTCAACCAGTTCACCGAACTGCGGATTCTCGAAGACCAGAATGCCTCTGGAGACGAAGCAAAGTCCGCCCTCGAGGCAGTCGCTGACCCAGGCTAAGACCTCGGCTGCGGCCACTTCCGGCTGAGCCGACATGGAACTCCTGCTATGCGGTCGTTGCGCGGAAGGCATGACGCTGTTGTCCAATTAGGTTGTCGACCAAGACCTGTCGAAAGCACGTAGCCCAAGTATACCGAGGCATAGACAAACTCGTCGAGCGAGCCAGCTGATCGATCGATGATCGGCGTCATTTGGTCACAAAGTGCTCCCGGCGACTGACCGCGACGTCACTGACAAACATCGTCCCAGAATGCTTGTTGAACAACGGGCCAAGACCGGCCAGAATCGGCTCCACCTTCTCGTTGGGCACGACGGTGAAGACCATCACTTGGCTGCTCGTATCGTTGAACAACAGATGGCCTTCGTGAAAGCCGTGATGGCCTTTGCCGGAGATGTTGTTGACGATCGTGTACCCCGTAGCGCCTATCCGGTCCAGCAAGTCAGTGATGAACTTCAAGTGGTCGCCCTGTACGACGATCCTGATTTCCTTCATCGGATGCAACGTTAAGCCAATCATCCTGGGTTCCTCCTCTCCATCCGTCTACGGGGTCATAGTGGTAAAACTCGCCGTCTTCGGGATCGAGCGCCACAAGTCTGAGCCATTGATTGCCGAACAACTTCCCGAGCAGCGGCTGACGCCTGATGACCGCCGAGATTCTTTCGCGGGGAGCCTCGATCACGGCGGTCAGCCGTTTCGGTTCATGGTAGAGCCGCTTTCCCTCCATCACGGTTTGAATCGGTAATCCCATGCGGAGGTCGCTCTGATTGCCTGACATGACCCCAATGCGGCCGGTCACGTTATGGTAGACTTTGCTGCCGCTCCCGTATATGTCGGGATCCACGGTCGAGAAATAGTATTCCGCATTGATCCATTGGGCTACGATGAGCGGGGCCGTCATGATGAATTCCAGCATGCGGCCGTCCTGGTCGGTTGTGTGGTCGTACGAGTGCAAGAAGGATCGGCCTTCCAGGTCGGTTCTCTGCGTCAGGCTGCGCTTCGCGACGATGAACAAACTGTTTCGCGCAAGACCCCATTCCGGACGCACTTGTGACCAGTCCAATCCACGCCGAGAGACCGCTCGCATCGCGTCATTGCTGTAGTGCGCTGTCTGTGTGGGAGCCAATGTCGCGTATCGCTCGGCCGCCGCTTCCGATCCTGATGCGCGTACTTCTTCGAGTACTTGCGACAGTTCCTTCCGGTGCGTGGAGGGAAAGTCTTCCAGGTCCGCGACCTGAACACGGTCGGTCGTGGTATCGTGGAGCGTGGCCACGAAGTAGGTATCGGAAGGGATCGCAATCCCGCGCTTTGCCAGCAGTTCGCGAACCTTGGGCCTATTCGCGATGGTCGCGAACGCCCGGGCATTGGGCAGTCCATGGCTGCCGCCGCAAGCGCCACAATCCAATGCGGACTCATACGGGTTGTTGTCCGATGTGCTGCCATGTGCGCAGATGAACACCAGCCGCCCAAATCCCGACGTCATGCCCATCAGACGGAGCGCGGTTTCCACGTAGTAAACTTGCTCCTTCTCGGTGAATCCGGTCCGCGTCAGCCGATCGATGCGCGCGGAACTGTCACGCATGGTGATTCGGCATTCGTGACGGAGCTCTTCGAGGAGTCGCAGTTCCTGCGATTTCGAGACGACCAGTAAATGACCGAGTTCGCCCGGTGTGGCGCGCGATTCGTGCGACACGCCGAGGGCCTCCAGTCGAATGCCTTCCAACCGTTCCGGGGTCAAGTGATTCCCATGGATGTGGTGGCGCTCTCGGAGCCAGCGAAGAATCTGCATCCGTTGTTCCGCGGCCAACATTTCCTGTGCTTCGTCGGTCGTCAGCTTATCCACGGTCAATGTCGTGGCGACGGGAGGCATCACGATGTTCTTGGCCCAACTGGAGAGGCGGTGGTACCAACCGGGAAAGAACGTCTTGCCGAACAACGGCCACGCGAAGAACCATCCGATTGCTTCCACCATGACGTACGGGGTAATGACATTGTGCTTGAGGTCGTGCAGCAACTCCTGTCCCGCCTTAGTGGTTTTCGTGACGGACTTGCGACGCCGAGCCGCTTCATCCTGATAGGTCCGTGGAACTTCTCTGAGTACGTGCTTTGGCTTGATCAGGACTGGACAGAGTTCGGATTCGTGCCCGCCGTCGAAGGAGCGATACGACACGGGAATGCCGAAGAAGCCGGCGAAGCCGAACGTCTCGTATCCGGCCCGCGCCTCGAGATGCCGGCGAAAAACCTCGGACCGCACGTCGATGCAGAAAACGAATTGCGCCAGCGGGCGGACAATGCTGCGCAACTCCGGCTGACCGGTATCCTCATGACGTCTCAATGGCCGAAGCTTTGTCAAAACTTCGCGCTGGCCTCTCCCTTCCGCCGCTTCAAGCCACTTGAGCGCGCGCTGGCGAGGGGTGAATGAACGGAGCCAGTGAACGAGCCTGGCAAGATCCCCAGGCGCCATCGATGTGATGGCGTCTGTCGGCAGTTCGAAGGCTCGGGTCAGCCTGAGGACTGCCTCGGCATGGTTCGACAGCGATGCGGTACGTCGAGCCTCGCACTCGCGTTCATACCAACGGCGTCCCAGTTCGTCCCAGGCTGATGTGTCAGAGCGTTTCCACCAACGCTGAAGTGCCGCCGCTTCACGCATGGCTTGCTTGGGGAGGCTTCGTGAGACAAGGGCTCGTCTGACCCAGACGGCATAGGGGAATTGCCGGGCATACTCGCTGATGGCATCGACGGTGCCCGCGCAGTGGAGTTTTTGCCGACACAGGTTGGCGACGAACTCTCGCTCATAGAAGAGGCGTACGGCCAGATATTTGTTCAGGTCGATGCGGTAGGATTCCTGCCAGGGATAAGCGGTCTGCTCCGAGCGCCACTTGATAAAGCCAGCCCAGCCGGGGAGGGCGGTCAGATGCAACGAGAGATACTCCTGCCAGGCGAGAGTTGGAACCTTCAGCATCTCGAGCGATTCAAGCAGAGCATCTTCCGGCCTGTCGGGCAACAGTCGGATTTTTTCAGCCGCCCGCTGAATGCCTAAGCGGCGCAAGCTCAGATCATGCTGGGCTACGAGCTTCCATCCACGGAAGAAGGTATGGTCCCGATGGGGCATAGGCCATGCCGCTTCCCCTTCATCGCAGAAGGCGGCACACCATTTGATCATCTGGCGATTGATCTGATGAACGATGTCGGTGCCCAGTATCCGGTCGCACCAAGTCGCTACGGCTTCGTGATAGGGCCACTCGTTCGGTTCGTACGGCAACAGGTTCGGGGCAGCGTCCAAGAGATCTGCATCCAACGCCGACTGAATGCAACGGCGTACAGGTTCCAGGTCATTGTCTCCACTGACACGGTTGAGGCGTGAGTCGGGAGTAATCTGGATCCCATGGATCATGGCAGTTCGTAACACGTCGAGGTGGGACAATTTCCGCATTCCGATCGTGACGTGCGCCCCTGAGCTCAGCCGCGCCAAGACCTGATTCAAGTCGTTTTCCTGAAGTTCCCCTTTCCGGAAGCCTTCCCGATAGAACTCTTCAGGGGCATAGCTCTTCCCGCCGAAGAGCTGTTCGCCTTGCAGAACCGCTTCGTCGAAACTCAAATGCTCCAACCCCTGCAGCGGATTTCTCGAAATAAAGGTGCGCATGGGCCAGAGTCGGGCGACCACCTCTCCGGCAAGGTTGACGTATGAACGAAGTTCCATTCGCTGGGCATCGGTGTAGCGTTCAGCCTGTGCAGTCGTCATGGTTCGTCCTTTTCGTCACGTGATTGAATCGTGGCGGCGGAGTTTCCAGCTCTGCGGAAGGAGGTTGATCCTTCCCGCAAGCTCTTCGACGTAGAGCCCGTTCAGAAAAGCGACATAGGTACCGGTGCGGACCGTTTCTAGTCGAGCCGGATCCAACGGGCGAAACCCATGGGCCTTGCCGTAAATCACAATCCACACCGCGATCACCAGCAAGGCGGACAGTGTGACGAAGAGATCAAACAGCCCCTTCGGCCAAGCCGCTGATCGGAAATACGCCGCTGCTTGCCCCGGTGTCGGATACAGAAAATGTGTGAATGATTCACCGGCCCACAGGTAGGTCAGTCCGATGAACGTGAGCGTTCCAACCATCGTGGTCGAGAGTTTCCACGAGGCCACGGCGTTCAAGCGGTACAAGCTGAATATAGCCTGGGCCGACGTGACCCACGCGAAGAAAAGAAAGATGATCGTCCCTTGCGTTTCCAACAGAGAGAGGCTGATAAGCCCGTGGGCGACGAGCAAGATCGCCAGTGGAAGCACAAGGGTGATCACCAACCCCGTCGCCCAAGGCACGACCGCAAAGCCGCCGGTTTCTTGGACGATTGCCCGTTGCGGGATCGTGAAGTCGATTCTGGCCTTGTGGATATTCGCTCCCGAATTCAGGAACAGCGTGGCTTTGAACAGGCCATGCGCGCAGAGATGAAAGATTGCTAGGGCAAAGGCGCCCAGGCCACACTCCATCACCATGTACCCCATCTGTCCCATGGTGGAGTAGACCAGCGTACGTTTGATGCTGGATTGGGTCAGCATGGTCGAGGCCCCGATCAGCGCCGTGAGCGCCCCCACGGCGAACAAGATGTACAACGCGGTCGGGGATGAGCCAAAGAGCGGCGCCAGGCGATTGATCAGAAATCCCCCTGCGTTGACGATGCCGGCATGGAGTATGGCGGACACAGGCGTTGGCGCCTCAATCGTACCCGGCAGCCAGATGTGTACCGGAAATTGGGCGGACTTGGTCATGACCGACAAGACGATCACCAGCGTGATGGCGGTAACGGCGCGTATCTCCCACCAAGTTCCGACTCCGAAGTAGGGGGTTCCGTCGGCATTGTTCAACTGTTGAAATAGCGTCGGGAGATTGAATGTGCCGAACGACAGATAGATCAGCACAATGCCGAACAAGAGCGAGACATCGCCAAGGCCTTGGATGAGGAGAGTGATTCGCCCCGCCTGTTGGGCGGCAGGGTTGGTCCGATTGAATGAGAGCAACGTCTTCAAGAGCCATGTCACGGCATGCCAGGATATGAATAGCCAGAGGAGATGTCCGCTTGTCACCAGCGTCAGCAGCACCGATGTCAGGAGACTCAACAGATTGAAGAATCTCACGTATTCCGGGTCGCCTTGCATGTAACGTTGGGAGTAGACGTGGATGACCAGGCTTACGCTGGCGATCAAGACCATCATGACGCTGGCGAGTCGATCCACCAGCAATGTCGGCGCGAGCATCTCGGGGATGCCCGGGAGGGTCAGTAGAAGTGAAGCACCTCGCGCTGTCTCATAGAGACTGACTATTGCAGCTCCAGCAGAAACGGCAATCCCTGTGATGCCGATTCTTGCCACTCGCTCGCCGATTGCGGCTCCGAAGAGAACGATCAGCATGTATGCGAGGAACGGAGATGTAATGGCAATGAGTATCGGAAGAGAATGCATAATTCCTCTCGAAAGAGTGGTCGTATGAGAGGTTCAGCAAGAAGAGTACCGATGAGAGCAAGGAGCGAATCAGCAAGGAAAAGTGCGAAAATTTCGAAGGAGGAGAAGAAACAAGGGAGCAGAAGCGGTGAGATGAGGAATTGCGGCGTGCGTGCGCGCACGGCCGTGCTCCGGCGCACCGACTGAGGCTATTCCTTCACCGTCACCGTCATCGGGATCGGCTCCAGTGGATTGTCGCGGTCGTCGCGCGGCATCAAGACGATCTTGTCGACGACGTCCATACCGCGAAAGACTTCGCCGAAGACCGTGTACATGCGGTCCAGGCCGCTGTTGTCGTTGACGCTGATGAAGAACTGGGACCCGCTGTCGTTGAAGTCCCGAGTGCTGTTGCTCTCGCGCGGGACCTTGGCCATGCCGACGGCGCCGCGTTTGTGGGGCCGGTCGCTCGTTTCCGGCGGTAGGAAATACCCGGGGCTGCCGGTGCCGTGCAGCGAGCGGTCTGGAAGCTTGCTCAAGGGATCGCCGCCTTGGATGATGAACCCCGGCACGACACGGTGAAAGGTGGTGCCGTTGTAGAATCCGAGGTGTACTAGCTTGATGAAGTTGTCGACGTGGCGGGCGGCTTCTCCGGCGAAGAAGCGGATCTTGATCTCGCCGAATTTCGTCACGATCGTCACGCGCGGGTCGATTTTCTTGAATGATTCCATCATGGCGATGACTGTAGCAAGGTGTTCTTTGCGGTGGCAAGGCCTCTGAACGAGCTCAGCGCACGGGCAAACCGTACTCACGTCGCGGCATTTGTCTTCGTCAGGCCATCGCCCGGCTTGATCCGGAACCACATGCCGGCGCCGAGCAGGGCGATGCAGCCGGCGAAGCCTAAGGCCGCGGGCCAGCCCCATCGACCGGCCAGCCAGGGCGTGAGGCTGGGCGAGAGGGCGCCGCCGATGTTGGCGCCCATGTTCATCATGCCCGACAAGGTTCCGGCATGCTCTGGTGAGAGATCCGTTGTGGAGGCCCAGTAGGCTCCGACGGTGAAGTAGAGACAACCGGCTCCCAGCGAGAGGCCGACGATGGCGAGCAGTGGGGACTCGACAAATCCTCCGGCGATCACGGCGAGGCCTGCGGAGAACATGCCGCCAAAGCCGGCGACAGCTCGGCCGGTGGTGATGCCGTATCGCCGCACCATCCGATCGGTGACCCATCCTCCGAGCGGACAACCGATGAGCATTGCTACGAACGGTGTAGCGGCATAGAAGCTTCCGCGGAGCACATCGAAGCCCCGTACATTCACGAGGTACAGGTACAACCAGGACATGTAGACGTAGGCAACGTAGCCGAGACAGGTGTAGCTCACGACCAGCCAGCGGACCGTCGAGGTTCGCCAAAAGGCCTGCCAGGGCACGACGGAATACGACGGTTGCGGGGAGAAGCCAATCAAACCTCGCTCGCCTTCGTTGACCCATGGGTGATTGTGCGGACTATCGTGGGCGAGACTCCACCAGAGGAGTCCCATCGCCAGTCCCAACATCGCCGTCGTCAGAAACACGGTTTGCCAGCCCCAATTCACCATGACCCAGGCGGCAATCGGCGGGGTCAGCGCCGATCCAAGACCGATACCCCCGATGGCGATTCCGATGCCGAGCCCACGTTGATGTTCAGGGAGCCAGTTGGTCACTGCACGGTTGAATGCGGGGAGGGCGACGGCCTCGCCTGCACCGAGTATCCCTCGGACCAGCATCAACGCGCCAATAATACCGAAGGGCCCGGCGAGCGGAGAGGCCGCGGCAACGGCGGTAAACCACGTGCAGGCCGACCACCAGAGAAGGGCGATGAAAAGCACGGTTCTCGCACCCCAGCGATCGGCCAGCCAACCGCCGGGAATTTGGAAAAAGGCATACCCGAGGACGAAGGCCGAGAACACCCAGCCCATATCTTGTTCCGTCAAACCGTAGGCCGGCATCATGTGCCGGGCCGTCACCGAGATATTGACCCGGTCGATGTACGTCACCATGGAGATCAGGAAGAGCAGGCCAAGGACCAGCCAACGAACGGAGGTTGGGCGGACGAGGGAGTTCTGCACGAGATTACAGGCGCATCCGGTTTCGTCGAAGGTTCGGTGGGATTATACAGACCCTGGCCGGGATCCTCTATCCGAGAATCGATGGGCTCCAGGGCAGATTTCCCTGTTAGGTCGCAGGCTTAGTAGATTTCACCCCATGGTTTGGGTAAGATGATTTTCAGCAGCGAGCCAGAACACATCCTGGAGTCCCCGAGTGTCTCCCATTCGCGTGGTGATTCTGTCGGTCGTCCTTCTCGTGATGGGCGGCCTCGCATTCCTCTGGTTTTCTCCGGAACTGACCGGGGAAGACTATCTGAAAGATTTCTTCCTCAAGCAACTCGAGCAGAGCCTCGGCCGCAAGATCGACGTGCATCGCATCAAGCTGGTGCTGTTTCCCAAGATCCGTCTGGAACTGACGCAGGTCGCGATTCATGAACGGAATTCCGACCAGATTCTGCTGTCGGCGAAGAAACTGGATCTGGTACTGCGTCTCTTGCCGCTGTTGCGGAAGCAGGTCGTCGGCAAACGGTTGTTGATTGAAGAGCCGACGCTGACGTTGCGGCGAGGGGCCGATGGACATTGGAATGTCCTGGACCGAAAGAGCCCGGTGCCGAGCAGTGATGAGGAAGCGCTCGATTTGTTGGGACGTATCTTTCGGATTCGCGAAGCGACATTGGTCAAAGGCACGGTGCTGGTGGTCGATGACGCGCGGCCAGACGGAACGAGATCGGCCACCTTTCGCGACGTCGAAGCGTCGTTGGTGATTCGTCTCGAGCGGGGGCAGGCGGATCTCCATGTGTCGGGAACCCATGCCGGAGACCAAGGTACGTCGGCAGTGTCATTGTCCGGTTCAGTGAAACGGGCGGACGTACAAACCCTCTCCTCCGCCGACTCCCCGCGAAGTCCGCTGCAACTCCAGTTTGACGGCCAAGTGGAAGCCGCCGCGTTGAGCCTGCGAGAAGTGGCCGACTTTTTCGGTCCGAGGCCCGTTCCGCCGCATGTGCAAGGGATGGTGAACGCCCGCAGTGGGGTCCGCATCCTGCCAGGTGTCGCCGGATATGACCTTCTCCTATCGGACCTGTCCGCCAATCTTGAGCAGCTGGCGGTGACCGGCCGCGCGAGCCTCTCCGGACTCTTAACGCCGCAACCAACGTTTGCCGTTACGTTTTCTGCCTCGCCAATCCAGCTCAGCGACTTGCTCGCGAAGATTCCGCCAGAATGGTTTCACCTCCAACTTCCGGCTGTCATCCAGGATCGCCAGATCAACGGTTCTGTCCAAGTCGTCTCGGCAACCGTCACCGGCTCCTATGCGGAAGGCCCCCAACTCGCCGTCACGGGTGAATTTCGGGTACAGCGGGGGCAGGCGTTGATCGGTGACAGCCGCGTGCCGGCGCGGGACTTATCGGCGTTGGTTGTCGTGGAGGCCGGACGTATTCGGATCAGCAACTTGAGCGGGGAGTACGGGACCATCCACATGGCGGACAGCAAGGGCCTGCTGTCTTTCCTGGAGGCCGGGCCTTGGCTTGAGATGGAAATCAACGGGACGATGGGTGCTGCGGATCTCCTGCAATTTCTCGCGACCACGGTGAAATCCGAGCCGCTGTCCAAATTGTTCTCGTCGGCGCGGGATGTGGAGGGCACGGCCAATCCCACCTTCAGACTCATCGGTCCGCTGACGGCCATCACGTTCGCCGGCGGAGAGATCACGGCGCATCGCGTGAGCCTGTCGCATCCGCTGCTGCCTGAGCGGCTGACGGCGGTGCAGGGCCGCTTCGTGTTGGCCGAGGGGGAAACCCAGTTCGACCAGGTTACGGGACATCTCGGCGATCTGACGGTCAATGTGCAGGGCGGCATTACCGGCGGCAGCGCCGGCGCGTACCGTGATTTGCTCGTGCGGGTGAGCGGGGACGTCGTCCATCTGATCCAGCTCTTGCCCGCCAAGACCCTCCCCAAAGGAGCGGTAGAAGGCCGCGCCAGCGCCGGCCTTGCGTTGACCGGGCCGATGAAAGCGCCGCATCTGCGGGGCGACCTGTTGTTGACCGAATCAAAAGTGACGTGGCCGGACCTGTTCGAGAAACCAGTCGGGGCCCCGGCCACCCTCTTTTTCGAGGGTGACATGGGGCCGGGATCCGGCGCGACACTGACCCGGGTTGAAGTCGACGTACCGCCGATCCGATTGCCGATCAAAGGGAAGATCCATCTTGGAGACCGTGTTTCCATCGACGCGGCGTTGGCGACCGGCACGTTGTCGCTGTCCCGCGTGCCTGAGTGGATCGCGAAGGGCGGGTTCGAAGCCGGCAATTTGGAGCTGTCGCTTGACGTGAAAGGCCGCGATCTCGATTGGCGCGCCTGGAAGTGGGGCGGCTGGCTGGCGCTCAGCAACGGGTTGATGCATGCGAGGGGCGCCGACGGCCCGATTCAGGACCTCTATGTGCGGCTGCTGCTGACCAAAGAAGGGGCAGACCTGAAGCGGCTCTCCTTCCGGCTACAGGACAGCGACCTAGCCGTCGAAGGCCGGATTCGAAACTGGTCGACGAAGCCTGTGATTACGGCGAAACTCGAATCCAACCAGATGGATATCGACTTACTCATTCCGAAAGGCGAACGGTCGCCGATGCGGGAGTTTCTGGAACTACTTGCGGCGACCAGCAAGGTCAGCGCGACTGCCGCGCTGGGCCGAGGCCACTACAAGCATATGAAATTCGGCAGCCTGTCTGCGCGCATCACGATTCAGGACGGGGTGCTGGATATCGACCGGATTTCCGGTCAATCGACCAACGGCGAGATCGCGGGGCGCATCGCGGTGCAGATGCCGCGCCACGAGCCGGCGGAAGCCGAAGTCTCCGTGCGGGCGACGGGGCTGCTCTTCGACGATCTGCTCAAACTGGCCGGCGCCAAAGGGAAGGGGGTTACGGGGGAAGTCCGGCTGAACGGGACGATTCGCGGCCATGGCCGTAACCCGCACGGTGTTTATCCAACCTTGAACGGCAGGATGGACGTCTTGATGGAAAACGGGCGGATCTTCAAGTCGGAGGAACGGGCGATCTGGAAAATCATCAGCATCCTCAATCTGCCGGCGGTCCTGCAAGGCAAGGTCGATCTTGAGAAAGAAGGATTGCCGTTCAACAAGATCACGGCGACGTTTGCGGCCCGCAACGGCTTGGTCGAAACGGAGAATCTGATCGTCGACAGTCCGATCGTCAAGGTCACCGCTGCGGGGAATTACGATTTGCCCACGGACCAACTGGACATGGTGTGGGCCGTGAGCCCCTTCGGGTCCTACTCCCAGTTCTTGAAGACGATTCCGCTGTTCGGTCGCCTGTTTGCCGGAGATCGTCCGGGATTCGCCACCGCGATTTTCGCGGTCAAGGGGTCTATCGAGGATCCGGACGTCACCTATCGGCCGATGAAGTCCTTCGCAAGCGGGGTGACGGGGTTGGCGCAACTCGCCGTCGATTTGCTCAAGAATACCGTGATGCTGCCGATCGATCTGGTGACGCCGGATGAGAACAAGGCGGTCTCCAAAGACGTGATTCCCAATCCCGAACCGGCGCCCAGTGCGCCGTAGGGTGCCAGTCCTACGCATTGTTGACCGACCTAGCCCCACATGTTAGATTTCGCGCCGGCACAAGGCTTGTGACGGTCTGGTCGGTCCCGGGTCCGCGAGGTCCTCGCCCTGCGGGACTGATCCAGGCCGTTTTTCGTATGGTAGGCTAGAACCAACCGATTATGACCCGTTCATCCTCCCAAGCGCATAAGGCCACCGTGTTCATCGCTGCCAGCGAGCAGGACGCCAATCTTTATTACGCCACGAAGTTCATCGCGCCGGATCCGTTCGTGTACTTGGAAATCAAAGGCGAGCGGATCATGGTGATGAACGATCTCGAAATGGATCGCGCCAAGAGCCAGGCTGCGGTCGATCGGGTCCTGTCCTATTCCGAGATCGAAAAACGGGCCCGGGACAACGGAGCGGCTTCGCCGGGCAGCGTGGACATCATCCATGTGTTACTCCGCGAGGCGAAGATCAAGCAGGTGGTGGTCCCGGCGAATTTTCCTTTCAGCCATGCCAGCCGGCTTCAGGAATTGGGCTATCAGGTCCATGCGAAAGCCGATCCCTTCTATGAACAACGCGTCGTCAAAACGGCCGAAGAGGTGCGACATATCGAAGCGGCGCAGCGGGCGACCGAAACGGCGGTGGCGGCGGCCCATGCGTTGTTGTGCCAGGCCGAGATCAGGAAGGATCAACTCTGGCTCGAGGGGGCAGTGCTGACGTCGGAGCGGGTCAAGAAACTGATCAACGTGAAGCTCATGGAACACGATTGCGTGGCGCAGCACACGATCGTGGCGGGAGGCGAACAGGCCTGCGATCCTCACAACGAGGGGAGCGGTCCGTTGCCGGCGCATCGGAGCATCATCTTCGACGTATTCCCCCGGTCGGCCCAGTCACGATACTTCGCCGATATGTCGCGAACGGTCGTGCGTGGCACTCCGAAGCCGGAACTCGTCAAGCTCTACCAGATCGTGAAGGATGCGCAGGAAGAGGCGATCACCAAGATCAAGGACGGCGCGGATGGGATGAAGATCCACCGCGGCATCTGCGAGCGTTTCGAAAAGGCCGGCTACAAGACGGGGCTGGTGAATGGACGTATGCAAGGCTACTTTCACGGCACGGGGCACGGGGTTGGGCTCGATATTCATGAGGCGCCCCGCATCAGCCGGACCGGTTCGTTGCTGCAAGAGGGACATGTCGTCACGGTCGAGCCTGGTCTCTATTATCCCGGACTGGGGGCCGTTCGGATCGAAGATATGGTCCTCGTCACCAGCGACAGCTGCCGCAATCTCACGGACTTTCCGAAGACATTCGAACTCGGTTGACCGGGTGCTTCCTTCTGCGGTCCTGCTGATCCGTGCTCCTCTTCGACCCATGTCCTATTCGTTTCGATTTCTGGACGATATTGCGCTGGCCGACATGGCGTTCGAGGCCGAGGGTGATTCGGCTCAGGAACTGTGTCGGGGGGCGACCGACGCGCTCTTGGAAGCGCTGGCAGACCCTGTGACGATCGGCACGACCTGGGAGCGTTCCCTGGTGCACGCTTCGGACGATCTCGGCGAGGCGCTTTTTGAATGGCTCTCCGAGATCGTCTATTGGAAGGATGCCGCCGGGGTGGTCTTTCATGACGCCTGCGTGGATGTGGCGCACGACCAAGGAGTTTGGAAGTTGGAGGGGTGTGTGCGTGGCGCTCCAGTCGACAGTGTCAGGCAAAGGTTGCGGAACGACGTGAAAGGGGTGACGAAGCACCTGTACCACGTGATTCAAGAAAAGGCTCGATGGAAGGCGCGGGTCGTCCTCGACGTATGAAGTTGAATACCGACATGCAGGTGCATCGGATTACCGACCAGATATGGGAAATCCCTGCGACGGAAAAGGCGGGTATGCTGGTGCCAGCTCGCATTTATGCCACCCCTGGAATCTTGCAGGCCATGGACGGCGGCGTCTTCGATCAGGTGACCAACGTCGCCTGTCTGCCCGGCATTCAGCGCTATGCGCTCTGTATGCCGGATGGCCATTGGGGGTATGGGTTCCCGATCGGCGGAGTGGCGGCCTTTGACGTGGCTACCGGCGTCATCTCGCCTGGAGGGGTGGGGTACGACGTGAACTGCGGCATGCGGCTGATTCGTACGGATCTGACACTGGAAGACGTGCAGCCGCGGTTGGAGCGGTTGATGACGGAACTGTTTCGGCGCGTGCCGGCAGGTGTGGGAGCAGGTGGATTCGTGCGGCTCGATCGTAGGGCCTTCGATGCCGTGATGACGGACGGAGCCCGTTGGTGTGTCGAGCAGGGCTACGGCTGGCATCAGGATCTTGCCCACATCGAGGACGGCGGATGTCTCGAGGCTGCGGATCCGTCGAAAGTGACCGACCATGCGGTCAGGCGAGGCATCAATCAATTGGGAACGTTGGGAGCGGGGAACCATTACCTCGAGGTACAAGTGGTGTCGAACGACCGATTGTTCGATTGCGAGACGGCCGCCGCGCTCGGCATTACCGGCCACAACCAGATCGTGGTGATGGTGCACTGCGGATCACGGGGATTCGGTCATCAGGTGGCGAGCGACTATCTCAAAATGTTTGAGAAAGCGATGCGGCGGTACGGCATCTCGGTCCGGGATCCCCAGTTGGCCTGTGCGCCGTTCCGGTCCGTCGAGGGGCAAGACTATTTCGCCGCGATGAACTGCGCCGCCAACACCGCCTTCGCCAACCGCCAGGTCATCACGCATCAGATTCGGGAAGCCTTTGCGGCGGTCTTCGGCCAATCGGCTGAAGAGCTGGGAATGGCGTTGGTCTACGATGTGGCGCACAACATCGCCAAAGTTGAACGTTATTCAGAAGGCGAGGTGCTCGTCCATCGCAAGGGGTCGACGAGGGCGTTCGGTCCCGGAAGCCCCGGCTTGCCGGAGGATTTTCAACCCATCGGGCAACCCGTCATTTGCGGAGGGTCGATGGAGACGGGCTCCTATCTGCTGGTCGGGACCGACCGGGCGGTGCGGGACACGTTCGGTTCGACGATGCATGGATCGGGACGCACGATGTCGCGGGCGCAGGCGAAAAAACAGGTGCGCGGCGAAGAGTTGCAACGGCAGATGAAGCGGCAGGGGATACTGGTGAAAGCCGTGTCGATGTCAGGATTGGCCGAGGAAGCGGGATTCGCCTATAAGAACATCTCGGAGGTGGTCGAAGCAGTCGATCGTGCAGGAATCACAAAAAAAGTGGCGGAACTGAGACCGATTGGCAATATAAAGGGGTAACCTTGGAGAGGCTGCCCATGGAGAAGCGCCACCATCCCCGATTCCCCGCCAGGTTCCAAAGCTCGTTTACGTCGGTCAATCGAATCAGCGGTGAAGGCGAAGTGGTCGATTTGTCTCTCCGAGGGTGCCGCCTCGAGTGCGCGCAGTCCGTACGTCCCGGCAGCACCATCAGCCTGCGCATTCACGTGCTGCCAGACGATCCGCCGCTCAATGTGAACGAGGCGATCGTGCGATGGGTCCGGGCCGGCACCTGTGGGGTGGAATTTACCTCTCTCGCTCCCGACGAATGGGCCCGTCTGCAACATTCGGTGACGCAGCTGGAGTTGCATCCCTATCAGCAGTCCGATGCCGACCAGGCAGCGGAAGCGGCCTAACGCGCCGGTCCGGTCACGCCGATCCCTCCCGCCTGTTAAATCTACAAAAGACTGGCTCTCGCAATGTATTTTGCTAAGCTGTTCTTCTTAGATCCCTGCCGGGCCGTCGTGACTGGCCCGATCCTGACGAACGTTGCAGGAGCAGGAGACCTCGGCCGAGGGGACTCGTCTGAGCCGATGGCGTGGCGCTGTAGAATTCAGGGAGTTCACGGCCTGTTCTACGCGAATCTCTAACGACGTAAGGTAAGGCTGTTGTCGAGCATGAATCCCTCAACCGCCCATGTTCCGCTTGCGCTCGTCATCGACGATGATGCGGTCGTGCGGATGTTCGTGCGCGAAGCGCTCGAAGTGTCAGGTCTGCAGGTTATGGATACTGAAACCAGTGCGCGGGGGCTGGAACTGTTTGCGGCACACCGCCCCGACATCGTGATCATGGACGTCATGATGCCGGGGATGGACGGCTACACGACCTGTTCGAAGATTCGAGGGATGGTGGGCGGCAGTCGCATCCCCATCCTCATGATGACGTCGCTCGACGATGCCCATTCGATTACGAAAGCCTATGAACAGGGTGCCACGGATTTCATTACCAAGCCCCTGAATCCGACGATTCTGGCTCAGCGGGTTCGCTACATGCTGCGGAGCAGCCGGACGCTGGACGCCTTGCTGAGAAGCGAGACCCGCCTCGGGTTGGCCCAGCGTATCGCGAAAATTGGGAACTGGGAGTGGCGTCCGGATACCAATCAATTCTCCGCGTCGACGGAACTCTGCCGACTGATGGGCGCCCGCCCGCAGGATTTCGGCGGCACGCTGGAGGCGTTTCTGCAAGTCGTGCATCCGGAAGATCGAACGCCGGTTCGGGAGGCGATTCTGCGCATCCTGTCCGAACGGGTCCCCTGTGACGTCGATCATCGCATCGTTCTTCCTACCGGGGCGGATTTCACGGTCCATCTCCAGGCTGAAGCGGTCTTCGACGACCAGTTGAAGGCCCTGTCGATCGTCGGCACGGCCCAGGATATCAGTGAGAGGAAGCGGTCGGAGCGGGAAATCCACCGTCTGGCCTACTTCGACAGCTTGACCGGTCTGCCTAATCGAGTGCTCTTCAAGGACCGCGTTGCGCAGGCGGCTTTGCATGCCAAACGATACGCGACGACGCTGGCGGTGCTGTTTTTGGATCTGGACCGCTTCAAGGTCATCAACGATACCTTGGGGCACAACGTGGGTGACATCCTCTTGAAGCAGGTCGCCGAGCGCTTGGCGGATTCGGTTCGGCATAGCGATACGGTCTGCCGGTCGGTGGAGCGGGGTCAGGTGGGCGAATCGGTCCATGAATTGGCTCGTCTTGGCGGCGACGAATTTACCGTGCTGTTGACCAATCTACGTGACGTACAAGACGCCGGAAAGGTGGCGCGACGTATTCTCGATGCATTGGCCGAGCCGTTCTCCATCGACGGCCGGGAGATTTTTGTGACGGTCAGCGTCGGGATCGCAATTTGCCCCCATGATGGAGAGTCGGTCGATACGTTGCTCAAGAATTCAGATGCGGCGATGTACCATGCCAAGGAGCAGGGCCGGAACAACTATCAGTACTATTCCAATGCCATGAATGCGGCCGCCAGCGAGCGTTTGGTGTTGGAAGGTGAGCTGAGGCATGCGGTCGAGCGGCAGGAATTCGTCGTCTACTACCAGCCGCAAGTGGATCTCCGAACCGGAGCCATCGTTGCGGCTGAGGCGCTCGTACGGTGGCGCCATCCCACGCGGGGACTCCTGGGGCCGGGCCTGTTTCTCCCCGCCGCCATGGACACGGGGCTTATTCGGGCCATCGACGAGTGGGTGCTTGGAGAAGCCTGTCGTCAGGGCCGTCGCTGGCAGCAGAAGGGGCTCCGGCCCATCCGTATTTCCGTCAACGTGTCGAATTCGCTATTCCACGGGCAGACCCTGCTGACGGCCGTGGATAACATGTTGAAGGAAGCGGGCATGCCGCCCTGGATGTTGGAGTTGGAGTTGACGGAATCAGTGGCGATGCGCAACATCGAGGCCTCGATCACGATGTTAAAGGCCTTGCAAGCGATGGCCGTACAACTCTCGATCGACGATTTCGGAACCGGCTATTCGTCTCTCAGTTATCTGCAAAAATTGCCGATTCAAACGGTCAAGATCGATCAGTCCTTCATTCGTGAGATGACGGCGCAGTCGGGAGCCGTGGCGATCGTGCGGGCGGTCATTGCCATGGCCCATAGTCTCGACCTGTCGGTTCTGGCCGAAGGCGTCGAATTGGAATCCCAGCGGACGATGCTCGTCGATATGAACTGCGACCAGGCGCAGGGGTATTTGTTCGGACGGCCCATGCCGGCGGACGAACTCGAGCCGCTGCTTCCTCCCATGCCGCTTCCCAAGGCGAGTTGAGCCGACGGGAAATCGTGTCTAAGCCCGCAGTCGATAGCCGTACAGCAAGGTAATGTTGATTCGGCGGCTCAGATACTCGTCCTTGAACGAGATCTCGTCGGTCTCATGGAAGAGGTCCGAGTTGAACACGACGGCGCGGTTGGACCGGTAGGGAATCTTGACGGCCTGCGCTCCCGCCTCCTTCAGCCAGGCCAGGATCTTCGGTTTGTTCTGGTCGCTGTTGTACTCCTTGAAATTCCAGTCTTTCGGCGCTTCCTTGTCGTAGACGACCAATCCGCCCGTGTCGGGATTGAGATTGGCGTCATCCGGCGTGATCCAGAAATTGACGTTTATCGCGGCGGCATCGGCATGGATGTTCAGGCCTCGCCTCGTACTGTCATGTTTGAAAGCCCAGGCCTGGGTTAGGCAATGGTGTTTGAAGATGCGCGGGAATCTTCGGCGCAATTCGTCGGCAATCTGAAAGAGTAAAGGTGACGCAAACCCGTCGCCGAGAAACGCCCCGCTATAACCGTTCTCATAATCCTTCTTCCAGATCGTCGCGTCCCAGCAAAACCGGCGAAGGGCTTGCAGAGCCTCCTCATTCAACAAGCTGTCGATGAACGTCACTTCCGGCTGTTGTGCGAGGTAGCGGGCTTCGATGGTCTGGACATCCAGCCTGTTGCTGAGCGCGCCGCTTGCCATGTGCGGTGGTGGCTCGCACAGAAGGATCCGGTTGAAGGATGGCGCGATGGCGGCCAAGGATTCCGGAGCGATGGCGGCGCGGTTTCCCGGTGCGTTCGCCTGACTGACGAGGGTTTCCACTTCGCGGAGGGCGTTCAGATAGGGCCGATAGGTCTCGTCGAGCGCGTGCTGATCGAACAGGTGCTGAGTTTGTTCGATGTCATGCTTGAGGCGCGAGCGGTAGACGGTGGATTCGATGACCGGTCTGCCGTGGTCGTGTTTGGTTCTTGCGAGTTGGTGTAAACAGTTAACTGCCTTCTGGTCCTCACCTGCCCAGGACAGCGCAATGCCAAGGTTATATTGAGCCGTCTGGTAGCCTGGCATGACGGCTAACGCTTGCCGGAATGAGGCGATGGCTTCATGCAGCGTACCGCCTTCCATCAACGCCAATCCCAGATTATTCAAGGCTTCGGCATGCGCCGGTTTGAGTTCGAGGGCGCGTCGATAGGCGGCGATCGCTTCGTCGATCAATCCCTGTTCCTTGAAGGCCACGCCAAGGTTGTTGTGTGTGTCGGCATGGGATGAATTGAGCGCCAACGCCTGGCGGTACGCCGCCACCGCCTCCTGCAGGGCATTTCGATCTCGCAGAACATTGCCGAGGTTCATGTGAGCTTCGAGGTAGCGGGGGTTGAGGGCGATCGCCTGGCGATAGGCTTTGATCGCTTCGTGGGGCTTGGCCGCTTTGTCCGTGACCACACCGAGGTTGAACCAATAGAGAGGAGAACTCGGCTGTTCTTCAATGGCGGCCGTCAGACAGTTCGCTGCTTCGGACATCCTGCTCTGGCGGTAGAGCGTCAGGCCGAGGAGGTGCAAGGCTTCATGGTGGTTGGGAGCGAGAGCCAGCGCCTGACGGTAGAGCCCCTCTGCATCGCTGAACCGCCCTGCCTGATGGAGCGCCTTGCCCTCGTCGAGCAGCCCTCGTACCGTGAAGGTTGTGCTGCCTCCTTGTCGTGCTTCTTGACGCCGCCGCTCCTGGCGATTCATGATGCTCCTCGTTGCGGTGAGGGTATCTGATCCCGGCCTGATGGGTCAAAGGGAGTGAGTGCAGTACGATGGACCGTCTGGCTGATAGGCGCACTCTAGTCATCATGGGTATTCGCAAGGAGGACCGGTTGAGATGAAAGTTGTGAAACTGTCTGAGTATCAAGTATTTAGCAGTGAGAAGATGAAGAAGAACAACATATTCGAGACGCCACGATTCTTCTGTGACGTCTACTGCTTTGAGCCGGGGCAGGAGCAGAAAGGCCACATTCACGGCGAGCAGGATAAAGTGTACATCGTCTTGGAGGGACAGGGGACCTTTCAGGTTGGAGTGGAGAAGCAGGTGCTAGGGCCCGGTCAGGGCACGATGGCGCCAGCTGGGGAAGAGCATGGCGTCAAGAATCACACCAACGAACGGCTCAAGGTATTGGTGTTCGTGGCACCGAATCCGTAACTGGTGAGTTGATCGGCAGGGCCACGCTGATGGCTCCGGCGAGATCACCTTCGACATGTCCTTCTTTCAGATAGCCGGAGATGTCGATCTGTCCTTTCGGCGCTCCGTGGCAGGCAAGACAATCTTTCTTATGGTAGAGAGGTAGCAGAAGACGCAGTCTCGTACCTCCGTCCGTGATGCCGCTGAGAATATGCTCGCCTTCGCGCGGATAGTCCGGCGCCGCGAACCGTTTGAGGATCTCGGTTTCGAATTCGTCCGGCGCATTGTTGGGATTTCTAAAATCCAGTGCCGTTTGTTTGATGAGCACTAGGCTGCGGAGCGAGAACTTCTCGCTCGTCCAGGTGCCCCAGGTAGCGGGGATGACGTTTTTATAGCCGAGAAACCGTTCGTTGATGATGGTCTGCCGTTCATGCATCACTTCAGTTCCCGCCTGTAGGAGTCCGTTCAGGAGTGCCAGCCCCTGGTTCGAGAATACGCGCTTATCCGGATGCCTCAGATCGATCCCTTCAGACCGGTGACGGAATTCCTCGACCATTTGCGATTCGAATACCACACTGGTCAAGCCTTTCTCTCCTTCGGTCGGATCGTTGATCTGCTGCTGGTGTTCCGCCAGCACGACACGGCCGGAGTCCAAGAGCAGGGCCAACAGGCGTGCGACGTCGCGCGCTTCTTGCTCGCTCATAGCGAACGACAAGCCAGACAGAAGCCAACATGCGAACAATACGGGAGTGGCAAGACGCAGAAGCGACGGCATGCTTACTTCGCAATCGTAATGGCCGGAACTAATGTCTTCGAAACGTCGGTCACGGTCATCTGGAACAGTTGGTAGAGCAGGCGGAAGGTTTCCAGATTCCACCGTGTCTCGCGCGGATTGTCTGTCTGGTCTCCGGCGATGGCAAAGGTGCGCCCGTTGTACCCAACTTTGAAGGCGACGTTGTCCGGCGCCTTCTCCGCTTCCAAGATTTCCAGCGTCTTGGCCGGATTGAACCGGACGGAGCCAGACCGGCCGTCCTTCTCGACATTGAACTCCTGCTGTTCGGTGATCCCTGCGGCCAGGAACAAGAGGATCGCGTTGAAGCTGCGGAGTTTGAAACTTCCTCGGAACGCATAGTCTCCACCCGGATAGCCCGGGCGGAGATCGACCAGAATTTGGTTCGGCGGCAGCTTGCTGGCTTCTGTATGGAGGTGATAGCGGACCTCGTTGGACAGGATCGCCGGGTTGTAGTTGGTGATGACAATGCGCCCGCTGACCTGGCGGCGGAGCTGATAGGTTTTGGCATCGCTGTTGTAGGACACGTGATAGCCTTTCTCGAGCGCCTGAAAGGCTTCGGGTGAATGGAGTGGAAGTTCCCAGGCTTGCTCGAAGACCATCGGTTCGATATGGAGTTGTCTGGCCTCGTTCAATGCGCTCAAATGCAGGACGCGCCGCCGGAATTCTTTGTACCCTTCCGCTTTCTCAGGATCATTGGCGAAGCCGCGGTCCTCGTGGCCTCCAGAAACCTGAAACTCCCTTGCCATCAATCGAAGCAGTGAGCCGAGATCGATGCCCTGCCTGAAAAGAAAGTAAAACTTGGTTTCATCGAGTGGGGTAAGCAGCCGTTTTGTGAATTCTTCTCCCTCAACCGGGACGATGCTGACCGTCGGATTTTCTGCGACGGTGGCGCCGGCAATCGGAATGAGGGTCATGCCGGTGGCGCTTTCGATTGAATGCCCTACGCCGGCATTGAAACGGAAATCGAACGTGGCGGCCACGTTCGAGATGACGGTGAAGTGAATTGGATGGTGGAAGCGCGCGCGTGCAACATTCAGGAGGAGTTGCTCCATGATCGTATTGGCAACGGCCCGGTCGTATTCAACGCCTGCCCGTTCGATCGTGGGTGGAGACGCACAACTGACGGTTAGGAAGAGGCTCAGACCAGCGATCGTCGCATACCGCCACCGTGCTGCCATGAACGCTCCTTCTTAGGGCGAGGCGGTGATCCGATGGGGGATCGGGTTGGCCGAGATGCAGGATTTCATCAATTCGGCGCGACAGGTTCTGCCTTCGCCGAATGCGGTGCTCACGATCGCCAGGATTTGATCTTCAGTCAATTCTTGGCTGTTGTGATCGACCAACAGGTGATCCGGCATGAGGTTGGGATAGACCTGCCGTATGCCTTCGCTCTGTTCCAGTGCCTTGACGATTGTAGGGCGTGAGTTGCTGCAATCCTGTCCGGTCAGCATGAGGGTGGTTCGTACGGACCCAGGTTCTGCTGATATGCTGACAGGGAGGCTGATGAGAATCGTTATGAAGTAATAGACAGCAGAAATCATGGAGCTACCTATAGGTGAATGAAGGGGCCGATCCGAGATCGGCCCCTTCTTATGGTGCCGGCTATTTGGATTTTGCCGGCAATTCCCATGGCACCATGGGCATCAGCGTTGTGGACGGCTTTGCATCAGGTGATGTTAACAAGACTGCAATCGCGCCGCGGAGCGCGCCGGTGAGTGAGTGGGTGACGAGCGGATAGGCCCCCGCCGATTCCACCACGACGTCGAAGGTGGCGGCGCTGCCGGGACCGACCACATAAGTTTGCACGCCGGTCAGCTTATTGGCCGGATTGCCGCTTTCGTAAACGTTGTCCCAAATCTCGCCGATCGGATGGAAGGCCGAGAATTCGTTCGGGCCGGCATTCACGAAGTAGATTCGGACGCGCTCGCCAGGTTTGGCGTCGAGCTTTCCTCCACCGCTCACGAACGGATGGTATTTGAAGATGCCGCCGTTGAACATCACGCCGTCGAACTTCCGATCGAACATGCCCTGCACGTCATCCGGATTCTTAAAGTATTCCGATTGCACCAGCACATATTCGCGATCGGCTCTCGGCCAGGCCTTGGCGTTCTTTGGATCGACGATGATGGCGCCGAACATTCCGCGCGCGACGTGCTGGATCATCGGCGGCGCGCCGCAGTGGTAGAAGAAAATGCCCGGCTTTTTGGCCACGAAGGTGTAGCTGATGGTTTCGCCGGCATTGATAGCTTTGTAATTCTTCAGGAAGTCGATTTCCGCCGCATGGAAGTCCATGGCATGGGGATTCTTGTTGGTGGCCGGATTGGTCAAGGTGAACTTCACCGTGTCGCCTTCTGTCACGCGGACGACCGGGCCGGGCATGGTTCCGTTGAAGGTCCAGGCGGCGTATTTCTCGCCGCTGCCGTCGATGATGATGTCGGATTCGACGGCGGTCATCGAAATTTCGTGAGTCTTGGCGTAGGCAGGCGTAGCCGTACCGAGGAATCCGGCAGCCAACAAGCTGGCCGCAGTGAACAATATGCGAGTGGTTTTCATGGGAGCGGTCCTCCTCCAAAAGGTTGATGCGCGTGTGGAATGTTCACGAGCGGTTATGTGAGTGGAGGATAGCGGAAGGGCGGTCAATAAAACATGACGAATGTCATGTTTAAGAAAATAGTTGTTGGATGGGCGTTGTGCTATTCGGAGACGAGCGCTTTCAGCTGCGGCAGATCGCGGATCAGCAAACGATTGGCGGTGCCCGACACCCACTGCCTTTTCTTGAATCGGCTCATGATGCGGATAACGGTTTCGGTCGTGGTACCGACCATATTGGCCATATCTTCCCTGGTCAGCCTGACCGAGAGTCTAATCCCCTGGGGATCTTTGATCCCGTTCCGTCCGGCGATGTCGACCAATAGTGCTGCGAGGCGCTGATCTGCCCGGTTGAGCGCGAGGATCTTGGTTTTTTCCTGCGCTTCGTTCAGACGGTTGCCCAGGTACTTGATGACTTCGATGGCGGCGTCCGGGTTGCGCTTGAGCAGTTCGTAGTAGGCGGACTTCTTCAGGCGGAGCACGCTGACATCACCCATTGGCTTCGCGGTTCCCGGATGACGGGCCCCGTCGAACACGGCGGCGTCGCAGCAAAACAGGTCTCCCGGCATGAGCATCTTGAGCGTGCATTCCTTCCCCTGCGGAGAGGACTTCACGCATTTGACGGTGCCTTCCTTGACGATGTGAAAATATTCCGCCTTGTCGCCTTCGCGGAAAATGAAGTCGTTCTTCCCGTAACGCGTCTCGGTCAGCTCGCGGAGCATACGCTGCCGATCCGTGCTCGGGAGAATGTTGAGGAGGGGAATGTTCGCCAGCCCGGCTGCAGCCGGGCTATTTGACGATTTGTTTGGCCGCTTCGACAATCGATCGCACTCCAATTCCGAAATGATCGATCAATTCCTCCGGCTTTCCGCTGTGGGGAATCGCGCGGACGGCCAGTTTATGGACCTTGATGCCTTCGGTGGCCACTGCGTTGAGCACGGCGTCCCCCAGTCCTCCATGGGCATAGTGATCTTCCACCGTCAGGATCCTTCCCTGCGTAACTCTGGCGCTATCCATGAGGGTGACCCGGTCGATGGGGGCGATGCTGTAGAGATCGACGACACGCACGGCGACGCCCGCTTGCTTCAGCTGCTCGTGCGCTTTGAGCGCTTCGTACAAGGTGACGCCTGCGGCAACCACGGTCAACACATCGGAGGGGCTTTGACGCAACACTTTGGAGCCGCCGATCTGGAAACGTTCCTCGGGGCCATAGAGGACGGGGGATTTGGGGCGGCCCGCACGAATGTAGACCATGCCTCTGTGGTTGGCGGCGGCCTCGACCAACCGGTAGGTGGACGTGCCGTCCGCCGGGTAGAGGACGGTGACTCCGGGCTGAGCGGCCATCATCGCGATATCTTCGAGCCCCATCTGGGAGGGACCGTCTTCGCCGATGCTGACCCCGACGTGTGTGCCGACCAGCTTGATGTTGGATCCGCTGATCGCGGCCATTCGGATAAAGTCATAGGCTCTCGTAAAGAACGCGGCAAAGGTTGCAACGAACGGGACCTTGCCACAGGCAGCCAGTCCGGCCGCCGCTCCGAGCATATTTTGCTCGGCAATAAAGTTCTCGAAAAAGCGATGGGGGAATTTTTTGCCGAATTTGTCGGTATAGGTCGAGTTCTTCACATCGGCGTCCAATCCGACGACCGAGGCGTTGGCCATTCCTAAGGCTTCCAGTGCCACGCCGAAGGCTTCGCGCGGTGCAGCCGAATCGCCGATCTTGTAGGGGGAAGGCGGCAACGGGGACGAGCCGGATGGCGTGACGCTATTGCGTGTGGGGGATCCGATCGTGAGCGAGGCCGTATTGGGCTTCAATTGGGCCGTCAGTTCATCGAGGGCTTTCTTGAATTCTTCCCCTTGAGGCACCGCTTTCCCATGCCAGCTGGGATGGTTCTCCATGAAGGAGATCCCTCGTCCCTTGAAGGTTTTGGCGAGGAGCACCGTCGGTTTTCCCTTGGTATTGGCCGCTTCCGCAAAGGCACTGAGAATCGCGGACATGTCATGTCCGTCCAGGACGATGGTGTGCCAGCCGAACCCGGACCAACGGGCTCGATAGGCGTCCATGTCGTGTTGAAGCATCGTGGGGTCGCTTTGGCCCAGCCGATTGATATCCACGATCGCACACAGATTGTCGAGGCTGTGATGGCGGGCGACTTCGGCTGCTTCCCACACCGATCCTTCGACCGATTCGCCGTCGCCCATGATGACGTAGGTTCGGTGGTCCAGTTTGTCGACGTATTTGGCGTTGAGCGCGATCCCGATGCCGACGGCGAGGCCTTGCCCCAGGGATCCGGTCGCCATATCGACAAACGGAAGGCGGGGCGTCGGGTGGCCTTCCAAATCCGACGTCAAGGTTCGCAGTTTGAGTAAGTCCGATTTCGGAAACAGCCCGGCTTCAGCCCAGGCGGCATAGAGCAACGGCGCCGCATGCCCCTTGGAGAGCACGAAGCGATCGGCGTTGGGTGCCTTCGGATTCTTCGGGTCATAACGCATGACGGAGAAGAACAAGGCCGCCACGAGATCGGCGGCGGAACAGCAACTGGATGGGTGCCCGCTTCCGGCTTCCGTGGTGGCGCGCACGCTCTCGATGCGGAGTTGGACCGCTTTGTTCTGCAAGGCATTCACGATTTCTGGAGAATTGGCTGAGACGGCCATCGAAGCTCCTTTCGGCCTATCGGTCGCGGTTGTGTGCTGAACCCTCTGATCACCTTTATCGGTAAGAAGTCGGCGGGGCTTGAGGCTAACAAACCAGAGGCAGAGGAGTCAACGAATGACCGACAGGCGACGAATGAAATTCCGCAACGCGAAGCACGTTGTGCGGGCTATCCGTTTGAGGGGATGTTTAGAGCGACGGTGTGACAGCCGATACTTCGCCGGAACAGGAGCTTTGGGCTCCGTTGTAGGCGCTGACGGCAAAGTAGTAGAGCGATTCCGGCGCCAGGTTCGAGACCGTAACCGAGGGGCTGCTGGAAAACACCGCATGGCCATAGTTACAGCTGCCAGCTTGGTTGGGTGATTGTTGGCCGTAGTACAGCAGATAGCCGAAGACATCGGGATCTGGAACGGCATCCCACGCCAGTGACACGGACACTCCGGCGACACCTGCGCTGCCTCCGCCCGAGTTGGGGAAATTGGTCACGACAGGTCCGGCCTCGCCGCTTTCCCCGCCACCACCACAACCTGGGATGGCCCACAAGCAGGTGATGGTCACCAAAGTCACGAGTAGTCGAGGCAACGTGAAGTGGAAGGGTGAAGGTCTTAAAGGACGTAAGAAGAAGTCCAAACAGTTCATCGCAACAACCGTTCTCAATTGATAAGGGTGATGAGCCTGATCGTCTTCGAGCGTGAGTCAGATCACGCGGGAGAAGCAGATGCAGTCCACTCAGTTCTGAGCGAGTCGTCTAGCAATAGATGTGCCGAAATGCTATCAGATGTAAGTTATTGATAACGCAAAGCTTATGGTCTTGCTGCTGACCAGATAACTGAAGGCCGTGAATGGCGTTACCTTCAGAACTGCAAGATTGTGGAAGTGGAAGAATTGGCTACGGTCGGGGGAGAAGGGGGATAGGTTGCGTAGAGCGTCTATGGGGCTGGCCGGTCACGAAAGTATCGGAAGAGAAGGTACGCGTTCAAGATAATTACAATGGCCAGAATGCCATAGGTCGTATGCGTACTTGCCAGGTCCAACTCTGCTAGGACTCTGGACAAGCCGAATGCCACGACGAGAGCATCGAAGGCCATGCAGATACGCCGAAACGTTTCCGGATCCATCCACCGGATCAAATAGGTACCGATGGGAATGCCGAGGAGTACGCTCGGGACGATGTAGGGGATGATTTCGGCGCTTCCGGCACTGTAGAAGCCGATGAACCCGTAGGCGATCGCGGTCAAGGTGGATTCTGCAACCCGGATCACCCCCAGTGCGGCGCGGAAATCCTGCTTGGCATAGCCTTGGTTGTTGAACAGAAGGGCCAGCGGAGGCCCGGAGATGGTGGTAACCGAATAGAGTGTGCCGATCCCGACGCCGAATGGGATGGCGATGGTCTTTTCCGATTGGATTGGTCGTCGGACGCCGGCGGCTTGCAGGAGGATCAAGGGCAACAGGAAGAAATAGGTCACGAACTTGATCCAGGCTGGTTGCACCAGAAACAGAATATAGCTTCCGATCCCGATGCCGATGACGAGGCCGATTAGTATGGGGGCGACGCGGCGCCAGATGTTCGGAATGCTGGCGCGGTTGATGAACAGCACATAGCTGTTGATGACTAACTCCACCAGCACCAGGGCCGGGTTGAGAATCCGGTTCGTATAGAAGAGCAAGGCGACTGGGACGGTGATAGAGGAAAAGCCATATCCGAGGGCGCCGTTGACGGTGGCGGCGACAAACGTGATCAGCACCAGCACGATCTGGTCCACGATTAGGCCTTTCGATTCCCTGCCGCAAAATCTGCGAGCGTGTAGTTGTCTAAGATGTCGGCGATGGCATCACGCACCGTGCCCATGGCCTGCTGGACGGGACATTGCGGCTTATTGGAGTAGGGACAGTCGCTGCATTTCTGGTACGCGGTCTTGCTCACGCAGCCGATCGGGGCCAGCGGTCCGTCGAGAATACGGATGACTTGACCCAGCGTAACATCCTGGGGCGACTTGATCAGGGCGTACCCGCCTTTCATGCCACGGCGGCTGGACAAGAGTCCCGCGCGCTTCAGTGCCAGAAGGATTTGTTCAAGAAACTCAACCGGGATATGCTGGCGGGCAGCGATCTCTTGCCGCTGCAACGTGGCAGTGCCGTGGGTCCTGGTTAATTCCAAGAGGGCCCGGAGACCATATTCGCTTTTCTTGGAAAGTTTCATGAAATGTAAATACCGACTGAATTAATCAACAACCTGTACAATAGTGGAATCTCGATCGATCCGTCAAGCCGACAGGTTCATGGAGGAACGTGAATAGGGTGATGTGAGGTGGATCAGACGAGTGAAGAGGGAAGAGGCCAAGGCTACGCAACTCATTGATCCTAGAGGATTTGTGGCTTGACAGTCCTCCGCGGTTCCTGGTAGCTTTTGCCTCCTTTGACGCGTGACAATCCGGGGCCTGCCGCGTGCAAATCGATTGGATTAGGTTGTGACGTTTCAGGATCTCATTCTCACCCTCCATCGCTTCTGGGCCGATCAGGGCTGCGTCATCCATCAACCCTATGATGTGGAGATGGGAGCGGGCACTTTTCATCCCGCCACGTTCTTGCGATCCCTTGGTCCCGAACCCTGGAAGGCCGCCTATGCCCAGCCTTGCCGCCGTCCGACGGACGGCCGCTACGGGGAAAATCCCAATCGCATGCAGCATTATTATCAGTATCAGGTGGTCCTGAAGCCGTCGCCCGACAACATCCAGGAGTTGTATCTGGAAAGCTTAGCTCGGTTGGGGATCAATCCGAGGCAGCACGACATTCGATTCATTCAGGATGATTGGGAATCACCGACGCTTGGAGCCTGGGGGCTGGGATGGGAAGTCCGACTCGACGGGATGGAAATCACGCAGTTCACCTATTTCCAGGAGATTGGCGGGATCGAGCTGGCTCCGATCACGGGAGAGATTACCTACGGGACCGAGCGCATCGCGATGTATCTCCAGCAAGTGAACAACGTCTTCGATTTGGCGTGGAACGATCATGTCAAGTACGGCGATATTCACCACGAGACAGAAGTCCAGTTTTCCCGCTACAACTTCGAAGAGGGCGACGTCGCGATGCTGATGCAGGCCTTTCAAGCCTATGAGGGCGAGTGCAAGCGGTTGCTCGCCCAGCAAGACAAGCGGCTCACGCTGCCGGCCTACGACTACTGCATCAAGTCATCCCATGCCTTCAACCTGCTTGATGCTCGGGGCGCCATCAGCGTAGCGGAGCGCACGGGCTATATCGCGCGTGTGCGCGGGTTGGCCCGGCAATGTGCCGAGCGATACATTCAAGAACGCGCGGCGATGGGGCATCCGCTCATCGAACGTGCGAAGTCGACTGCGGGCAGAGGCGCTAAGTCTTCCGCTGGGCGCCGATAACGCTGGGCTCTCATGACACGACCTGCATCAGCCAGAGGCCGGAAAAGGCAGCATGCCAGTGCCGCTGCGGCGGAACTCCTGTTCGAAATCGGCATGGAAGAACTCCCGTACGAATTCATCGCGCCCGCGCTGGCGTCCCTCAAGGATCACGCGACGCAACTCCTGGGTGAGGCTCGCCTGGCCTTCGGGGTGGTGCAGACGTACGGTACGCCTCGTCGCTTGGTGCTGGTTGTCGAGGGATTGGCCGCCCGCCAATCGGCCATGGTGAAAGAAGCGATGGGTCCGTCGAAGGCCGTGGCCTTCGACCAGGCGGGGCAGCCGACCAAGGCCGCACTGGGGTTCGCGGCAGGGCAGGGCGTGGCGGTGGAGAGCCTCCAAGTCAGACAAACCCCGAAGGGTGAGTATCTCTTCGCGGTCAAACAGGACGCCGGTCGTCCTACGAAGGCCTTGTTGCTTGAATTGTTGCCGCAGTTGGTGGCGAAGCTTTCCTTTCCCAAGTCCATGAAATGGAATGAGACCGGCGTCCGGTTTGCAAGGCCGGTGCGATGGCTTGTGGCCCTGTACGGCGGCATACTCTTGCCGGTCGAGGCCGCGGGGATCAAGGCCGGCAATCGAACATACGGCCATCGCGTCATCGGTGGCGGGGATCCGATCGTGGTGAGGGATTTCCAGAGTTACCGTGTGGGACTGGAACGTCGCGGCGTGATGGTCGATCCGGCCGCGCGCCGGGCAGCGATCGAGCGACAGGTGCAACAAGTCTGTGCCAAGGCAGGCGTCATGCTGCATGCCGACGAGGCGCTGTTGGATCAGGCGGTCTTTACGACGGAATGGCCCTGCGCCATTGTCGGGGGGTTTAGGCCGGAATACTTGGCCGTCCCTTCCGAGATTCTCATGACGTCCATGAAACTGCATCAAGGATTCTTTTCGATCCGCGATAAGAAGTCCGGGAAGCTGGCGCCACACTTCGTCGCGGTCGCCAACAACCACCCCAAAGACATGTCGCTCATCCGGGCCGGAAACGAGCGGGTGTTGGCGGCGCGGCTGGCCGATGCCAAGTTCTTCTTCGACGAGGATCGTAAGACCAGGCTGGAGGAGCGCGGGAAGAAGCTGGCGGGCGTCACGTTCCACCAGAAACTCGGCACCATGGCGCAGAAACAGGAGCGTGTCCGCAAGCTTGCCGCGGTAATTGCCGCGGTCCTGACCGAGAAGTCGGATCTGCGTCAGGTCTGCGATCGCGCGGCTGTTCTGTGCAAGGCGGATTTGTTGACCGGCATAGTGGGGGAGTTTCCTGAGCTTCAGGGCATCATGGGTGGCGAGTACGCCAAGCATGATGGGGAGTCCGAAGCTGTCAGCCAAGCCATTCGCGAACAGTACCTTCCTCGGGCGTTGGAAGGGGAGTTGCCTGAGTCATTGGCCGGTCGAGTGCTCTCGATAGCCGATCGGCTTGATTCCATCGCGGGGTTCTTTCACGTCGGAATGATGCCGACCGGATCCGAAGACCCCTTTGCCTTGCGTCGTCATGCGACGGCGATCGTCCGGATCATCCTGGAAGGCCGGCTGCGCATTGACATGGGACCCCTCATCGATCAGGCACAGGGAGCAGTCCGCGCACATGGTTTCAAAGCGGCGCCGGAGACTGAATCGCAGGGCAAACGGCGCATCGCCGAATTCCTGTTCGAGCGGGTGCGGCATTACGGGAAGACCTTGATGGGGCTCCGGGACGATGTCATGGAAGCGGTGCTGCGATCGGCTTCGACGACGGCGATCGATCTCGGCGATCTGCTCTCGAAAATGCAGGCCCTCCAGGCGGTGACGGGACGGCCGGAATTCGATCCATTGATTGTGGGGTTCAAGCGGGCTTCGCGCATCGTCGAGAAGGAAAAGTGGGTGCGTGCGCCGGTCGATCCTGCCCTGTTCAAGGACGCGGCCGAGACGGAGCTGCATCGGCAGGTCGGTGAATGCCGCAAGGAATTCGATCGGCAGATGGTCAAGGGACAGTATGATGGGGCGGTCGATGCCATGGTTCAGCTCAAGCCGGCGATCGACGCCTTTTTCAACGGTGTCATGGTCAACGCGGAAGATCAGGCCTTGCGGAGCAACCGGCTGTCTCTCTTGAAAGACGTTGAAGAATTCTTCAAGTCATTCGCGGACTTTTCGAGGATTGTGGTACAAGGAGGGTAGGACTGGAGTGACTCCCGTGTTGGTCTCTTGCTCCCGGAGCGCGCACGATCAGAATGTGCTCGCTCGACGGCCGCAGTAAAACCAGCACGGGAGCCACTCCGCTGTAGAAAGTCGAGCAGAGAGAGCGCGGATAATGCCAATGGAGTTTCCAGTGGCAGATGAACGACAGCGGGCGAGGAAGGTTCGCCGGTTTTCGATCGTGGTGTCGGTGGTGCTGATGATCCTCTGTAATGCCGTGCTGCTCGGTGGGTTGCGGGTCAGCGGCATCAACCTCGACGACTTGGTGAAGACCCCGGATTTGTTCAATGCCAAACAGGATGTGTGCCTTAGGCTCAGTTGGCAGTCCCTTGCCGGTGCATCCGAGCCGATCCGGCTCTGTTCGGAATGGATCAACCTGTCCGATCCCAGCGGCAAGACCCATGTTCTTCAAAAAGATACGAAACTGAAACAGGGCTCGGATGGCCACTACTATGTGGATCGGGGCATCCAAGCTGACTATCGGTTATTGATGTTGGTACTCTTTGTGGCCGTGGTGATTCTCGGTGGCGTGGTCGCCAAGTGGTTTTTGGTGAGCCGCTATCGGCTTCATCTGGAGTCGGTCGACCATCATCACGCATCACTCGTTCACTGACCTGAACGTTTCGAAGAGGAGAGGGGCACGTGGCGAAAAAATACGTCTACTACTTTGGCGACGGCAAAGCAGAAGGCACGTCGAATATGAAGGAGTTGCTGGGCGGCAAGGGCGCCGGCCTGGCCGAGATGACGAACCTCGGCATCTCCGTCCCTCCAGGGTTCACGATCACCACGGAAGCCTGTATCGAATACTACAAACAGGGGAAGAAGTACCCTCCAGGCATGTGGGACGCCGCCTTGGCCTCGCTGAAGCGGGTTGAGCGCTCGATGGGCATGGGGTTTGGAGATCCCGAGAAGCCGTTGTTGGTTTCTGTTCGTTCAGGCGCCCGGGCCTCCATGCCGGGGATGATGGACACGGTGCTCAACGTCGGGTTAACCCTCAAGACCGTCGAGGGGCTTGCCGCCAAGACGAAGAACGAACGCTTTGCCCAGGACAGCTACCGGCGGTTCGTCACGATGTTCGGTAGCATTGTGATGGGCGTGCCGCGCGAACACTTCGAAGCGATCCTGAATCACAAGAAAGAAGAGATGGGTGTGGCCCACGAGACCCAATTGGACGCACGGGCATTGCGAGACCTCGTCGGCCGGTTCAAGACTCTGGTCAAAGAAGAAACGGGGAAAGACTTTCCGGACGATCCGAACGACCAGCTGCGGATGGCCATCAACGCAGTCTTCTCCTCGTGGAACGGCGCCCGCGCGATTACCTACCGCCGGCTGAACGGCATTCCGGACCATTGGGGGACCGCGGTCAACGTCGTTGCGATGGTGTTCGGCAATATGGGCGACACCAGCGGAACCGGCGTGGCCTTTACGCGTGATCCCAATACCGGCGAACGGAAATTCTTCGGGGAATGCCTGATGAATGCGCAAGGGGAAGACGTGGTGGCCGGCATCCGGACGCCGCTGCCGGTCAGCGCACTCGGTAAGAACGTGCCCGGGGCCTACAAGGATCTTGAGCACACGTATAAGAAACTCGAAAAGCACTACCGCGACATGCTTGATCTGGAGTTTACGATCCAGGAAGGCAAGCTCTACATGCTCCAAACGCGCGTCGGGAAGCGCACCGGTATCTCTGCCGTGCGGATTGCCGTTGAGATGGTCAAGGAAGGCTTGATCACCAAGTGTGAAGCGGTGCAGCGGGTCGGACCGGATCAGCTGGCCCAGTATCTCTATCCCATCTTCGATTCCAAGGTGGAATCCCGCTCGACGCCACTGGGCAAAGGCTTGCCGGCCGGGCCTGGCGCCGCCGCCGGCAAGATCGCACTCACGCCGGATCGGGCCGTGGATATGAAGGCGGCGGGGCAGCGGGTCGTGCTCGTCCGCGAGGAAACCAGCCCCGACGACATTCACGGCATGAACGCGGCGACAGGATTCTTAACCGCGCGCGGCGGCATGACGTCCCATGCGGCGGTCGTGGCCAGGCAAATGGGCAAGGTCTGCGTGGCCGGTTGCGAAGCAGTGCAGGTCATCGATGCCCAATCGGTACGGATCGGATCGAAAGTCTTCCGTGAGGGCGACTACCTCTCCGTTAACGGCTCGACCGGCAATGTATACGACGGCGACGTACCGGTGGTGGAGTCGGAAATCATTCAAGTGGTCCAGGGCAAGCTGGACGCGAAGAAGTCGCAGAAGTATCAGCTGTTCGCGACGCTGCTCTCTTGGGCCGATGCGGAACGCCGGTTGCGCGTTCGGGCCAACGCCGACGTGCCGGACCAGGCCAAGATTGCGAGAGGCTTCGGTGCCGAAGGCATCGGGCTTTGCCGCACAGAGCATATGTTCTTTGCTGAAGACCGCATCCCCATCATGCAGAAAATGATTCTGGCGCGGACGAAAGAGGAGCGGGAAAAATACCTTGAGCAGCTGCTGCCGCTGCAAAAACAGGACTTCATCGGCCTTTATCGGGAGATGCAAGGTTATCCTGTCACGATCCGGCTGCTCGATCCGCCGCTGCACGAGTTTTTGCCGAAGCGCGAAGAACTGATGGTCGAGATCGCCCAGTTGGAACTGACCGGGAAGGACGGGGCCAAACTGGAAGAACAGCGCCGGCTGCTTGCGCGGGTCGAAGAGCTGCACGAGTTCAACCCGATGCTGGGGTTGCGCGGGTGCCGTCTCGGCATCACGATGCCGGAGATCACGCGCATGCAGGCCCGCGCCATTATGGAAGCGGCCTGTGAATTGGCCAAGGAAGGCAAGAAGATCGTGCCCGAGATCATGATTCCCCTGGTCGGCATGGTCTCTGAAATGAAGTCGCAGAAAGACCTGGTGAAAGAAGTAGCGCAGGAGACGATGAGGCGTTACGGCGTGAAGCTGTCGTATCTCGTGGGGACCATGATCGAATTGCCCCGCGCCGCCGTGACCGCCGACCGGATCGCGGGCGAGGCGGAGTTCTTTTCCTTCGGGACGAACGACCTGACTCAGACGACGTTCGGCTTCTCGCGCGACGACGCGGCTAAGTTCATCGACTACTACAAGACCGAGAAGATCATGGACTCAGATCCTTTCGCGGTGCTCGACCGGGAGGGTGTCGGTGCCCTCATGAACACCGCAATTGCGGGCGGACGCAAGACGAGGCCGGGCATCAAGTTGGGGATTTGCGGTGAGCATGGCGGCGACCCCAGCTCCGTCGAATTCTGTCATCAGCTGGGCCTGGATTACGTGAGCTGTTCGCCGTTTCGCGTGGCGATCGCGCGACTGGCTGCCGCACAGGCAGCGATTGCGGAGGCGGGAGCCAAGAAGTCGGTGTCGGCCGGCGGCCCAAACCATGCCAAGCCTGCACGCAAGCCGTCATCTGTGAGCCGTAAGAGACGGTGACCGACCGTACCCACGACCTGCGCTACATGAGCACGGCCCTTCGGCTTGCCGAGCAGGGCCTCGGGCAGACCAGCCCCAACCCAATGGTTGGGGCTGTCGTCGTTTCCAAGGGCCGGATCGTCGGCCAAGCCTACCATCATGCTGCGGGAGAACCCCATGCCGAAGCCCTCGCGCTGAAACAGGCCGGTGTCCTGGCGAAAGGCGCGACACTCTACATCACGCTCGAGCCCTGCTGCCATCTCAAGAAGCGGACACCGCCCTGTGTGCCCGCCGTGATCCGATCCGGCGTGCGGCGTGTGGTCGTGGCGATGGCCGATCCCAACCCGATGGTGCGGGGCCGTGGCATCGCCGCGTTGCGGCGGGCTGGAATCTCCGTCACGACGGGGGTTGCGCGGCAGGAAGCGGAGCAGGTGAATCGGGCCTATATCCATTGGATCCGCACCGGGCGGCCCTATGTCATCATGAAGGCCGGGATGACGCTGGACGGGAAGCTCGCGACCGCTTCGGGCGAATCGAAATGGATCACGAGCGCCGCATCGCGGGCCGAAGTTCACCGACTACGGAAACAGGTCGACGCCGTCTTGGTTGGAATCGGCACTGTGCTCGCAGACAATCCCGAACTCACGGCCAGAAGCGGTCCCCGGTTCGAACGGCTCGCCAGACGTCAGCCGATGCGAGTGATCGTCGACAGCCGGTTGCGGATCCCTCTCCCTTCCACGGTCTTGTCCGGCCAGCGGGAAGCCAAGACGGTCATCGCCACGACGAAGCGGGCCTCGTCGTCCCGCCTGTCCGCCCTCGCCGGACGGGGGATCGAAACGCTCCGACTTCCTGCGCAACGGAATCGAGTGTCGATGCCATCCTTGCTGAAGGAGTTGGGCCGCCGCGGTATTACGTCGCTCCTGGTCGAAGGAGGGAGCGAGGTGAACGCAGCCTTGTTGCGGGAGAAGTTAGTCAACTCCGTCAGGCTCTATCTGGCCCCGGCCTTGCTGGGTGGAAAAAACGCTAGGGGACTGATCGGCGGCAAGAGTCCGCGACGTCTGGCGCAGGCGGTGACGCTTCGGCAGATGAAGACCAGGCTCGTCGGCCCTGACCTCCTGATAGAGGGAGACCTGTGAAGCGACGGCTCGTCTGGTTCCTTCTGCTAGCGTTCGCCGGTACGGTCGGTCAGGCCGATGCCGATTCGGAAACGACGGTTCCTCCCTCACTCGCCGCGCTCGTCTTTCAGTTTCTCGACAGTGCTGAAGAAGAGGCGGACCGGCTCTTGCGGGACGTTCAGCGGCATCCTGACGCATCCGTCGAACGCGTCACCCGCGTGATTCAAACGGAACGCCGGTATGAGAGCCAGCCGATCGGAACTTTGGCTAACGGCCAAGTGACGGTCCAAGGGCGATCGTACCAACTCGCGCTCTCCGTACCGCTGACCTATCAACCCACAAAAGGCTACGGTTTGGTGGTCTGCCTGCACGGAGCGGGGTTTAGCGGGGATGCCTATCTGGAACGTTGGCAAACGCGACTCGGTGACGACTATATCCTGGCCTGTCCGACATATCCCGCCGGAGCCTGGTTCACAAGGCGGGCAGAGGATGTCGTGCTGGCGACGGTTCGTGAGGTCACAAGGCGATATCATATTGATCCGGACCGGATCGTTTTGACCGGCATGTCCAACGGCGGGATCGGCGCTTGGCTCATCGGTATGCACCACGCCACGCTTTTTGCCGGCCTTGCGCCGATGGCCGCCGGCTTGGACGACGTCCTGATGCCGTTCCTGGCGAATCTCCGGCATACGCCGGCTTACATGATCCATGGAGCCAAGGATCAGGTTATGCCGGTGGAGCTGAGCCGATCGATCGACCGCGAACTGACGAAGCTCGGTTACCCGCATGTCTACCGGGAGCATCCACGCGAACATCCCATGGCCGGAGGCCATTACTTTCCGCGTGAGGAGTTGCCGGATCTCGTTGCCTGGTTGAATAGGCAGAGACGGGATCCGTTGCCGACGACATTGACCCTTGTGCGTGAGGCAAGCCACTTTCAGCCGTTCGGCTGGGTCCGCATCGAATCGACCGATCATATTGCGGCCTTCTCGGATGATCTAGTCGGCAAACGCGACGAGCTGATCAAACGCCGGGAATATGCGAGGCTGGATCTCGCCATCAGTCAGCCGAACCGGATCGATGTCACGGCGGAGAAGGTCCGGCGCTATAGTCTCTTTCTCAACGATCACCTCATCGACCCCTCCAAGCCTGTGACGATCATCACCAACGGCCACCTGTCGTTTCAGGGAGCGGTCACGCCGTCTTTGGAACAGTTACTGCGGCAGGCGCGGCAGAGACAGGACCCTCGCCAGCTCTTTCCCATCCATCTGACGATCGATGTGCCGATGCCGTCATCCTGACATGGGGAGCCGGCCTGTCCGTCAACCAGCCCTGGGCCTGCTCATTCTCCTGCTCGCTGTCGCACTCTGGCCCGCCACGGTCCGCTCGGCGCCCTGTACCCTCGCCGCGCAACATGTGGGGCTGACCTTTCCCGTCGAGCAGGTGAGTGCGGAGTGGGTCTGCCGGCTGCAGCCCATCATCGATAACCATACGACCGCAAGAAAAATCGGTCCGATTACGACGGCGTTGACGAAATCACTCTACATCCATCTGCTGGATCATCCACACGTGGCGGCGGCATTGATCAATCGATTGGATCTGGCTCCCTACAAGGCGGAGACTAGGGAGCCGGGGCGATATTGGGGGAGCGACGGAGAAGGCACCGAAGGCATCGTGCAACTGGTCTACCAGGATCACACGTCGAGGATTTATTATCTTGAAGGGTCGCACCAGAGCCGATTGTTGCCCAACGTGACCGGCAAGGCGGTCATTTTTCTCCGCATGGCGGCGGTGAAGGGAGAGGGACAGAGCGAGGCCATGGAGAGTACCATCGTTTCCTATACGAGGCTGGACAGTCGGGTGCTGGCTGGCATGGTGTCGCTGCTTCGTCCGCTCGTCGGCAGCATCGTAGGCAAGAAATTGGCGAAAGGGATCGACGTGGTCAACCGCTTGGGTCTCGAAATGCGGCAGCATCCTGACCGCGTGATGTTTGAAGCGACAGATCCCCCCCCGCTGGAGGCGGAAGAGGTCGACTTCTTGAGGCAATCCCTGGCCGGCCTTCCCCATGCGAATCGCCCGGATCAGAAGGGCCCAGACCGGAAATGACGTCCACACGCAGCTTCTTACTGATCTGCACGGTCGGAATTTTCTGCTTCATCAGCTACAACATGGTCCGGATGCCTGTGTTGTCGCTCTTTGCCGAGTCGCTCGGGGCGGGCCCCGAACGACTCGGTCTGATCGTGTCGGTCTCGACGTTGACCGGTGTGTTCCTGAAGCTGCCATCCGGGGCGCTGTCGGACATCTACGGAAGGCGATTCCTGCTGCGGATCGGCGTGGTCGCCTTCGGGTTGCCGCCGTTCCTCTATCCGTTCATCACCGACCTGAACGCCCTGACCGCGCTGCGCTTCGTCCACGGACTCGCGACTGCGATCTTCGCGCCCAGCGCGCTCGCCACTGTCGCGGAACTCTACCGCGAAAAACGCGGCGCCGCGCTCGGCACCTACACGGCCTGCACGCAATCCGGTTCGCTCTTGGGGCCGTTCATCGGCGGGTACCTCATTTATTCGGCGGGATTTCCCGCGGCCTTCGTGACGGCGGGCCTCTTCGGTTGCGTCGCGGTGCTGCTCTTCTACAGTCTCCACCTCGATGTGGCCGTGCCGAATGTGCCGGACAGAAGCCTGAAGGCCGTGGTCGATGAAATGTGGAAGGGTTTCACGGCGGTCGCCCGCAACCGCAAGGTGTTGATCACCAGCATGACCGACGGGGCCAAGATGATTGCAAACGGCGCCCTGATGGCCTTTCTCCCGTTGTACGGCCTGTCGGTGGGCTTGAATCCCGGAGAGGTCGGCCTGTTGTTTACCGTCCAAGCCTTCACCTCGTTCTTTTCCAAGCCGATCATGGGCCGGGTATCAGATCGGATGGGTCGCCAGCCGCTGATCGTGGCAGGTCTCGTCATCTGCGCCGCCACGTTCGTGTGTATCCCGCACGTGGCCCTGTTTCCGATGCTGTTGATCTTGTCGGCAGGTTTCGGTTTTGGGGAAGCCGTCGTGTCTTCCTCCTCGTCGGCCTTGGTGGCCGACAGCTCGGAGTTCAAGCGGCTCGGGGCAGGCCTCGGCATGCAGGGGACGATCATGGATATCGGGCATGCGAGCGGGCCTCTCCTGGCGGGACTGTTGATCGCGCGGATGAGTTATGCCGGGGCCTTTGCCGTCATCGCCGGGATCCAATTGGCGGCTGCCGCGTTGTTTTGGGTGACGATGAGGAAGCGGGAGGCCGGTGCTATAATGGCCCGGCCATGAAGGAAATGGCGACGGAAAATATCGTGATCGGTGTGCTCGCCGCGCTCGGCGTGCTGGTACTGCTCGTACTTGTGGTCTACGTGATTCGCAACGTGATTATGAGGCAAGACTGATGTTCTGCGGGATTGTCGAAGAAATGGGTGCCGTGATCTCGATGGAGAAAACCCTCGCCGGAACGAGGATGACGATTCTCGCTTCGACCGTGATGGGCGATCTCAAGATCGGGGACAGCGTCAGTGTGAACGGCACCTGCCTGACGGTTGTGGCGAAAGGTGAGCGGGACTTTACGGTGGAGATTTCTCCGGAAACCGTGTCGGTCACGACCCTCGGGCAATTGGCCGCCGGCGCGCCGGTGAATCTCGAACGGGCCATGAAGTTGAATGAACGGATCGGTGGGCATTTAGTGGCGGGCCATGTGGATGGGGTGGGTACGATCCGCAGCCGTCATCAGGAAGGCAATGCCATCTTCTTCACAATCGAAGCGTCGCCGGACATTCTTCGCTACTGCATTCTCAAGGGTTCCATCACCGTCGACGGCATCAGCCTGACGATTAATGAGGTCCGTGACAAAGGATTCTCTGTTGCGATTATCCCGCACACCGCGAACGTCACGACTCTTGGCCTCAAGCAAGTCAACGACTCCGTCAACCTTGAATCCGACCTCATCGGCAAATATGTCGAGCGCCTGCTTCAGGAGCGCAGCCAGCTGCCGAAGTCGTCCATCGTGATTGACAAGGACTATCTCCAAAAACGTGGGCTCTTGTAGCGCATTCCAACCTCTTGAGAGACATCGACGGGTGATGGGATCTGTGTCTACGGTTTCGTGCGAGCCTTGTGTCTATGCCGTCCCTCCTGTGGCTGCGGCGGTCGAGGATGTCAGAGGATGAATCGATGGTGAGAGCAATGGGTAGCCGTGTATTCTTGCTGTGCATGGGTATTCTTGTCGGCTGCTTAGGTGGGGAGGTCATGGTACGTGTACTGCTTTCGCCTGCTCCGCCCGATGTCGTTCCGCGGGAGATCGGACAGTTCGACCACCAGCTTGGGTGGTCGCTTAAACCGTCTGCTCAGGCCATATCGACTCGGACAGGTCAGCCCATCGAGTACCGGATCAACTCAAAGGGATTGCGCGACGACGAAACGAGTTATGAAAAGCCGGATGGCACGTTTCGCATCGTAGTGCTTGGGGACTCCAGGACGTTTGGATTCGGCGTTCCGATCGAAAAACATTTCACCAAACTGCTAGAAGGGTACTTTCGCAGTGTCGAAGTGGTCAATCTTGGTGTGAGCGGGTATGGCGTGGATCAAGAGCTGTTGCTCCTGCGCACAGAAGGATTCCGCTACCAGCCGGATCTCGTGGTGGCCTACGTCGCCCATTACGGCGATTCGCGCCACATGTATGACGAACGGTGGGGGAAACCCAAGCCGCGCTTCGTGCTGCGTGACGGCCATCTGAAGCTAACCAATGTTCCCGTCCCGCAACCTGCCGCGCCGTCGATTCTAAGCTGGTCCGGGCTCCGGTACCGGCTGTATGAACACAGTCGGGCCTATCGTCTGATTCGAGAGGCGCTGTTGGGAGTTGGGAGGACAGACGAAACACTGTCGAGTGATCAAGGAAGCGACAAACGGGAAGCCGAGGAGTCCTTTACTGCGGAGTTGAATCGGCTAGGCGAGACGATCATCCAGGCTATGCATGAGGAGTCTAGAGCGAATGGAGCCGAGTTTGTACTTGTGACTCAAATCGGCCGTCTCCAGCAATTTGCCGTCCAGCGGGGCATCGCTTCCCTCGACGTATCTGTCGCGTTGACCAACTCGGCCCTTGCCGTCTCCAAGGAACTGATGCATATCAATGAGGCGGGAAATGGGGTCCTGGCTTGGGAGTTGGCTCAGTTTCTTCGGACTCGCCAGATTGTTCCCTCCCAGCATCTTCCACCGGTAGAACGAGCGACGAGCTAGTGCGCAATCGGGCCCCCCAGTGGGGGTGCGAGCACGGTGGGGGCTGTTCACTGTGACGGAACTCGCAGACCGGGACAGGTACCGGCGTGGCCGGAGCCTGTCCCTTACTTCAGCTGCCACGCCCCCTTCCTCGTCATCTGTCCCCATTGCCCCTTCTTCCCGCTCAGCCAGCGATACATCCCGATCAGCTTCCAGACCGAATTGATCTGCCGATAGCCGAAATTTTCGGCGATGGCTACGGCACTCAGCAAGAGGACTTGCCGGCTACGGGAGTACATGTGGAAGGATTGTTCCTCAAGGAGAAGGGACGTAATGGAGAGCAAAATGCCCAGGCTGATCACAAGGGCAAGGAGCGTGAGCCAGGTAATCAAAGAGACAAAACCGAACAGAAAGGCGATGGTCAAGAAGACGTACATAAAGACTTCGACGACCGGGCCGATCATCTCGAAAATGAGCATGAAGGGAAAGGCCAACCACCCTGCTGAACCGCCCCGGCGGTGGCACAACAATTCGATGTTCTTGAAGAGGCTTTCGCAGAGGCCCCGCTGCCAGCGGACACGCTGATTCTTGAGCGTCGTCCAGTCTTCCGGGGCTTCGGTATAGCAGACCGGGTCCGGCACGAAGGTGATGCGATAGGGTCTGCCTTGGAGACGCATCGTACGATGCATGCGAACGACCAGTTCCATGTCTTCGCCGATCGTGTCGTGCCGATAGCCGCCGACCGATACGACGGTGTCTTTGTGAAAGACGCCGAAGGCGCCGGAGATGATCAATACGGCGTTCATGGGGGACCAACCGATCCGGCCGAACAGGAACGCGCGCAGGTACTCGACTAATTGAAAGAGCGCCAGAAGGTTGGTCGGGAGGCCGACCTGCGTGAGAAACCCGTCCCTCACTTCGCAGCCGTTGGCGATGCGGATGGTGCCGCCGCTGGCGATGGTGGAGGCGTCGTCCAGAAACGGTTGGACGACACGGCGGAGGCTGTCCCGCTCTAAGATGGAGTCGGCGTCGATGCAGCAGAACAAGGGGTAACGTGACACGTTGATGCCGACGTTCAAGGCGTCGGCCTTGCCTCCGTTCACTTTGTCGATGATGCGGAGATTGGGATAGTCGGTGGAGACATAGACGGCGCGAATCGGCTTGGTCGCCAGACGCTGGTCGTAGGCGTCGGGAAACGGCATCAGACGGAATTGGTTGATCAGCACTTCAAGCGTCTTGTCTTTGGATCCGTCGTTGATCGCGATGACTTCATATTCTGAGTAGTTCAATTGTAGTAGCGACCGGATGGAGGCGGCAATGGTTGCTTCTTCGTTGTAGGCCGGGACGAGGATGCTGATCTGAGGTTCGAAGCCGGTGAATCCCTGCGGTAGACGATCCAGGGCATGCTCCTCGATGTACCGGTGCAGATACATCATTGCAATGACATCGAGTGCCAAGTACCCACCGGTGATGCCGGCCATGTACAGGAGCGAAAGCCAATTGAAGATGGCCACAGCGTGGTCGAACGACATGCCTAGTCCTTCTGGTCTGTCGGCCGGTCTGCGGTGCAGCCGTCGGACAGTCGGGTCCTCTCTTCTCACTTATCGACGGTTTGGACTGGTTCTTGAGCGGTTCGTGCCGGTTGATACTCAACACATGCTCAAGATTTTGCGGGTCGTGCCGACAGGGGAGCATGTGGTGTCTTCGGCTCCGGCCTGCATGGTTTCCTGTCCGAATGGCGCTCCCCGCCTGTGTCCTGTGGGCTACGGCCATGCCAGGACTTCCTGTCGCGCTTGCGCAACAAGCGTTGAAGGAAGAAGCGAGGACGCTTGAGCTTCAGAAGCGGTATCCCGAATCGATCGAGCGCTATCGCGCCTCCCTGGAACAGCAGCCGGATGACGATGATACGCGCGGTGCGCTTGCCAAACTCTTGTCGTGGCAGGGACAGTACGACGAGGCGGAGCAACTCTATCGGGGCATTCTCACCAGGCATCCGATCGATCACGATGTTCGGACTGCGTTGGCACGTCTGCTGTCCTGGCAGCGGCGGTTGCCGGAAGCGGAAGTCCTCTACCAGGAACTGCTTCGAGAGACACCGGATGATGGTGAGGTCAGGCGGGGATTGGGCGATGTGTTGTTCTGGCAAGGGCAATCCCGCGAAGCTCTCGTGCAGTACCGGTTGGCGCAAGCCGTCGTCAAGGATCCTGAATTGGGCCAGCGGATCGAGCAGTTGACCGCGGAACTTGAGATGCCGGTGCGTGTACCGGTCGGCTCGACGGGAGGCCAGGTCCGCTTGCCCTATCGGGACTATCTCAAGGCCGGGTACAGCCACTATTCCTATACGAAAGGGATCCCGAACGAGCGCGACTTCCTTCTTGAAGGGGCCAAGTCGTTTGGCGACAAGACGCTCATTGCACGGATCGAGCCGCTCAATCGCTTTGGATTTCATGACACCCCCCTGTCGGCCGAACTGTATAGCCCCTTGTGGCAAAAGGCCTGGGGGTACATTGCCGGCCAGGCAACCGTCAATCCGAGTTTTGCCCCGAACTATTCAGTGACCGGCGAAGTGGTGCAGGGGATGGGTCTCGTCCATCCGTCGCTCGCGCGGGTGGAACTCAGTATGGGCTATCGCCGATTGCTCTACAAGAAAGACAACATCGATCTCATCACGCCGGGATTCAATCTCTATCTGCCCTATAGTGTGTGGATCACGGAGAAAATCTATTTCGTGCCGAATACCGGTGCCATCACGCTGTCGTCGCAGATAACGTGGCGTCCGGCCGACCGGCTACAGCTCTTTGCTTCCTATGGTTTTGGAACCTCAGGCGAGCGCATTGTCGCCACGCAGGATTTCGCGAGAGTGACCAGCCACATCATTCAAGGCGGCGTGATATTCCCCATCGCCTCCAAGTTTTCCGGCGAAGCGGTCGGCTATTACGAAGATCGCGGCATTCTCTACATCCGCCGAGGCGGAACCTTCAATCTGATCTACCACTGGTAGCGTGCCATCACGGTTGGTCGTACGGCACGTCGATCTTTGGCGTCGAATACAGCGTCGCGGGTTGCCGGTCAACTCTGCCGAAGGGGGCCACCGCGAAGGACTGTCTACTTAGGCTGCCAGCGCGCGGTTCTTGAGCCTGAGTCTGGCCATGAAGGGAATAATGATTTCCTGCGATTCGAGGCTGCACATCGTCATCTGCAGCCGTTCCATTTTGTCCTCGGTCATAGTAGGCAAGTTCGTCAGCGCTTCGGCGGCCCGGTAACGGACCCACCAATGTGGATCGTCCAAGAGCCGGACCAACAGGGCCTCGTCCTCCAAGATTCCCATCTTGCCCAATGCCGATGCCGCTTGGAGACGGACAAACCAGGTCGGATGTCCGAGGTGTGCCCTCACGGTGCTGAGGTCAAGCGGATCGCTGCATTCTCCCAGGAACGACAGGCAGGCGGCGGTCACGTCGTCGAGGGTCTCGGGCTGTTGCAACCGCTGCCGCACAGCCGGCAATGCCGCTACGCAGTGCGTCGAGGCGAGATGCCGAATCAGCCTGGCGAGAATCGTCGGTTCGGCCGATGGAAGCACGAGCGCCATGGCATCCGCCACAACCCGGGGGCCTGCCTGACTGAGAATGGTCATGAGCTTCAAGGGCGACCAGTCGCGCCGTACGCCGATCCAGGGGGCGATCGCCGGGACCGCACGTTCCGAGTCGACCCGCACCAGCGCGCGAACCGCCTCCAGGGACAAGATGGCGTTTTCAGACTGTCCGAGCCGGGTCAAGTCGGCCCAGGCATGCGGGTCTTTCAGATGCCCCAACGTCGAGACGGCTAGCAGTCGATCACGCAGGGTAGTCGTCCGAAGGAGTTCGAATGCCAGGGTATCGAGGCCGATTCGCTTCGCCAGCAAGTTCAATCGGTCAGAGGCCTGCCCTTTGATAGATTCCTGCATGTGGTTCCAGAGGAACAGGAGCAGCTTCCTGTCGCCGACTTCGAGTGGAGGGAGTGAAGCTGGCATGGAGATCAGGCTTTCGATCATCAGGGGTTGCCACAGCTCCATGAGCTGCTTTTCCCGCTGACTCATTCTCCGTCTTATCGTTTGGAGCAAGAGTACCCAGCCTAGAATGACGGCGGCGAAGAGATGGATGCCCGCGGTGGCCACCCATCCGAAGCGGACGATGACGTCTGTCAAGTCGGTGGCATTCACTGGTGGCGACGGGTGCCTTGTTCTACGCCGCTGGGTTCATGAAGCGTTGGAGCCGAGCGGTCAACTCCCTGGGATTGAACGGTTTGACGAGATAATCATTCGCGCCGGCATCCAGCGCCTGTTGGATGCCATGCTCGCTGGAGTCCGCCGTCAACATCAGCACTGGGATCTGCCGCCACCGAGCGTCTTGGCGCAGATGACCGAGGACTTTGAGACCGCTTTGGTAGGGCAGCATCACGTCCAGGAGGACTAAGGATGCGGGCGGAGATTGGTCAATGTGTGCGCAGGCCTGCAGTCCGTCGCTGAGGTGGATCACGCCGTATCCTTGTCGCTCCAAGAGGAATCGCAGCATCGTGGCCGTAATGTCCTCGTCCTCCACGACCAGAATCGTTTGCGCTGGTTTCATAGGTTGTCCCGGTCTTTCGAGTGCGCCGGTTATTGAAGGAACGGCGCATACCTATCCGTTCTTCTCCTTTGTATCGGTTGATAACCGTATTTCTTGAGGGGCAGGGGGCTTGCGACGATCAGAGGTCTGAAGGGGAGGCCGTAGGGCACTAGCGCTGATTTTCGGCCGAGGAGCGGTACGTTAGGTAGAGAAGGAGGCCGGCGATGATGGACACAAGGATGCCGAACCCCATCTGGACGGCGAAGCTCACTGGTCCGACATAGATCTTGTACAACTGGAGCAGGACGACCGGTAAGCCAACCGCCGCCGCAAGCGCCACCATGTGGCGCCGCAGATAGATCGGCTCGCCCGGTTTTCTGGTCCACTTCATGGGACGCACTCGGCCTGAGCGGTCAGGCCTCTCGTCGTTACTTGACCAAGAACGGTTTGGAGTTTTCGCCGGATGCGGTTGTAACCGTGACGATGGCGAGCCCTTTGCGGCCACCAGCCGGCACTGTCGCCATAATAGTCGACTCATTTTGCATCGTAAAGACAGCGGCATGTCCAGGGCCAAACGACACACCACGCAAGCAGTCGGGGGAGCCGAACTGCGATCCCTTGATGATCACCTTGTCGCCCGGTTTTCCTTCGTCCGGCGTCAGCTTGTCGATTTTTGGCGCTACGCCGAAACAGGCTTTGGCTTTCCCGGCGGTTTCCGCCGATTGAAAGCGCGGCTTTTCTTTGGGTTTGGAGGTCTTGGCTTCCGGAGCCGCCTTGGGTGTTTTCACCGCCTTGTCCTTGTCCGCTGCGAAGGTGACGGCGAAGTCGCTTGCCAGGAACGACAGGATGATGGCGGCAATGAGCACCGGTGCGGTGCGATGCGAGGGCTGGCTCATGATCGGCCTCCTGAATCAGCGCGGGCCCGCGCTGTGTGGATGGTGTGGTGCGTGCTACTCTTCGATGGTCGAAATGTCCCCTGGATCCTGCCCCAACTCCTTCGCTTTCAAGACGCGCCGCATGATCTTTCCCGAACGGGTCTTGGGCAACGATGACACGATGTCGATTTCCGACGGCACTGCGATCTTTCCCAACTCGGCCTTGACCTGATCCTTGATCGACTGGATCAATTCCGAGCTTTCCTGTTGTCCCTGCTTCAAGATGATGAAGGCCTTGATGGATTCGCCGACGGTCTTGTGCGGTTTGCCGATGACCGCCGCTTCGGCCACGGCATGGTGGCTGACGAGAGCGCTTTCCACTTCGGCGGTGCCGAGGCGGTTGCCCGCCACCTTGATCACATCGTCGGCCCGGCCCATGAACCACATGTATCCGTCGGCGTCTTTGTGGCAGATGTCGCCGGCGGTGTAGCAGTTGGGAATCGTGTTCCAGTAAGTCTTGTACCGTTCCGGGTCCTTATAAATGGTGCGCATCATGGAAGGCCAGGGCTTCTTGATCACGGCGAATCCGCCGGCGTTCGCGGGGAGGCTCTTGCCCTCCCGGTCAACGACGTCCGCTTCGATTCCCAGGAACGGTCTGGTGGCGGAACCGGGTTTGAGCGGCACCGTGGGGAGTGGAGTGATCAAGATCGAGCCGGTTTCGGTCTGCCACCAGGTATCCATGATGGGTTTGTCACCGTCAGTGACGCGATGGAACCATTCCCAGGCTTCGGGGTTGATGGGTTCGCCGACGCTGCCGAGAATCCGGAGCGACGCGAGATTGTATTTCTTCGGCCAGTCCTCGCCGTAGCGCATGAGCAGGCGGATTGCGGTCGGGGTGGTGTAGAAAATCGAGACGCCGTAGCGCTCGATCAGATCCCACCAGCGCCCGGGGTTCGGGAAGTCCGGCTTGCCTTCGGCCGTGAGGATCGTGGCGCCGTTGAGGAGCGGGCCATAGACGATATAGCTATGGCCGGTCACCCAGCCGGGATCGGCCACGCAAAAGTAGACGTCGTCGTCCTTCAGGTCGAAGACATACTTGGTCGTGGCATAGGTGCCGACCATATAGCCGCCGTGCACGTGTACGACACCTTTCGGCTTGCCTGTCGTACCCGAGGTGTAAAGAATGTACAGCGGTGATTCCGAATCCAGCGGCTCCGCGTCGCAAGTTGGACGCTCATGCGTGATCCAGTCCTGCCAGTCGAGTTCTTTTGGCGCGTTCAAGGCCGGTCCAGGTGTTTGTCGGCGGACGACGACGACATGCTCGACAGTGGGGCAGGATTTGAGCGCTTCGTCGACGACCGGCTTGAGGTTAATAACCTTGCCCCGGTCGAAGCCGACATCGGCGGTGATGACCAGTCTTGCTTCGGCGTCGTTGATTCGGCTGGAGAGGGCCGGTGCGCTGAAGCCGGAATAGACCACGCTGTGAATCGCGCCGATCCGGGCGCAGGCCAACATCGCGACCACTTGCTCGGGAATCTTGGGCAGGTAGATGGTGACGCGGTCGCCCTTCTTCAGCCCGAGTTTCTTGAGTGCGTTGGCGCAGCGATTGACCTGCCGATAGAGCTCGGCGTAGGTGAAGATTCGCTCCTGATCGTTTTCGCCCACCCAGATCAAGGCGACCTTGTTTTTCCGCCAGGTCTTGATGTGGCGATCGAGGCAGTTGTAGGCGATGTTGCAGGTGGCGCCGACGAACCATTTGGCCCAGGGGTAGTTCCACTCCAGCACTTTGTTCCAGGGGGAAAACCACTCTAGATCTCTGGCCAGGCCGCTCCAGAAACCTTCCGGATCTGCGATGGACTCCTTGTAGGCGGCTTCATAATCCTTGATATAAGCCGCCGCGCGGGTCTTTTCGGTCGGCTGATAGAGGCGGCTTTCCTTCAAGAGCGTATCGATGTTCTCGGCCATAGTTTGCCACTCCCTCGGGTGTAAGCGTAACGTCGGTTGGGACGATCGATCGTTGCATATTTGCGTATTATGGTAGAGGGACTGGAACCCCGCAACCATACCTTGGTACGGGAGCCGATGCAATCCGTGGAGGGGAAGGCCGTTCAAGGGGTGCCTGACGACACCCACCGCTGGGAGCCCCGGCTCGTACGTGGACCGGCTCCTATCGCCTTTCTTGACACCTGCGCAAGGGCCAGAGTAGGCTGAATTCCAATGTTCACGCGAGGCCGATTCCACCCCGGATTGCCTGTCTATTTTCCCTATTTCTTGGCAGTGGTGTTGTCCTGTTGGCTGATGGCCGGGATTGGCAGTTCACCGGCCTTCGCCCAACTTGGGAAGCCGGAAGGGCTCTATTACAAGTCATGGGCACTCGTGATCGGCGTCGAAAATTACCTGTTGGCGCCGAAGGTGCCTGGGGCAATCGAGGACGGCAAAGCCGTTGCCCAAGCGTTCCGGCAGCTGGGTTTCGAGGAAGTCATCGAACTGTACGACAAGGATGCGAGTTTCCGGCGCCTGCAGCAGACGCTCTCCGATTTCCTCCCGCGGAAGGTCGGCCGCCAGGATCGCCTGGTCCTCTATTTCGTCGGGCATGGGGGAGTGTTCCAGGAGCAGGCGGGCAAAGAACTGGGATATCTCGTGCCGTGGGACGCGCAGCTGGGCAACGTGTCGAAGTCCGTCACGCTGGAAGAGATCAAGGAGTTCAGTCGTCGTAGCGCTTCCAAACATATTCTCTTCCTCTTCGACGCTGCGCTGCGTGGCTGGGAAGTGACGGCCGCCCAACCGCTCTCGCTGGAAGGCCGGATTGCTCCGGAGGATGATTTGGAAAAGCGGGCTGTGCAGGTCCTGACGGCTGCTGACAAGGGAGAGTTGGTCGCCCGACCGAAAGACCGCAGTCTGTTCGCTCAGGCGATCGTCAAAGGCTTGTCGGGAGGGGCGGATCTGGATAAGAACGGCTGGTTGATGGGATCGGAATTCAGCCGCTTCGTCACAGAACAGGTACAATCCGCCACACAGGGCGTCCAGCATGCCTTGTCCGCCCAGCTTGAGGGAGATGGCGACATCATTCTCGTCGAAGGACGAAAAGCCGCCTTCAGGTTGGGCGGGGAACCGCAATCCCCGGCCGAGCGGCTCCAGGCAGCCAAGATGCAATATGAGCAGGCGTTCGCGATCCTCCAAACCGGGAAGACGCCGGAGGAAGCGCTGGAGCGCATCAATAAGGCACTGGAATACGATCCGGCCTTCGGCGACGCCTACGTGTTGAAAAGCTACGTGCGGTTGGAAGTCCTGCCGGAGTTGGATGACGCGTTGTCGTCCGCCAAGTTAGCGGTTCAGCATGCGCCCAAGAATCCCGATTCCCACTATACCCTCGGGCTCATTTACGAAAAGCGCAAACAGTTTGCCGACGCCGAACGGGCCATGCGCGACGCGCTCACCGTCAATCCCAGCTACGTGGACGTGTATTTTTCCCTTGGGACACTCTATGCGGACGCACTCAAGGACCAGAAAAAATCCGTGGAAGCGTTTGAGCGGTATCTGGAACTCGGCGGAAACCATTCCCGTGCGCGGGAAGCCGTCGCGCAGTCCAGGCCGGCTTCCCCAGGAACTCCCTAGTCTTTTTCCCCTCCCTTGAGATACCCCAGCCCGATTTTCAGGGCGCGCCGAGAGATTTCCGCCCAGCGCACTTGTGGGTACGCCGCCAGCACCGCGGCGGCCTTGGGATCCTGCACGTCGAGGTTAAGAATTTTAATGATACCGTCCTCAATCTGAACGTCGGCCACGAGATTCCTCCTTCATCCGGACAGAGCGATCGTCAACTGGCGGTGCTGCATCGCGTTGACTGAGCTAGGGGTGCATGTTAGCATGACTTTGTGCGATTTCTCGATGCGCCGTGCCACCAACGGAGAAGCGGGGAAGTCGTCGTCACCATCAAGGAGGGACTCGCATGAACCAGCCACAGGGAGTACTGAGCAAATGTGCCGGAGCTGGCGTCGCGCTCGCGTTGGTCGTCGGGCTTGCCGCGTGCGGAGGGCCTCCGAAATGGGTCAAGCAGGGGTCGGGTGCCTTCAACGACAAGGACAGCAAGGCCTTCTATGGAGTCGGTGCCGTCGCCGGTGTCCGAAATGAGCCGTTGGCCTGGGACACGGCCGAAAACCGTGCCAGAGCGGAAATCGCCAAGACTTTTGAAACCTATACCGGCTATTTGATGCGGGACTACGCCGCGTCGACGACGGCGGGCGATTTCACGAGAAACACGGAAGAACAGAATGTCGAACGGGCGATCAAGACCATCACTACGACGACCTTGAGCGGCGTCCGTCCGATCGAACGATACAAGGATGAAAAGACCGGCACCTATTATGTGCTGACCAAACTCAACCTCGAAGAAATGAAAAATAACCTGGAGCAGGCGAAGGAATTGAATTCCCAGGTCCGGGATTTCGTCCGCCGGAACGCCGACAAGCTGTTCGAGCGGCTTGAGAAGGAAGAAGACAAACGCGCGACCCGCTAGATCGGGCGGATGAGGACACCTGGAGATGCGCATATGAACGTAGGGCTGGTGGGGCGAAGCAAGCGGGTACGAACGGGACTTTTGGCCGCGACTGTTCTGCTGTCTCTTGCCGGTTGCGGACACGAAACGAAAGTGACCAGAGTCGATTCCGGAGTGGTGACCGACTTGAGCGGTCGCTGGAACGACACCGATTCCCGCATGGTGGCCGAATCAATGGTCAAGGAAGCCCTCGAGTATCCCTGGCTCAATAATTTCTCTCAGGGCAAACGCCGCCAGCCTGTGGTCGTCGTCGGGACCATCCTCAATAACAGTCACGAACATATCAACGTGCAAACGTTCGTGACGGACCTGGAGCGGGAGCTGACTAATTCGCAAAAAGTCACCTTCGTGGCTGGAAAGGGCGAGCGGGACGAGGTCCGAAACGAGCGCAAGGAACAGGCGATGTTCTCCCGCGAAGATACCCAGAAGGCTCCGGGAAAAGAGATCGGCGCGGATTACATGATGAAAGGGACCATCGCGACGATTCTCGACGAAGCGGACGGCACCAAGGCCATGTTTTATCAGGTCGACTTGCAAATGGTCGATCTGGAGAGCAACGCGAAGGTCTGGTACGGGCAGAAGAAGATCAAGAAAGTCGTCGAAAAGAAACGGACCATATTTTAGGCTCTCGCGATTCCGTTGAGCCCTGTAGCTTCACGCCCCTCCGCTCATTTGAGAGAACGGTGGGGCGTTCTTATGTCCGCACCATTCGTTCTGGCCCCCGTCCTGTTGGCTCTCCTGACGGGTTGCAGTCCGTCCGTCAGCCACTACCTGCTGGTCGAAAACAGTCTCAAGGCCGGCGATGCTCAAACCGCCGATGCAATCATCAAGGGGGCCGAAAAGGAGTATGGAGGGCGGAGTCGCGTTCTGTACGGCATGGATCGCGGGATGACGCTGCATCTCGCCGGCGAATACCGGGAGAGCAACGCGTTGCTGGAGCAGACCGAAGAAGAGGTCGACCGTCTCTACACGAAAAGCATCCGAAACGAGACCGCCGCGTTTCTGACCAACGACAACCAGTTGACCTATGAAGGGGATCCCTACGAGCACGTCATGCTGAACGTCGTGAAGGCGCTCAACTACGCGTCCCTCGGGCTGTGGCAGGATGCGCTCGTCGAAGCGAGACGGATCGACCATCGCCTCAATGTCCTGTCGGACAAGTCGAAAGAGAAGAACGTCTATAAGGAAGATGCCTTTGCCCGGTACCTGACCGGGATCCTGTACGAGAGTCAGGGCGATGTCAACAATGCCTTTATCGCCTATCGCAAGGCGCAGGAGTTATTCGAGAGCACCCGCGGGTGGTCGAAGACTCCCACCCCGACGCAACTCCAGTCGGATTTGCTCAGAATTGCCGATGCCCTTCATCTGACCCAAGAGTTCGCCGAGTACCAGCGGGCCTTTCCTGCGGCTGCCTGGCAATCGATACAGGCACACACCCAACTCGCCCAAGTGCTCGTGATCAGCTATAATGGTCGCGCTCCGCGCAAAGAAGATCAATTTCTCGATCTGCCGATCAGCTTGGACGCGTTGCAGCTGGTGCTGTTGAATCGGGGGTTTTCTCAATCAAACAGGCATCAGCACCGGGCGGCTGACAGCATGCTCTACGGGTTGAATGGTCGCGTCGTCCGCGTGGCGTTGCCCCGGCTGGTGGTGCAAAAGACCCAGGTGCCGGTCGACATAGTGCAGCTGGTGTCTGAACAAGGCACCGCCATCCCGCTTCGAACGGAGCTCGTCCAGAATGTATCCACGATTGCGGAGAAGACTTTATCCGAACGGATGCCGGGCATTACGGTGAAGGCGTTGGCCAGAGCAGCGTTGAAATACAGCTTGGCCGAAGGTGCGACGCGTGGGGCACAGCAGGCTGCAGGGAAAGATGCCGCGCCGTGGGTGGGATTAGTCGTAGGGCTTCTGACGAAGGGGTTGGCTGTGGCGTCGGAGGAAGCGGACAAGCGGAGTTGGCGGACCTTGCCGGATGAAATTCATCTGGCGCGTGTCTGGGTGCCGCCGGGCCGGTATCGGGTTGAGGGCGGCCGGTTCGGAGGGGTCGGGAATCAGCCGAAGGGAGAAACCGGGCGAACCTTGTTTCTCGAGGCTGGGGAAACCACCGTACTGATTCAGCGGGTCGTCTCATGAAACTATGGAAGCTGGGCGCACAGGGGATGAGTGTCTTGCTGCTGATGTCAGCCTGCTCCTGGTTTGGAGGGGCTAACAAGCCGGCTTGGATCGACGGGGTCAGTTCGGACTTTCCCGCGGCGCAATACCTGGTCGGCCTGGGACAGTCCGACAACCGGACGACTGCAGAGGATCAAGCTTACGCGGCGGTGGCGCGGGTGTTTAAGGCGGAAGTCTCGGCGCAATCCAAAGATTGGGAATCCTACCTCGTCGTGGAAGAAAAGGGGCAGGCGCGTGACCAGCGCCGCTTGACCCTCGATCAACTGACCAGGGTCTCCACGGATAAAGTGTTGGAGAACGTCCGCATCTTGGACCGGTGGTACGACGTGCGCAAGGGAGTGCATTATGCCCTGGCAGGGATACAGCGGGCCCAGGCGGAAACCGCATTCATGGAACGGATTGCCGAATTGGATCGTACCGTGCGGACCGATCTCGAAGAGGCGAGACAAGCGTCGGATCGGTTGGCCAAGCTCAGAGCCCTTCGGCGGTCGATCCAAAATCTCGTCCTGCGGGAAACGTACAATGCCGATCTTCGAGTCATTCGTCCAAGCGGCCAAGGCACGCCGCCGGCGTACCGGGTGACGGACGTCGCGCGTGAGCTAGAGCAGTTCTTGGCCTCGAATTTTACGCTGGCCGTGCAGCTGACGGGTGAACAGGCTGAACCGGCGCAACGGGCGTTGAGCGAGGGACTCATCAAAGAAGGGTTGTATGTGACCAATCGGCAGGCCGGCCCAGCGGCTTCGTCTTCGGAATTGTTGGTGCGGGGAATCGTCCGCGTATGGCCGGTCGACGTGCGGGATCCGCAATTCACTTACGTGCGGTGGTGCAGCGACGTTGAATTGTTGGAAACCGAGAGCCAGCGGGTGTTAGGAACGATCGCCAAAGGGGGGAAAGAAGGCCATTTGACGGACCGTGAGGCCACCGCGAAGGTCGTACGGATGATGCAGCAGGAATTTTCGACCGACGTGGCGAAGGCGATTGCGGCGCACATCTATGGGGAGACGGAGTTGCCGGGTCAGCCCGGTCCATCGGCCGGGTGCCCGCGCGAGGGAGCCGGCAAGAAGCCAGGAGTCATCCACTAAACCAGGGAGGGGGACGGAGCGTATGAGCAGATCGAAAGTCGGTGGACGAGCGCCGCGGAGCCGCGGCAGGGGATTGACGGCTACTCAACAGCGGGTGCCGAGCCGGTTGGCAAAGCGGAGATTGCGGGACCGGTTGACCGATGACACGGCCTCCTTTAACCAAGGCAACTTGGCCGAGAAGTTGCGGAAAGAAGGCTATGAAGAAGTGCCGCTGGACGAGTTGCAGGATCGGCTGTCGAAAATGCCGGGACCCCTGGCCGCGGTGATCTTGAAGGGGAGGGTCTGACCGATGCCCTATTACTATTTCGATTCGACCGCCATCGTCAAACGGTACAGCATGGAACGCGGGACCCGCATCGTCAACAAGTTGATGGTGAAGCGTGGCAAGGTTGCCATTCTGCCGACCTGGACCGTGACCGAACTCTATTCGTCGTTTTCCAACCGGGCCCAGCAGGGAGAAATCACCCGGGACGACTGCTACTCTGTGATTCACAAGTTCGAGCGGGAATCCATCCAAGGACTCTTTCAGTTCATTGCCCCGACGATGCAGACCTATCTGGCCACAAAAGAGTTGGTGATGGAGTATCCGTACCTTCGCGCACAACAAGTGATGCATTTGGCCCTGGCGCTGGAACTCAAGCCTCTGCGGCTGACGGTCGTGAGCGCCGACGTGGGTCTCTTATCGGCGAGCAAGACGGCGGGTCTGCATATCATTAATCCGGAGGAGGATTGAGCCGAACACAGGACTCTGTGCATGCGTGCGCGGAGTTTCCTGGCCGGCCGATAGTCGCATCACAAGGCCGATCTTCAGATCCCACCCTTAGGGGCACTGATAGTCGGTGATCATGGATGCGACGACGATGACCCAGTCATCGGCATGGCTACGAAGACGGTCGGCGCGTTCGGCGACGAAACGCGGGACGGCACTGCCCTCCGCGACCAGTTTGAGTTGGGTCAGGGCCTGTTGCACGCTGCTGTGGGCCAGCGACAGGCTGCCGCAGACTCCGGAGGAGGCCGGAAGCTGGCCGCCCGCTCGCCGGAACAGGGCCATGGCTCGATATCCGTGTTCTTGGGAACGAAATAGCGGCTCCGCGCCCTGATAGAGCGTCAGCGTCGCCACATCATCTTTGTGGGCCCGGCCCAGTTGTTTGGCCAGGAGCGCCGCGCGGCCCATGTTGAGCGCCGCGCCGTCCGGGTCGTCGTTGGCTATCGCCTCTTCGGCTTTTGCCCTCAACCGCTCCAATTCAGCCTCCGGTCCCAAGACCTGAGCGAGCCCGAATCCAGACCATCCCAAGCAGCAGATGAGCAGAGCGGCGCAGAGCCGTCGTGGCTCGGACGAACGGACGATTCCCCGCGGACGTTTCCGGTCAGTTGAATTGGTCAAAGCCGTCCAGTTCCTTCAGACTGTACGTTACGGCCTCCCAGAGCTTTCCCTCCGGTGACGTTCGGTCGCTCGTTCTGACGTTTCGCAGCGAGCGTTGCAGGGCGGCCAGCGGTTCATAGGCCCGCCGATCCGGCAGCTGTCCCAAGGCCCATACAACTTCCGTTTGCAGCGCCACATCGTTAGTGCCGAGGGCATCCAGCAGAGGGGGGATGATGCTGCTGTCGCCGTGGAGGGCTCCGACTTTCCCCAATGCTCGAGCGGCCGCCTGTTTGTGGCCGGCGGTGCCCTGTTTCAGGAGGGCCACCAGCATCTCGATGCTCTCGCGCTGGCCGATGTTGCCGAGCGCAATAGCCGCGGCCTTCACGACCTCCGGATTCTGATCTTTCAGCGAGGCTTGCAGCAAGGAAACGGATTTCGCCGAGAACATTTCGCCCAGCGCCTGAATGGCCCGAACTTTCCGGGGGACCGGCGGAGAGGTGCCGAGAAACTTCAAGAGCCGGTCTTCCTGGCCCCAATCGGCTGCCAAGAGCAGGGGGAAGTCATACTCTTCCAGACGGTGCTTCAACTGCGTCAAGGCGTAGGCTCCGGGGTCGGCCGCTTTCACTGCGGCGGCAGCGGCCATCGCGTCGGTAAAATCAGTGCGCACTTCCTTTTTCCACTGGGTACTCTTGCCGGCGAGCAAATAGGTCAGTTGACAGGCCGGTCCTTTCCAGGTCCTGAGCGGAGAATCGGGCAAATCCGCATCGCCGCCAGACGCCATGGTTCCTTCCCAGACCTTGCGTTGTTCACATTTCACCTTCAAGACGACGTCGTGCGGTTGCGAGGCATCTCGCACCAGATCGAATCCGAGCTCACCTAGACGGGCGGCGATCACGTCACGAAAGGGCGTCGCATCGGCTGGCCCCTGATCGGTGAGGGCGATGACGTCGACGAGGATGCGATTGATCTGTGGGAGCTGCTGTTTCTGCTGGTCGGTCAAGGCCTCCCGCCTAGCCCAGGCGCTGTCTCCAAGCAGTACGGCAAGGAGGGCCAGCAGGACGATGCGGAGGCCAATCATGTCGGCACTCTACCGAAGAGACGGCGGGCCTTGCAAGTTGCCAGGGGGAAGAGGCGGTCAGTATAATCGGCGGCGGGTGACGACCCCGCTGTCGCGTCGACGCGGTATCGCAATATCAGAAGGAGAGGTCATTGTGCAGTACTGGGTGAAGGTAGTGTTCGTCGACAATCAGGAACTGCTCGTCAAAGACGCGATTCGGCACACGATCAGCGATGATATGGAAGTTCTGGAAGTCGATTCGGCGAAGGAAGTCATCATCATCCCCATGAAGCAAATCAAGTACCTGGCGTGCGACGCCACGGTGTTCGCGTCGAAAAAACCAGCCTGACCGGCCCGCTAGCGGCCCGCCTCTTCCAGCAGCGCCAGCACGGCCTGATTCCATCCCGCCGGCCCCACGCCCACTGCGCGGCGCATGCCAGGGACATGGACGTCGGGATCGTACGAGCCGTTCGACTGTTGCACCAAGATCGCGTGATCGACCATCGCCAGTAGCGGTGCATCGTTGAGACTGTCACCGATTCCCACGCTTTCGATCCGATCGGGACGTTCCTGCAACCGAAGCTGTCGTCGGTAGCAACGCATCAGCAGCGCCGCTGCCTGCCCTTTGTCATGCGCCCCCGTCAGGTGGAAAAAACGGCCGCCTTTGGTCCAGCGTAGCCCGCGCATCACGACCTGACGGCAGACCTCTTCCACCAGGGTCGGAGGCCCCTCGATCATGTAGGGCTCATCGTATTCCCGCTGTTTGGCGAGCGCCGCGCCGGTCCGCGGCAGCCCCGTCACCTCCATGACTTCCTCAATCGACAGGTCTCCGAAACCGATCAGCGGAGTTTCGACTGCGTCCTCGACCTGCTTCAGGACGTCCCGAAGCATGTGGTAGGGGAGGCCCAGTTCGATTACATCATAGGAGGCTTTCGTGCGTGCGCGTTCGAGGGGAAAGGCAAAGTGCCCTTGCGGGATGTACACGGCGGCTCCGTTCTCCACGATGAAAGGATCGTGATGGAGGAGTTGCCGCCGGAGCGGTTCCATCTCCGCTCGTGTCTTGCTCGATACCAGGACCAGGGGGATCCCTCGCGATCGTAATGTCTGCAAGGCCCGGTGCGCCTCATGGAAGGAGTAGGTCTCGGCGTCCAGGAGCGTTCCGTCCACGTCGGTGAAGATGACGAATTGGGTCATAGTCGGACGATCACGCGTGCCGCAGACGTTTGTTGCGTGATGCGGTGATGCCATGTTCCGCTCGGATTACCAATGATGGAGATCGTCCATCACCGAAGCTCTGGTGCGGACGACGCGCCGCTCGAGAAAATCCTTAGCCAGGTCGCTTCCCCCGAGGCCGAAGGCGATGGCTGCCGCGAAGACCAGTCCTCCCCACGTGATGCCGAAGCCCACCACGACGATGTGCTCGGCGATTCCCAGTTGCTCCAACGCCATGGCGATGGCCAGCAACTGGAGGCCCCAGCGGGAACAGGCGGCGATCAGCCGGGCAGGAGGAAGCCCGGCGTTCACGGCGGCGATCAGGACGGCTTGGGACGCGAAATTCGAACAGACATATCCCGCCAAGAGGATCACGCCGGCGGTCACCAGATGAGGAATGTAGGCGAGAAACGATTGGGCGAACTGATTGATCGGCGCCAGGTTTAAGGCGCTCAGCGCCGCCGCGCAGGTCAGCAGGGCGATGCTCCAAAAGACCCCTTGACCGGTGAGGCGGGACGGGTCCGATTTGATGCCGGCGCGGAGCAATGCCCCCGTCATGCCGAGCCGGTCGCACGCCCGGTCGAAACCGACGAGATAGAGGACCCGCTGGGTTGAATGGCCCGCAAGCCAGGCCAGCCCGAGGCCGCCGAGGAGCAACACGCTCATGGCCAGCAGGTTCGGCAGGATGGCGAGGAGATGGCGCCCCATGAGTTCGATGGGAGCCAGCAATGCCTGTTCAAGGATGCTATTCATGTGTTCCTCCTTCAGCGGGGTCCGCCCACGGTCTGGTCGAAGCGGATACCGTGGAGCCCGGTCGCCGTTCCCACTGGGTGAGAAGATAGGGTTTCTGTTCTTCAAAGGTTCGGCAGACTTGTTCAATGGTGTGTTCGGCTTCGGCGGAGGTCAGTCCTTGAGTATTCAACACGAAGGAAGCCGTTCGTCCGAGATACAGAGAGGTCAGCGCATTGAGGAGCTGTTCGCGCGGAAAGAGTTGATGATGGTAGGCCGCGGCGGCGTCGTAGATGATCTGGGCCCACAGCTGGTCTGGGACGCAGGCGTCCGCAGACGAGGCATGGTTCAGATCGAGGAGGGCACGGAGGGTATCCGGTGCCAAGATCCGTTCCCAGATCGGTTTGAGATCCGAGAGACCTTGATGAAAGCGGGCAACCATGCCGGCGATGTCGACCCGTACCGGCTCCACGCCAACTTCATAGGGAAACCCGAAGAGGGGAACCGGGTGGGATCCGGTCACGTGGGACCAGAGTCCCGTATGCTGCTCCATTGAGGCGAAGAGGGAGCCGACGACCTGCCTCAACATGGCGGACAAATCGGATGCGGGATCCTTGGGATTGTGGATCTTGGCACCGAGAAAACTCTGGCAGACACGAGCGCCGCTGGCGATGGCCTCCGTCGTCATCCAGATGTCGATCCCGAACCTCGCGACTTCGGAATCCCAGACTTGTTGATCGACAAAGTGCCCGGCCAGGTCCCCCGTGAATCCGAATTCCCCCCCGATTGGTTGGCGGATGCGTTGTCCGTACAGGGCGCGCGTCAACGGATAGGCGAGGCTGTTGGTGATGGTGCCGTCGTACTTGTGGCGGAGGTAATAGGGGGCGACGTAATCGTAGCGTTCGTTGAGCAGCGGACGCAACAACATATCGATCCATTCGGGCGAAATACTCCGAAGATCCGCATCAACCACGGCGCAGGCCCTCGCCTTCAGCCGTCTCGCGATTTCGAAAATCGTGCGGAACGCGCTCCCTTTTCCGGGAATTCCGTGATAGGGCGTGATGATGCGATGCAGAATGCTTTGGCGTTCGGCGATCAGCAGGTGCTCATAGTTAACGGCAATACGCGCAGCAATGGCTGTCGTGTCATCCGATGAGCCGCCGTCGGAATTCACCAGAACCGCTTTCGTCCCGGGAAAATACTTGGCCAGTCCAGCCCCGACCGCCTGCACGACATGACCGACGGTGGCGGCGTTGTTGAAGCTGGGAATCCCGACGAGGATTTCGACGGTCCCGATCTCCTGAATCCGGGCTTCCGTGGCGGAGGCCAGCGGAGTCATCGTCGGGATCACGGCGCCACCAGGGCCGGTTGGGCGGTGGGGTCCCATTGATGATCGGCTTCGACGGCCTCGATCATGCGCTCGAAGATGTCGGGTACGGCGTGGGCGACGCGGCTCCAATTCGAAATCATCGGCACTCCCAGCGGGTCCTCGAGGAATCCCTCCGTGGCCAGTTTCATGCCGTTCAGGAACACTTCCACTGCCACCCGTTCTTCGTGGCGGTCGAAGGTCAAGCTGTTGATCGCCGCATCGTTTTCGTATCGGCTGATCGCCTCCTGCGCGGACTGGAGGTAAGTGGCCCGCAGGGTCTTGAGATGGCCGTCGGTGAGCACCACGCCTTCGCTCGCCAGATTGCGGAAGAGCGACTTCGTGATGTCCACGCACATCTTCAAGAGGCCGGCATCGGGGTTGCCCCGCGACAGGTCCTGGTGCTTGTGATCGTAGGCGTCGGCGATGTCGGCCTGGCAGATACGCCGGAGGGCGCAATTCCGATAGACCTCGGCGAGCACCCCGATTTCAAGCCCCCAGTCGCCGGGGATGCGGTTCGTCCAGGCCAGGTCCCGAACCATCGCAAATTCTCCGGCGAGCGGATAGCGAAAACTGTCCAAGAACGTGAGGAGCGGATGTGGCCCCACTAACTGCTGCAGGCTACGGATAAGGGGCGTCATGAAGAGCCTGGTGACCCGGCCATGCAGCCGATCGGTCACGCGACTGTAGTAGCCTTTGCAGAATTCATAGCCCAGATTCGGATTCGTGACCGGATAGCAGAGCCGGGCCAAGTATTCACGGCTGTAGCTGGTAATGTCACAGTCGTGCAACGCGATGACTTGGCTTTCCCGCCTGGCTAGGACGTAGCCGAAGGCCATCCAACAGCCACGCCCCTTTCCTTGAAGGCCGATGTCGAGATTCTTCGATCGAAGGAGACTAAGAAGCGATTGAATGCGAGCGCCGTCATTCCACACGAGGCGGACCCGTTGTGGCAACTCCGCGAAATACTGTTTCGCCAATCGAAATTCGAGCGCCGAGGCATGGTCGAGCGAGATGACGATTTCGTTCAGGTAAGAGACGCCCTTGAGCGTCTCCACGATATGTTTGAGTGCCGGACGGCCGAGTTCGGCGTAGAGCGACGGGAGGACGAGGGCGATTGGCTGTTGTTGTCCGTAGCGCCGCAGCTCCTGCTCCAATTGTGCGACGTTCGGCTCCCCCAGCCGATGGAGGACGGTGACGACCCCGTTTTGATAGAAATCGGACATGCGAGCCTCGTTCGTGCCCGGACCGGTGCGCTTGACGTACCGGGGCATCGGCCTGATCGGCCACCTGGTGAGAGGGCAGGCGCAATCGTCTCTCGGTTGGAGTGCAGTTGACGTGCCACTAGGTGTTTCTTCTAGATTGGGAGGTTAGCAGGGAGCTCAATGCAGGATAGTGGAGAGGGTGACGCCAAAAGCCTTCACTCTGGGAGGTGGCTCATATGAGCTAAGGCCGGTCTGTGGAGAGGCGCTTGGCTAGCCGGTGCGCCAACCGCATCATACCAGGGGACCGGTCGGCGGGGTCCAGCAGCACATTGAGGACATGCAGGCGGGAGGAGTCAGCGAGGGCACGGCCCAGGGCCTGTTCGAAGTCCTCCTGCGTACGAACGACGGTGCCCAATCCCCCTCCGATGACATCGCAGATCTTCTCGTATCGCCATTCGTGCACGTCGTTAAAGGGGCCTTCCAGAATTTCCCGTTCGGTCGAATAACCGCGATTGTTGAGCACGATGACGATCGGGACTTGGCCGTATCGAACGGCCGTGGCGAGTTCCGTGCCGGTCATCTGAAACGCCCCGTCACCGACCAGGACGATCGGGCGGACGGTCGGATCGGCGAAGGAGGCACCTACTGCGGCAGGAACGGCGAAGCCCATCGAAGTGTAATAGGCCGGCGACAGGAATTCGAACCGTCGGTGGACATGGAGGTCGGCGGCGGCAAACAGTGACTCGCCCACGTCGGCCACGATCAATGTCTTGTTGTCGAGGACACTGTCGAGATGCCTGAAGAGTCCGTAGAGGGTCACCGGCGATTGAGGAAGTATCGGTTTCGGTTCGAGCGCCAGGGGCGGTGGCAAGGCACGTGAAGGAAAAGCGGGCCAGGAGGAAGTGCTGAGAGCCTGGACGAAATCCTGAAACCGGATCGTGTCATAGCGGTGGTGCTTGATTGCGATACGATCGGCGGTCGCATGAATCGTCCGGCCCTCCGTGAGCAGCGGCGACTCCGAGTCCAGTCCTTCCATGTCGGAGAGGATCGACCCGAGAATGAGGAGGCAGTCGGACTCGTTGACGAAAGCCTGAATTTCATCGCGTGCGATGAGGCCGCCATACACGCCGGCGTACAGCGGGTGGTCCTCGCGGATGATCGATTTGCCCAACAGTGTGGAGGCGATCGGAACGTTGAGCCGCTCGACGAGGCGGGTCAGATCGTCCTGCAGCCCGAATCGTCCGATTTCGGCGCCGGCCAGGACGACAGGCCTCTTGGCGGAGGCCAGCATGGCCTTCACCTCTCCCAGCGCTTCCTCCAGGGCGGCCGGATCGCTGGGATCGTCGCTGAGGCAGAGCGGCCGCAACGGGGCAGCCAGCGGGGTATGCACCATGTCCCTGGGAATTTCGATGTAGATCGGGCGGCGGTAGCGCAAGAGGGCGGAGAAGGCCCGGTCCATTTCGCGCTCCGCCGTGATCGGGTCGTCAAGCGACACCGCGGCCACAGTCATGCGTTCGAAGACTTCCCGTTGCGTCGAGAATTCTCGAACCATGTGATGGAGATTGGGCATTCTGGTCCGTTCGGAAAGCCCCGGCGAACCGGTGAGCAGGACCACGGGGGAGCGTTCTGCATAGGCGCAGGCAATCGCATTGACGGTGTTGAGCCCGCCTACGCAGTAGGTCACACAGACCGCGCCGATTCCGTTGATGCGGGCATACGCGTCCGCGGCAAACCCTGCGCAATCTTCACGGGTCGTTCCGACATGGGTGATCGGAGACCGTTCGATCAGCTGATAGAGGGTGAGCACGTAGTCTCCGGGGATGCCGAAGATGTGGCGTACTCCGAGCTGATGGAGTCGTTCAATGACGGCCGAACCGATAGTGGCCTGTCCGGCCATGGCGGGACTCCTTAGAACAAAAGGTGCTAGTTCCAGCAAACCACAGCCCCACAGCACCGTCAAGGGACATTCTCCGAACGTCCAGGGCTTGACGTAGCCGGCCCGGCAGCGGATAAGTACGGCATGTCAGCTCTCCAGGACCAAAGTGCCGGTCGAGTCACGCTCGCGCGGGTGAAAGAAGTCGTCGAATCCAGGCATCTGTGGATCTACGCCGGGTTTGTCCAGGCGGCGACCGGAGACCCGAAGGCCGGCGATGTAGTGGACGTGTTCCTTCCGACCGGCCGGTTGTATGCGAGAGGGTTCTATAACCCGGTATCGAAAATCCGCGTCCGGATTCTCACGTTTCATGACGAGCCGATCGACGAGGCCTTTTGGCGAACACGCATCGCACAGGCGGTACGGTTGCGTCGGCGGGTGGTGACGGGCACCAATGGGTTTCGGCTCGTGTATGGAGAAGCCGATCTCCTGCCGGGCCTGATCGTTGATCAGTACGACGATGTGCTTGTCATGCAGACGCTTTCCGCAGGCATGGATCGACGGAAGGAGCAGCTGGCGAAATGGTTATGCGAAGAAAGCGGAGCCCGGCGAGTCTATCTTCGAAACGACGCCAAGAGCCGCATGCTGGAAGGATTGCCGCAGGAGACGGGGTTTCTGCTCGGTGCGGGGGCCACGACGGTCGAGATCGTCGAAGAGAAGGCCCGTTTTCTTGTAGATATTGCGAAGGGCCAGAAGACTGGTTGGTTCTGCGATCAGCGGGAGAATCGCCTGGCGGCGGCCCAGTTCGCGCCGGACGCGGAGGTGCTCGATGTTTTTTGCCACACCGGTGCATTCGGCGTACATATGGCCATGGCCGGGGCGCGTTTGCTGGAGGGGCTCGATGTCAGCGAAGAGGCGTTGGCCATGGCCCGGCGCCATGCCTCAATCAACAAGGTGGAGAGCCGTTGTACATACCGCTGCGCCGACGCCCTGGATGAGATGCGCCGTCTGGAGAAGGTCGGCCGCCGGTATGACGTTGTAATGCTCGACCCGCCGGCCTTTGCCCGCAGCAAGCAAGCCGTCCCCCGTGCGTTGGCCGGGTATAAGGATGTCAACCTCTATGGGATTCGCCTTACTAAAGCAGAAGGCATCATGATCACGAGTTCCTGCTCTCATCATGTCAGCGAGCAGGATTTATGGCGTGTCCTGTGTCGTGCGGCTCACGATGCCGGACGTTCCATCCGTCTGCTGGAGCAGCGTGGTCAGGCCAAAGATCATCCCATTCTCGCGGCCATGCCGGAGACCCGATATCTGAAGTGTTTCGTGCTGCAGGTGCTGTAGCTAGTCGCTCGGAGGTTCGAAATGTCCGGACGGCCGATTTTGCCATGGGACGGTGGCCTGTCTGGACTGTTTGACGAGGCTGCGAAGGCTCATCTCTGCAGCGCGCAACAATTTCGGTTCGGCGCTTTGCATCAAGGCCGTCAGCAGGACGTAGAGCGAGCGATCCATTCGTGAGCCGGACAAGATTCGTTCGGTGACCGGATCCAGATGATCGTGGCAGTCTGTTCCTTCCCCCTCGGGATCCCGAAACAACAAGTCAAACGCCGTAGGATGGCCGAAGAGCCAGGACGGGGGAATCTTCAACGCCGAGGCCAGGGACTCCACCGTCGAGACTGCCGGATCCACGTCACCGGCTTCTATCCCCTCCAACTCGGAAGCTGGTACCCCCGCCGTTTGCGCCAATCGCTCGAGTGAAATCCCTTTGGAGTGGCGCCAAGCCTGGATTTGAGAGCCGATCAACATGGCGCGATCATACTGAATCCTAGAGGTCCCCGCAACCGGCTTCCAAACGGGTCAGTATCGTTTTATGTATTAGTTTCAATGAGTTATGCTGAATTTCTCGTAGTGGAAGGTGAGCATTCATTTCCGGTACAATGGGGCCGTCACCGATTACCGTTCCGAGGAGGAGGCGTGTCATGTTGGGGACAGACATTCGTGGGATCATGGCTGAAGAAGAAGAAGTCTTGCGCCGGCGTCAGGCGCTGAAGTCGCTCCTGTCCATGCGTTCGAAGCAGCTGCGGGAATCGCTTGAGCAGCGGATCCGACGGGCCCGCTCGGGCGGCGATTGGATGCTGTTGTCCAAGGAAGAATGTGCCACATTGTATCGTCAGGAAAAGGCGCATTTGAAGTCTCAAATGGAACAGTTGCAGGAGGAAGACCAACGGACCAGGGGGAAGCTGACGGCGCTGAAGCGTGCGAAGGCACGGGCGCAGCGGATCCGTGCCGCAGAGGCTGCCTCCGGACGAAAGCGTCGGTAGCGTCCTGATCTGCCCTTCGGGCAGGAACCGATGTCGTGTCGTCCCTCATTCCTACTCTGACCCGGGCGCAGATTGCCCACCTCAAGAAACTTTTTCGAGACAAGCAGGCTCGACAGACCAACGGCACCTTCATCGTTGAAGGTGCCAAGTCGGTCCGTGATCTTTTGCGAAGTTTTTCCGGGCACGTCCACACGGTGGTGACGACTCCAACCTATCGCATACGAGAGGCGGAGTCGGATCGAGAGCTTCGTGAATCGGTTTCAGTTCGCCATATGAACTGCCCGGAGCCGGCTTTTGCGTCCCTCTCCGACGTTGAGGCTCCGCAAGGCATTCTCGCCGTTGTGCAGCGACCGGTCTGGGATGAGGGCGGGGTGGTAACGGCATCGCCCCTGTTCGGTGTCTTCGGGGAACGCATTCAGGACCCGCTGAACGTCGGTACCATCATTCGAACCGCCGCTGCGCTTGGGGTCTCTGCACTGTGGCTCACGCCGGATTCTGCCGACCCCTTCCATCCCAAAGTGGTGCGGGCTACAGGAGGGGCGTTACTTTCGTTTCCCATTTTCCAGGTCCCAGATGTGACGGGACTGGTCCGAGCTGGCTGCGCCATCATTGCGGCGGAAGCCCACGGCCCTGCCACGGTTCCGCTGGATTCGATAACTTCGATTCCGGTACGAAGCATCTTGGCGGTTGGGAATGAGGGTAACGGCCTGTCGACGCAGCTCCGTGACGTTGCCTCCCACCTCATGACGATTCCGCTCGGCCGCGGGATCGACTCCTTGAACGTAGCGGCGACCGTGGCGATCGCCACCTACCACCTGATGCATTTGCCGAAAACGTCTTGATTTTTCAGGGCCGATTCTGTAACAGTGCCACCTCCAGCGCCGTCCAGAGCCGAGGTAGCTCAGTTGGTAGAGCACAGCCCTG